>Ga0105090_10001356_pt1 | contig 13133 bp, 11 predicted proteins | sample PPLLak3March2015_FD_79110 | JGI IMG/M metagenome (GOLD analysis project Ga0105090, IMG submission 79110) | Freshwater sediment microbial communities from Prairie Pothole Lake near Jamestown, North Dakota, USA - PPLs Lake P7 Core (1) Depth... | ecosystem: Environmental > Aquatic > Freshwater >... | reverse complement strand
GTCGCGGCTGCGCCCGTCGCTCTCCGGCACCTCGATCGCGAGCGCCTTGATCTTGCGGAACAGGGTGCTCGGGTGGATGCCGAGCTCGCGCGCCGCCGCCTGCCGGTTGCCGCGGTTGCGGCGCAAGGCGTCGGTGATGTGCAGGATCTCGAGGGCACGCAGGCTCATGGCGCGGCTGACCCCGGCCCCGCCCGGGCTGCGGACGGCGACGAGCTCCGGCGGCAGGTGCTCGAGCTCGATCACGCTGCCCCGGCAGAGCACGAAGGCGTGCTCGATGATGTTTTCGAGCTCCCGCGCGTTGCCGGGGAAGTCGTGGCTCATCAGCAGCGCCATCACCTCGTCGGCGACCCCGACCACGTCCTTGTCCTGCAGGCGGTTGAAGCGGTCGATGAAGTGATCGACCAGCAGCGGGATGTCCTCCCGCCGCTCGACCAGGCTCGGCAGCTCGAGCCGGATCACGTTGATGCGGTAGTAGAGGTCCTCGCGGAAGCTGCCCTGCTCGACGAGCTTGGCGAGATCGCGGTGGGTCGCCGCCACGATGCGAACGTCCGTCGTCAGCGGCTCGACCGAGCCGAGCGGCTCGAACTCGTGCTCCTGGAGCACCCGCAGCAAGCGCACCTGCATCGCCGGCGAAACGTCGCCGATCTCGTCGAGGAAGAGCGTGCCCCCCTCGGCGTGCGCGAAGCGCCCGACCTTGTCGGTGCGGGCGTCGGTGAAGGCCCCGGCCTTGTGGCCGAAGAGCTCGGACTCGAGCAGGGCGTCGGGCAGGGCGCCGCAGTTGATGGCCACGAAGCGCTTCGCCCGGCGCGGCGACAGGTCGTGGAGCGCGCGCGCGAAGAGCTCCTTGCCGGTGCCGCTCGCACCGTGGATGACCACCGTGCTGTCGCTGGCGGCGATCGCCGGCAGGATGCCGAAGAGCTCGCGCATCGCCCGGCTGCGGCCGATGATGTCGCCGAGCGAGAAGCGCGCCTCCAGCTCGCGGCGCAGCTCCTCCACCTGGCTCAGGTCGCGGAAGGTCTCGACCCCGCCGACCAGGCGCCCCTTCTCGTCCCGCAGCTCGGAGGTCGAGATGCGGATCGGCATCTTGCGCCCCTTGGCGTCGATGATGAAAGCGGCGCGGTTGACGATCGGCTCGCCGGTCTGCAGGGTGTAGCGGAGGGCACAGCCGCTCTCGCAGATGCTGGCGTGGAAGATGTCGCAGCAGCGGCGGCCGATGACCTCATGGCGGCTGAGACCGGTGATCCGTTCGGCGGCGCGGTTGAAGTAGGCGATGCGCCACTCGTGGTCGACGGTGAACACCCCATCCTCGACGCTGTCGAGGATGGCCTGACCGATCTTCGGGTCACTCGAGTTCATCTGCAGCATCCCTCTCCGAAGGTATCGGCTCGGCGGCGGTTGTCAAGCTCATCGGTCGGGGGCCCACCTTGGTGTGGCATACTGGGGCCAGGTTGCCCCCGGAGGGTGGGTCGAGAGGTGTCCGAGGAGCGTACCGCACCCGCCAGCGAGCTCGTGGACGGCCCGGCCGTTCGGCGATGGAGCGGAGAAGTGGCACCCTCGCTGAACCGGGTGCAGGGACCCGCGCAGCTCCGCCCCGCAGTCACCGCGCCGACTGCGGTCTGGCTCGGGCCGGCGCCGTACTTTGCCGCCGCCGTGGTGCTCGCCGTCGCCGCCGCAGGTGCGGCTGCGATCGGATCGCCGCTCGCTGCTGGGGCCACCGTGCTCGTGCTGTCGGCGGCCTTCGGGATCGCGATGAAGGCCAGGCACCGTTGGAAGATGAGCCACCCCTCGCATCCTGTGGCCCAGCTGCGGCGGGAGCTCGACCACACGCGGCGGGGCTACGGGCAGCTGTTCTCGGCCGTCCCCTGCTTCATCTGCGTCCTCGACCGCGAGCACCGGGTGGTCGAGGCCAACGCCCTCTACCGGGAGGCCTTCGACGTCAGTGACCGCCGCCTGTGCTACGAGATCTGCAAGAACCGCAGCGCCAAGTGCGTCAACTGCCTGGTCGACCAGACCTTTGCCGACGGGCAGATCCACTCCAGCGAGGAGACCCTCATCACCCGCGACAAGCGGCGAATCGACGTCGTCGTGCACACCCGCCCGGTCTTCGACGAGCACGGCGAGATCGCCTCGGTGATGGAGGTCTTCACCGACGTCACCGAGGTCAAGCAGCTGCAGCGCCAGCTCGCGCTGACCGGGCGCGCGGTGGCCGGAATGGCGCACCGGGTCAAGAACATCCTGATGGGCCTCGAGGGGGGCATCTTCATCGTCAACGAAGGACTCGAGAGTGACGACCGCGCCGCCATCGACCAGGGCTGGGAGATGGTGCAACGCAACGTCAGCCTGGTGACGGGCATCGTCAAAGACCTGCTGTTCTGCGCCAAGGACCGCGAGCCCGCCTTCCGTGACGGGGTCTGCCCCCACGACATCGTGCGCGAGGTCCGCGACCTCTACGCGGCACGCATGAAGGACGAGCGGATCGAGATCCGCACCGAGCTCGCGGAGCCGCCGCAGTGCGGCACCTTCGACCCCGACGGCCTCCACAACCTGCTCTGCAACCTGGTCGCCAACGCCATCGACGCCTGCCGCTTCGATCCCTGCCCGGACAAGCCGGGCCACACGGTGACCATCCGTTGCCTCCGCAACGGCAGCGGCGCCACCGTCCTCGAGGTCGAGGACGACGGCGCCGGCATCCCGGAGAACCTGAGCCACCGCGTCTTCCAGGAGTTCTTCTCCTCCAAGGGCACCGAGGGCACCGGCATCGGTCTGCTGGTCGTGCAGAAGGTGGCTGAGGAGCACGGCGGCAAGGTCAGCTTCGACTCCAAGCCCGGCCGCGGCACGGTCTTCACCGTGGTCATCCCGAGTGCATCGGCCGTTTCGCAGCCCGCCTCTGAGGAGGCAGTCCTGCCCGCCGCGGAGGCCTGAGCCGGCAGCTCAGGCGGCGCCGATCAGGGCCTCCACCCGTCCCAGAAAGACCTCGCGGTCGATCGGCTTTTCGATGAGGGCGTCGGGCTGCGGCAGGTTGTCCAGGTCGCCGAAGAAGTCGTCGAGGCGGGTGAGCCCGGTCAGCACGACGATCGGGATCGCCTTTGTCTTGCCCGAGGTCCGCAGGCTCCGGTAGGCCTTGACACCCGACTTGCGCGGCATCAGGACGTCGAGGGTGATGAGGTCGGGCTGGTGTGCCTCGGCCAGCCACACGCCCTCCTCGCCGTCGGAGGCCGTTTCCGTCTCGTAGCCGGCCTTGCGGAACAGCGCTTCGAGGTACACGCGCATGTCTTGCTCGTCATCGATGATCAGCACTTTCTTGGCCATGGTGTCCCCCTGCTCCCCCTAGTCTAGTTCGACGAGCCCGCGCCGCTCAGGGCCGATCGCGCCTCCGGCGTGTCGATGCTCTGTAGGACGCTGCGGATCGGCTCCCGGAGGTTGGGGTTGTCGAGCGCCCGGATGACGCAGTCGACCAGGTCCGGTTCCTTGAGCTGCGAGAGCTCGGAGGCCGCGCACTCGACGAGCTTCGGGTTGGCGCTGCCGAGCGCCGAGCACAGGTACTCGACCGCCAGACCCCCGGTCTCCCCACCCTTGCGGGCGATGGTGCCGAGCGCCTTGAGCGCCTTTTCGCTGCGTTTGAAGCGGCCGATCGCCCGCACCCCGCGCAGCCCGCCGCCGTAGGCGTCGACAAAGGCCTGCACCGCCTCCTCGGTCGAGCGCTCGGGGGTCGCCTCGGCCTCGGCGGCCGCCTCCGACAGGTAGGACTCGTCCGCGAAGTACTCGACCGCCATCCGGCGGACGGTCGCGCTGTAGGCCGGGTCCTGGGCGATCGACTCGATGATCCGGCGGTCCGAGATCTTGGAGAAGCACATGCCGATGAGCTCGACGTTGCCCGGCTCCTTGAGCAGATCGGCGACCACCCGCTGCGAGAAGATCTTCTCCACGGCGACCAGCCGCGCGTCGAGCGAGGAAGCCGTGCGTGCGATGCGATCGAGGAGGAGATCGTCCGCGAGGCGCGACACGGCCGTCAGCCGCACGCGCGGCGACTCATCGGTGCACGCCACCTCGACCAACGCCTCCGCGTCATCGAGCTTCTCCACGGCTGCGAGCCGCACCCGTGGGTTCGGGCTGGTGTGGTCCTTGCGGTGACCCGTCCGCCCTGTCTTTTTTCTCTTCTCCAGGACGCTCATCGTCGTCCTCCTTTCCCGGGGTCCTGCGCCCGATCAGCGGGCGGCGTCCCCCTGCCCCGGCGCGGCCTTGTTCGAGGTGCGATCACCACGCCCTCAGACCTCGGCCACGCCCAACGCGCGGTCCACCGTCTCACCGAATTCCTCCGGGTCGATCGGCTTGTCGAAAACGGCGAAGGGCTTGCGGACCGCCAGGTGGCGGCCGGCGAGCCCACTGACCACGATGACCGGGATGCCGCTCAGCCCGGGTTCCTTGGACAGCTTGCGGAAGAAGTCCGTCCCGGACTGGTTCGGCATCGCCAGGTCGAGAATGACGAGGTCCGGCCGCTCCCGCTCCAGCACCGTAAAGGCCTCGCGGCCGTCGCTTGCAGTCAGCGTCAGGTAGCCCCGCTTCTTGAGCACGGCGGTGATGAAAGCCCGGACGTCCGCCTCGTCATCGACCACCAGAACCGTGTGACTCATAACGGCCTCCCTCGCTCGAGTGGTGTCGCCATCGCCCTAACCCTCGCGTTCCCGCTCGGTCAGGAATCTCCAGAACGGGATGTAGGCGAGCAGCAGCAACCCGGCGACGATGTAACCGAGCCCTTTCGTGTGGGTCAGGAAATCGAACAGTGTGTACATCTCCCACTCCCCTCAGTGCTGGCCCCGCCACTCGGGGTGCTCGTACATGATCGGCATCCGGCTCGCGATCCAGCGGAAGGCCACGACCGCGAAGGTGATGAAGGCCACCGTGACCCAGATCTCCATCCACGACGGGAGGTAGCGCTCGGCCGGCGGCAGATTCCAGTTGAAGGCGACGAAGGTGATGTTGAAGCGGTTGAGCATGATGCCGAGGGCCGTGATCACCGCCGCCGCGCGCGCCAGGCCGAGGCGCCGCTCTCGATACGCGACCGCGAACATCAAACCGGGCAGGAGAACGAAGCCGAGCAGCTCGACCAGGAACCAGGCTCCCCAGCCGGTTGCGAGCAGGGCCCACTCGTCCTCGATCGCCAGGCCGACGACCTTGACCGCGAAGTAGACCGCGAGCGCCACCGCCCCGGCCTTGGCGAGGCCGAAGTTGATCCTCTCGAAGTGCTCGGTGCTGATCTGCACCTGGTGGTGGAAGGCCCGGTGCGAGAACATGCCCTCGACGATCACCATCGCGATGCCCGCCGCCACCGCCGACACGAAGAAGTGCACCGGAATGTGGGACGAGTACCAGAGGGCGTGGAGCTTGGTCGGGGTCACCATGTACATCGCGCCGAGGGTCGACTGGTGCATAGTCGACAGGATCAGGCCGAGAACCGTGAGGCCGATCGTCAGGCTACCGACCAGCTTGCGCAGCTTCTTCCAGCCCAGCCACTCGAAGGCCGCCGGCGTCGACTCGATGAAGAGCACCGTCAGGTAGAGGGCGACGCACAGGGCCACCTCGAACAGCGGCGAGGTCGGGCCCGCCTGCTTGATGAAGGGGTAGGGCAGCCGCCACGGCCGGCCGAGGTCGGCGAGGAGGCCGAGCACGACCAGGAAGTAGCCGAGAAACCCGGTCAGCAGCGCCGGGCGGACGATCGGCTTGTACTCCTTCATGCCGAACAGGTAGACCGCCGAAGAGGTCACGAAGCCACCCGCCGCGAGGGCGACGCCGCTCATGACATCGAAGCCGATCCACAAGCCCCACGGGTAGGTGTGGGTGAGGTTGGTGGTCGCGGCCAGGCCCTGGGTGAAGCGGAGCCCGAGAATGACGGCACCGCCGGCCAGGATCAGCCCGGTCACGAGGTTGAACGGGGTCAGGATCGACCGTGCGCCCGCCCCCTGCGCCGCGGCGCCGACTGCTGCATCACTCACGAGCCGCCTCCCTGCTGGTGCTCGGCCAGCGCCTTCTTGACCGCCGCCTCGACCGCGCGCTCCTTGTCCTTGGCCGCGCGCTCGGCGGCCGTTGCCAGCTTCTTCTGAGCGTCCTCTCCGGCCTGTGCGAGCGCCGCACCCACCGCCCGCTCCTGCTCCTCCTTCGCGACCGCCTGCTGGCGCTTCGAGAACGCGTACATGCCGAGCAGCAGGCCGGGGTAGATGGTGATCACGAGCGGTACCACCCCCAGGTAGCTGGTGCCGATCGCGGGCAAGGGCTCGTGGGTCACCCCGGGCAGGAGGTCGAGCTCCTCGAAGGGCGTGCCGCTGAGCACGAGCCAGCTCGTGCCGCCGAACTCGTGCTCGCCGTAGATGTGGTCGACGTAGCGGTCGGGGAACTTGCGGATCCGCTCGCGCGCCACGGCGATCAGCTGCTCCCGCTCGCCGAAGGTGATGGCACCCATCGGGCAGGCCTCCGCGCAGCCGGGCACCAGGCCATCCTTGATGCGGGGGTAGCACATCGTGCAGCGCATCACTCGCGGGGTCAGCACCTTGTCGTACTCGTAGGCGAGCGCGTTGTACGGGCAGGCCATGATGCAGTACCGGCAGCCCATGCAGACCTCGGGGTCGTAGAGCACCGGCCCCTCCGGGGTCTTTTCGAAGGCGTGCACCGGGCACACGGTGGCGCAGCACGGCTCGTTGCAGTGCATGCACTGGAGCTTGCGGTACACCGGCGGGCCGTCGACGGGCGCTTCGACGTAGCGGTTGACGACGGTGAGGGCGGTGTCGGTCGTTCGCCGCCTCGCCGCGAAGACCTCCGCATCGTCGAGCGGCCCCGGCGGCAGCGGCAGCTCGTTCACTCGGGCGCACGCCGCCTCGCAGGAGCGGCAGCCGACGCACAAGGTGGTGTCGTGCAGGAGGCCGTAGCGGCCCGGGTGGCCCGGGAACTGCTTCACGGTCCCCGCGTCGGCGGCGCCCGCCCCGAGCGCCGCGCCGATCGCGCCGCCGATGAAGCCGCGACGTGAGACGCTCATGGTTGATCCTCCTTCGCCGCGTGGCAGTCCGTGCAGCCCTGCTGCGGAACGGCCATCCGAATGTGGCAGCCCACGCACTGGCGGTGGTAGGCGACCTTGAGGCCGGGGCGATCGCTCAGCGGGTCGGCCGTTTCGGAGTGGCAGGAGCGGCAGGCAGGGGGCCGCACACCGACAGGGCTGTGGTGGTGGCAGCCCGCGCACAAGGTCGCGGTGTCACCGTGGAAGCGGCTCGCCAGCGCGCTCGCGCGGGCTCCGGCATCGAGTTTGGCGACGATCTTCGCGTGGGGCAGCTTCGAGGGCTCGTACTCAGCGGCGAGAACGCTGATCGAGAGCTGCTCGGGGAAGCCGTCCGAGAGCGGTGGTAACGGGTCGAGGCTCGCCTCCGCCAGCCGCGGTGGCACCGCGAGCACCTCTTCGGCGGTCGCCGGCCCGGCGTGGCAGAGCCGGCAGGAACGCACGGCCGGAGCGGCCCCGGGGCCGGCGTGGCAGCCGGCGCACTGCCGCTCCGCAGCAGCGCTCGCGTGGCAGCCGACACAGCTCGCGGGCGAGCTCCCGTGGTGGTAGGCCTGTGCCAGGGTCACCCCGTCGCCCTCCTCACGGCCGCGCAACGTGTGGCAACTATCGCAGGCCGCGAGAGTCCGGTGGTGGCAGCCCGAGCACGATCTCGCCCGCGGCTCGTGGCCTCGGTGGTCGAAGGCGACCGCAGGAAAGGTCGCCCCGTCGCCGTGGACCCACTGCAGGTCCGGCTGGCCCCGCAGCAGCCGCGGCACCTCCGCGAGGCGCGTCCAGCCCGCCTGCCGCTCGGCGTCGTGGCAGCCTGCGCAGCGCAGCGGCCCACCCTGCGCGCCCGCCTCCGCCCGCGCCAGGTGGCAGGTCACACAGCTACGGTGTGAAGCGTTGGCGAGCGAGAAGTTGCGGCCGTCGTCCGCGGTGCCGTGACACGCGCGGCAGGCCTCCTCCTTGCCCTTTTCGTACCTGAGCACCTGCGCCGCCTGGTCCCAGACGTGGTGGCAGGCCTCGCACTTGTCCTGGGCAGCGATTGCATGGCGGGCGTGCAGGGAGTAGTCGAAGGCCACCGCCGCGCGGGCGGGAACTCCCGGCGGGCGCCTGACGTGGCAGGCGCCGCAGGTCGTGGCACCGCTTGCCAGCGCCGCCGCCGCGCGCCGCTCGTGGCAGGAGATGCAGGCCTCATGGTAGGCGTCGATCAGGGCGTCGCGGCCGGCGATCCCCGCCGTCGCTGCGAGCTGGGGAACCAGGGTGCCGCGTTCGTCGCGGGCGTGACAGGCCGTGCAGCCCTCGCTCTCGAGGGCCGCGACGTGGCGTTCGTGCTCGAACTCGACCGGCGGCCGCTGCATCGCTCCTGCGGCCGCAGGGAACTCCATGACCGCCACCGACGGCGGAATGCTGCGGGTTGCCGTAACGGGGGTGCTGGCCCCTGCGTTCAGGCCGGCACCGAGCACCACGAGGGCGAGGAGCAGGAGAGGCAGGCGCTTGGTAGACATCGTCATCCCTCCCCTCAGGCCTCGGGCATCTCGATCGTCTTCACCAGCATCTCGCTGATGAACGAGACGTGCGCACCGAGCTTGTAGTAGCCGATGATGTCCTCGATGCCCGAGTGGCAGTTGTGGCAGGGCGTGATGACGATATGGGCCCCGGTGTCGGCGATCTGCTCGGCCTTGACCTTGTTGCTCTTCATCCGCGACACCTTCCACGGCGGGCCGCAGTTGATGAGCCCGCCGCCGGCCTGGCAGCAGTAGTTGTGCTCGAAGCGCGGCTCCATGTCCCGGAAGTCCTCGCAGAGGGCGTTGACCACGTAGCGCAGCTTGTCGTGCAGGCCGCGGCCGCGGACGATGTTGCAGGGGTCCTGCACCGTCACCGGCTCCTCGATCTTGCGCGCGATCTTGAGGCGGCCGCTCTTGAGGAGCTCGTAGTAGTACTCGACCGCGTGCACCATCGGGATCGGCGGCTTGGTCCAGCCGAGCCAGCGCGGCCCGTCGTAGACGGCGCCTCGGTAGGCGTGGCCGCACTCGCCCATGACCACCCGCTTGACCTTGAGCTGCATGGCTTTTTCCCAGTGCAGACGCTCGACCCGGCCCATGGTTTCGAAGTCGCCCGAGTACATCGCCATGTTGGAGTTGTCCCAGCCGTCCGTCGAGGGCATGGTCCAGTCCGCCCCTGCGACCTTGAAGATGATCGCCATGTTGGCGATCAGCTGCGCGAGGATCTTGGGCTCGGGACCGATCACCGAGTACATGATCTCGGCGCCTTCCTTGTCGAGAGGGATCCGGGTGCCGGCGAGCTCGGCCCGGGCATCCTCCTCCTGCCACATCAGGGTGTCGATCCAGTCGTCCTGCTGCACCCACATCTGGTTCATGGTCGCGGCGTGGCTGTTGGTCGTGTCCTGCAGGTACTGCGGCACCACCCCGAGCAGGTTGAGGATCCGGCGCACGGTCATGATCAGGTAGGCGATGTCGATACCGAAGGGGCAGTACATGCTGCAGCGTCGGCAGGCCCCGCAGTCGATGTAGGCGATCCGCGCCGCGTTGTGGAGGAACTGCGCGTCGACCTTGCCCTTGCGGCGCACCATCTCCCAGATGGTGTCCTTGACCTTGGCGACGGGCGCATAGTCCGGGTCGCCGTTGCGCGACACGTAGCTCTGGCAGGCCTCCGCGCAGAGGCCGCAGTGGACGCAGGTCTCGAGGTAGACCTGGAGCCTGGCCGCGGCCTCCTGGGTCAGAACCTTGTTGATCGTGCGCTCGATCCGCTCGGGGCTCAGCTTCGCGATGTTCTCGTCGACCCCGCGGTCGATGATCTGGATGTCCTGGAGGTCAGCCATGAGTTTCCCTTCCCGGTTGCTGGTGCAGGGATCGAAGAGCCATCACCAGTCCCGTGCGTGGCGCACTTTCCCGAACTCCGAGCCCATGTAGGCGCGGGTGAAGGTGAACCACAGCAGGTGTACGAGCCGGGTCCACGGAACGAGCAGCAAGCAGAGGGCACCCGCGAAACCGTGCACGATCAAGGTCGGCACGTAGGCGAACCACTGCTGGTGCGCCGCGTAGCCGCTCGCGAAGGGCGCGAGCACGACCAGCGCGAGCAGGAAGTCGGATGGGTAGCTCACGTTGCGGACCTCGGGCCGCAGGAGCCGCCGGATGATGAAAAACAGGCAGGCGGCAATCACCACCAGGGTCATCCTGTTGGCGATCCCCTCCGGCAGGGTCCACCAGCGGAGCCCCCACGACTGCTGGACGAGCAGGACATGGCCGGCTGCGAAGAGAGGGGTCGCCACCAGGCAGAAGTGGAAGGCGAACGAGATCAGCGTGTACACCGGGTGGAGGCGCATCTTGCGGCCGGCGAAGGGGATCAGCCAGTGCAGGAGGGAGCGGGCGCCGTACTTCGCGCTCAGGGTCGGGAAGACGACCCGTTCCCGGTACGCCAGCCGCGCCATCGTCACCAGGCGCCAGGCGAGGCCGCCGAAGAAACCGATGAAGGCGATCCAGACCAAGGGGCCGGTGACGAACTCGATCATGCTCCCCCCTTCGCCGCAGCTGCGGCGCCGATGGACAGCACCTGGCGCAGGGAGCTGCCGTTCTCGACCGCGCGGATCAGGACCCTCGCGCCATCGGGGCTGAGGACCGGCGGCCACAGCTGCTCGTACCACGGGCCCAGGACCACGCCGTCGACGGCGACCGCGAAGCGGCCCGCGCGCTCGACCTTGGCGAGCACCCGCCCGGAGTCGGGGCTGAAGACCGGGTCCCACACCATGTCGTAGCTCTCCGGCCACGTGATGTCGTCGACTGCGATGCCCCACGCTCCGTTGTGGCGCACCCCGGCGGCGACCCGGCGGCCGTCGGGTGAGAGCACCGGCGGCAGCACGAGGTCGTTGAAGCTCGACCGCCATGGCCGGTCGTCGACCACCACCGTCCAGCTTCCGAAGCCGGTCGCCGCGACGGCGGCCAGGTGCTGGCCGTCGGCGCTCAGGCGCTGGTTCCACAGCTGCATGTACCGTCCGGCCCAGATCGGCGTGCCGTTCTCGGCGATCGTCCAGGCTCCGCCCTCGCGGACCGGCGCGAGGAGGCGGCCGCTGCCGTTGCGGTAGCTCGGCTCCCACACGCAGCCGAAGCGCCGCTCCCAGGGCGTCGCGTCCTCGGCCAGGGTGTACTCGCAGATGTCGAGGCGGACCTCGGCGGCGACGTGCTCGCCGTCGGGGCTGATGGTGGGACCGTAGACGTTGATGAACGTGCGCGGCCAGGGCTCGCCGTCGACCGCGATGCTCCAGGTGCCCGCGAAGAAGCCGAAGACGTCGGCCTCGGCGAGCGGCGCGACCTGGACCACCGCGGCCACCCGCCGGCCGTCGGCGCCGACCACCAGGCCGCGCGAGGAGTGGAATCGCTGCTCCCAGGTCTCGCCGTTGACCGCGACCGTGTACTGCATGTTGTCCTTGACCTGGACCGCCAGGGTCGAGCCGTCGCGGCTCCAGGTGGGGTTCCAGACGAACTCCCAACGCCCCTCCCAGGGCACGCCGTCGACCGCCACCGTCCACTCGTCGTCGATGCGGACCAGCGCGCAGAGACGGCCGTCGGGCAGGAACTGGAGGTGCCAGGCCTTCTCGAACTCCCCCTCCCACTCCCCGTCGCTCACCCACACCCGGGCCGCATCGGGGCCCGTCAGCACCGGCGCCGCGACCCGCCGGCCGTCGGGGCTGACTGCGAGCTCGTGCACCTCCGCGAAGCTGCCCCTCACCGCGGCGAGGTCAGCGATGGTCTCGCTGCCCGGCTCCCACGACCCTGCGTTTCCCTCCGCCATCTGGTGGCTCCCTTCGCCGCGGCGCGGCGGTCGGCCCCGCTCGCGTTCCGTGACACGGTCGCCGCCGAGGCTGCAAGCCCTGTGCCGTCGCGGTGGAGAGACTGTTCAGCAGTCTAAGTCGCGAGAAGAGAGCAACTTGCGAAAGGTGCCTTGCGAACCAATCATGCAGAATGCGGGCCTCGAGGGCCCGCATTCACTGCAATCTGCAATGTTTGTGGCGGCTCAGCACTCCGAGGAAGCCCGGCGATCGCGGCGGCCGCGCTGCAGGTCGGACCATGCACCGCGGCGCTCGGAATTCCTCATCCGAATTCCGAACTCCGAATTCGCCCTAGTGCCATTCCCAATCGACGAAGCCCGGCTTGACGTCGACCATGGCGTTGACGATCAGCTCGACCAGACCGCCGTAGTAGATGCCCGCCTTCTCCCAGGCGTCGTAGTAGTTGATGATGTCGCGGATCTGGCCCTTGCAGTTGGAGCACGGCGCGCACACGTACTTGGGGTGCTCGCGGTCCATCGGCTCGTCGCCGAAGGCCTCGAGGATCTGCCGGAACTTGCGGCGGCCGGTCATGTGGTGGCGCCAGTCCTGGAAGTTGTGACCGGACATGATGGCGAAACCGGAGCCGCCCCCGCAGCAGTAGTTCTCGACCCCGTGCGGGGTCATCTCGCGGAAGCGGCCGGGCGGCAGCACTGCCTGCAGGATCTCGCGCTGCGGCGACACCACGCCCATCAGCCGCACCAGGTTGCAGGGGTCGTGCAGGGTGACCGGGAAGTCGTTGCGGCTCGGGTCGAGCTCGAGCTTGCCCGAGCGCACGATGTCGCGCAGGGTGACCATCGAGCTCTCGCGCGGGATGTTGAGGTCTCCGGTCAGCACCTTGTCGGCGATCACCGTCAGCGCCTTGTGGGCATGGCCGCACTCGCCGAGAACGATCTTCTTGACGCCGAGCTTCTTGGCGGCGGCGGCGTGGCGGACTGCGACGCGCGCGAACTGGACGTCGTCGTACCAGACGCCGTAGTTGATGCCGTCGTAGGCGACGATCTCCGAGGACATGGTCCAGGAAAGCCCCGCGGCCTCGAAGACGGTGGTGAAGGCGCCGGGGTTCTCGGGCCAGGCCATGATCTCGCCCGCGTTGTGGATGAGCAGGATGTCGGCCCCTTCCACGTCCCACGGGGTCTTGATCTCGATGCCGGTGCGCTCGGAGGTGTCCTCGTCGATGAACTCGATGTTGTCCTTGACGATCAGCGGCGTCATGCCGGTCGACGACCCCACGGCGAGCTGCAGCACCGAGCCGTTGTCGTGGATCTCCTT
>Ga0105090_10001353_pt1 | contig 13163 bp, 12 predicted proteins | sample PPLLak3March2015_FD_79110 | JGI IMG/M metagenome (GOLD analysis project Ga0105090, IMG submission 79110) | Freshwater sediment microbial communities from Prairie Pothole Lake near Jamestown, North Dakota, USA - PPLs Lake P7 Core (1) Depth... | ecosystem: Environmental > Aquatic > Freshwater >... | reverse complement strand
AGGGGCGTGGCGGCCTGCACCCGGTGACGCGCACGCTCGAACGCATCGAATCGCTGTTCCGTTCGATCGGCTTCGAGGTGGCAGACGGCCCGGAGATCGAGGAAGACTTCTTCAACTTTACCGCGCTGAACACGCCCGAGGATCATCCGGCGCGTTCGATGCACGACACCTTCTACCTCCTCGGCGAGGACGGCAAGGTGGCCGACAAGGTGCTGCTGCGCACCCACACCAGCCCGATCCAGGCGCGTTACATGCAGGCGCACGTGGCCCGCTGCGGTCAACTGGAAAAAATGCCCGAAATCCGCATCATCGCGCCGGGCCGCGTTTATCGCGTCGATTCCGATGCGACCCACTCGCCGATGTTCCACCAGGTCGAAGGCCTGTGGGTAGGCGAGGGCGTCTCGTTCGCCGACCTGAAGGGTGTGATCGCCGATTTCCTCAAGAGCTTCTTCGAGACCGACGACCTGACCATGCGTTTCCGCCCCTCGTTCTTCCCGTTTACCGAACCGTCCGCTGAAATCGACGTCGCCTTCATGAGCGGTGCGCTGAAGGGGCGCTGGCTGGAGATTGCCGGTTGCGGCATGGTGCATCCGAACGTGTTGCGCATCGCCGGTATCGATCCCGAAAAATACACCGGCTTCGCCTTTGGCTTCGGCCCTGACCGCCTGACCATGCTGCGCTACGGCGTCAATGACCTGCGCCTGTTCTACGAGGGCGACCTGCGTTTCCTGAGGCAGTTCACATGAAATTCTCCGAATCCTGGTTGCGTACCTTCGTCGATCCCCGCCTGTCCAGCGAGGAGCTTGCCCATCGGCTGACGATGGCCGGCCTTGAGGTCGAGGAACTGGAAAGCGTCGCGCCCGCCTTCGCCGATGTCGTCGTCGCCCACGTACTGGAAGTCGCCAGGCACCCGGATGCCGATCGCCTGAATGTCTGCCGCGTCGATACTGGCGACGGCGCACCGAAGCAGATCGTCTGCGGCGCGCCGAACGTCGCCGTCGGCCTCAAGGTGCCGTGCGCGCTGCCCGGCGCCCGCCTGTCCGGCGATCTCACGATCACGGTCGCGAAGGTACGCGGCATCGAGTCCTCCGGCATGCTGTGCTCGGCAAGGGAACTGGGCATCGCCGAGGATGCCTCCGGCCTGCTGGTGCTGCCCGACGACGCGCCGGTCGGGCAGTCGATCCGCACCTTCCTCGATCTCGACGACCGCCTGTTCACGCTGAAACTGACGCCGAACCGCGCCGACTGCCTGTCGCTGATCGGTGTTGCCCGCGAGGTGGCGGCGATCACGGGTACGGGCGCCAACCTGCCGGTGGTGCCCGAGGTGCCGGCGACCATCGCCGACCGACGCCCGATCGTGCTCGATGCGCCGGCGGCGTGTCCGCTCTACTGCGGGCGCGTCTTAAAGGATGTCGATGCCAGGGCGGCGACCCCGGGCTGGATGAAGCGACGCTTGGAACGCAGCGGATTGCGCTCGATTTCCGCACTGGTCGATGTCACCAACTACGTCATGCTCGAACTCGGCCAGCCGCTGCACGCCTTTGACAACACGAAGCTGGAAGGCACCGTGCATGCGCGCATGGCGCGGCCGGCAGAAAAATTGCTGCTGCTCAACGAGCAGACCATCACCATCGACAGCGACGTGCTGATGATCGCCGACGACGCCAAGCCGCTGGCTATGGCCGGCATCATGGGCGGCGAGGAGAGTGGCATCACGCTGGCGACGAGCGAACTGTTCCTCGAGTCGGCCTTCTTCGCGCCGGAGGCGATCGCCGGTCGGGCGCGGCGCTACGGTTTCGCCTCCGATGCCTCGCACCGCTTCGAGCGCGGCGTCGACTTCGGCGGTGCCCGGAGCGCGATCGAGCGCGCTACGCGGCTGATCCTCGACATCTGCGGTGGCGAAGCCGGCCCCGTCGTCGAGGCGACGGCGACGCTGCCGGCGCGCAACCCGGTGCGCCTGCGTACTGCCCGTGCCGAGCAGGTACTCGGCCTGCCACTCGGCGCGGAGCGCATCGCCGGGCTGTTCGCGGGACTCGGCCTGCCGTTCGCGCAGCAGGGGGAGGAGTTCCTGGTCACGCCGCCGAACTGGCGTTTCGACATCGCGATCGAGGAAGACCTGATCGAGGAAATCGCCCGCCTGCATGGCTACGACAATATTCCGGCACCCGCGCCGCGCGGGCGCCTGTCCATGCTGGCCCGGAACGAGGCGCAGCGCCCGGCAGCGCGTGTCCGCCAGGTGCTGGTCGACCGCGGTTATCAGGAAGTGGTCAATTTCGCTTTTGTCGAAGCCGAATGGGAAACCGACCTGGCGGCCAACACCCGGCCGATCCGGCTTGCCAATCCGATTGCCAGCCAGATGGCGGTGTTGCGGTCGACACTTTTCGGTGGCCTGATCGCCAACCTGCTCACCAACCTTCGGCGCAGGCAGGGCCGTGTCCGCCTGTTCGAAACCGGCCGCGGCTTCCGGCGCGAGGCCGGCGGCGCCCCCGTTGCCGGCTTCCGCCAGCCCCTGCTGCTGGCCGGCCTGGCCTACGGCAGCGCCCTGCCGGAAGGATGGGGCAGCGCTGCGCGCAAGGTCGATTTCTTTGATGTCAAGGGCGACCTCGAAGCGCTGCTCGCGCCAGCGTCACTGCGTTGCGAACCGCTCGCGCATCCGGCCCTGCATCCGGGACGCGCGGCGCGCATCCTGCGCGATGGTCGCGAGATCGGCTGCCTCGGCGAACTGCACCCGGAATGGGTCCAGAAATACGAGTTGCCGCTGGCGCCGGTGGTTTTCGAACTCGACTTCGAGGCGGTCAAGGCCACCGCCGTTCCCGCGTATGCCGAGGTGTCGAAGTTCCCGCCGGTGATCCGCGACCTGGCCATTGTCGTCGCCCAGGAACTGCCGCTGCAGGTACTGCTCGACGGCCTGAAAGACAAGCTGCCGGCGCTCGTCAAGGACGTCCAGTTGTTCGATATCTATGCCGGAAAAGGAGTCCCGGAAAACAAGAAAAGTCTTGCTTTCCGGATAGTTATGCAAGATACTCAACGCACTTTGCTAGATTCGGAAGTGGACCTGGCAATGCAGCAATTGATGGCCTGTCTGGCGCAGGCATTTGGAGCCCAACTTCGTGCCTGACGAAAACAAGACAACGATGACGCTAACCAAGGCCGAACTCGCCGACCTCCTGTTCGAGCGGGTCGGTCTCAACAAGCGCGAGGCCAAGGACATGGTCGAAGCCTTCTTCGAGGAAATCCGCAACGCGCTGGAAACGGGCGACAGCGTCAAGCTTTCCGGCTTCGGCAACTTCCAGTTGCGCGACAAGCCGCAGCGTCCCGGGCGCAATCCGAAGACCGGTCAGGAAATCCCGATTACGGCACGCCGCGTGGTGACCTTTCATGCCAGCCAGAAGTTGAAGTCCGATGTCGAGCTCGCTTTCGATGGAACACCGGCTTAACCGGCCGGCACCCGGCGACGAGCTGCCGCCGATTCCGGCCAAGCGCTATTTCACGATCGGTGAAGTCAGCGAACTGTGCGGCGTCAAGCCCCACGTGCTGCGCTACTGGGAGCAGGAGTTCAACCAGCTCAAGCCCGTCAAGCGGCGCGGCAACCGACGCTATTACCAGCACCATGAAGTCCTCCTCGTGCGGCGCATCCGCGAGCTTCTCTACAGCCAGGGCTTCACTATCAGTGGTGCGCGCAACCGTCTGGACGAAGGCGGTGCGATCGACATGCAACTGGCGGCCAGCCCGGCAGGCAGCGATGGTGGCGGTGGCTTGCGTGCGGAACTGCAAGCGGTGATCGAGATGCTGCGCCTTTGAATCACGGGTTCAGGTATAATGCGTCGCTTGTCGGGGCGTAGCGCAGCCTGGTAGCGCACTTGCCTGGGGGGCAAGGGGTCGCGAGTTCGAATCCCGCCGCTCCGACCATTCATAAATCAACCGGCTCCTCTGCCGGTTTTTTTGATTTAAATGTTGATAAATCGAGCGAGACAAATTAAATTGCTTCCACCATTTAAAACGAGGAGGTAATCATGGATTTGTCTTCAATGACCGTTGCCGAACTGCAGGCGTTGCAACAGCAGATTCCTGCCGAATTGAAACGCCGTGAAGCGCAGGAAAAGGTGAATATCCTCAGCGAGGTCCGGGCTTTTGCCAAGGCCCGCGGTTATGCGCTGGAAGAACTGGTCGCCCGCGAGGCCAAGGTGAAGGCGACCGGCGGCAAGATCAAGGTCAAGGTCAAATACCGCCATCCGCAGGACGCGACGCTGGAATGGACCGGCCGCGGCCGCCAGCCGCGCTGGGTCGGCGAATGGCTGGCCCAGGGTGGCACGCTCGATTCTCTCGCCGTCTGAGAGCATGCGGATTCTGCTCAGCAACGACGACGGCTATTTCTCCCCGGGAATTCAGGCGCTCGCTGATGCGCTGGCAGGGCTGGGGGAAATCGTCGTCGTCGCGCCCGAGCAGAACAGGAGCGGGGCGAGTAATTCGCTGACGCTGGATCGCCCGCTTTCATTGAAAAGATCGGCCAGCGGTTTCTATTTCGTCAATGGGACGCCGACCGATTGCGTCCATCTGGCGGTTACCGGAATGCTGGATTATCTGCCGGATATTATCGTTTCCGGAATCAACCTCGGTGCCAATATGGGCGACGACACGATTTATTCGGGAACCGTGGCGGCGGCAACCGAGGGATTCCTGCTCGGCATTCCATCGTTCGCTGTTTCGCTGACCAGTTTCGAGGGGCGCCATTTCGCGACGGCAGGTCGCGTGGCGTGCGAACTCGTCGAACGCTTCATGCGCGATCCGATCGGCGAGCCGGTTCTGCTCAATGTGAATGTGCCGGATGTGCCGTATGCCGAGTTGCACGGCACCGAGGTGACGCGGCTCGGGCGCCGGCACAAGGCGGAGCCGGTGGTCAGGATGCGCTCGCCGCGCAACGAGACGGTCTATTGGGTCGGCGCCGCGGGCGCCGCTGCCGATGCCGGGCCGGGCACCGATTTCAACGCGATCGAGCGCGTTTGCGTTTCCGTCACGCCATTGCAGATCGATCTGACCCACAGCGGACAAATGCCGGTGATCACCCGCTGGATGCAATGATTCCCGGCGACGTCAACGGCATCGGCATGACGTCGCAGCGGACGCGGACGCGCATGGTCGAGCGCCTGCGCGAGAAGGGCATCCGCAACGAGGCTGTTCTCGCTGCGATCGCCGCTGTGCCGCGCCATGTCTTTGTCGAGGAGGCGCTCGCTTCACGGGCGTACGAGGACACCGCGCTGCCGCTCGGCATGGGGCAAACGATTTCCCAGCCCTTCGTCGTTGCGCGCATGATCGAGTTGCTGCTCAACGGCCGCAAGACGCTCGGCAAGACCCTCGAGGTCGGCGCCGGATGCGGCTACCAGGCCGCGGTGCTGGCGCAACTGACCACCGAAGTCTATGCAGTCGAGCGCCTGGCGCCACTGCTGGAAAAAGCCAAGGCCAACATGCGCAAGCTCAGGCAGTTCAACGTCCGTCTCGTGCATGCCGACGGTCGCCTCGGCCTGCCCGAGGCAGGCCCGTTCGACAGCATCATCGTCGCCGCCGCCGCGCTTAGGGTGCCCCCGCCGCTGCTCGAGCAACTGGCGCCCGGCGGGCGGCTGGTCTTGCCAGTCGGTGCCGGCGAGCAGTATCTTTCGTTCATCGAACGGACACCGCAGGCACTTGTCGAAACGCGGCTGGATCCCGTTCGCTTCGTCCCACTCCTGGCAGGAACACAATGATTCGAGTCTTTGCCCCGCTGCTTTCCACCCTTGTCCTGGCTGGCTGCATGTCGCAGCCGCCGGCCCCGACCGTAGACCGCAGCACCGCGGCCGCGCGCCCGGTTGCACCGGCAGCCACGACCGGGCCGGGCTACCATACGGTCAAGCGCGGCGACACGCTGTATCGTATCGCGCTCGAGAACGGCCAGGATTACCGCGACGTGGCCGCCTGGAACAACATCACCAATCCCGCGACGATCCGCGAGGGCCAGGTGCTGCGCGTGGCGCCGCCGGGTGCGACGCCGGCAGCCGACACGGGTGGCGTCGTCGCCCAGCCGGTGATCTCCGCGCCGGCGGTCGAGGCACGGCCGCTCGACGCGCCGAAGTCCGCCGCCGCGCCGGCAACGCCCGCCGCGGTCGGCGGGGAGGCGGTCAAGCGCGAGCCGCGCGGCGGCAAGGAACCCTATTCCGACGAAGCCTATGCGAGGCTGAACCGTGCCGGCGAGACGGCGCCCAAACCGGCGCCTGTCGCGGTCGACCCGAAACCCGAGCCGAAAACGGAACCGCAGCCGAAGCCGGAAGCGCAGCCGGAAGCCAGGCCTGAGCCGGCTACCAGCGGCAGCGACGACGTCAGCTGGAGCTGGCCGTCGGCGGGCAAGGTGGTTGCGCCGTACAGCGAAGCGGGTAACAAGGGGCTCGATTTCGGCGGCAGGGCGGGCGATCCCGTCCTGGCCGCCGGCGACGGCAAGGTCGTCTATGCCGGTTCCGGCCTGCGTGGTTACGGCGAACTGGTGATCGTCAAGCACAACACCACCTTCCTTTCTGCCTACGCCCATAACCGCAGGATCCTGGTCAAGGAAGGGCAGCAGGTGACGCGCGGCCAGAAGATCGCCGAACTGGGCAACACCGACAGCGATGCGGTCAAGCTGCATTTCGAAATCCGCAAGCAGGGCAAGCCGATCGATCCGATGCTCTACCTGCCGAAGCGATGAGCGACGGGGTCGGCGAATTTCCGGAAGACGAGGTACCGGAAACCGCCGACGCGGAATCCGGGCTGCTGGCCGAGGTCGACTTGGCGACGCCCGAGCTCGATCTGCTCGAGGACGTCACCCAGCTTTACCTGAACGAGATCGGCGCCAAGCCGCTGCTGTCCCCGGAAGACGAGGTGGCGACCGCGCGGCGATTGCGTGCCGGCGACTTCGCTGCGCGCCAGAAGATGATCGAGCACAACCTGCGACTGGTCGTGAAGATCGCCAGGCACTATCTCCATCGCGGCATTCCGCTGCTCGACCTGGTCGAGGAGGGCAACCTCGGGCTGATCCACGCGATCGAGAAGTTCGATCCAGAACGCGGCTTCCGCTTCTCGACCTACGCGACCTGGTGGATACGCCAGAGTATCGAGCGCGGCATCATGAACCAGTCACGCACGATCCGGCTACCGGTGCACGTCGTCAAGGAGATCAACCTCGTCCTGCGCGCCATGCGTCACCTGGAGTCGGCGGAAACGCGGCAGGCGTCGGTCGAACGCGTCGCTGCGCTGATCGACCGGCCGGTGGCCGATGTCCGCCGCATCCTGCAGTTCAACGAGCGCATCGCCTCGCTTGATGCGCCGCTGGAGTTCGCCTCCGGCTCGACTATCGGCGACGCCCTGGCCGACGAAACGGCAGCCAGCCCGGAAGCGCTGCTGCAGTTCCGCGAAACGGGTGCCCTGGTCGGCGACTGGCTGGCGCAACTGACCGAGCGCCAGCGCCAGGTCATCGAACGGCGTTACGGCCTGAACGGCGCCGAAGTGGCGACGCTCGACGCGCTCGCCGGTGAACTCGGCCTGACCCGCGAGCGCGTCCGCCAGATACAGATCGAGGGGCTCGACCGGCTGCGCCGTATCATCAAGCGCGGCGGCATTGCGCGCGACGCCGTGCTGTAGGCGCGACCGTCACTGCCGGGGCATGCGCTGGCGGATCTCGCCGGCCAGTTGGAAGACCGACATCGCGTAGAAACTTGAACGGTTGTAGCGGGTGATGACGTAGAAGTTGTTGAAGCCGAGCCAGTATTCGGTCGCGTACCCTGGCGAGACGAGGTCGATGAGGGTGACCGTCGCCTGCGGGTCGGCATTGCCGCTGATGCCCTGGCGGGCCAGGTCGGCGACGATCAGGGTCGGCTGGATGCCCGCTTCGATCAGGGCCGGATCGGGCTCGCCACGGGTGCGGGCAGGCACCGCCACCGGTTCGCCGTCCTGCCAGCCGTGCTGTTCGAGAAAGCGTGCGACGCTGCCGATCGCATCATCGACGCTGCCGCTCAGGTCGATGCGCTGGTCGCCATCGAAATCCACCGCGTAGCGCCGCTGGCTACCCGGCATGAACTGCGGGATGCCCATGGCACCGGCGAAGGAACCGCGGACCTGGAGCGGGTCCATGCCGTTCTCGCGGGCGAGCAGCAGGAACTGTTCCAGCTCTGTACGGAAGAATTCGGCCCGCCGCGGGTAATGGAAGGCGAGCGTGGCGAGCGCCTCAAGGACGCGGAAACTCCCGGTGTTCTGCCCGTACTCGGTTTCGATGCCGATGATCGCGACGATCACCTCCTCCGGCACGCCGTAGATGGCGCGGGCGCGCGCCAGCGACGCGCGGTTCTGCTGCCAGAAGCGGACGCCGCCGTCGATCCGGCGTTCGTTGATGAAACGTGGCTGGTAGCGTTCCCACGAACGCTGCGCCGGCGAAACCGGCGGCCTGATCAGTTGCAGGACCCTGGCATTGGGTTGGATGCGCGAGAACTGGCCGATCAGTGCATCGCTGTCGAAGCCGTGCCTCTGTTCGAGATCGCGAGCGAACTCGATGACCGCCGGGTCGCCGGCAAAGGAGGCAGCGGCCGGGGCGGCCTGGACGAGCCCGGCGCAGGCGGCGAGCAGCAGTGCGGCGAAAGGGTGGTTCAAGGCGATCTCCGTCAGGGCAGGCGCGCGATGGCGGCGCGCAAACGTTGCAGTTCAGCGGTGGCGCCGCCGTAGCGCGCCTGCAGGTAGGCGCTGACCACCGGCGCGAGCGCCCTGGCCAGCGCCGGGTTGTCGCCTTCGACGCGCTGCAGCAGCGCCAGCGGCGTCTCCCAGGGGGCGCAGTTTACCTGCCTTCGCGCCAGTCGGCGCAATGCTTTTCGCCACAGGCGGGTGGCCGCGTCCAGGCGCGGGCGCTGGCGGATGGCCCAGCCGGCAAGGAGAAGCAGCAACACGCCGCAAACCGCCGCCAGCATCGCTGCCAGGTTGCGCCAGTCGGGGTCGGGCAGGCCGAGGCGGGTGAGCAACTCGCGCTGCCGCTCCGGGTTGTAGCCGAGAACATGCTGGTTCCAGGCATTGTTGATCGCCTCCCAACGAAAGCGCAGCGTAAGCAGCCAGTCGCTACGCAACTGGATCAGTCCTGGAAGCGGTTCGCCGGCCGGCATGGCCGCGGCGATGCCGGCTTCGACGCGGGCCGGCGAGACGGCCGCCGTCGGGTCGACGCGCGTCCATCCGCGCCCGGCCAGCCAGACTTCGGCCCAGGCGTGCGCATCGGACTGGCGGACGACAACGAAGCCGTCGACCGGATTCAGTTCGCCGCCCTGATAACCGGTGACGACGCGGGCGGGGACACCGGCGGCGCGCATCAGGACGACGAAGGCAGCGGCGTAGTGCTCGCAGAATCCGCGCCGGGTGACGAACAGGAAGTCGTCGACCGGCTGCTCGCCGAGCAACGGCGGCTGCAGCGTGTAGGTGAAATCCCCCGTCGCGAAGAGCGCCAGTGCCTTCTGCACCAGCCGCTGCGGATCGGGATCGGCGCGTTGCCACGCGGCCGCCAGTTCGCGCGCGCGCGGGCTGGAAGCGTCGGGCAGGACGAGGTTGCGGCGCAGAACAGGAAGTTCCTCGTCGCGGTTGAAGCGGTAGTCGAGCGCGGCGCTCAGCGCATAGCGGCGGCGCTGGCTCAGCGGTTCGCGGCTGGTTGCGGTCAACGTCCCGGCGAGGCCGAAATCCGGACCCGGCGCGGCGGGCGCGTCGAGCGCCAGCAGCCAGCGCTGCTGGTGCGGCTCCAGCGTCGCTTCGTAAGACACCGGCTCTGCCAGCGGCTCGATCTGCGGTGCGCGGTCGCGCCCGCCCTGCGGGCGCCAGGTCCTGCCGTCGTAGGCTTCAAGTACCGGGCCGCGCCAGTAGAGCTTGCCGCGCGGCGGCGGTGCACCCACAAAGCGGGCGCGCAAGGCGATCTCGCTGCTCAGCGCCAGGCTGGCGATGTTGCCCGGTGACATCTGTTCCGACAGGCCGCTGCGCCCGCTGTGGGCGTCCTGCGGCAGGCCCCAGAGCGGGCCGGCAATGCGCGGAAAGAGCAGGTAGAGCACGAGCATGAAGGGAACCGCCTGCAGCACCAGCGTCGCGGCGTGCCGCACGATCACCGGCGGCGTGCCCGCCGGTCCGCCGTGCAGGCGGACGAGGGCCGCCGTGAGCAGCGTCGTCGTGGCGAGCAGCCAGAAGCCGGTGGCAATGCTCTGCGATTCGAAGTAGTGCGTCAGCAACAGGAAGTAGCCGAGGGTCAGCAGTACCGTGGCATCCCGCCGGCTGCGCAGTTCGAGCAGCTTCATCGCCATGAAGAGAACCAGCAGGGCGACGCCCGGCTCGCGCCCGAACAGGGTGCGGTACTGGGCGAAGACCGCGCTGCAGGCCGCAGCGACGAGCAGGACAAGCAGCCAGCGGCCGGGTAGACGCCGGCCCGACCACCATAGCCAGGCAGCGGCAGCGAACAGCAGGCCGGCACCGGCGGTCAGCCAGACCGGCTGGTATTCGGCGTGCGGCGCCGTCGTCGCCAGCGCGGCGGCGAACAGCCACGGCCAGCAGCCGTGATCGAGGGTCTCGCGGGCGCGGGTGCTCATGTCCGGAATAGCGCGAGCGCTTCGAGGCAGCGGTGGCGGTGCCGCTCGCCGCAGCCCGGGGCGATCTCGAGGCCGGGCAGGTGCAGGGCGTAGTCGGCGCCGCTTTCCTCGGCCGCCAGTACCCAGCCGGCCAGGACGCCGAGCCGGGTCTCCGGCGTCGCCGCCGCAGGCGTCAGCGCCCAGTCGAGTTGCAGTTTGCTGCGGGCGCCGCCGGCGAACTGCTTGACCAGCAGCGGGCGCTCGCCGCCGTCGCGGGCGCTGGCTTTCCAGGCGACGCGGCGGGGCGAGTCGGCCGGTTGGCGGTCGCGCAGACCGGAGAAGTCTTCCTCGCCCCCTTCGCCGTGCTGCTCGCCGCCTTCGGCAGCCGGCTGAAGCGGCGGCAGCGGGGTGGGCAGCGGCCGCGGATAGACCAGGCAGCGCATCGCCGGCTGCAGGTAGCTCCAGGCGACGAAAAGTCCGAGCGGATAGACGGTCGCCAGCCTGGTACGAGGCAACTCCAGCCAGCCGCGCCGTTCGGCCGCGACCGGCACCGCCACGTCGCTCGTTCCGGAGGCTGCCAGCGCGCAGGTGACGCCCTCTTCAGCGGCGCCCGCGCGCAGATCGAGGGCGGGGCGCGGCGTCGCCCGGTCGTTGGCCAGATGCAGCGGGAAACAGGCCGTTTCACCGGCGAACACGGGCACGCACCGGCCGGGGGAAATCATCAGCCCGTGCAGGTTGCGGAAGGTATGCACCATGCCGGCGAGGGCGAGGCCGACGAGCAGGAAGACCAGTGCGTGACCGAGCGCCAGGTTGTAGTTGATCGCACCGGTCAGCATCGCCAGCAGCGCGGCGGCGTAGAGCAGCCCGGCGCGTGTCGGCAGGATGAAGACGCGGCGCTGCGACAGGCGGAACGGCGCGCTGCCGTCGCTCTGCCAGCGGAACAGGCGGCGGCCGAGTTCGGCGATCAGCCGCACGGCGTCAGGGGATCGGCACCGCGCGGACGAGGGCGGCGATGTCATCGCCGCGCGCCATGCCGGTACCCTGCGTCGAGCGCAGGCGGTGGCGGGCGACCGCCGGCAGGACCGCCTGCACGTCGTCCGGCAGCACCATGTCGCGCCCGTCCAGCCAGGCCCAGGCGCGTGCCGCCGCGAGCAACGCCAGGCCGGCGCGCGGTGACAAGCCATGCTGGAAGGCGGGGTCGCGGCGGCTTGCCTCGACCAGCGCCTGCACGTAGTCGATCAGGGGTTCGGCGGCGCGCACCGCGGTGACTGCGCGTTGCAGTGCCGGCAGTTCGCCGGCCTTCAGCAGCGCCGGCAGCCGGTCGGCAAGGGCGCGCTGGCCGCCGGCAGCGAGCAGGGCGCGTTCGGCAGCGCGGTCCGGGTAACCGAGTTCGATGCGCATCAGGAAGCGGTCGAGCTGCGATTCGGGCAGCGCGAAGGTGCCGGTCTGGTACGACGGGTTCTGCGTCGCGATGACGAAGAACGGCTCGGGCAGCGCCCGTGTTTCGCCCTCGACCGTCACCTGCCGCTCCTCCATCGCTTCGAGCAGCGCGCTCTGCGCTTTCGGTGTCGCACGGTTGATCTCGTCGGCGAGTACCAGTTGGGCGAAGACCGGCCCTGGCAGAAAGCGGAACTTGCCGGATTCCCGCTCGTAGATCGAAACGCCGGTGATGTCGGCCGGCAGCAGGTCGCTGGTGAACTGGATGCGCGAGAAGGCGAGGCCAAGCAGCCTGCCGAGTGCGTGGGCAAGGGTGGTCTTGCCGACGCCGGGCAGATCCTCGATCAACAGGTGTCCTCCGGCCAGCAGGCAGGCGGTGGCCAGGCGGATCTCGTGCTGCTTGCCGAGGATCACCTGGCCGGCGGCAGCGAGGACAGGATCGAGCGGGCGCGGACGAGCGGCCAGCGTGGCGAGGGTGGCTCCGAACATGGCGGCGGGCGGGAGAATAGCGATGGAATCCATTCTAACGCTTGAAGCAGCGCGGCGATTCGATTGATAATGCGAATTTGACGCATTGTCCGTGCGCCGGTTCCTGGAGAGAAAACGGGTGACAACCACTGCCTTCATCACACACCGCGACTGCCAGTTGCACGACATGGGCTCGCATCACCCGGAATGCCCGCAGCGTCTGACCGCCATCAACGATCACCTGATCGCCCAGGGGCTGGATGCGTATTTCGTCTATTACGACGCGCCGCTCGCCACGTTCGAGCAACTGCTGCGCGTGCATCCGGCGTCGCACCTGGAACGCATCAAGCGTTCCGCGCCGGAACACGGCATTGTCCATCTTGACCCGGACACCGCCATGAACCCGCATACCTGGCAGGCGGCGCTGCGCGCCGCAGGCTCCGGCCCGCTGGCGGTCGACCTGGTCATGAAGGGCGAGGTCGAGAACGCCTTTTGCTCTGTCCGCCCCCCCGGCCATCATGCCGAGCGCACCAACCCGATGGGCTTCTGCTTCTTCAACAATATCAGCGTCGCCGCCCGTCATGCGCTCAAGGCGCACGGTCTCGAACGCGTCGCGATCATCGATTTCGATGTCCACCACGGCAACGGTACCGAGGATTGCTTCGCCGGTGACGAGCGGGTGCT
>Ga0105090_10001352_pt1 | contig 13173 bp, 7 predicted proteins | sample PPLLak3March2015_FD_79110 | JGI IMG/M metagenome (GOLD analysis project Ga0105090, IMG submission 79110) | Freshwater sediment microbial communities from Prairie Pothole Lake near Jamestown, North Dakota, USA - PPLs Lake P7 Core (1) Depth... | ecosystem: Environmental > Aquatic > Freshwater >... | reverse complement strand
GAATTGCCGACGATGGTGACCCGGGGAAGAGGCGCGTCCCCGGGAAAAGGAGCCTGGCTTTGCAGGCTCGGGGCGGGAGGGTGCGATGATGCCTGGAGTGGGCGGGTGAGAAGGGAACGGTCCGTCAGCATCGTAAGAATCGTCCGTGCATCGACAATCCAATCGGATAGGGTATAGTCCGTGAACTTTCCCTCCGAATCGCCGAACCCACGCACATCATAACAGCAGAATCCCCAACCCTGTTCCTCACACCACTGCGCCAGGGCCTTGCTCTTATTCCCCCAGCGCTTGGAGAGAAAACCGGTGATGAAAAGAACCTGACGATCTGTTCCAGCCGAGTGATCACCGCGTAGTAGTTTGCCGTCGCTGGCTGCGAGTTCGAACGGATGTGAGCCGTTCATGTATGCGTGACCGCCCTGGTGATGAACGTCCCCAGCCGCTGCAGCACTATTCTCGGAATCTCGTGGCCCCCTCGGAAATTGTGCCATTCAACGGACAGTCCCGCATGGGCCAGCGTGTCTCGCAACCGTTCTGCCCCAATGTAGGGCAGGATCTCGTCCTGCACGCCATGACTTTGAAACACCGGCAGGCCTTTCCGCTTAGGCAGAAGCGGTCCCCAGACCGGCTGCGCCAGAATGTTGCCGGACAGTTGGACGAGTCCGGCATAGGGCCGGTCGGTATGGAGGATGAGATCGCACGAGAGCATGGCGCCCTGTGAGAATCCGCCGAGCACGGTCTTCTTCGGATCGGCGCCGAACTTCTGCTCGATCTCTTTCAAGAACGCCAGCATCGTCTCACGCGCCGGTGCGAGACCTTTGGGAATGTCCTGCGAGAGATCGCGCACCCGGCCGGCCGCGCGATCCTGCGCAATACGCGCCATGTCGATGAGCCACCAGGCCCGCGCATCGCCCGGTCCGAAGCTCAACGAGAGCGGGCCTTCGGGAAACACAAACCTCGTTCCGGCCGGTACGTTCAAGACGTCGGCCAGCGGCACAAGGTCACTCCCCGGCGCGCCGAAGCCGTGGAGGAGCAGGATGAGAGGCCCGCGACCTCCACCCTTGCCGTCTGTGCCGCCCGTGATTCGCGCCCGCAGCCCGCCGATCTGTTCTTCATGCATGAGTGATCCGTTATCTCATATATAAATATTGCAACAATGCGAAGATGCCATAGAGCGACGATTCGATCACCGGTTGCTGGTAGAGCGGGACAAATGCGCCCTGCTCGTTCTCTTCTACTTCATCGATAATGAACTGGACCTGCTTCATCCGGACATCGCGATCCTGGCCGACCCCCAGGGCCTGGACCATCTGCCGGCTCAGTCCGGTCAGCATGGCGGCTTTCGCCTTGCTCGCCGCCTGGTACAGAAGGAGCGCCGCCAGCAGGGCCAGCAGGATGTTCAGCGCCCATGAGAATAGCAGGACCACCGGGTAATTCCAGATATCGAAGTAGTCATTCCGGCCGGCGATCAGGATCAACAGAGCGATGAACGGATAGCGAATCAGGCGATTCACCACCTCGGTCCGCTGCGCGATCAGATCGACCACCGCCAGGTACTTCAGCTTCTCAAACTCCGCCTTCTGGGCCTGGCCCAGGCCGTAGTCGCGGAGATATTCCTCTTGGACCCGATCGGACCAGCCGCCGGTTGAAGCGGTCACCCAGCCGATCCAGCGCCGGCATAACATGACCGCGTCAAAGACAGCCAGATTGAGCAGGACCATCAGCGCGACGCTGCCCAGCGTCAGGACCCAATCGACGGTGCAGCTCAGGCGCCCCCGGCAGGGATGAATCATTTCCTCGTCCAGCACCCAATGGTCCAGCGGCCACATGACGGCAAGATAGAGGAGGAACAACAGTAGAGTTCGCGCCGCGCGCTGCGCCGGCTTGCCGGCCTCGCGATACCAGGACCAGGCCTGATCCACCGTCGTCGCCGTCCTCGTCTCGGCCGGATGGGACACCCGCTTGAGGTTGGTCCAGAAGGTCCCGACTGAAAACCGATTGCCGCCGGACTCATCCTGAAACAGAAAATCCTGGCCGATCAGGTCGCTGTTCTTCGTCAGATCGCGCATACCTTTTGCCAGCAGAACGAGGCAGAGCACCACCACAAGAAGGCGAAGCAATTCGCTCGGCCAGATGCTGACTCCGGCGGTCCAGGAGAACGGCTCGCCTTCGTCATGACCGGCAAGCAACGCCGTTGAGCCGCCGAAGGCCACGAAGGCCGAGAAGGAGGCCAGGAGGAGGATCCCCAGCGCTCCCAATAATTTGGGATGCCCCGCGACCCAGAGCCAGAGTCGTTGATTGCTCCAGGCCACGATCGTGCCGATCAACAGCGCGATGACGACACCGGCCGCAACGGCCGTATTGTCGAACCCGACTCCTTGCTTCAGCTGTCCATACTGATCGGTATAGGCGAGATCCGGCCGCAACGGATGGATGGTACGCACCCCCTCCTGAGCAACCACGCTCAGATCCACCGCTCCGTTCCGGCCTACTTCAAACATCCTCGGATGGGACCCGGCGTCGTAGAGACGATCGTCCGGGGTCATCGCCGCGTGGTACGCCGACGTGCATGGTCCCCTCTGCGGCTGATGACCCTTGGATTCGCAAGTGACATGTCCCACCGCCTGCAGCACGGCAAAATAGGCCGAGGTCTGATAGCTGCTGCGGAACGGCGGCACGTCGCGCTGGAGACCTCCATCCAGCTGCAACCCGAACGGCGAGGCGATCACCATATTGCGTGTCGACTTGTATTCGCTCGGATGGAGATGACGCGCGTCGAGATCCAGCGTAAAAAAGATCGCGTGGGGGAAGAACGGGCGGAGCGCCTTGATGATAAGCAAGGCATCATAGGGATCCGTGCCCAGAATGCCGATCGCCCGGGCACCCTCACCTTCGTCATGAATGCGCGCGACCAGCGCGCGCACATAGTCCAGCTGGCTGGTGCCCTCCGGGCGGTCCCGGTTCGCGTCGACGGCCTGACTGGCAGCCGCGGTCTTGGCGGCCCGGGCGGCTCTCGCCGCGTCGTCGCCCGGCACTTCTCCGTCCAGACCTCCGAGGTAGCTGTAGCGAAAGACGTTAAGGGTGAGCGATTCGTAGTCGGCGGGCCGTTGGATTTGCAGATCGACGGCCTGCGGAATCGTCGGACACAGGCGCTTAATGTCCACCGGCACCTGAATCTGTTTCAGATCGTCCTCCGTGAAGGTCGCCACCTTGACGCAGGCGGCCGCACGGAATTCGATAGGCAAAGCCCTCCCGTAGAAGGAATCCCATTCGCCGATGAGAATCACGGCATCCCAGCCGAGCCGGACCTGCCGTCGTTCCAGTTCGGCGATCAGCGATTCGAACCGCTGATCGTCCGAGCCGACGTCGTAGACGAGCCGGATGTTTGCGTCGGCCAGCCGTCGATAAAACTCATGTTCACAGTCTGCATAGATCGCACAGGCCGCGCCTTTACCGGACTCCGACTTGAGCCCGTAGGCGAGCAGCCCTTTCATCGCGCTAGCCCACGGCGAGTAGAGTTCGATCAACCCGTCGGCGTTCGGCCAGACCGCGAGTCCTTCGTGCGGATTGCCGTACAGCGTCCCCGCCTCATCCAACAATGCACGATAGCCCGAGGAACTCCGAGGGCCGATAATTTTGAATGTGACCGCCTGCTGCAATGCGGCGTTCAGCCGAACCAGTTTGCGCTTGTCGCCCGTGAGCGCACACTCGCCTTTGGCCGCTTCCTGGCAGACAAGCCCTTGAGACAGCGACGTCAAGGTGGCCAGGAATCCGCGACTGAGGGCATCGTCCGGTAGCCAGACGACCAGTACGCTGTCCGCGCGCGATCCCGGCTCACCACAGTTGCGGGTTTTTCTCAGTCGATACCATTCGTAGGGCAGCCCCTGAACGGAGCTTTGGGGTTCCCAATCGACAAAGGAGAGATGGGTCTCGTCTTCCGGAACGTAGCAGGCGACGCCGAGCGCCGTGCCGAGCGCGTAGCGGTCACGGAGCCGCGACTCGGTGCTTTCCACATACGGCCCGCCGGTCGTGGTCGTCAACAACACAGTGAGGCGCTGTCCGCTCCTGACCCGCCCGGCGATCGCCTCCCGGAGCGGCCTGAGCCGTTGGGCCAGGGACGATTCCGACCCGGACGACGCTTTGGGAGCCCCCTTCTCCCGGATAGCCCGCTCGACCGCCGCCACCGGATCTTCCCACAACCGCGCACGGACCAACTGTTCGCCCGTACTCTGCTTCATTTCCAACCCGGTGCCGACCGGCCGTGAACTGCGCAGCGGCTCTTTCACCAACAGCACGCCCGCAATGGCCAACACGAGCGTCAGCGCGCCTGCCACCGCGAGTTTCGAATCACCGCCTGATTTCGCCATAGGTCAGACTCCTCAAGAGGGAATGGTTGAGCCACTCTACAACAAACAATGAGGGAAACTGCAAGGTCGCGGGCGGCGCGGGACGATCGTGAGGGCGCTGCTTAGGAACTGCAGCTGACCGACAAATGCTTGCCCCAGTTGGGGGGGGCAGCGGCGTAGGCGTCCATGCCCGGCTGGTCGCTGTAGGGATCTTGCAACAACGTCAACAGACGATCGATTTCTGAATAGTCCTTCTGCTGTGCCTTCTCGATGGCGGTCTGGGCCAGATAGTTACGCAGGATGTATTTGGGATTGACCCGGTTCATGCGTGCGCGCCGTTCCTCGTCCCGGCTCTGCTCCCTGCGCAATCGCCCGGCATAGCGCTGGGCCCAGGCGTCAAACGCTGCACGGTCGAGGAAGAAATCGCGGAGCGATTCGTTGAGCGCGCCCTCCTCTGATGAAAATGCTCCCAAGGCCCGGAAGCAGTTCGTGTAATCGACATGGCTTTGCTGCATGAGGCCGAGTAAGTCCTGAATCAGGGCCGCATCATCGCCCTGCTCCTGGCTCAACCCGACTTTGGCCTGCATCAGTTCCATATACCGGCGCTCACACAGGGGGGTATAGGAGTCCAAGGCGGATTTCAGATCATCTTTCGATGCGAGCGGGAGTAGCGCCTGCGCCAGACAGCTCAAATTCCAGAGCCCGATGTAGGGCTGCTGGTTGAAGGCATAGCGGCCGTTGTGGTCGGAGTGGTTGCAGATGAAACCGGGATCGTAGTCGTCGATGAAGCCGAAGGGTCCGTAGTCGAGCGTGATCCCGAGGATCGACATGTTGTCGGTATTCATCACACCGTGGGCCCAGCCGACGGCCTGCCATTGGGCGATCAACATGGCGGTGCGCTGCACCACCTCCGCAAAGAATTGCGCGTACTTGTCGGAGTTGTCGGCCAGCTGCGAATAATGCTGCGCGATGACATAGTCGGCCAGGACTTTCAGCTGCTCGTGCTGTTTCCGATAGTAAAAAACTTCGAACGAGCCGAAGCGGACATGCGTCGGAGCCATGCGCAGCACAATAGCGCCGGTCTCCACCTGTTCACGATAGACCTGGTGATCGCTGCCGACGATGCAGAGCGCCCGCGTCGTTGGAATGCCAAGGCCGTGCATGGCTTCGCTGCAGAGATATTCGCGAATCGTGGAGCGCAGCACCGCACGGCCGTCGCCGTCCCGCGAAAACGGCGTCATCCCCGCGCCTTTGAGTTGAAGATCCCATTTTTCGCCCCGCTCATTCCGGACTTCGCCCAAGAGGATCGCGCGGCCATCGCCGAGCTGCGGGACATAGGTACCGAATTGATGGCCGGAATAGAGCATTGCCAACGGCTCCATCCCCGGCACGAGCAGGCTCCCGCCGAAGACGCCGGCGAATTCCGGACGAGCCGCTTCCGCCGGATCCAGGTCGATCAATTCCGCTGCCGCACGATTGAAGCTGATCGGATAAGGGGTCGACGAAAATGGCGTCGGGTTCAGTTTGGCGTGGAATGATTCAGGCAGACGCGCGTAGGAATTATCGAACGACAGGGTTTCCAATGCACGGCGAGCCATTACCGGCCAAGGCCTTCCAAATCCCGATCCACGGTAAAGACGAGGACTTTCTCACCGATCTGGACATTGATATCGGTGAAGAGCGCCAACGCCTTGGCCCCGGTTATGTCGTTCACTTGCTCGAAGAGCCGATCGCGGCCTTGAGCGATGAGGGTTTGCCGGATTCGTTTGACCATGTCCACGCCTTCCGCGCTCTTGGCGAGTTGTCGCTCGGCCGGTGTGAGGACGCCCTTCAGGCGAATCACGACGAGATCTCTCACGATATAGGCCCGCACATCCTCCGGACCTCGCCCCATGAATTCCTGTTCGAACTTGATGATGGCGTTCCGGATCGCCGATTCGATTTCGCCTTTGGTCAGTCCTTTGTTCATCGCACAGCCCTTCCAGCCAAATGAGTGTGGCTGATTATAGAGGTCCCGCCGAGGAGGCCACAAGAACAAAGCCGCCCTGTTGGGCCGAAAGGCATGCGGTGAGGGCCCGAAGGCCTAGATGGCTGCGGGCATTGTACCCGCTCCCTTGACTCTCCCGGGACCGATACCGGATAAGGGGATTCAACATTCAGCTCATGATGTTCGCTATCCACTGCTGTCGCACGGGACCGCAACACCATCGGGCGGAATCACATAGAGGCGGTAGGGTAACCGGCTCGTTTCGGGCCGGTTGCAGTACAAGCCAACGGTGGTACGTAGACATGTCGTCGCATAGCCCCGTTGGCTTTTGTATTTTCTGAAGCCGTGAGGTGCCCGTGTACGCCATCCTGCTTCCGTTGCTCCCGCTCCTGACGGCGCTGATCGTCGCCGTGGGTGACGACGCGTCGCGTCGTGCACGCACACAGCTTGCCGCCTTCCCGATCGGCGCGGCATTCTGTGGCGCGATCGCCACCCTCTACCTCGTGGCGACTCAGGGGCCGATCACCGTTCGCTTTTACGACCCGGCTTCCGCAGCCTCCCTTACGTTTCCGATCGGTTTCTATATCGACCGGCTCAGCGCCGTCATGATGGTCCTGATCTCGGGCGTCGGCACGGTCATCTACGCCTATTCCATCGACTACATGTACCAGGACCCTCACGAGCCACGGTACCTGACGCTCATCGGCCTGGCGCTGTTCGTCCTGCTCTGCATGGTCTCCAGCGCCAATCTGATGATGCTGTTTCTGTTCTGGCAACTGCTGAGCTTTCTGCTGTACCTCCTGGCCCATAACCATACCCATCCGGGAACTCTGGAGGGCGCATTCAAAACCTTCACGTTGTTACGGATCGGAGACGTGGCGTTTCTTGCGGGGATTGTCCTGGCCTATGCGCTCTACGGAACCCTGGAGTTTCCGGCGTTGTTTGCCAAGGCCGCCGAATCGTCAGTGACGCTCGCCCCGCTGCCGGGGCTCGAGATCAGCGGGGCCCCGGCCGTGACGCTCCTCCTGTTCATCGGCGGGATGAGCAAATCCGCGCAATTCCCGCTGCATATCTGGCTGCCTCACTATCTCTACGCCCCCACGCCCGCGACGGCCCTGCTCCATGCCGGCATCATCAATGCCGGAGGGTTTCTGATCAACCGCTTGGCCCCTTTGTTCGGATTGAGTTCGACGACGCTGCATGTGGCCTTCGTGGTGGGGACGCTGACCGCGATGGTGGGTGCCACGATGATGCTGGCACAGAACGACATCAAGAAAACGCTCGGCTTTTCGACGGTCGGTCAGATGGGCTACATGATCATGGAGTGCGGCCTGGGCGCATTTTCACTCGCCGTCTTTCACCTGATCGCCCACGGCCTGTTCAAAGCCACGATGTTCCTGAACAGCGGCAATGTGATCCACAAGGCCAGACTGGAAGCACATTTCCCTCATGCCGACCAGCAGGAAGAGGAGCAGACGTTTTCCCCGCTCACCTGGTCGACCGGATTTCTGACCACGCTGATGATCCCCCTGCTGATCCTGCTGGTCACCCACGGCATCCTGCGCATTCCCTTGCTGGAATCCCAGGGCACGGTCATCTTCCTCTTCTTTATTTGGATTACCTCCTCGCAAGCCATTTTGACGCTCACCCGCCTGCGCGAGGTGCCCTCCTGGGAAGTATCGGCCGCGATGCTGATCACGCTCCTCTTTGTGGTGTTCATGTATCTCTTCGCCATCGAGTCTTTCACGGCCTTCTTGTATCCGGATCCGAACGAGGTCGCGGCGTATTTCAAAGCCGCCGCACTGCCCGGCTGGCTTTTTGATTTCCTGATCCTGCTGGCCACGGTCTTGACGGTCCTCAGCTGGTGCTACTTGTATATGCGCACCCATGGCCGGACTGTGTGGATGCCGGCCTGGGTCGCAGGCCTGCGGATCCGCCTCTACGTCCTGTTCATGAACCGGTTGTACGTGGACGGCCTTTATGATCGATTCGGCCAGGCCATCGCACAGACCGCTCGTCGTCTCGACCACCGCACTGAACGATAGGGCCGTCGCTTCCCCGGGGGGGACGCCGCGGGAAGAACGCGCGCGAACGATGTCAGGTCCGCCGGAGAGGATTCGGCCCGACTCAGCGCTTGACGATGGTCTAGACAACGTACTAATGATGGACGCCGCGAGGGCCCCTGAAGCAGTCTGAGACCGCCCGATGCCGGGTCGGCCCGAAGGGCGAAGAGAGATCATCACGTTCCGGTGTCATGGAGTACCCGTGTCGTTCGTGCTGCTCATTCCATTGTTCTTGCTCGCGGCTGCGCTGATCGTGTTGATCGGCCCTGACGACACGCGCGACCTTCGTGCGAAGATCGCCGCCTATCCGATCGGAGCGGCCTGTTGCGGCGCCATCGGAACGCTCTCCGTCGTCGCCATGCAGGGACCCATTTCCATTCGATTCTACGATCCAGGGTCGGTGGCCTCGCTCGTGTTCCCGATCGGCTTCTACATCGATCGGCTGAGTGCCGTTATGATGACCTTGATCGCAGGCGTGAGCACCCTGATCTTTGTCTACTCGACCGGCTACATGTATCAGGATCGCCACGTACGCCGGTATCTGGCCCTGATCTGCTTCACGGATTTCGTCCTGATCTGCATGGTCTCCAGCGCCAACCTCATGATGCTGTTTCTGTTTTGGCAAATCTTGAGCTATCTGCTCTATCTCCTCGCACACAATCATGAGCATCCGGCCACGCTCAAGGGCGCCTTCAACACCTTTACGCTCTTACGCGTCGCCGATGCCGCCTTTCTGGCCGGGATCGTCCTTGCGTATCACGTCTACGGCACGCTGGAATTTCAAGAGCTCTTCGCGCGGGCCACGGAGAGGCCGGTCGTGCTCTCTTTCTGGCCCGGGCTGGACATCAGTGCCGCGACGGCCGTCACCCTGCTCATTTTCATCGGCGCCATGGGAAAATCCGCACAGTTTCCGCTCCATTTTTGGCTGCCCCGGTCGCTCTATGCGCCGACGCCGGTGCACGCCTTGCTCCACGCCGGCATCATCAATGCGGGCGGCTTCCTGATCAACCGGCTGGCGCCGTTGTTTGGGCTCAGCTCGACGACGCTGCACGTGGCCTTTGCGGTGGGCACGCTGACGGCGATCCTGGGCGCCACCATGATGCTGGCGCAGAACGACATCAAGAAAACGCTCGGCTTCTCGACGATCGGCCAGATGGGCTACATGATTATGGAGTGCGGGTTGGGCGCCTTTTCGCTGGCGGTGTTTCATCTAATCGCCCACGGCCTCTTCAAAGCGACGGTCTTCTTGAATTGCGGGAATGTCATTCATAAAGCCCGGCAGGAACCGCACGTCCCCCATGCAGATCCCCAGGAGGAGGAGGAAAACTTCTCCCCGCTCGCCTGGTCGACCGGATTCGTGACGACGCTCGTGATTCCCCTTGTCATCCTGCTGGTCACCCACGGAGTCCTGCGCATCCCGCTGCTCGAATCGCAGGGCACGGTCATCTTCCTGTTCTTTATCTGGCTGACGTCGTCACAGGCCATTTTGACGCTCACGCGGCTCCGCGCGATCGCATCCTGGAAAGTGTCGTCCGCGATGCTGCTGACGCTGCTCTTCATTGTCTTCGTCTACCTGTTCGCCGTCGAATCGTTCACGGCCTTCCTCTATCCCGATCAAGCCGAGGTGGCCTCGTACTTCCAAGCCGCGGATCTTCCCAACTGGATGTTCGATGGCATCGTCCTCATGGCCACGATCATGACCATCCTCAGCTGGTGCTATCTCTACATGCAGGCCCACGGCCGGACGATCTGGATGCCGCAATGGGTCTCGCGCTGGGTCCAGGGCGGACGAAACGGGTTGTACGTCCTGTTTATGAACCGCTTGTACGCCGACGAACTCTATCAACTGCTCGGACGGACGGTCATGCGCATCGTGCATCGCTTCGACAAACGGGAACGCGGGTGGTCTCGATGATCGACGCGACCCTCATTCCCTGGATCCTTGCGGGTGTTCCCCTGCTGGGTGCGGCCTTGAGCCCGGCTCTCTGGTCACAACCCCACCGGCTCATGGCCTGGTCGGTGGGCGTCTGCGCCGTCAGTCTGGCTACCGTCGTGGGATTCGCCGGCTCTCTGACGACTCCGCCCGAAGGCCTGCTCCTTCTGTTTCTACTTCCGCTCACCGCCGGAGTCTCGCTCCTGGGCCAGCCCCATCACCCGGACCATCGCGCATCCTGGGTCCTGACTCTCATCTTTCTCAGCCTGGGACTCGGCGCCCTGACGAGTCAGCCTGTGATCGGCAAACTATTCCTGATGGCGATCCATGGTTTCGTCATCGTATTGCTCTATCGACATCACACCGAACTTTGGCCCATTTCCTGGTGGGGCCTCGGGGCCTACACCCTCGGCGCCCTCTGCCTGGTGCTGACGCTGGTCGGCGCCCCGCCACTGTCGTCGATGGCGGCGTTGCTGGCTTGTACGATTCTCCTGCCTGTCGTGCCGTTTCACGATGGACATCTCACCGCGCTGACCCGCTTGCCCGGCAATTTGCCGTCGTTCATGGTCCTGCTCTTTCCGGCGCTGGGCCTGCATAGCCTCACCCCGCTCGCGGCGACGTTGCCGGAGCCTGTCGTCTGGATGATGAGCTTCCTCGCCCTCGCCGGTACCGTCTATGGCGCGATCAAAGCGCTGGCGCAGTCACGCGTGCGGCTTCTGCTGGCCTACAGCAGTCTCTCGCTGTTTTCGATGCTCTGGTGGTGTGTGGTGACCTCGCGCTCGGCCACACCGCGCGCCGCGCTCTTCGTCGGTGCCGTCGGGCTCGTGATGTGCGGGCTCCTGATCGCCTGGCAGATCATCCGCACGCGCTACGGAGACGACGTGGACCCGCAGGCCATCAGCGGACTGGCCTCGACCATGCCGCAGTACGCCGTGCTGCTGTCGCTCCTGGCCCTCGCGGCCATGGGTCTGCCGCCGTTCGGCGTCTTCGCGGGCTTCATGGGATTGCTGCTCTCATCGACGGCGGCGTTCTCCGCCGGCATCGTGGTCCTCGTCTCTGCCTGGCTCGCGGCATCCTGGTATATCCTCGGCCTCGTCCAGGGGCTGCTGTTCGGAGCACGGCGAACAGATTTGCGGCATGCCGATTTGCTCCAAACCGAACTGGTGTCCCTGATCATTCTCGTCTTGACTCTGCTTGCGCTGGGCGTGATGCCGATCAGCTTCTTCGGACCGGACCGGGCGACCCCTCCGGCCGGCGCCAACTCAGGATCGCTCGCATGGAACCGATAAACCCGTCGATCGACATCGAATCCAAACGGATGGAGCTGCGCGGCGTGGTCCAACTCGCCGGTGAAGTGATTGCGCAGTACTGGCCGATGCGGACCTTCGTCCACCACAATCCGCTCCATAGCCTCGAATATCTCCCGTTTGAAGAGACGGCCCGGCGCGGCAAGCAATTCATGGGCGGGCATAGTTACCTCCCCGGCACGCTCTATCGCGCGTATCTGAAGACAGGCCGGATCGAGGCGGCTCATCTCGACGCCGCCTTGACGCCGCTCGTTCTGAATCAGTCGGTCACGATCGGTTCGCAGCGGATCACGCACGGCGACGTCCTGCGGGCCTGTCTCACAGAGGGACTCTGTGCGCGTGAAATAGAACCGCTGGATGATCAACTCCACGATCCGGCGCAAGCCGTAGTCGACGTCGTCGCGGGGAGTCTGTCCTCCGAATGGTCATTTCCCGATCTCCGCAAACGGATTCACCTCATCGTGGAAGGCGATCAGTCGGCGCTGGGCCGGTGGCTCACGCTGTCGCACTGGTGCGACGACACCTTCGGGACGCAGATCGTCCAACAGATCAACCACGAACTCATTAAATGGTGCGAAGCCTTCCTGGACGAAGGCCATGCCACCTGGCCTATGCCGGGACGGGAGAAAGGGCTCTACAACGCCTGGAGGGACCTGGCGGCTCAGGAATGGTCGCCCTGCGGCATCGCAGACAGCCGTAGAAAAATCTCCCGCCTGCCCGACTATCCGGAGGACGCGCTGCTGCAGAGCCTGGACGCGCTCGGCATTCCCTCGGATCTGCGCCAGGATTACTTGTCGCTGCAATTGACCGCGCTCCCCGGCTGGGCCGGCTTCATTAAGTGGCGCGCGGAAGAACGGGACTATCCCTGGCAGAAGGCCTATCCGGTCGGCCTCGTGAAGTTTCTTGCCATCCGCCTCTGGTACGCCAGCGAGCTGGTTCAGAAAACCTGCCGTGAAGAACTCGGCATCGAGGGCCGCTACGACGCCATCGTGGCCTTTATGCGTGAGCACCCCGACGAATACTACTTGCGACGTCAGCGAGTCGCCGGGCGGTTGCCGGCGCTGTACGCCGAAGAAGTGGACCGGCTCCGGCATCACAAGGGAAACGGCTGGAGCCGCGTGATGGAGCGATACGCTGTCGAGGTGGTCCCGCGGCAGGAAATTGCCGCCCGCCGCGGCGCCGCCAAGCGGCTCATGGCGTTGGCGCGCTCCCTTAAGCTGGATCCGGCGATGCTGGCCGGGACGCCGCACGCCACGCTGAAGCAGCTCTTCGACTGGATGGAGTCGTTTCCCGAATCGGATCATGGACCGGTGTGGCTCAAGGCCTTGGAAACCGCCTATCAGCAGCGCCTGCTCGCCCAGTTACGGACGCCGGCGCAGCAACGCACCGTGCCGGCGGACCAGCCGGGCACGAACCGCAAGCTGAAAGCCGTCACGGCCGTTTATGACGTGCCGCCGATGTCGGCGCCGATGCGGGAGTTCCTGACCTGGGTTTCGCGTTACACGGTCACCCGCCCGGGCACGATCCTGGCGGGTGACCG
>Ga0105090_10001351_pt1 | contig 13174 bp, 11 predicted proteins | sample PPLLak3March2015_FD_79110 | JGI IMG/M metagenome (GOLD analysis project Ga0105090, IMG submission 79110) | Freshwater sediment microbial communities from Prairie Pothole Lake near Jamestown, North Dakota, USA - PPLs Lake P7 Core (1) Depth... | ecosystem: Environmental > Aquatic > Freshwater >... | reverse complement strand
GCGGCCGACTACGCGGCCATCTACCTGAACAACCGCCTGGGTGCCTCGCCCTGCGAATCGGTCTGGCTCGACGACGATCACCTCGTCTGTCAGCAGCCGATGTTCGAGTTGCGCGAGATCTACGCGGCGGCCGGACTCGGGGTCGCGATGGCCAATTTCATCGACGAGCATGTCGGCTACTGGTTCCCGAATTTTGCCCGGCGGGTCGCCGACACCTGCCACACGCCGCTCTACGCGGCGCTCGCCGAGCTGACTCATGTCTGGCTGTGTGGCTTCCGGGAACTGCTCGACGAAATGTGCGGCTGCCCGGTTCCACCGCGCGAGGAGATTACCGCCCGTATCAACCGCAAGCTCGCGCGTGACAAGGCCGAAGTTGCGCCCATCCGCTTCATGCCGGGCGCGCAGGGGCCGGGCTGGTAGCGGACGGATCCTCGCCGGAGTGCCGGCCGGCCAAGCCTATTCTTCGCCGTACTCGAAGCCGTCCGGGTCGAAAATCATTGGTGGCGCTTCCAGTTCCTTGCCGGTAGGGGGCTGGTCCTTCGGTTCCTCCCGGGGTTGGGGCGGCCTCGTTTTCGCGACGATGCGGCGGACTTCGGCGCAGGTGGTCTCGAGTACCGCGGCATTCGGGCTGTCGGGCCGCGGGCCGAAGAACCTGAGCGATTCCGCGCGTGGCTCGAAGGCACCATCTGTACCCTCGGTGACCTTGGCCATCTCGCCGAAGCGGCAACGAATCGCCCAGAGCGTTCGGCGCACCGACGGGCTTCCTGGCGCGGCTGCCGGCGCTCGCCGGCCCGGTTCGGGTTCGACGACGACCCGCTCCCAGATTTCGTAATGGCGGCCGCGCTTGTGCAGGCTGTCGAGATTCAGGCTGAGCTTTCCAGAAGCCGCCAACTCGGCGACGTGGACGTCGCCGAGATAGACCCAGCGTTCGCCGGCCGCTGCGCTGGCGGACGCCAGCGCGAGGCCGAGAGAGACACTGCAGGAGAGTAAATTCATTCGCATCGCAGTTCGTATCCTACCGCTGATCCGGTGCGTTCGATGGAGGAATCCGGTATCCAGGGGGAGAGCGTCCATTGGCAGGATGTGCGATCACCACGTGGAGCTACCTCCCTGAGGCGACCCGCAGTTCGTCACGGCGCGGCGGCATCGCGCCCGAGCCTCGCCAGCGCCCACGCGACATGCTCGCGCACCAGCGGCGAGGGGTCGCCGCCGCGGGATTTCAGTGCGTTCTGGACGTCGACCGTGGCCGGGCCATTGCCGAGGGCGACGGCGATATTGCGCAGCCAGCGCTCGTGGCCGATGCGGCGGATCGGGCTGCCGGCGAGGCGGGTGTCGAACTCCGCCGCGCTCCAGGCGAACAGGTCGGTCAGCGTCGCCGTGTCGAGCCCGTTGCGCGGCGCGTACGCCGGGTCGCCGATGCGTGCGAAGCGGTTCCACGGGCAGCAGCTCTGGCAATCGTCGCAGCCGTAGATGCGGTTGCCGATCGCCGGGCGGAATTCCTCGGGAATCGCGCCGGCCAGTTCGATCGTCAGGTAGGAGATGCAGCGCCGCGCGTCGACACGGTAGGGGGCGACGATGGCGCGCGTTGGGCAGGCATCGAGGCAGGCGGTGCAGGTGCCGCAGTGATCCTCTGCCGGCATGCCGGGCGGCAGCGGCAGGTCGCAGTAGATCTCGCCGAGAAAGCGCCAGGAACCCTCGCGCGACAGCAGCAGGGTATGCTTGCCGCGCCAGCCGAGCCCTGCCTGCTGCGCGAAATGCACTTCCATGACCGGCGCCGAATCCGAGAAGACACGGTAGCCGAACGGTCCGATCAGCGCGGCGATCCGCCCGGCCAGCTTCTGCAGCCGGTTGCGCACGATCCGGTGGTAGTCGCGTCCCAGTGCGTAGCGCGAGACGGCCGCGCGTTCGGGGCCGGGCGCCGAATCGGCCGCCGGCAGGTAGTCGACCGCAGCCGAGATCACCGTCAGCGTGCCGGGGTGCAGGCGCTCGGGGTGCGCGCGCAATTCGGCATGGCGGGCCATATAATCCATCTCGCCGTGGCAGCCGGCCGCCAGCCAGTCGTGCAGGTGGGCAGCGGCCGCGCCGGTGTCGGCAGCGGCCACGCCGACACCGGAGAAACCGAGTTCCCGCCCGGCCTGGCGAATCGCCTCGTTCAGCGCCGCGTAATCCACACTGGAGTTCCTGTCGTGCATGCCCCCGATGTTACCGCCGTTTTCCCGCTCTCCGACGAAGCCGCCAGCGGGCGCCTGGGCGCCGCGCTGGCGGCGGCGCTGCGGCCAGGGCTGGTGATTTTCCTCGAAGGCGATCTGGGCACCGGAAAGACGACGCTGGTTCGCGCGGCGATCCGGGCGCTGGGTTACGGCGGCCCGGTGAAGAGCCCGACGTATTCTCTGGTTGAAGTTTACGTAATTTCGAGCTTATACTTATATCACTTTGATTTTTATCGTTTCGAGTCACCCGAGGAGTTTCTCGATGCGGGCCTTGCCGAATACTTCAACCAAAATGCCATCTGCCTGGTCGAATGGCCCGAGCGCGCCGCAAGGTGCGTGCCGACGCCTGACCTCCGCCTGTGCCTGCACCACGCCGGTGCCGGGCGTCTGGTCGAGGCCACGGCGCTCACCGAGGAGGGGGCAGCATGTCTGAACGCGCTCAACGCCTGCTGGGGCGGCGACGACTTCTCCACTACGCCGGCGCTTCGCTGATTCTCTCGCTGTCGCCGCTCGCCGGCGCCGCCGTGAAGCGGTTGCCGTCGGTGCTCGCCGTGCGCATCTGGCCCGCCGCCGACTACACCCGCGTCACGCTCGAGCACGACGCGCCGCTGAAATTCACCCATTTCACCGTCGAGAATCCCGACCGTCTGGTGGTCGACATCGAAGGCGTCGAATTCAACAGCGTGCTCGACAGCGTCGCGCGCAAGGTCGGGACCGACGATCCCTACATCAAGCTGTTGCGCGCCGGCCGCTACAAGCCCGGGGTCGTCCGCCTGGTCATGGAACTCAAGACCAAGGTTGCGCCGCAGGTGTTCGAGGTCAAGCCGGTCGGCGAATACGGGTACCGCCTGGTGCTCGATGTCTATCCGCTGACGCCGGTCGATCCGCTGATGTCGCTGCTCGAGGGGCGCAAGGATGCGGTCGAGCCGCTCAAGCTGGAAGACGAGCCGAAAATCGTCGAGGCGCCGGCAAAGAAGCCGGAAAGCGCGCCGGAAGCGCCGGAGATCCGCACCAGCCGCAAGTCGGGCAAGCCGATCGTCGATCGCCTGGTCACCATCACTCTCGATCCCGGCCACGGCGGCGAGGATCCGGGCGCCGTCGGGCGCGGCGGCACCTACGAGAAGACCGTCACGCTGGCCGTCGCGAAACGCCTCAAGGCGCGCATCGATGCCGAGCCGAACATGCGTGCGGTGCTGACGCGCGATTCCGATTTCTTCGTGCCGCTGCAGATGCGGGTGCAGAAGGCGCGGCGCGTGCAATCCGATCTCTTCCTGTCGATCCATGCCGATGCCTGGGTCAAGCCCGATGCGCGCGGCTCGTCGGTGTTCGTATTGTCCGAGCGCGGCGCCTCGAGCACGCAGGCGCGGCTGCTGGCGCAGCGCGAGAACGAAGCCGACCTGATCGGTGGCGTGAATCTCGGCACCAAGGATCTGTTCCTCGCGCGCACGCTACTCGACCTGTCGCAGACGGCGACGATCAACGACAGCCTCAAGCTCGGCAAGTATTTGCTTGGCGAACTGGGCGCGGTCAACACGCTCCACAAGACGAATGTCGAGCAGGCCGGCTTTGCCGTGCTCAAGGCACCGGACATTCCGTCGGCGCTGATCGAGACGGCCTTCATCTCCAACCCGGAGGAGGAGCGCCGCCTCAACGACGACGCCTACCAAGACAAGCTGGCGAGTGCGATCGTGCGCGGCATCCGGCAGTACTTCAGCAAGCATCCGCCGGGACCGAAGGCGAGGCTGGCAAGCATCGCCTGAGCCGATCAGCCGCTGGCCTTGCCCGGCAACTGGCCGGTCTGGATCAGCGCGTCGTAACAGGCGACCCGGTTGCGTCCGTTCTGCTTCGCCCAGTAAAGCGCCGCGTCGGCACGGTCGATGATCGCCGGCGGCGTGTCGTGCGGCAGCAGCTGGCAGTAACCAACGCTGACCGTGATCCGCCCGACACCGGAAAATTCGTACGCTTCCACCGAGCGGCGGAAGCGCTCGAAGACCTGCTGGACGTCGCTCCGGTCGGCCGGCTGCAGGACGGCGATGAATTCCTCGCCGCCAAAGCGGAACAACTGGTCGTCGTAGCGGAACGACTCGCGCATCAACTGGCTGAACATGACCAGCGCCGAGTCGCCCGCCAGGTGCCCGTGGCTGTCGTTGACGCGCTTGAAATGGTCGATGTCACACACCCCCAGCCAGTGGTTCTCGGCGCGGTGCCGGCGCCGGCGCTGGGCACCGGTAGTCCCGACGTCGTCGGTCGCGTGCCCGAGCACCTCGAACAGGTGCTTCTCGAAGGTCTTGCGATTGGCGAGCCCGGTCAACGTGTCCGCCTCGCCGTAGTCTAGCAGCGCGAGGTGGTGACCAAAATACTCGACCAGCCCCATCAGCAGTCCGCGCCGGTCGGCCGGGAAATCCGCGGGCAGGACGATGTCGATCAGGTAGATCGGCTGATTCTGGGCGATGACCGGAAAGACGAGGCGATCCGAACCGTCGGCGAGGCGGTCGCGGACGAGCGAACGCCCGCTCTGGCAGCGCAGCAGCAGCGGATCGTGCTCGATCGGCAGGCAGAAGCGGCGATCCGGCAGGTAAGCGTTGTGCGAGAAGCGGCCCCCGGCGTCCAGCCCGGCGCAGCGGAAGACGATGGTCTCCTTCGTCGCCGGGAAGCAGCGATAGATGGCGAACGCATGTGGAGCGAAGAGATCCTCCATCGTGTCGACCAGCGCGGTGTTGACCTCGGTACGGTCGCGCTTCGACGAAATCCGGATGATGTGCTGGATCAGTTGCAGCATGGCGGGCGGCGGACCTGACGGGGATGGATTGTGCAAATGTAGCAAAAAACGGCGCCCCACCGGCAAATTTGCCGGCCCAGCCGGCGGCCGCCTCGCCCGGACCAGCGCCGGCGGGCTGCAAGCGGCTATAATCGGACCTTTTTTCGGGCGACGAATGCGGGTTTTTCGCGGGTTTTCGCGACCGGTCCCGGCGCCGACGGCGCTGGCCATCGGCAACTTCGACGGGCTGCACCGCGGCCATGGCGCCCTGCTCGGCCGTCTGGTCGAGGTCGCGCGCGATGCCGCGTTGCCGCCGACGGTGCTCACCTTCGAACCGCATCCGCGCGAGTTCTTCGCTCCTGATTCGGCGCCGGCCCGCTTGACGACACTGCGCGAGAAGGTCGAACTGCTCGCCGCGGCCGGCGTCGCCCAGGCGATGGTCTGCCGCTTCAACGCCTCCTTCGCGGCGCTCTCCGCCGATGCCTTCATCGACCGCGTGCTGGTCGGCGGCCTGCGCGTCCGGCACCTGATCGTCGGCGACGACTTTCGCTTCGGCCAAGGCAGGGCAGGGGATTTCGCCGCCTTGCAGGGGGCTGGTGCGCGGCACGGTTTCGTCGTCGAGGCGATGGGCAGTGTCACGGTCGACGCCGAGCGGGTGTCGAGTTCCGGCGTGCGCCGGGCGCTGGCGGAAGGCGACATGGAGCACGCCGCGCGCCTGCTCGGGCGGCCCTACATCATCGATGGCCAGGTCGCGCACGGCCAGAAGCTCGGCCGCCAACTCGGCTTTGCCACCGCCAACCTGCGCATCAAGCACAATCCGCTGCCGATGACCGGCGTCTTCGCGGTCGAGGTCAGCGGCCTCGGCGACAAGCCCCTGCCCGGGGTGGCCAATCTCGGCATCCGGCCGACGGTTGGCGGCACGCGGCCGCTGCTCGAAGTGCATCTCTTCGATTTCGATCGCGACATTTACGGTGCGCATATTTCGGTGCGCTTCGCGCACAAGCTGCGCGACGAGCAGCGCTTCCCCAATTTCGACGCCCTCAAGGCGCAGATCGCGGCCGATGCCGCGGCGGCGCGGGCCTTCTTCAAGCTGTGAGCAGGCAAAATGGCTGACTACAAAGACACGCTGAACCTTCCCGATACCCCGTTCCCGATGCGCGGCGACCTGCCGAAGCGTGAACCGCAATGGGTCGCGCAGTGGCAGGAGAAGAAGCTCTACCAGCGCATTCGCGAGATCAGCGCTGGCCGCCCGCGCTTCGTGCTGCACGACGGCCCGCCCTACGCCAACGGCGACATCCACATCGGCCACGCGGTGAACAAGATCCTCAAGGACATCATCGTCCGCTCCAAGACGCTGTCCGGCTTCGACGCGCCCTACGTGCCGGGCTGGGATTGCCACGGCCTGCCCATCGAGCACCAGATCGAGAAGCTGCACGGCAAGAACATCCCCGCTGACCGCGTGCGCGAGCTGTGCCGCGCCTACGCCGCCGAGCAGGTCGAGCGCCAGAAGAAGGACTTCATCCGCCTCGGCGTGCTCGGCGACTGGGGCAACCCCTACCTGACCATGAGCTTCAAGGCCGAGGCCGACGAGATGCGCGCGCTGGGCAAGATCCTCGGGCAGGGCTACCTGTACCAGGGCCTCAAGCCGGTCAACTGGTGCCTCGACTGCGGTTCGGCGCTGGCCGAGGCCGAGGTCGAGTACGAAGACAAGAATTCGCCGGCCATCGACGTCGCTTTCGCCGTCCACGAGAACCACGCCGAAAAGCTGGCCGCCGCCTTCGGCCTGAGCCACCTGCGTGGGCCGGCCTTCGCGGTGATCTGGACAACGACGCCGTGGACGCTGCCGGCCAACGAGGCGGTCAGCGTGCATCCCGAACTGACCTACGACCTCATCGAGACGGAAAAAGGCGCGCTGATCCTCGTCCGCGAACTGGCCGTGGCCTGCCTCGAGCGCTACGGCCTGGCGGGAACGACGATCGCCTCGTGCCGGGGCGACAGGCTCGACCAGATGCTGCTCAGGCACCCGTTCCAGGAGCGCGACGTCGCCATTATCTGCGGCACGCACGTCACGACCGAGGCCGGCACCGGGCTGGTGCACACCGCTCCGGCGCACGGCGTGGACGACTACAACATCGGCCGCAAGTATGGCCTGCCGGTCAACAACCCGGTCGGCAACGACGGCCGCTTCATCAGCAACACGCGGGCGCTCTCGGTCGGCGAACTGGCCGGCAAGACCGTCTGGGAAGCCAACCCGCTGGTGCTGCAGGAACTGGAAGCGCGCGGTCGACTGCTGAAACAGGAAAGAATCCAGCACAGCTACCCGCACTGCTGGCGGCACAAGACGCCGATCATTTTCCGCGCCACCACGCAGTGGTTCATCGGCATGGAGAACCGCGCCGTCCGTCCCGGCGCCCGCGAAAGCGAGCAGGAGGAAGCGCCTACCCTGCGCTGGATCGCCGAGCGCGCCGTCGACGAGACGCAGTTCTTCCCGTCGTGGGGCCGCGCCCGGCTCGAAGGCATGATGAAGACTCGGCCCGACTGGTGCGTCTCGCGCCAGCGTAACTGGGGCGTGCCGATCCCGTTCTTCCTGCACAAGGAGACCGGCCAGCCGCACCCGCGCACCGCCGAACTGATCGAGCAGGTCGCGCTGCGCGTCGAGCAGGCCGGCATCGAAGCCTGGTTCAGCCTCGACCCCGCCGAACTGCTCGGCGCCGAGGCCCCGCAGTACGTCAAGATGAAGGATACGCTCGACGTCTGGTTCGATTCCGGTACGACCCACTGGCACGTCATGCGCGGCTCGCACCGCGCCGAGCATGAGTACCCGGCGGACATGTACCTCGAAGGTTCCGACCAGCATCGTGGCTGGTTCCAGTCCTCGCTGCTCTCGGGCTGCGCCATCGACGGCCGCGCGCCCTACAAGGCGCTGCTCACCCACGGTTTCGTCGTCGACGGCAAGGGCCACAAGATGTCCAAGTCCAAGGGCAACGTGATCGCCCCGCAGCAGGTCTCGGACAAGATGGGCGCCGATATCCTGCGCCTGTGGACAGCCTCGACCGATTACTCGGGCGAGCTGACCATTTCCGACGAGATCCTCAAGCGCGTGGTCGAGGGTTACCGGCGCATCCGCAACACGCTGCGCTTCCTCCTCGCCAACGTCTCCGATTTCGACGCAAGCAAGGACATGCTGCCGGTCGGCGAATGGCTGGAGATCGACCGCTACGCGCTGGCGCTGACGCGCGAATTGCAGGAGTCGTGCTGCGCCGACTACGACCGCTACGAGTTCCACCGCATCGTCCAGGCCTTGCAGACCTTCTGCTCGGAAGACCTCGGCGGCTTCTACCTCGACATCCTCAAGGACCGCCTGTACACGACTGCGCCGAAGTCGACCGCCCGCCGTTCGGCGCAGTCGGCGCTATGGCACATCGCGCAGAGCTTCGTCCGCCTGCTGGCGCCGATCGCTTCCTTCACGGCCGAAGAAGCCTGGCAGGTGCTGGGCGGCACGGTCGACGACTCGGTGATGTTCCAGCTCTGGCACGAACTGCCCAAGCCGGAAGGCGAGGGCGAACTGCTCGCGCGCTGGGCGCTGGTCCGTGCGGCGCGCGCCGAAGTCACCAAGGCGCTCGAAGCCCAGCGCGAAGCCGGCAAGATCGGCTCGGCCTTGCAGGCCGCCGTCGAAGTCCACTGCGCCGGCGAAAAACACGAGGCGCTGGCCGCGCTCGGCGACGACCTGAAATTCGTCTTCATCTGCTCGTCGACCGCGCTGGTCCGTGACGAGGCCGAGCAGGTCGTCGCCACCCCGCTCGACCACGCCAAGTGCGAACGCTGCTGGCACGTCCGCGCCGATGTCGACGCCGATCCCGAGCATCCCGGCCTGTGCGGCCGCTGCGTCGCCAACCTGCACGGGGCAGGCGAGGTACGACACAGTGCCTAGGGCGGGGCACTGGTATGCCCTGGCCGGGCTGGTCATCGTCCTCGACCAGATCAGCAAGTGGTTCGTGCTGGAAAACATCCGGCTCGGCGAGACGATCTACGTTGCGCCGTTCTGGAACTGGGTGCTGACCTTCAACCCGGGTGCGGCCTTCAGCTTCCTCGCCGACCAGCCGGGCTGGCAGCGCTGGTTCTTCACCGTGCTGGCGCTGGCCGTGTCGGCGTGGATCGCCGTCGAGCTGCGCAAGCATCCCGGCGAGAAGCTGCTTTCCCTGGCCCTGGCGCTGGTCATGGGCGGGGCGCTCGGCAACGTCATCGACCGCGTGCGCTTCGGCGCGGTGGTCGATTTCATCCAGTGGCACGCCGCCGGCTGGTACTGGCCGGCCTTCAACATCGCCGATTCGGCCATCACGGTCGGTGCGGTTTTGCTGGTTTTCGAGCAGTTGACCGCAGCAGGCAGGAAGGAGAATCCACGATGACCGCGAGCGTCCGTTCCGACAGCTACCTGACCCTGCATTACCGCATCACCACGCTCGATGGCGAGGAATTCCTGTCGACCTTCGACATGAGCCCGGCGACGCTGCAGATGGGCAGCGGCCAGCTCGCCGAAAACCTCGAATCAGTGCTGATCGGCCTGCCGGCGCGCGAATGCTTTGTCTTCCAGCTCGAACCGGAGCAGGCTTTCGGCCAGCACAACCCGCGCCTGATCGAGCGCATCGCCCGCAGCGGCCTGCCCGAAAACATGGAACTCAAGCCCAACTCCGTCGTCGAATTCACCGCCCCCAACGGCGCTACCTTCGCCGGCTTCCTGCGCGAACTCGATGCCACGCACGCCCTGTTCGACTTCAACCACCCCCTCGCCGGCAAGCCGATCGGCTTCGAGGTGGAAATCATCGGGATCATGTAGATGCAAATCCTCCTCGCCAATCCCCGCGGTTTCTGCGCCGGTGTCGAACGCGCCATCACCATCGTCGAGCGCGCCCTGGAAAAGTTTGGCCCGCCGATCTACGTGCGTCACGAAGTCGTTCACAACAAGTTCGTCTGCGACGACCTGCGCGCCAAGGGCGCCGTGTTCATCGAGGAACTGGCCGAAGTGCCGGCCGGCAGCACGGTCATCTTCAGCGCCCACGGCGTGTCCAGGGCCGTGCGCGCCGATGCCGAGGCGCGCGGCCTCAAGGTCTTCGACGCCACCTGCCCGCTCGTCACCAAGGTCCATGTCGAAGTCGGCAAGATGCGCAACCAGACCCGCGAAGTGGTCATGATCGGCCACAAGGGCCACCCCGAGGTCGAAGGCACCATGGGCCAGAGCGAGGGTGGCATGTATCTGGTGGAATCCGTCGACGACGTCGCTAGCCTGCATGTCCGCGATCCAGCACAACTGTCCTTCGTCACCCAGACCACCCTCTCGGTCGACGACGCCTCGGTGGTCATTTCTGCCCTCAGGCAGCGCTTCCCTGGCATCCAGGGGCCGAAGAAGGACGACATCTGCTACGCCACGCAGAACCGCCAGGACGCGGTCAAGGCGCTGGCCGGCGAGTGCGACCTGGTGATCGTCGTCGGCAGCCCGAACAGTTCCAACTCGCGGCGCCTCAAGGAAGTCGCCGTGGCCCGCGGCATCGACGGCTATCTAGTTGACGGGCCGGAAGAAATCGATCCCGCCTGGCTGGCCGGCAAGCGGAAGATCGGCGTCACCGCCGGCGCCTCGGCACCGGAAATCCTCGTTCAGCGCGTGGTCGACCGTGTCAGCGCGCTGACCGGGGCGAAAGTGGGCCAGCTGGCTGGGGTGGAGGAGGGGGTTTCGTTCCCGTTGCCGAAGGGGCTGGCGTGACTATTTACCTGGCTCATTGATTCACGTCGCCAATTAGAATAACTCCGTCCCCTACTTGATTGCCCGCGCAGGCTGCCTACTTGCGGCCGTCCAGCGAGCAGACGCCGTCGATGATCTGCAGGTCGTTGTCCTGCGCGAAGTTGAGCATGAAGCGGTAGGCCATCGGTTCGATCTCATCGAGGCGGCCATCGACGAAGACCGCCTTTTCGCCGTTGTAGTCGCCGGGGCCGACGTAGGGCGAGTACTTCATCTTGCGTTCGGCGCCGAAGGCGGACATGACGCCGCACAGTCGCTCGGCCCAGTCGCTGGGGCGGAATTTTCTTCCTTGGGTGGTGAGACCGATGATGATGAAGGGGGTCGATTCGGGTGTTGTCATTGTTCCGCTCTGCATTGGCCGGCGCCGCGACCTTGTGTCCGGGGGATTCTAGCAGAAGCGTTCGGGCTTGCCATAACTGTGACCGTGGCCCGCGCTCGCACGGAAATGCCGGGGAACACCGGACCGGCGCGGAGCGCCCGATTTGCCCCGGGCGTTCTATACATCACCCCGATTTTCACTTAAGATTGTGCGCTCTGCGACGTCCTGGACCCTGGCGGTCCGGCCGGGCGGCAGACGTCCCGGCGGCAGTGGCCGCCGTTTGCGTTTTTCAGGGTTGTGCCCATGTCGCATGTCATGAATACCTATGCCCGGCTGCCGGTGGCGTTCAGCCACGGCACGGGTTGCCGGATCACCGATACCGAAGGCCGCGAGTACCTCGACGCGCTGTCCGGGATCGCCGTATCCACACTGGGCCACGCGCACCCGAAGCTGGTCGCGGCGATCGCCGCGCAGGCGGGGCGCCTGCTGCACACTTCGAACCTCTACCGCATCCGTGAGCAGGAAGAACTCGCCGACAAGCTCGCCGCGCTTTCCGGCCTGCGCGAGATATTCTTCTGCAACTCGGGCTGCGAGGCCAACGAAGCGGCGATCAAGCTGGCGCGCTACTACGGCCACAAGCGGGGCATCGACACGCCGACCATCATCGTCATGGAAAAGGCCTTCCACGGCCGGACGATGGCGACCCTCTCGGCCACCGGCAACCGCAAGGCGCAGGCCGGCTTCGAGCCGCTGGTCGCCGGTTTCGTCCGCGTGCCGTACAACGACATGGCGGCGATCCGCGCGGTGGCGGCTCACAACAAGAATATCGTCGGGGTGATGCTGGAGATCATCCAGGGCGAGGGCGGCATTTACCTGGCGGCACTCGACTTCCAGCGCGAGCTGCGGGCCTTCTGCGACGCACAGGAATGGCTGCTGATCTGCGACGAGGTGCAGTGCGGCATGGCGCGCACCGGCAAGTGGTTCGGCTACCAGCATGCCGGCATCCTGCCGGACATCGCGACGCTGGCCAAGGGTCTCGGTTCGGGCGTGCCGATCGGCGCCTGCCTGGCCGGCGGTCGGGCGGCCGGACTCTTCGGGCCGGGCAAGCACGGCTCCACCTTCGGTGGCAATCCGCTGGCGTGCATGGCAGCACTGACGACCATCGCCACCATCGAGCAGGACGGCCTGATGGCGCAGGCCGAATGCATCGGCGCGCTGATCCGCCAGTTCTACGGCGAGGCGCTGGCCGGTGTCGAGGGCGTCGTCGAGATTCGCGGCCATGGCCTGATGATTGGCATCGAGCTCGACCGCCCGTGCGGCGAACTGGTTGGCCGGGCGCTGGCCACCGGGCTGCTGATCAACGTCACCGGCGAACGGGTGATCCGCCTGCTGCCGCCGCTGATCTTCAGCGAAAACGATGCCCGCGAACTGGTCGACCGCAGCGTTCCGCTGATCCGGGATTTCCTGGCAGCCTGACGGGCAGCAAGCGATGAAGGTCGTTGCCGTTTCCGTTTCCATCCTCCCCGACCCCTCGCCGGCAAACGGCGGCGGGGTGATCTGAGCGTCGCTGGCGCGACGGTAAGCGAATCATGGCGATCAAGCACTTCCTGCAATTCAAGGACTTCAACCGCGACGAGTACGAGTACCTGTTCGCCCGCACGCAGGCGATCAAGGCGCGCTTCAAGGCCTACCAGCAGTACTGGCCGCTGAACGACCGCACGCTGGTGATGATCTTCGAGAAGGCAAGCACGCGCACGCGCCTGTCGTTCGAGGCCGGCATGCACCAGTTGGGCGGGACGGCGATCTACCTGAACACGCGCGACTCGCAGCTCGGGCGCGGCGAGCCGGTCGAGGACGCGGCGCAGGTGATCTCGCGCATGAGCGACATCGTCATGATCCGCACCTTCGAGCAGGAGATCATCGAGCGCTTCGCCGCCAACTCGCGCGTGCCGGTGATCAACGGGCTGACCAACGAGTACCACCCCTGCCAGGTGCTCGCCGACATCTTCACCTTCCTCGAGCACCGCGGCCCGATCACCGGGCGCACCGTCGCGTGGGTGGGCGATGCGAACAACATGGCCTACACCTGGATCCAG
>Ga0105090_10001350_pt1 | contig 13176 bp, 13 predicted proteins | sample PPLLak3March2015_FD_79110 | JGI IMG/M metagenome (GOLD analysis project Ga0105090, IMG submission 79110) | Freshwater sediment microbial communities from Prairie Pothole Lake near Jamestown, North Dakota, USA - PPLs Lake P7 Core (1) Depth... | ecosystem: Environmental > Aquatic > Freshwater >... | reverse complement strand
CGAAGCCTGCCAGTGGAGCCGGAGGATCTGAACCTTACGGTTCACACGCTCAGAAATGGCGAGGACCGTTTCATGGAGAGCAGTACCGGTAATTGATAGTTCTTTTTGAAGGCGATTGAGGAAGTCGAAGCGCATGGATTGTGCAATCTATAGAGTCTGATAAGAGTGATTATGTAAACTTCGCAATCTGGATGAGATTAGATCATTAGACTTTTTACTCTCTCTTCATGGGTTGATCAATAGAGCCTCGCCTTTCCGGTACTTGTCTTGTGCTGGTCGCGTTTCCTTCATTGACAGTCTAATATTCAAGGCGTACATGCAGAAGACAACTACTCAACTCAGATTGTGATCTTGAGAGGACATCTATGCCCATTCATTCTCTGGCCGGTCAGCCGGCTCCAGTGTCCATTCTCGTTAATGTCGCTCAGCTGTTAGAGGCTTATACGGTACTCCAGCCGGATGTGTCCGTCCGTGACCAGCGTGTAACATTCGGGACATCCGGCCATCGAGGCTCATCCTTCAAGCAAAGCTTTAATGAGCATCATATTCTCGCCGTCACACAGGCGGTCTGCGAATACCGAGCCGCACAGCACACGACCGGGCCGCTGTATCTCGGGAAAGATACCCATGCCCTTTCCGGGCCTGCCTTCGTCACAGCGCTTGAAGTACTCGCGGGAAACGGCGTCAACGTGATGATTGATCGAGATGGCGGTTATACGCCGACGCCGGTCATTTCTCATGCAATCCTGACCTATAACCGAGGCCGCACATCCGGGTTAGCTGATGGGATTGTCATCACCCCGTCACACAATCCTCCGGAAGACGGCGGCATCAAGTACAACCCGCCACATGGTGGACCGGCCGATACCCAGGTCACCAAATGGATCGAGGACCGTGCCAATGCGCTCCTGGCCGCCAAGCTCAAAGGGGTGAAAAGACTTACCTATGAACAGGCTAGGAAATCCTCCACGACTCATCAGCATGACTACATCAGCGTCTACGTGAGCGACCTGGAGAACGTCATCGATATGGATGTGATCAAGTCGGCCGGGCTGAAGCTTGGCATTGACCCGCTGGGCGGGTCCGGCGTCGCCTATTGGCAGCCCATCGCCGAACTGTACGGGTTGGACATAGAAAATGTGAATCCAACCGTCGATCCCACCTTTCGGTTTATGCCGTTGGACTGGGATGGCAAAATCAGGATGGATTGCTCTTCACCCTATGCCATGGCGAACCTGATTGCGCTGAAGGATCGTTTCGATGTCGCCTTCGGCAATGATGCCGACAATGATCGTCATGGGATCGTGACCAAGAGTGCCGGCTTGATGAATCCGAATCATTACTTGGCTGCTTCGATTGCCTACCTCTTTGCCAATCGTCCTGGCTGGAAACCCGATGCCGGTATCGGGAAAACACTGGTCAGCAGCAGCCTCATTGATCGTGCGGCTGCCAAGCTCAAACGGAAGTTGGTTGAGGTTCCGGTCGGCTTCAAATGGTTTGTGAGTGGATTGCTGGATGGCTCGCTCGGTTTCGGCGGTGAAGAAAGCGCGGGAGCGTCATTCCTGCGGCGGGACGGCACCGTGTGGTCCACAGACAAAGACGGCATCATCATGGATTTGCTCGCGGCTGAGATGATGGCCAGAAGCGGCAAGGATCCGGCGCAGCTCTATCAGGAGTTGACGAAAGAGTTGGGCGAACCGGTTTATGAACGAATCGATGCAGCGGCGACGCCTGAACAGAAGGCCATTCTCTCGAAGCTCTCCCCTGCTCAAGTTCAAGCCGCCGAACTTGCAGGTGACAAGATCATCGCCATGATGACGACCGCCCCTGGTAACGGCGCGGCGATCGGGGGATTGAAAGTTGTGACCGATCAAGGCTGGTTCGCCGCGCGTCCGTCCGGTACAGAAGATGTCTACAAGCTCTATGCGGAGAGTTTTCGCGGCAACGAGCATTTGAAACGGATTCAGGATGAGGCCCAGGCATTGATCGCGAAGGCATTAATGTCCCTCTGAGTATTGGGATCGCATGGGCAGCCATCATTAGTCAATGGCTGCCCATGTCCTAGGACTTTCTCAAGAGGGAGCTATTACTTGTTGTAGAATGACACGATGCGATCCACTCCGGTTCGGAGTGTTTTCCGCCACTCAGCTTCAAGCGCAGGGATCCACTTCTCATCGCACTCCTGTGCACTTTTCACAAGGGAGTTGATCCAATAGTCGTAGAGGTTCGGATCGATATTCATTTTCTTCTTGCTGTGACTCTCCCCGATGCGATCGATGCCCGTTGTGCCCACACCATTGCCGCCTAAGTGCATAAACATCATCGTGAGCCCTTGCCTGAGGAGGGATTTCTGTTTCGACATTTCGGTCTTGGCAAACATCGGGGCGATGGTCGGATGGCTGGCCAGGAAGTTGGCATAGAACACATCGAAAAATTTTGGATTCACACAGCAACGGCTGTAACTCTCCTTGACCTCTGCTAGGGACATGTCCTCTCCTCGCAAGAGACGTTGTGAGTCTCTTGCAGTGCTCAAAGTGAGATGAGCTTGGGCGAGAGTGAGCACATTCCCATCGCCCAAGCCGGACCGGCAATCCGTTTCAAACATGTATCGGCGCATTTAATAAGAACTTAAGTGATTGAAATGTCTAATCTATTAGACAGTGGCGCCCCGGTTGACCAGGCGACCCCACTCGATGATCTTCACGGAAGGAGGCTCTATTAGAAGAAGGAGAGATGTGTTGGGAAAGAAACGGGACTATGGTTTCATCGTGGGAGTGGTTTGTTGTTCTGCGTGATAGGAGCTTCTGACCAGCGGTCCTGATTCGATGTGGGTGAAGCCCATGGCGATCCCCTCCTCTTTTAAGAGTGCGAAGTCGGCGGGATCGTAATAGCAGGCGACCGGCAGATGTTCTCTGGTTGGCTGAAGATATTGCCCGATCGTCATGATATCGCAGTCGACGGCTTGCAGGTCGCGCATGACTTGGCGGGCTTCGTCGAGCGTCTCGCCCATTCCTAAAATCAAACCGGATTTAGTCGTCATCCCCTGCTGCTTGGCCTTTCCGAGTAATTCGATCGACCGCTGATACTTGCCTTGCGGTCTGAGCGACGGAAAGAGCCGTCGGACGGTTTCAATGTTGTGGTTCAGGATCTCCGGCTTCTCAGCGCAGACGGTTGTGAGCGCCGCCTCATTCCCCTCGAAATCCGGAATCAAGACTTCAATCGTACAGTCTGGGCTGAGTGCCCTCGTTTGTCGGATTGTTTCCGCGAAGATGGCGGCACCACCGTCTGGCAACTCGTCACGATTTACTGAGGTGATGACGGCATGGCGCAGGCTGAGTGCCTGTACTGCTTCAGCAACCCTCTTCGGTTCTCCCTGATCGACCGCGTGCGGTCTCCCCGTTTCTACGGAGCAGTAGTGACAGCGCCTGGTGCAGATGTCACCGAGTATAAGGAAGGTAGCGGTGCGCGCGTTCCAACATTCCCATCGATTGGGACAGCGGGCTTCTTCGCAAATGGTGTGGAGCTTGAGCCGGTCCATCGTCTGCTTGATGTCGAGATAGTCAGGGCCGGTCTGTGCGTTGACCTTGAACCAGGATGGCAAGCGCGGACGTTCAGCAGATCGGAGTTGGTCGATAGAAATCAAGCTCATGAGCGGGTGCTGCCCTTCCTGCTCGGTCGAAACCATCCGGCAATCTTCGTCAGTAACCCTTCCGGGTTGGGAGGTGACGTCGGGTCCGGATATTCGACCCACGTTTCTTGCGAACCCAGATAGATGCCGTTGCGAAAGCTCACCTGGGTTCTGAGTTGTCGATATCCTTGCCGGTGCAGATTTTCAATCAGCGCGAGAAGCGCCGCGTCTTGGGCTGGGTGTGGTTCGGTGCTGATCCGGACGGTTTCATACCGCAGGATAGCGCAAAAGCGATCTCCTGCTCGCTCGAATTCGATGGGCCGGTTAAATCCCCTCTCCCGGTAATCCAGTCCCGAGAGTTGATGCTTATCGAGTCCGCCCTCTCCCATATCCTGCTGCGCCTTTACTCCAGCGCGCGAAACACTGCGACGAGATCGCTCAAGGCGAGGGTTTTACTTTTAAGGATGGTCCGCTCGGCCTGAATAGCTTCACGGGTATTGGGATCCGCCGCGCCGGACTTCAAGCAGGTCGCACCCAGAGCCAGGATGCGGTCGCATTCCTCTCCCAGTTTCTTTTTTACCACGGGATTCACGGAGAGAATGTCCATGAGCTGGCGGCGAGTCTCTGTCAGATGGGCCTGCAGGTCTGAATCCGGATAACTCTTGCGGGCGGCCTCGTCGAAACAACGATCGAGATATTGGGCCAGGAACACATAGAGCCGCACCAAGGCAGCAGTGATCTCGATCTGATCTTTTGTGGAGGTAGCCATGTGTCCCTCTTTCGGTGTGACGGAATTACGCGAGGACTGTAATGTTTTCGCCTTCGACTTTCACCTGATACACCTCAACCTTTGCCGCCGGATTCTTTACGCATTCGCCGGTGGTGACGTCGAATTGCCAGCCATGCCAGGGGCACGCGACGACATTGCCGTGGATATCCCCTTCGCCCAACGGTCCGCCGCGATGGACGCAGGTATTGTCGATAGCGTGGAAGGTGCCGTCGACATTGAAGACCGCGAGGGTCTTGCCGTTCACTTCAACCACGACGGCCTGCCCCGGCTTAACCTCCGCCGTACTCGCGACTCGTACGAAATCTCCCATTGCCGTTCCTCCGCTGTGAGCAGTCCTGTTAGCTGTTGGTAAACGGTTGCTTGATCTTTTTCAGCAGGCTGTCGATGGACGAGCCGCTCTGTTCCGTCGCGCCCAACGCTGCGATGATCTTCTGTGCAATGTCACGAAATGCGGCGGCCTGGGGAGAGGCGGGATCGCCCACCACGATGGGATGACCGGAATCGCCTCCGTCTCGAATAGCCGGATCGATGGGGATGCGACCGAGGAAGGGAATACCTAACTTCTCCGCGGCTCGCTCCCCGCCGCCGCGGGAGAAAATGTCGGTACGTTCACCGCAATGGCCGCAGACGAACGAGCTCATATTTTCGACAATGCCAAGCAGCGGGACGTTCACTTTCTGGAACATCGCCATGCCCTTCCGGACATCGTAAAGGGCCACTTCCTGCGGAGTCGTCACGGTAATGGCCCCGGCCAGCGGCACCATTTGCGAGATGGACAGTTGCACGTCGCCGGTACCTGGCGGTAGGTCGAGCAGCAAATAATCCAGCTCACCCCACAGCACGTCGCGGAAAAATGCCTGCAGATATTGATGGACCATCGGGCCGCGCCACACAAGCGGAGCTTCTTCCGGCACCAGGTATGCCATTGAGATCAGCTTGACGCCGTAATTTTCAACTGGGACGATCTTGCCGTCTTTCTGCTCTGGCCCCTTTGAACTACCCATCATCATGGGAATATTGGGACCATACAGATCGGCATCCATCAGGCCGACCTTTGCACCGGTCAAGGCCAATGCGCAGGCCAGGTTGGATGCGACGGTCGACTTGCCGACGCCCCCTTTGCCGCTGCTCACGGCAATGACGTGTTTGACACCTGGAATGAAATTCTCTTTTGCGGGAGGTGCCTGTCCCTCATGAGGCTGTTCGTCTGCCATGGGTCGATCCTCCGCTGTATCGTAGTGTCGGCGCGCAGATTTGCTGCAGCGGCCGAGAGAAAATTGTGCACCGTATTACGGCCATCATAAGCGATGCGCTGGGGGAAAGGAAATGGGCCGGTCGGACCATAGACAGCTATGGCCCGACCGGGGAAACGGAAGGGGTGTCTAGAACACTGTAGGGTCGAGGCGACGCAGGTTCGTCGCCAATCCGAACAATGACAAGGTGTAGATGATCCACTTTGAGGGGTCGAAGTTGTACCACTTGGGCCCGTTGCGGTAATCGCGAGCATAGGTGTGATGGTAGTTGTGATAGCCCTCTCCGAAGCTCACGAAAGAGACCAACCAGCTATCGCGGCTGCTGTCCTGAGTGCCATGTGGCTGGCTGCCGATCATATGGCAGAGCGAATTGATCGTGAACGTGGAGTTCAGCACCATAAACATGCGAAAGAGTCCCCCGAGGAGGAGCGCGCTCACTCCGCCCATCATGCCGCCATGCCACCAGACGCCAAGGACGAACGGTATGGCGAGCCCGGAAACGACGATTGGCCAATAGTAGCGATGTTGCCACAGAATCACAGGATCGCGGCGCAGTCTGATTTCATACTTGTCCGTGCGGTGATTGGTCTCGTAGAAGAGCCAGCCGCAGTGGCTATGCCAGAAACCTCTACTGGCATTGTAGGGGTCTTCGTCTGTGTCCGTTCGGGCGTGATGGCGAATATGATCTGCGCACCAGATGAGCGCCGAGTTCTGCAACGCCCATCCGCCGGCGATCAATGCACAACGCTTCACCCAATCAGGACATTCAAAACTCTGATGGGACACCAACCGGTGATATCCGACGGTGATCCCCATGCCGGTCACGATATACATGACGAAGGAGAGGATCCAGTCGAAGGTCGAAAAGCCGATGAAATACCCATACAGTGGAATTCCAATGACTGTGGCAACGACGACAGCGCAAAACAGCAAAAAATTCACATAGGAAAATGTGGAGTGATCATTCGAGATTGCTTGAGCCTGTGCAGTCATTCATCCTCCTGGAGCTGGGATTCGTATAGTCCACGCGTACGGCCTCGGTGAACGCCCATATCTTCTTTTATGCTACCGAATAAACCCGTTTTTTACAACTGCTTCTTCGTTGCGTCCTTCCGATCCCGTGTCGATTAGAAGAAGGATTCCAGGTGAAGCAGCGTGCGGTCGATCAGCGTATACTGTGCCAATCGGCAGTGGGCATAGTTCAGGAGGCCGCATGACGTCCCCCGCATCATCGCTCGAATCGGCCATCGTCCGTATCGGAACTCACCTCTCGAAATTATCTGCCGGCCGTGTACCGACGGTCTTTGAGAGTCGTTGGTGGTCGCAAGGTGTAATTAATCTGGCGATGAAAGATCCTGCGTTCAAGGTGCAGTTATTTCGTTTCATCGATGTGCTCCCTGCCCTGGCGTCGGATCACGCAGTCGTGAAGGTGGCGGAAGAATATTTCGGCGCTATGCACGGCCGCGTGTTTGGATTGCAGTGGGGGCTCAAAGCGCTCGCCTCGACGAGTCTGGGGGCAGCCATTACAGGCAAGTCGATCCGTCATCAGGTCGAGCAGATGGCGCGGACCTTCATCGCCGGAGGATCGGTGACTGAGGCCCTCCCCGTCCTGGCGGGATTATGGAAGGACGGGCGTGCCTGGTCCGTCGATCTGTTGGGCGAGTCGACGATCAGTGACCTCGAAGCGGATCAGTATCGTGATCGCTGCCTGGAGGCGTTGTCACAGCTGAGTCAGGCCGCTGACCACTGGCCTTCCTCTCTTCTCTTGGAACGGGATCATCTGGGATCCCTTCCGCGCGTGCAACTCTCGCTCAAGGTGTCTGCGCTCACCTCGCGATTGGATCCCATCGATCCGGATGGAACCTATCGCGTGGTAGCCGCGCGATTACGGCCGATCGTGGATCTCGCGGCAGCCAGTTCTTGCGGACTGATCTTCGACATGGAGCAGGCTGAGACCAAGGGTCTGCTGTTGGAGATCTTTCGACGGTTGTTTACGGAAGACGCCTACCGGTCATTTGCACAGGCCGGTGTCGCGATCCAAGCCTACCATCGTGAGACGGAGCAGGATGTTCGCGACCTACTCGTATGGACAGAGCGTCGCGGCACACCGATTACGATCCGTCTCGTCAAGGGAGCCTATTGGGATTCGGATACCGTTCGCCATCATCAGGCGGGATGGCCACCGCCCTTGTTCGAACACAAGGCCGAAACCGATGCGAACTATGAATCGCTCGTTCCCCTGCTGCTCCGGCATCGGGATGTCGTTCGCCCCGCATTCGGTACGCACAATCTCAGGACTCTGGCGGTGATTGAAGCGTCGGGAGAGTCCCTTGGCGTGCCGCCAGAGGCGATCGAGTATCAGATGATCTATGGAATGGCTGAACCCTTCCAGCATGCGATGGCGGCTCACGGACGGCGGGTACGGCTCTATACGCCGGTCGGGCGTCTCTTGCCGGGCATGGCCTATCTCGTCAGGCGCCTGCTGGAGAACACGTCGAATGAATCTTTCTTGCGCAAAGAGTATGTCGAGTCGCAATCCTTGAGCTCGCTTTTGGCGCCACCGGTTGTCTCATCTTCATCCCCGATGGCGTCTTCCCTCGCTTCTGATGACTTTATGAACGAACCGCATCGTGATTATTCGAAGGCTGCCAGTCGTCTTGAGATGCAAGAGGCGATTGGTAAGGTACGTGCGCAGATGGGGCACAGTTGGGAATCCCCGCATCAAGAGTTTCGGTTGACCGGACTACTCATGGAGTCACGCAATCCTGCTCATCCCGATGAGGTCGTGGCGCTGGTGCAGGGCGCGTCCGGCGAGGATGTCGAGAAGGCTGTCGAATTGGCGGCAACGTCTGCAGTGGAATGGCGGGAGCGACCTGCCTCGGAACGCGTGGCCGTGATGAGGCGCGCGGCAGCGCTCATGCGCGAACGCCGGCGCGAGTTAGCCGCGTGGGAAATCATCGAGGTCGGCAAGCCCTGGCGGGAGGCCGATGCGGATGTGGCGGAGGCCATCGACTTCCTCGAATTCTACGCCGGGCAGATGGACCGGCTGGCCTCTCCGCTTCAGTTGGGCCATTACCCTGGGGAACGTAATCATCGGGTCTATGCGCCGCGGGGCGTGGCGGCGGTGATTGCCCCGTGGAATTTTCCTCTCGCGATTCCGACCGGCATGGTCAGCGCAGCGCTCGTCACCGGCAATACCGTCCTATTCAAGCCATCAGAACGCTCCCCGCTGATGGGCCGATTGCTCACCGACATTCTTCTTGAGGCCGGCGTTCCATCGGGTTCGTTGGTCTTATTGCCCGGAGGGCCGGAGATCGGTCGGGCGCTGGCCGCGAGTCCGGACGTGTCGACGATCGCATTTACCGGATCAAAGGATGTCGGTCTGCAATTGTTGGCCGGCGCCACCGCTGTTCAGCCCGGCCAGCGTCTCGTGAAGCGAGTGATTGCAGAAATGGGCGGGAAAAATGCGATCATTGTGGATGAGACGGCAGATCTTGATGAAGCCATTGCCGGTGTGGTGTCGTCCTTCACGGGCTATGCCGGGCAGAAATGCTCCGCTTGTTCGAGAGCGATTGTGCATGAGGGAGTGTACGACCAATTTCTCTCGCGATTGCACGATGCGGTGATGAGCCTTTCTATCGGTGATCCGCTCGATCCCGGCACGCAGGTCGGCCCGGCGATTGATGCCAGGGCGAAGGAGCGTATCGAGGGGTACATTGCGCATGGCCGTCGGGAAGGTCGACTTCTGGTCAATCGCTCAGTCGATGGGCCTGGGCATTTCGTCGGACCGACCGTATTTGCGGATGTCACTGCCCGCCATCGTCTGGCGCAGGAGGAAATCTTCGGTCCCGTGCTGGCGGTGATGAAAGCGGCCACCGTGACGGATGCACTGGAGCTTGCCAACTCAACGAGCTACGCGCTCACGGGCGGAATCTATTCGCGTAGCCCGGCGAACCTGGCGCTGGTTCGCGAGCAGTTTGATGTCGGGAATCTGTACGTGAACCGGCCGATCACCGGGGCGTTAGTCGGCCGTCAACCGTTCGGCGGCCATCGGCTCTCCGGAGTCGGTGCGAAGGCGGGAGGCGATGAGTATCTGACGCAATTTATGATTGCGCGAGTCATCAGCGAGAATACGCTGCGCCGCGGATTTGAAGCGACGGACTGATCAGCGAGCCGGAGTAAATTCTTCCAACTCTTCGGTGATCTCGGTCACCATGCCACGATCTTCCTTCGAAGCGGATAATTCTTGCCGCTCCACATATTTGACCAGCCCGACCCCTTTGGCAAACCAGGCGGTCATGACATCGGTCCCACGGGCCGGCTTGTCTCCTCCGGACAGATGAATCTGCATGCTCATGCGGGCTTCGACCTTTACCGCATTCGAATAGGTCCCGGCCGGTACGGTGATCGTTTCGCGGCTGACCACACTGGTGGTGCCGATCATATCAACCTTCTCATTCACGCCATCTCGATCCATATCGCTGCCGAAATCGAGACCGTTCCGGTTGAATTGCTCAAACGACGACGGAATGGTGATGGGAAAGCGGATGATTTGATAGGGCACGATCTGTTTTTCGAGCGGCGTTCCTGGATCGGATCCGTAATACACCATGCCGACGCTATCGCGGCGATAGTAGCTGTCGGATTCCCCGTGGTTGCCGGGATTCGTATCATGGAACACGGTGACCGTCACTCCGTTGAGCTTCTTGGTTCCGGTGACTGACGACGTGTTGGCGAAGAATTTATTGTCGATCACCTGTACAGGGCCTTCGGAGATCTGCCCGCGATATTGCCAGCGGGTGCCGATCTGATCGGGGAAGTAGTCGGCGGATTGTGCGATTTGCAAGGGTTCTTCAGCCGCGAGCGGCGCGGTCGCGAATGATCCTACGGCGAACAGCGCGGCGGTCACTGCGAGTGACGAGAAGATATGGGGCAAGGCTTGGGGAACGTGCGGCATCAGAATCCTCCTCTGTTGGAAGGACCGTACCATAGGCATTGAGGAGGCAGCAAGGCATGGGCTGATGCGGATTCCGCAGACTTGCGTTGTCGAATGGCTGTCGACATAATCCTTTTCGCCATGGCTTCTCCAATGCGAAACAAAACGCGCGCCGGATCAGCGACACGGATCGCGGCGTGCAAATCTGGACGACGTTCAGTTCTGGTCACCGGGGCATCCGGCGGCATCGGGCGCGCGATCTGCCGGGCCTTCGCTGCAGCCGGTTGGTATGTGGGCGTGCATTATCATCGACAGAAGTCGGAGGCGGAGAAGACTTTGCGCTCGGTCCGCGTCACTGGAGGCAGCGGCGATCTCTACCAGGCCGATGTGCGCGAGGCTGAGGCTGTTAGACGAATGATCGATACGTTCACCAAGAAGGCGCCGCAGCCGATGGCCTTCATCTGTAATGCGGGGATCGGGGCAAGCAGTCTGGTGCTACGCCAGCGGGAAGATGAATGGATGCGTGTCATTCACACCAATCTGACCGGCACGTTCCACTGTGTGCAGTTAGTCGCCCCTGCCCTCTTTGCCCAAGGCGGCGGGTCGATTGTTGTGATCGGATCGCATGCGGGATTGCACGGTTCAACAGGTCAGGCAGCCTACGCGGCGTCGAAGGCTGGATTGATCGGATTGGTCAAGACCGCGGCTCAGGAATGGGGACCGCAGAACGTGCGGGTGAATCTGGTGCTGCCGGGCTGGCATCAGAGCGGGCTTTCAGAAGGGGCGATGCCAGAAGATCATGATTGGCCGGACCATGCCCTCCGCCGGCCACCAGCCATTGAGGAAGTTGCGCGGACGATCGTACACATGGCACAGCTCAACGATCTGTCAGGCCAGGTCTGGAACTGCGACAGCCGGGACTTGTGAGAAAAGATAAGGTAGCGTGAAGCACGGGATATTCATCACAGGGACGGATACCGCGGTCGGTAAGACGCTGGTGACTGCGGCTCTTGCCTGGAGCTTGAAAGAGCGGGGTCTCGATGTCGGGGTGATGAAGCCGGTCGAAACCGGCGTGGTGCAGGGCCGACCATCTGATGCCAGTCGGCTCAGACATGCGGCGCAGGTGTCGGATTCCCTGGGTCTTGTTCGGCCCTACGCCTTCCGGCTTCCGGTTGCGCCATTAGACGCAGCGAGGGCTGAACGACGATCCATTCAGATCGTGAGGATCATGAAGGCCTATCGTGCGCTGCAAGCACAACATGATCTGCTGCTGGTTGAAGGCGCGGGCGGTGTGCATGTGCCGATCACTCCAACGATGGATGTGCTGAATCTGATCGAGACGCTGAAGGCCCCGGTTGTGGTTGTCGGGCGGGCCGGGCTTGGTGGAGTGAATCATGCGATGCTCACGCTCAATGCACTACGCGAGCGAGAGATTCCAATCCTGGCACTGGTGCTCAACCAGACCGTTCCGGCGAAGACCGCTGTGGCGCGACTACAGGAACGCTCGACTCTCGAGTTGCTGCGGGAGTCAGCCGGGGTGCCGGTGATCGGGCCACTCCCCTACAGGGCTGGCGTGGATGCGCGGTTTGAACGGGTTGTCGAAACAATGGCTGCGAACAGCGAGATGAGAAAGCTTACGAAGCTGCTGCTGGCATCTGCGCGAGGAAGTCGCTGACTGCCTGCGTGATGTCCGGGGCTTTGAGAATGGCCGAGATGACCGCGACACCGTTCGCACCGGCCTTCATCACGTCACCGACGTTCTCTACAGTAATCCCTCCGATGGCAAAGACCGGCAACGAGGTGAGCGCACGAATCGCCCGGAGGCCTTCAATGCCGACCACGGGATCGTGATCCTGTTTTGAACCGGGCTTAAAGATCGGACCGAATCCGAGATAGTCCGGCTTACCGGCGTTCGCCGCCAATACTTGATCCGGATTGTGCGTCGAGATGCCGATCAACTTGTCCGGTCCCATCACCTTTCTTGCAAGTTCGAGCGGCAAGTCTCCCTGCCCCACATGCACCCCGTCCGCATCCACCGCCAGCGCCAGATCACACCGGTCATTCACGATGAACAAGACGCCCAACTCCGCTGCAAGCTTTCTGAGTGGCAGCGCTTCTGCATACGCTTCTTTCATTGAGGCGCTCTTATTGCGGTACTGAAATATTTTCACGCCTGCTCGGGCGGATTGGGTCAGAGCTTCACTCAACGGATTTTCCGGTGAGACTGATGGATCGAGGATGAGATAAAGATCTGATAGTGGATGATGGTTACGTGAGGTTGTCATTGGCTGGTATTTTAGGCGGAACCGCATGAAGGATTCCAGGAGACTGACGTATGTAGATGGCTGGATGAATAGATCAGGCCTTAACTGGCCAGGAACCGCTCCAGGAAGGTCGTGGAGACATGGCCTTTTTGGAAGTCGGGGTCGTCGAGGATGCGGCGGTGGAGTGGGATGGTAGTCTTGATGCCTTCGATGACGAATTCATCGAGGGCGCGGCGCATGCGGGCCATGCATTCCTGCCGGTCGCGTCCGTGGGTAATCAGTTTGGCGATCATCGAATCGTAATG
>Ga0105090_10001349_pt1 | contig 13191 bp, 15 predicted proteins | sample PPLLak3March2015_FD_79110 | JGI IMG/M metagenome (GOLD analysis project Ga0105090, IMG submission 79110) | Freshwater sediment microbial communities from Prairie Pothole Lake near Jamestown, North Dakota, USA - PPLs Lake P7 Core (1) Depth... | ecosystem: Environmental > Aquatic > Freshwater >... | reverse complement strand
GCCGGATGTTGATCATTTAATGTGGGACCGGTTGCCCATTGTCATCGGTATTGCCGCTTTGCTGTCCGCAACGCTGGTTGACCGCATAAGCCCGGCTGTCGGTCTGTGGACATTGCCCCTGCTCGTCGTTTTAGCCGTATTCAGCGTGTTGCATTGGTATTGGACTGAGCTGCAGGGCGCAGGTAACCTGAACTTTTATATCGTCATGCAGTTTTATTCGATCCTGCTGATTGTCTGGATCAGTCTGTGTTTTCCATCACGCTACACCCGTGGCAACGATGTTTATCAAGTGATTGCCCTGTATGCAATAGCGAAACTGGCTGAAATGCTGGATGGGCAAATATTTGTTTGGACGGATGGCTGGGTAAGTGGTCATACGCTAAAGCACCTGATTGCGGCGTATGCCGCTTATCGGATAGTGCAAATATTGCGAAAACGGAGCTTTGTAGAGTGACAATAAGCGAAGCGCATTGCACCGGAATTTTCTGAAAGCAATCTGGAGAGCACGATTGAACGATCTGCGCACACAATAACCTTCAGCTTCAAGCAAAGTAGAGATGATATATTGGTGTGATGTTGATGAAACGCTTTGCTCCGAGGTGCTCGGGGCAAAGCGTTTTTTACAGCGTGTTACTTAGGACGAGCGGATTGATAACCGGCTTTGGGGTTGCTATTGGTGCGGAAAGAGTTGCCACGGTTTTCCTGATCGAATGGGCGGCCACGGCGATTGTTCCCGTTATCGTTACTGTTGCCTTTGAATTCTTGCGGCGCATTAAAGTTTTGACGGCCATTTTGTGCTAACGGTGTGCGTTTACGTTTTTGGGCCACGCTCGGCGCGCCATTGAAACCACTGCTTTGAGGGCGTTGTTTGATACGGGGTTCCAGGCCGGGAATAATATGCGATGCAATGCGTTGCCCGGTATAGCGTTCAATTTTTGTCAGATGCGCGCTATCTCTGTTGGATGCGAAGGAGACTGCGACACCTGCAGCGCCTGCGCGGCCAGTACGGCCAATGCGGTGCACGTAGTCTTCCGCAAATTTAGGCAAGTCAAAATTGATCACATGCGTAATATCAGCGATATCAATACCCCTGGCGGCCACATCCGTTGCCACCAGAACACGTAATCCGCCACTGCGAAGTTTGGTGAGTGTGCGGGTGCGTTCGCGTTGATTCATGTCGCCATGTAACGCAGCTGCTGCATAACCTTGCGCATAGAGGTTATCGGCCAATGTATCCGCATCACGTTTGGTTGCTGTGAAAACGATGGCTTGTTTGAGGGCTTCGTCACGTAATACGTGATTTAATAAACGATTCTTATGCGACATATCGTCTACATAATGTAATCGTTGCTCAATATTATCGAGCCTTGCTTTCTGAGAAGCGACTTGAATGCGTTTTGGGGATTTTAAGAGCTTTGCTGCAACCTTATCAATCGCACCATCCAAAGTGGCGGAGAACAATAGGGTTTGTCGCGTGGCCGGTGTGGCGGCTGCAATCGTTTCAACATCATCGATAAAACCCATATCCAACATGCGATCTGCTTCATCCAATACGAGCATTTCTAATCGTTTGAAATCAATCCGGCCACGCTGTATATGATCAATGAGCCGTCCCGGTGTGGCGACTAAAATATCGACAGGTTGTGATAATAATTTGTTTTGCAATGGATAAGGCATGCCACCCAGTATGCTGACCACTTTTGTACGTGGGAGGTATTTGCCGTATTTCAGGGCTGCTTCGGAGACTTGCAGTGCAAGTTCACGCGTCGGGGTCAGTACTAAAACGCGCGGGCCACGGCCAGGTGTTTTTGCTGGTGTAGCCAGGAGGTGCAATGCTGGCAACATGAAGGCGGCTGTTTTGCCGGTTCCTGTTTGTGCAGATGCCATGATGTCGTGGCCTGATAGTAATTCAGGTATGGCTTGTTTCTGAATCGGAGTAGGGGTTGTGTACCCTGCGTCTTGAATTGCTTTAATAATAGATGGGTTTAAGTTTAGATCTTCAAAAGACACGTCGTTTTCCTAAAAAGTGAGAATTGGACGCACGAGCCAGGAGAACGCCATAAATGGTGCATAGCCTTGCTAGCGCATTAATAAAGCATCGCCGCTAACCAAGATTGCTGCACATTTTCCGGAGAAACTTGAAAAATTGAAGAGAGGCCAGGAACGATGAAACCAGATAAACTTGAGCGGACTATATTAAAATAAGTCCCAATCAACCTTAGCCGATCAGTATACTTGATTATGTAATTAGTTGCAATTTATTTGCGCTATTCCACTATTGACAGGCAAGAACTCTTTACTCTACACAGAGTAATTGAGACATGAAAAATGCATCAAGCCGAATAAAGGAATTACTGGATAATGGCTTTGGCGAACTTCCTTTTACCTACTTGAATTACGACGGATTCTCCTCGCATTATTTTGGTCGACTTGTCTTCTACTTTTTCACCATTTAATTTAACAGCGCCCTGATCAATCATGCGAAGTGCTTCACTGGTACTGGCAGTTAATCCTGTCAGTTTTAATATTTGCACCAAAGGCATTTCATTATCTTGTGTCCGAATGATTTTTTCCGGTATTTCATCAGGTAATGCGCCATGTTTGAAGCGTACCTCAAAATCGGCGAGAGCTTCCACAGCATCACGCTGGCTATGAAAACGCGTGACAATTTCCTGTGCGAGCTTGACCTTAATATCCCGGGGATTGCATCCTTCCTGTACTTCTTCACGCCATTTCTGAATGGTTTGCAAAGATTCAAAAGATAACAATTCGAGGTAACGCCACATGAGTTGATCCGATACGGACATCAGTTTGCCAAAAATCTCTTTCGGGCTTTCAGTGATGCCGACATAATTATTCAAAGACTTGGACATTTTATTAACGCCATCCAGCCCCTCCAGCAACGGCATCGTGAGTATGCATTGTTGCGACTGCCCGAAATGCTTCTGCAGCTCTCGTCCCATGAGTAAATTAAATTTCTGATCAGTACCCCCTAATTCAAGATCAGCCTTGAGCGCTACAGAGTCATAACCCTGGATTAAGGGGTAAAGAAATTCATGAATGGCGATTGCTTGATTATTGCGATAGCGTTTGTCAAAATCGTCTCGTTCCAGCATACGTGCGACCGTATGAGTAGCAGCCAATTTGATGAGATCGGCGGCATTCAGTTTATCCATCCAGGATGAGTTGAACACCACTTCCGTATGCTCAGGTTTTAATATTTTAAAAACCTGTGTGGTATAAGATTTGGCGTTTTCAGCGACTTGCTCGCGGGTCAGTGGCGGGCGAGTAGTGTTTTTCCCGCTCGGGTCACCAATCATCCCCGTGAAATCACCAATCAGAAACAGAATATGGTGGCCCATGTCCTGTAGCTGGCGTAGTTTGTTGAGCAAGACAGTATGACCCAAGTGCAGATCTGGAGCAGTTGGATCAAATCCAGCTTTGATGCGTAAGGGATGTGCAGAAATAAGCTTACTTTCTAGCTCTGTTTCAACTAATAGTTCGTGGCTTCCGCGTTTTATAATTTCAAGCTGGGATTTTATTGATTTATTCACGATATCGGTAAGTTGAGGATTTTTATTGATATTCTAATATGTGTAAATATTTTACTAGTACATTCTTAGTTGTCCTCTAGGACAAATTGACTATTTTCATGTTAGACTCACGCCTGTCTGTAAATGATACAAACGACTGGAGGTACTTCATAGATGCTATATTCACCACTTAGCAGTAAACAAAGGATTCTAGCTCAAAATTCATCAAAACTAACAAAAAAAACAATTCGCTGGCTGGTGGCTTTATCCAGCATACCACTATTCGGTATAGTCACTGCGTTTGGAATTGCACCCAATACGCGCTCATTTGAAGAAATTCAAGTTGAAGAAGTAGTTCTTGATCTGTCTATTCCAGATGTTCTCTCCGAAACTCAAACCAATCAGACTTTCTGGCGCCAGGAAAATATCCGGCGTGGTGATACTATCTCGGCGATTTTAAATCGGCTTGATGTCAGTAACCAGGACTCGCTCGATTTTTTACAGGCAGCACGTGGAAGCCGTGCGATGCGCCAACTTAAGCCAGGCAAAACCATCTATGCACAGACTACGGCTGATGGCGAGTTATTGACACTGCGCTATTTCTTTGGAAACGAAGAGCTGTTTTTGATGGAAAAAACAGATGAAGTATTCAAAATGACAGAGCAGTCGATTGAACTGGATACTCAGATACATATGAAATCCGGGGTAATTAACAGCTCTCTGTTTGCCGCAACCGATAACGCAGGTATACCCAACAATATCGCCATGCAGCTTACTGAAATATTTGCATCGGAAATCGATTTTTATCGAGATTTGCGACAGGGTGATCGCTTTACTGTCGTTTATGAAACATTCTCGAATGATAATGGTAAGCGTACTAAAACAGGACGTGTTTTAGCAGTTGAGTTCATCAATAAGGGAAAATCCCATCAAGCAATCTATTTCAAGGCATCTAATGGTGCAGATGGCTACTACACACCCGAAGGGGAAAGTTTACGTAAGGCATTTCTGCTTTCGCCACTCGCTTTCTCGCGTGTCAGTTCAGGCTTCACGAATGCACGTTTTCATCCAATTCTTAAAGAATGGCGTGCGCATAGAGGCATTGATTATGCCGCACCTACGGGAACTCCTGTAAGAGCAACCGCAAGTGGGATCATTGCATTCTCTGGCTCACAAAAAGGGTACGGAAATTTAGTTGTTCTCAAGCATAATGGTAAGTACGAATCAGCGTATGGTCATTTGTCAAGATTTGCGAGTGGAATGGGCAAAGGCAAACGGATTAACCAGGGAGATGTGATTGGCTATGTTGGTTCGACCGGTATGGCAACGGGCCCGCATTTGCATTATGAATTGCGCGTTGACGGTGTGCAGCGTGACCCGACAAAAGTTGTTTTGCCAACTGCTCCACCGATTGCAAAGCGTGATTTGAATACTTTCCAGAAGGAAACTCACTCGTTGGTCGCGCGTTTAAATATTATGCGTAATATCCAACTCGCATCGCTGGAATAATACAGCAAACGTGTAAATTGGTGGTTTCTTAGCAGAAACACCAATTTACATTGATGGAAACCAGTATTGAGACCCTTTCTAAAGCACTGAAGGATAGTTGAAATCGGCTCGCTATATATAGGCATCATGTCGGGCACAAGTTTGGATGGTGTTGATGCTGTTCTGGTTGATTTCACTAGTGCTGGACCTGTTTTACTGCAAACTTTCTTTTGTCCCTATCATGATAAGTTGCGTGAGCAATTATTGTCATTGCATCAACCCGGTCATGATGAACTCAATCGTGCCGCAATTCTTAGTAACCAGCTCTCCTGTCTTTATGCTCAAGCTACTGTGTGCTTGTTGGAAAATGCTGGTATCGCACCCCAACAGATTGTCGCAATCGGATGTCACGGCCAGACGGTTAGACACTGCCCTGAGATAGAAAGAAATTATACGATTCAGCTTGTCAATGCAGCTTTACTGGCTGAATTAACTCAAATTACAGTAGTCGCAGATTTCAGAAGTCGCGACATAGCTGCGGGAGGTCAGGGAGCCCCTCTGGTTCCGGCTTTTCACGAAGCTGTTTTCAAGCATTCAAATTGCCATCGCGTTATTGTCAATATCGGTGGTATAGCCAATATAACTAATCTTGATCCCTATCATCCAATCATTGGCTTCGATTGCGGCCCAGGAAATCTCCTAATGGATGCCTGGTGTTTGCGTCATACCGGAAAAACATACGACAATAACGGACAATGGGCAGCTACAGGTCGGATCATTCCTGCCTTACTGGAAGCATTGTTGTCGGATTATTTTTTCTTGCGTCAGCCTCCCAAAAGCACAGGTAGAGATTTATTTAATGTCCACTGGTTGGAGAAAAAATTAATGGGTAATGAGGTGCCGGAAGATGTGCAAGCTACATTACTGCAGTTAACAGTCATAACAATTGCCAGATCGATACATGAATATTGTCCAACTGCCGAAGAAGTCTATATATGCGGTGGCGGCGCACATAATACTTTACTAATCGAACGTTTGATCGGTGTTATTCCAGGAAAAACAGTGGCGCTGACTGATCAATTGGGTGTGGCGGCAGATTGGGTAGAAGCTTTTGCATTTGCCTGGCTGGCACAGCAAACAATATTGCGTAAAACCGGAAATCTGGCTGCCGTCACCGGTGCGAAAGGAGACAGGATCCTGGGAGCGATTTATCCTGGCTGAGTTAGTTAGTATTTATGCAGATGGGGTTTATACGGAGAACGATGATCCGCAACCACAAGTACTGGTGGCACCAGGATTCTTGATGATGAATTGAGCGCCTTGTATGTTTTCTTGATAGTCAATTTCGGCGCCGATCAGATACTGGAAACTCATTGGATCAACCAGCAGTTTGACACCGTTTTTTTCCATAATGGTGTCGTCCTCATTGATCAGTTCATCGAAAGTAAAACCATATTGAAAACCAGAGCAGCCACCACCACTGATAAAAACCCTGAGATTAAGATTATTGTTTCCTTCTTCTTCAATTAATTGTTTCACTTTAGAAGCGGCATTATCAGTAAATAAGAGAGGAGTGTTGATTTCAGTGCTCATGTTCATTTCTACAGTCATAGTTTTATTGTTGTTTTTGTATTTGCAGGTTTTTGAAATATCAATTAGCTGTTCTCATTTTCCATTATAGCGCATCATTTTTTGTGGAGACATTTTACTTTTCAGTTGCAGACGGTATTAATGTTATCATTTTCTCAGGCTGTTGCGCATTCTCAGCGTTCAATTTGTTCTGGTGGATCATTTTTCCTTCAACTGAGGCACCCAGTTGGATTTCTAGTGAACCGTACTGAACATCACCATATACTTTAGCTTTTTCTTGCAATTCCAGATACTCTTGCGCATGAATAGGGCCAGTTACTATGCCGTTGATAACGACGTTGGCGACTTTTATTTTACCTTTTATGCTGCCCTCAGTACTGAGTACCAGTGTGCTGTGTTCATCATCGGTCGCCATGACATTACCAGATATATGCCCATCAATTCGAAGGCCGCCAGTGAAATTGATATCTCCTTCGATATTAGTGTTTGCACCAATCAAAGTATCGATATGGGGGTGAAGCTGTTTTTTCTTTTTTCTACCGAACATGTTTCTTCTCCTTCACAATGCCGGTTGTACAGTCTCGGTTAATATGACCTTGTTGTCATCAATTTTATAAATTTGCACTTGCAAATTTTCTACGATGGTATCAGGTGGCACTTTGAAACTTTCTTCAAGTCTATGAAGAAACTTGAAATTGACAGGAAAATCTTGCGTGGTGTTTTTGTTGGTAAGCGGTACGATTTTACTTTGAGCATTTTGCAACAGCTTAACCTGGAATCTTAAGTTTCCTTTGAAATCATTAGGCCTTTCTCCGCCCTGGATGAGTGTCAGCGCATAGCGATATTTACCAGGAGTCTGTGTTTCTTTCAAACTGAATTGATAAATTGAAAGGCCGTTTTTTGTATTGCTGGCTATAAGATGCTGGAAAAATACCTGTTTTTCTTTGAAATGATCATTCTCGTTAGCAAGCGATTTTACTTGTTCAGCAAGATTCTCATTGGCAGTGTTGCTGATTTGTAATTGCTGTATCAAATCACCAATCTGGTTGCATAATTTTTGTTTCTTTGTTTGTCTGCACGTTCCCGGATCATAGGAATACGCCAATTTTTCTTGCCCCATATCATCTTGTGCACTCACTGATTGCCTGCCAGCTTCGTACATACCCCATGACAGTAGAGTTAATAATGAACAGCAAATAATGGTTGCTGTGAGGAGAAATTGCCATGACAGATGAGGGCGCACGACAACGCGAGGAGAGAGAATCTTGGGTTTTTTCTGGAAAAACTTGTACACCTGTGGCGCTCTATAAAAGGATATACAATTTATCTGCACATGATCATCACAATGTTGCCGGTATTGATGAACATCCTTCGGTTCTAATCGTAATCAGATTCTGATTCATCCGAAATAATAACACGTTATGGTAAGAGTGGAACCTGGTTAATGCCGAGTGTTTCAGGCAGGCCGAACATAATATTCATGTTTTGTATTGCTTGCCCTGCTGCGCCTTTTACCAGATTGTCAGTTACTGATAGTATCACGACCATATCGTTATTTTGTGGTTGATGCACGGCGATACGGCAAATATTCGAACCACGCACCGAGCGGGTTTCTGGGTGTTTGCCTGCGGGTAACACATCAACAAAAGCTTCATGCTGGTAGCGTTTCTCGTAGAGTGCCTGCAAGTCAATCTGTTTGGTCAGTTTGCCATAGAGCGTTGCATGAATGCCTCGAATCATCGGTACCAGATGCGGGACAAATGTTAGGCCGACCGGCCGCTTGGCTACATTGGCAAGGCCCTGTCTGATTTCTGGGAGATGCCGGTGTCCTGGAACGCCATAGGCCTTGAAATTATCGGATGCTTCAGCATGCAGGGTATGCACTTCGGCTTTTCGGCCTGCACCGGATACTCCTGATTTGACATCGGCAATGAGGTAATCCATATCAATGACTCCCGCTTCTATCAGCGGCAAAAAGCCAAGTTGTACCGCTGTTGGATAGCAGCCAGGATTGGCAATCAGGCGTGCATTCTTGACTTGTTCGCGGTTAATTTCCGGTAAACCATATACCGCTTCAGCGACCAAATCAGGACAGGCATGTTGCATGCCGTACCATTTTTCCCATTCGGTCACATTCTTAATGCGAAAATCAGCTGCCAGGTCAATCACCTTAACACCAGCTTTAAGCAGGGATTCGGCTTGTTGCATTGCGATACCATTGGGGGTGGCAAAGAATACCAAATCACACTTGTTGAGTTTGGCATCAGCCGGGTCACTGAACTTGAGATCGATATGCCCTCTCAGATTAGTAAATAATTCAGCGACACTCATGCCGGCTTCGCTGCGTGAGGTAATTGCCTTGATTTTGACTTTTGGGTGTTGTGTCAGTAAACGCAGTAATTCTACGCCTGTGTATCCTGTTCCACCAACAATGCCTACATTGACCATCGTGACTCCTGTCGTCTTCTTCTGAAGGTGTATACCTATCTGCTAAATATCAAATAAAAAAGCCGCCTGACAAGAGGCGGCTTTTTCGATCCAAACAAGAATAATGAATTATCGTTTGGAGAATTGCTTGCGTCGCCGCGCCTTACGCAAGCCAACTTTTTTCCTTTCAACTTCTCGTGCATCACGGGTAACCAAACCAGCTTTGCTTAATACAGGTTTCAGTGTCGCATCATAATCGATCAATGCACGTGTGATGCCATGACGTACAGCACCTGCCTGGCCTGATTCACCACCGCCATGAATGTTTACCATGATATCAAATGAGGTGGTGTTATTTGTTAACTCAAGTGGTTGTCTCACAATCATGCGACCGGTTTTGCGTGAAAAGAAATCATCAATTGGTTTGTTATTAATGATTATTTCACCTTTACCGGGCTTGATAAAAACACGTGCAACAGCACTTTTGCGCCGGCCGGTTCCATAATTATATTGAGTGGTCATAAATTAGGCTCTAACTTCAAGTGGTTTAGGTTGTTGAGCGGCATGTGGATGTTCATCACCCGCATATACCTTAAGTTTCTTTAACATCGCATATCCCAGCGGTCCTTTAGGCAACATACCTTTAACCGCTTTTTCAAGTGGACGTCCTGGAAAACGCGCATGCATTTTCCTAAAGTTAGTTTCATATATCCCACCTGGGTAACCGGTATGGCGATAATAGATTTTATCGTCCATCTTATTACCAGTCACACGCAATTTGTCGACATTGACAACGACGATATAGTCACCGGTATCAACATGCGGTGTAAAGATGGGTTTATGTTTGCCACGTAAACGATGGGCAATTAACGAAGCAAGCCGACCCAGTACTTTATCGGTCGCGTCAATGACAAACCAGTCATGACTTACTTCGTGTGGTTTGGCTGAAAATGTTTTCACGAAAACCTGTCCTGCTTATTCAAAAAGAGCCGGGAATTCTATGTCAGACACGGGTAAAAGTCAAATTTAGAACAAGTTATTTTATGCTTGGCTGAAGATGGGCTCTAAACCGAGGCATGAAGTGGCGAGTAGTCTATACAAGGGTGGTGGCTTTTAAGTTAATCGTCGCTATAATCTACCGGAAGACACTCTGATGACATCAGACCAATCAATTCGAGCGAACTTCTGATAATTAGACACCATGAGTGGTATTGTACAGTAATATATCAATTACATGCCGAGAGACGAGCTTTGAAAGAGAAATCCGAAAAAAATTTTCCCATTGAGTCAGTATCTTCCAATTTTATTCGCAATATTATTGATGAGGATAACCGTACCGGTAAATGGGATGGGCGTGTGGAAACGCGATTTCCGCCCGAACCGAATGGCTATTTGCACATTGGCCATGCCAAGAGTATCTGTCTTAATTTTGGTATAGCGCATGATTATGCTGGTGTGTGTCATTTGCGCTTTGACGATACCAATCCGGAGAAGGAGGCGCAAGAGTATGTCGACTCGATTTGTGACAGTGTCTCGTGGCTTGGCTTTGATTGGGGGAAGCATCTTTATTATTCCTCGGATTATTTCGTTCAGTTATACGAATTTGCAGAATATCTGATTAATCAGAGAAAAGCCTATGTCGAAAGCCTCACGGTGGAAGAAATTCGAGAGCTGCGTGGCACTTTGACCACTCCGGGTAAAAACAGCCCTTATCGGGATCGTCCCATTGCAGAGAATTTGGATTTATTCCGGCGCATGAAAGCCGGAGAATTTCCGGATGGTCAATATGTGCTGAGAGCCAGGATCGACATGGCTTCCCCCAACATCAACATGCGCGACCCGGTGATTTACCGTATCCGCCACGTCCATCACCAACGCACCGGAAACCAATGGTGTATTTATCCGATGTACGACTATACGCATTGTATTTCCGATGCACTGGAAAGAATTACACACTCTTTGTGCACACTGGAATTTGAAGACCATCGGCCGCTGTATGACTGGGTATTGGATCAACTGGCCGGCAAAGTGCCGTGCCATCCGCAACAAATCGAATTTGCCCGCCTCAATCTCACTTACACTGTAATGAGCAAACGCAAATTAATTGAACTGGTGGAAAGCAAACTGGTGGATGGCTGGGATGATCCTCGATTGAGCACACTCGCAGGCGTGCGCCGCCGCGGTTTCACGCCGCGCTCCATCCGGCTGTTTGCCGACCGGATTGGAATCAGCAAAGCGGATTCCTGGATTGATATGAGCATACTGGAAGACTGCTTGCGTGAAGATCTGAATGAATGTGCAGCGCGTCGCATTGCCATCCTCAAGCCGCTGAAACTGATCATCGACAACTATCCTGAAGATCAGCAAGAAGATTGCTTTGCGCCGAATCATCCGCAAAAATCGGAATGGGGCAAACGCACGATTCCTTTCTCCAAAACACTGTATATCGAACGCGACGACTTCATGGAAGTACCGGCTAAAGGTTATTTCCGCTTGTCTCCTGGTGCGGAAGTACGGTTACGCTACGCTTTTATCGTCAAATGCGTGCAAGTGGATAAAAATGTGCAAGGCGAAATCGAAGCGATCCATTGCACCTACGACCCGGATACCAAGAGCGGAACTCCCGGATCGGAAAGCCGCAAAGTCAAAGGTAATATTCACTGGCTTTCCGCCAAGCACGCGCAATCGGCGGAAATACGCCTGTACGACCGCTTATTTACCGATCCCTATCCGGATAGTGGTGACAAGGATTACAAAATATCGTTGAATCCCGACTCGAAGGAAATCATCACCGCGTATGTGGAACAATCGCTCTGTGATGCGCAGCCCGAACAAAGTTTTCAGTTTGAACGCAACGGCTATTTCATCGCCGATCGCATCGATACGAAACCCGGTAGGGCTGTATTTAACCGCGCCGTCACCTTGCGCGATTCGTGGGGGAAAGTTGCGGGCGCATAGCCGATTAACTGCATTACTGTCGCAATATCCTGGAATCAAGCTGGCAATTTTGTTTGGCTCACAGGCGACAGGCAATGCGCGCCCGGACAGTGACATCGATCTGGGCATACTGGCACAAGCGCCGCTGACTGCGGACTTCAAACTGCAACTGATACAAACCATCGGCGCTGAATTCGGTCGCCCGGTCGATATTGTCGACTTGTACCACGTGCCGGAACCCATTACGGGGCAGGTATTTAAGGGAATCCGGCTGGTCGGCGGCGATACCGCTTATGCCGAGCTGTTAACCCGGCATTTATTGAATGTCGCCGATTTTCTTCCGCTGCACCAGAGAATACTGACCGAGAGGCGCAATAAATGGATCAATTGATTCTTGCAGAAAAGATTGAATCGCTGCGGCGTTGTATTCAGCGCATTGAAGATAAAAAACCAGAGAATATCAATCTTCTGGTTCAGAACCTGGATTTGCAAGACATATTGGTTCTTAACCTCACTCGGGCTGTCCAGCTCTGTGTTGATATCGGCAGTCATATCATCAGTTCGGCTAATAAACCATCCCCGCAAACCATGGGTGAAGTTTTTACAACACTCAATGAAATGGGCATCATTGCACCCGATACCTGTGAGCAATTAAAAAAATCGATCGGTTTTAGAAATATCGCAGTGCACAACTATGAAGCGATTAATTGGGAAATTGTTTATGCGATCTGCCAAAATTCTTTGCAAGACTTCCGCCGGTTTGCTCAGGGGATTAGCCGGTATGCTGCTTTATAGCAATGGCTAGCAAATAAGATGGCTGTATCTCCATGCCGGGGTATCATGCGGATTGAACACACGTAACGAGGATCGCCATGAAAAAGCTGAAAAATGAAGCCGCCTTATTCAAGGAAGCCATGCTCGCTGGCGTGAAATATGCAGAAGGGCGGGGCGTGGTCGAGTTTGAAGCAACCGATTCGGCAAGTGAGAAACTGCTCTACATTTATCGCTTGCTGGTACACGATAAAGTCATGCAGCCGCTACCGGAAGACCAGGTTGCCGAGAAAACCATGCGGCATAAACTGGCAATGTGGTATTCCAAACAACTGCCCAAGGATCATCCGCTGTTGAAGTAATGCGTAATATAAAGTGTCATTTAAGATTGCTTGCCCTACAAGGGTTTCGGCCTAACGAAGCTTGCGAATCCATATGCTGTTTC
>Ga0105090_10001348_pt1 | contig 13192 bp, 16 predicted proteins | sample PPLLak3March2015_FD_79110 | JGI IMG/M metagenome (GOLD analysis project Ga0105090, IMG submission 79110) | Freshwater sediment microbial communities from Prairie Pothole Lake near Jamestown, North Dakota, USA - PPLs Lake P7 Core (1) Depth... | ecosystem: Environmental > Aquatic > Freshwater >... | reverse complement strand
GCGATCGCGCCGAGCGCGAGCAGCGGGTAGAACGCGAACTTCAGCCGCAACGCGACTTGCGCAAACGGCCGCCGGTAACTGCGCTCGACCCTGGTCCACGCGAGGATGAAGCCGTGGCCGAATGCCGCCAGGCTCGAGTCGATCCATGAGAGCACGCGGCCCGACAACCTGCCTGGCATTTACGATCCCCCTCGCAAATGATGGCAGGTTTGCGCGCTTACAAACCCGTTTCAGGTATTCGAGGCCTGGAAAATGCTCTCGATGGCGCGGTCAAGCGCGGCGTTGAACTCTGCGTCCGATTGCTGGACCGATAGCCCTTCGGTCAACGCCCGGGAGAAGCTGGCGACCATGTTGTGCTGGCGAGCCAGGCGCGCATTCGCTTCATCGCGTGAATACCCGCCCGACAGGGCCACGACCTTCAGCACACGCGGGTGGGCGATGCAGTCGGCGTAGAGATTGTCCTGGTTGGGCAGCGTCAGCTTGAGCATCACCTGCTGGCCGGACGGCAGCGCCTCGAGCCGAGTCATGATCGCGGCCTTCAGCAGGTCTTCCGCGGCAGCCTTGTCCGGGCACTTGATGTCCACTTCGGGCTCGATGATCGGCACGAGACCCGCTGCAATGATCTGGCCGGCGACCTCGAACTGCTGGTCCACTACGGCACGAATCCCCGCCGCGTTTCCCTGCTTGATGACCGAGCGCATCTTGGTACCAAAGATGCCCTTGGCCTTCGCGCGCGACAGCAGCCGGTCGAGGTCCGGCATCGGCTTCATCAACTGCACGCCGTTCGCTTCCGCTTCGAGGCCTTTGTCGACTTTGAGAATCGGGACGACCTGCTTGACCTCCCAGAGGTACTGCGCCGTCGGCCGACCCAGGATGTCCCGGTCCATCGTGTCCTCGAACAGGATGGCGGCCAGGACCCGGTCACCGTTGAAGCTGGGGCTCGTAATGATGCGCGCGCGCATCGCATGGATGAGATCCATCATCCCGGCATCGCTGGACCAGCTTCCTTCCGGGATCCCATACAGTCGCAAGGCCTTGGGCGTGCTGCCGCCACTCTGGTCCAGTGCGGCAATGAAGCCTGGCTGCGTGCGGAACTTGGCTTGCTGCTGTTCGAAAGTGTTCATGAGGGACCTCTGCGAGCGCTGCGGTGCAGACACATAGTAGGCCCGCTGCAGCACGAAGGCTCAACCGTGACGGTCTTGCGCCGTGGGGGCGGTGGCGGTGAGCGCGACATCGACCAAGGCGTCGGACAGCTTGACGAGCAGTTCTAAAGCAAGTACCATTTTTCGGAAAGGTACCGTATTTACAAAATTATGGCTGCTGAATCCAAACTTGCTCCGATCCGTAAGGGTCTCCTGGAATTCCTCGTGTTGAAGATCGTGGGTGCGAAGAGCATCTATGTGCCGGAAATCCTGCGCAGTCTTGCCGGTACGGAATTCACCACGCAGGAGGGCACGCTTTATCCCCTGCTCAGCAAGTTGCGTCGCGAGGACCTGGTGCAGTACGAGTGGAAGGAATCGGACGCGGGACCACCGCGCAAGTACTACCGGCTCACGGACGCCGGCCGGACACAGCTCGCGGAGCTGGATGAGTACTGGAACCTGATCAACCGCACGATCGCGAACTTTGGACACTGAACCATGCAACGCATTTCCACCACCGTCCGTCTCAATCGCAGCGTTCTTCAGTTCGACGATGCGGCGAATGCGCGTCTCGAACGGTACCTCACCGAGTCGGCGAGCCTGCTGGAGGGTGACCCCGATCCGCAGGAGATCCTGGGTGACCTGGAGCAGGCCGTGGCCGACCAGTGCACGCGTCGCATGCGTGCGGGACAATCCGTCGTGACGCTGGCCGAACTCGAGCCAGCACTAGGGGAGATCGGATCGGTGCAGGCGCCGGGCAACTGGACCGCCTCGCCGCACCCGCCGCACGAGGCGACGCCGCGCGTGCTGCAGCAAGTCAGCGAAGGCGCCGTGATCAGCGGCGTGTGCCTGGGACTGGCGCGATATTTCCGGCTGGACGTGACTCTATTGCGGGTCATCTCCGTCCTGCTGCTGCTCGGCACAGGCGGTGCGATGGTCCTCGTGTACCTCGGCCTGATGCTGCTGATGCCTTACGCCCCGCTGGTACCGGGTGGTACGCCGATTCGCTGGCTGCCGGCGAAATGTCGTGCGTTCATGGAATTCCTGCGCGTCAAACTGGGCGTCGACCGGCAAGGCAAAATGGCTGCGACACCTCCCCGTGTTCAGTAGCCGTCGCGTGCAATATCCCGCAGGTTGCGCAGGACCACGGTGTTATTCGCCTCCAGATCCGTGACCGCCGTTTCGACGTCGGCGAAGCGAAGCTTGGCGTCGGCAATCAGGCCGATGGCGCCGGTCGAGACCAGCTCGTCATAGGTTGCGCGCCGCCTCTCGTTATACTTGTACTGGGTCGCGCGATAGACGGCGACCACGAACTGCTCGTCCGGGAGCGGCTGTTCACCCGTAAGCGCCTTGATGGCCCGATCGGCGTTGGCAAGCACATCCTTGTTGTATTCGACCAGGTACTCATAGCCCCATGCTTCCACACGCAGGTCGCTGACGAGGCCCGTGCTGAATTCCTCGGAGCGGGCGCGTGTCTGCCGGGCGGAATTCCAGTCCTGGACCTGCATACCGATGGAGACGCCGAGAATCACTACGAATGGATCGATCGTAACCGCGAACCAGTTGTGCGCCCTGACGTGTTCCGAGATGCGGCGGGGGATCACGGTGCGGGATTCAGGTCGCCGACTTTCGCGTCGACTGCATCGCGCAGCCCGGTCGCCACATCCATGTAATTGCGACCAATCGTCTCAGCGACGCGCATCGTCGACATCCAGTAGCGGAGTTCCCGCATCAGCATCGTGTCGCTCCTGATCACGTCGACGATTGCCCTTGCGCGAGCTTCGTCGACCGGCGAACTGCAGGCGATACTCCGGGCTCTCCGACAGCGCCGGGTTCTTGGAATTCGTGTAGTAGGACGCAAGTCGATCGCGCAGTCGCGGGTCGCCAAGCAAGCCCAGTTCGCCCGCACTCCTGAGTTCGTCGTACGTCGCTTCCGTGAGGTTGAAAGCCCCGACCTGGCTTGAACGAGCCGTGGCTAGCCTGCGGATTGTTGCGATGCAATGTCGAAGCGGCGGGCAACTGCCCTTACTCGCTCATCGAAACAGGCGTAGCGTGTCGCACTTGACCACTGCACCGTTCGTGCGGGGGCAATACAAATGACAATACCCAGGGGGCAGAAAATCATGTTCAGTCGAATCGTCGTGTCGTTGATCTGCGTTTGTGGTTTTGCCGGAACAGCCGCCGCGCAGACGTGGAATGCGGAACAGAAAGAGATCTGGAATCTCGAGGAGCAGCAATGGAAGATGGCTGCCGCCGAGGACCTGAGCTGGATCGACACCATGGTGCATCCGAACCTGAGGTACTGGGAGACCGGCGACCCGATGCCGCGCGGCAAGGACTCGCTCCGGCGCTGGGGCAAGTACGCGGTGGATAACAGCACCGTCCTCGAGCAGGAACTCTTCCCGATCTCGATCACGCTGACGGGAAACGTCGCCGTCGTGCAGTACAACTATCAGGTTGCGCGCGAGAACCACAAGAAAGAACGGGAGATGGTGACCGGCAACTACACCGACGTGCTGATCAAGGAAAACGGCCGCTGGCAATTCCTGACATGGTCTGGCGGAGACCAGCCGAAGAAGTAATTTCCGGCCGGGCGGGCCTGCTGGATTGCGGACCCGCCCGTACCCGTCCCTGGAAGCGCTACTGCACCGGCTTGAACAACAGGTCCGGGTAGTCGAAGCTGAAGTCCGCGAGCGGCCCGGTCAGCGCCGGAACGTCGTGTCTATTGCACCCTGGACCGGCGCTCCGCGGAGAACAGTCTGCAGAACACGAAATCCGAAGGGACCACTCGCTGCAACATGCGCTACGACTTCATCGTCATCGGAGCCGGTATCGCCGGCGCCTCACTCGCGTACGAGCTGGCGCGACGGGCGCGCGTCTGCCTCGTCGAAGGTGAGTCTCGTCCGGGATATCACGCGACCGGCCGCTCGGCCGCGCTCTTTGCGCCGTCCTACGGCGGACGCGAAATTCGCGCGCTGACGCGGGCGAGCCGCGCCTTTTTCGACCAACCGCCAACACGCTTCTGCGAGCAGCCGCTGCTGCTGCCGCGTGGCTGTCTCTACGTCGCACGCACGGAGCAACGGGATCGGCTTGCCGACATGGTCCGCGAGATCCGCGCATCGGGCGGCAGCGTTGCAACGATCGACGCGAACGCGGCGCGCAGGTGCGTGCCCTTGCTCAAGCCCGGGTACGTCGCCGCGGCGGCCCTCGACGCCGACGCGATGGATATCGACGTCGACACCCTGCACCAGGGATACCTGCGCGGCGCTCGCGCGGCGGGCGTGAACATCGTGAACAACTGCCTCGTGACGAAGATCCAGCGCATTGCCGGCGCGTGGTCGGTCGACCTGCCCGAAGGCTCCGCAAGCGCGGCGACATTAGTCAATGCGGCTGGAGCCTGGTCGGACGAGATTGCCACGCTCTGCGGCAGCCGGCCGGTCGGGCTGCACGCGCTGCGCCGCACCGCGATACTGGTCGACGCGCCGGGAGACGTCGACATCATGTCGTGGCCCGCCGTGATCGATGCGGACGAGCAGTTCTACTTCAAGCCGGACGCCGGCAAATTGCTGCTGTCGCCCGCAGATGAATCGCCGACGCCGCCGTGCGACGCGCAACCGGACGAACTCGACGTGGCCATCGCCGTCGACCGGGTGCAGGCGTCACTGGGTATCGAGATTCGCAGGGTCAGTCACCGCTGGGCCGGCTTGCGCACATTTGCGCCTGACCGCGTCCCGGTAGTCGGATACGATCCGGACGTCGCCGGCCTGTTCTGGTGCGCCGGCCAGGGGGGATACGGTATCCAGACGGCCCCGGCGCTGGCCCGCACGGCCGCGGCGCTGGCGCAGCGCAAGCCGTTGCCGCAGGATGTCCTGGACCAGGGCCTTATCGTCGAGGACCTGTCGCCTCGGCGTTTCAAGGATGCCGGGGGCGTCCACAGCACGTATCACGGTGATGGCCGCATGTCGCCTGGAGCATAGAGGACTTCATGGAACGTAGTGGCGCCACGCTCGTCGGACTGATCCATCTGCTGCGCCGGCACAACGGCTGGACGCTGCGCGAGATGAGCGCAATGGTGGAAATCCCGCTGTCAACCCTCGACAAGGCCGAGACCGACAAACTTTCGCTGACTTGCGACAGCTCACGGCGCGCAACAGGAGCACCCCCATGAGTCGAAAGTCCCAGAGAAACCGAACGAGCCCGGAACACCAGGGCCCGCAAGCGGACCAGGCAGGCCAGGCGAGCCGACCCAACCGCAGGGGTATCGTCATCGGTGCCGTCGTGGCCGTGCTTCTTGCCGTCGTGGTGGGGACTCTTCTGTTCAAAGGCGACCGGTCGCAGTCTGCGCCAGGTGCGGCCAACGCGAACCATGACCCTCTCGCGAGCGCCCACTCGCCGATGCTCGGCGACGCGGGCGCCAGGGTGCATATCGTCGAATTTATCGATCCGGCGTGTGAAACCTGTGCGCAGTTCTTCCCCCTGGTGAAGCAGATGATGGCCGAGAACCCGAACAGGATCCGGCTGTCGATTCGCCACGTTGCGTTCCACGACGGCTCGGACTACGTGGTGAAACTCCTGGAAGCGAGCCGCAAGCAGGACAAGTATCTGCCGACGCTGGAAGCGCTGCTGGCATCGCAGGCGCACTGGGCGCCTCATCACACCGTTCAGCCGGACCTGGTCCTGCAGGCAATCGCCGGCGTGGGATTGAATATCGAGCAACTCCTGGTGGAAATGAATGCGCCGGAAGTCGCGCAGCGCATGGAGCAGGACCGCAACGATTCCGTGGCGCTGAAAGTCACGGCGACACCGGAGTACTTCGTCAACGGACGCCCCATGCCGAGCTTTGGCCTGCAGCAACTGCAGACGCTAGTCAGCGAAGCGCTGCAGAGCGCCTATTGATGCCACATGCCGGCGCCAACGCCCGGCGGGTCTTCGTCAATCGTCAGTTCAGCGTCGCGTTGATCTTGGACTGCAGAATCGCGGTCATCGCCGTCGCCAGCAGCAGCCTCGTCGGCGGGTCGAGATCGTTGCGCAGATACACCACCAGGTGCCTTTTCGAGGTGGGATAGCCGCCGCCGTAATATTGCAGGGCTGCAATGGTCCGATCGCCCTCATGGAATTCGTACCCACGGGCCGGCATAGCCTGCTCACCACCTTCCGGCGCTTCCGACGACACGTTGCGAATCTCGATCTCGCGCGTGCCGTCGGTCAGCATCGACGCCCTCGCCTGCTCCGACGCGCCGGCCACGTTGCGCTGAACGTGGAGTTGCAGCTTCCAGGTGGCAGCCGTCTCACCGTCGAGCTCGATGCTGGCAACCAGGTTGTCCTTTGCGCCCGATAGCGGGTCGACGCCGACCGTAACCCCAGGCAGCACCTCGTGGCGCTTGAGCGGTCCGCTCTCGAAGCGCTGCACGGCCGCTACCCTGGCGGTCTCCGGGGCGGCGCCCTTCATGACGAACGTGAACTTCTGCTCGTTCTCGTCGTGCTCGAACGGGCTGAGCCACCCGCTCGTATGGCCTTTCGCCATTCCCAGCTTGCTCGAGACAACGACGTACTCGCCGAACCGGAAGTCGGCGACCTTGAAGGTCCGCTCGGCGGCGACTGTGACCGGCAGGACGTCGGCGCTGGCAGCCAAACCTTCGTCGACGATGATTGCCTTGTCGTCCGCTGCGAAGGCCGGCAAGTTCACCAGCCATCCCAACAGCACCGCGACCAGGCTAGTCGTCCTGCGGATGCTCACCGGAGTCTCCACGTCGCGCGGCATGAGTTCAGTCTATCCCCGTGCCGGGACGCGATGGCGCGGCACGGCACAATCCATCGTACCGATAGATTGCCGCCTCAATAAACAGCCAGAACATCGGGGAGTGGCTCGAGCCGCCCTTCCGCTTTGACAGCCAGGCTTCTTCTTCAGCCTGCATCGCTTTCAATTGTTCGAGCGAAAGGATCTCGCCCCTCTCGTCGGTGAGGTAGCCGATTTCGGTCAAGGTGTTCGTCGATCGATCGAGAAGCGCATCCGCATGCGTCGTGACAGACAGGTTGACGACCTTGCCGTGGCGGACGAACTTTGCTGCGTCCATGCGGATGCCGTTGAAGGCGAACAGCAACCGTTCGGGCGTCAACTCGCCGACAGTTATGGGATAGGTATGGTTTGTATCCGCGTTGACCACAGTGATCGCGTTTCCTCGATCGTCGATGTCGATGAGATAGCGCCGGGGACTGCCATCGCGCGGGACCTCGCAGATCAACGCGTCAGCCGAGACTGCTGGCGCAAGGAAGAGCATCGATGTGGCGGCGAGCGCCGCAGCCCACATGGTGAATGCACGCGCGGCGGCTGCAGGCCCGGGAATCGCCGAATTTGTCCTGTTCATGAAACTCCCTTTTCCTCCGCCAACGAGGTTCGCCATGCTGGCCAAAGAGTCCGCCATAAAGAACGGCCCCGGATGGGGCCGTTCGAAGCGCATGCGCTTGACGCGCTCATAGCTCCGATAATGCGCCCGATCGCGCGATCTTCAATTGACCAGGTTGACGAACGTGTCCTCGAGACTTCCGTCGAGCCACAGGCCCTTCGCCTTGTTCAACAGTGCGTTGTATTCCTGGTCCTGCAGCAGCGTCTGGCCGAGTGCAGCCGACTTGTCGGCGCTGTCGAAGTCATAAAACCAGTGCACACGGCTCTTGTCGAATCCTTCGGCGCCGAATTTCATGTGCAGGTCATAGCGCTTGTTCAGGTAGTCAGTGACGTCGCTGGCAAACTGCATCGCGGCAGACATGTCCGCCACGTTCTTGACGGTGATTTTTCGTTCAAAACGATACATGGCTTCTCCCTCTGTCGATCGAACGTTTACGACCCGGCGACCAACGGTGTCCTTCGTGGTCTATCGCGGAGGGCAACCGGCGATCCGCCGGGTGTTCTGGCTTTGTGCTCGCCGATCAGGCCTGCAGCAATCAGGGAAAATCGCTACGTGCTGCCAGCGATCTGAATCAGAGTGACTCACTTCTCTACTCAGTTCGGGATCAGAATCCAGGCGGGGCATGACCCGATCAGGGGGAGATCGTGATGAAATCCGCACGCGTCCACGCCTTTACGCAACGACCCGACGACATCCGCATCGACGAGGTCCCGTTGCCCGAACCGGCCCACGGACAGATCCGTGTACGCATGCTGATGTGCCCGGTGCACCCATCCGACTTCCATTACGTCCGCGGCATCTACTACCAGGCGCTCGAGCGCGTCATCTGGAACCAGGGTCGGACCGCTGCCGATCCGCGCGTCTGCTTCGATCCAGGCCGCGGCACTGAATGCCCTGTTCCCCCGTACGTCCTTGGCGCCGAAGGTGTCGGAATCGTCGACGCGACCGGTGGCGGTTTCCTGGCGAACCGCCTCGTCGGCAAACGCGTTGCTGTGGGCGGGGGAGGTCCGCCGAACGGCGTATGGCAGGACTTCGCGATCGTTAACGCGAGACGCGCCGTGGTCGTAGCCGACAGCCTTCCGGATGAACAGGCCGCGATGTACCTCGCCAATCCGATCTCAGCCTATGTGATGGTCAAGGAAGTGCTCAAGGTGCCGCGCAACAGTTGGCTGCTGGTGACGGCCGCAGGATCGGCGCTCGGCAAGAGCGTCGTTCGAATCGGAAAACGCGATGGCTTTCGAACGATCTGCGTCGTGCGTTCCAGTGCAAACACTGCAGAGCTCGCGTCGCTTGGCGCCGACGCTGTCGTCGAGACCGATCACGTCGATCTCGTCACGGAGGTTGCTCGCTTGACCGGAGGTCAGGGTGTCCGTTCGGCCCTGGATTGCGTGGGTGGTCCACTGACTGGCCAGGTCCTGCGGTGCCTCGGACTCAATGGGCGGCTCGTGGTCTATGGCACTCTTGCCGACACGCCGATCGAGTTCCCGGCGCGCGACCTGATGATGCCGCTGGCGCAGGTCACTGGGTTCTATCTCGGGAACTGGATGGCGCAGCAGTCACCGATAAAACTGCTCGGGCTGTTGCGCGCGGTAAAGCGGCTGACTGCCGAGGGCGTATTCCAGACGGACGTGAGCGAGGTCTATCCGCTGGAGCAAGCAGCGGCGGCTGTGGCAGCCTCGCTCAAACCCGACCGAACGGGTAAGGTCATGCTGCATATCGGTTCAAGATAGTCCTCGTTAGTGTCCAGAGTCTGTCGACAGGTTGCCGATTTTGACCAGCAACCGGCGCCTGTGCACACTCATCCTGAAGTGCCTCGCCCGCAAGTCACCCCTCCAGCGCATGGAACTCCGCATCATGACCGCCCAACAATTGCGATGCCCGCGCTCGTCGACCTCGCTGATCCGGCTGCGGATCGGCGGCATCGACACCGACTTGTGTGAAGACTGTGGCGGTCTGTGGCTCGATCGGCTCGAGCTCGCCCGGTTTCAACATCCGGCAAGTGCGTTCGGTGACGCGCTCGTGGCCCATCTCAACCAGTTTCCCCCGACCCTCATTGATCACTCGATCCGGCTGGCTTGTCCGCGCCATCCTGAAATCGTGATGCTACGCCGCAAGTTCTCCCTTGCGGTCCCAGTCGAGATCGACGAGTGCCCGGAGTGCGGCGGCATCTGGCTCGACTCGGACGAACTCGCACAGATTCGCCGCTGACAATCGGACGCCGAGGCAACGCGACCCACGCTGCCGTCTGCAACGACGCCAACGTTCAACGACTCCTGATCGCGCCTAATCGATTGCCGGTTCTCAAAACTCTACGAGCTTCAGCGCCTCATGAATGAGACCGGTCAGCTTTCGTCCGAACTGGCTGGTCTCAGTACCCCGGCTTGCCGTGGATCAAAACCGGTCAGGGCAGCGTGTGCCTCAACGATCCGGCCGGAATGTGCCAAGGCCGCGATCAGCTGGGCGGCGGCCCAGGGATTGTTCACGCCGATCTGCAAGCCCTCCCTGGCGAGCACGATCGCCTCGTCGAACCGTCCCATGGCGACCGCGACCTCGATATAGTGCCCCGACAGGCCTCTGGGCCCGGGGGAGACATGACCTACCAGACCCTGACCTATGCGGTCGCCGGTCGTGTGGCCACGATCACGCTCGATCGCCCGGAGCGGATGAACGCGATCAACCTGGCGATGCCGGGCGAGATCGCCGACGCCGTGGATCGGGCCAACCGCGACGACGCCGTGCACGTGCTGGTGCTGACCGGCGCGGGCGACGGCTTCTGCTCCGGCTACGACCTCAAGGAATTCGCCGAGACGGCGGGTGAGCAACCGGGCTCACAGCTCGGAGGCACGACGGGCGGCGGCGATGCACAGCCGTGGGATCCGATGGCCGACTTCTTCGGCATGAACGAGTGCACACAGCAGTTCATGTCGCTGTGGCGCAGCTACAAGCCGACCATTGCGCGCGTGCATGGCCCGGCCGTGGCGGGCGGCAGCGACATCGCACTGTGCTGCGACCTGGTGATCATGGCCGAGGAAGCCATGATCGGTTACCCGCCGGCACGGGTATGGGGCTGCCCGACCACCGCGATGTGGGTGTACCGCCTCGGTGCCGAGCGCGCCAAGCGCATGCTGTTCACCGGGGATCTGGTGGACGGCCGCGAGGCCGCGCGCCTCGGCCTGGTGCTCGAGGCAGTGCCACGTGCTCAGCTCGATGCGCGCGTGGCGCAAGTCGCGGAGCGCATTGCGGCGGTGCCGAAGAATCAGCTGATGATGCAGAAGCTGATGGTCAACCAGGCTTACGAAGCCATGGGGCTGGCCAATACGCAGCGCTTCGCCACCCTGTTCGACGGCATCACGCGGCACAGCCCGGAAGGCGTGTGGTTCAAGCGCCGCGCAGAGGAAGTCGGCTTCAAGCAGGCGGTGCGGGAACGCGACAGCGGTGGGCCAATCGCGCCGGACGCGAGCCGGCCTTTGGCAGCCTGGCGCAAGTCCGAAGACTGAGCGCGTGGCAGGACAAAACGAACACGACGGCGGGAGGCGATAGCGATGAACGAGACACCACGGCCTGAAATTGCAGCGCTCGGCAGTTCGACGTTGTGCGAGGCATTTCAGATCACCGCCGCGCAGCGACCAGGGCAGGTAGCGTTACGCACGCTCGGGGGCGCCACCGAGATCACCTACGCCGGGTTCCTCGCACAAGTGCGGGCACTGGCGGAGGGACTGCATTCACTGGGCGTCGGTCGCGGCGACACAGTCGCGCTGATGCTCGCCAATCGACCGGAGTTCTCGCTCGCGGATACCGCCGTCATGCACCTCGGTGCCGCGGCGTTCTCCGTCTACAACACTTCGAGTGCGGAGCAGGCCAATCACGTGTTCCGCAATGCAGGCAACCGCGTCGTGGTCACCGAGCGCCAGTTCCTGCCGCGGGTGCTCGAATCGCGCACGCCAGAGATCGAGCACATCGTGCTGGTGGACAGCGCCGAAACCGGCACGATCACGCTGCAGGATCTCGCGCACCGGCGCGTGCCGGGCTTCGACTTCGACAGCGCCTGGCGCGCGGTGCAACCCGACGACGTCGTCACGCTGATCTACACCTCGGGAACCACCGGACCCTCGAAGGCAGTGCAACTGACTCACGGCAGCGTGCTCTTCCAGACCCGGGGCGTCGCCGCGATCCTCGGGTTGCAAGCGGACGGCCGCAGCATCTCCTACCTGCCGAGTGCGCACGTCGGCGACCGTTGCCTGACACACTACGGCGCGTCGCTCTGCTTCGGCAACAGCGTCACGTCGATTCCCGACCACCGCCAGGTGGGTCTCGCGCTGGTGGAGGTGCGGCCGACGGTGTTCGGCGGAGTGCCGCGCGTCTGGGAAAAGCTCAAGGCCGGGCTCGAAGCGGCCGGCATCACCGACCCGGCGAAGCTGCCCGAGCAGGCCAAGTCTGCAGTACGCGCCAAGACCGGGCTCGACCAGACCGGCTGGCGAATCACGGCAGCGGCACCGATTTCGACCGAGGTCATGCAGTACTTCGCAGCGCTCGGCCTGGCACTCAACGAGGGCTGGGGCATGTCGGAATCGTCGTGCTTCGGCACGCTCAATCCGCCCGACCAGATCAGGCAGGGCACGGTCGGTAAACCTCTGCCCGGCGTCGAGATCGTAATCGCCGACGACGGCGAGATGCTGGTGCGCGCGCCGCTGGTGATGAAAGGCTACCGCGGCGACCCGGAGAAGACCGCTGAAGCGATCGATGCCGACGGCTGGTTGCACACCGGGGACATCGCGCAGATCGACGGCGACGGCTACGTGCGCATCGTCGACCGCAAGAAGGAACTCATCATCAACTCGGCCGGCAAGAACATGTCGCCTGCCAACATCGAGTTGAAGCTGCGCGCGTCGAGCCGGTTGATCGCGCATGCGGTCTGCATCGGCGACCGGCGACCGTACAACGTCGCGCTGATTGCCCTCGACCGCGAGATGTGTGCCGGCCGTGCGCCGGACGAGTTGCGCTCGGCCATTGAAGCCGCAGTGGCGGCCGCCAACGCCGAGCTGTCACGCGTCGAGCAGGTCAAGCGCATCGCGATCGTCGACGCCGACTGGCTGCCCGGCGGCGACGAGCTCACGCCCACCATGAAGCTGAAGCGCAAGCCGATCCAGCAGAAGTACGCGTCCGAGATCGAGCAGCTGTACGGCTGAGGCGCTGTCGTCAGAATTCGCCGTAGCCGACCGAAGCGCGAGGCGAAACCCGCACCGTGTCGATGCGGGGACCATCCATGGACAGCACTTCGATTTCGAAGTCGGGGAACGTGATCCGCTCGCCGGCAACCGGGATGCGTCCGAGCGTCTCGGTGACCAGGCCGCCGACGCTGTTTGCATCCACTTCCGGTGCCAGGACTCCAAGCGCCTCTTCCATGCTCAGCAGGGACATGCTGCCTGCGCCGGTCAGGCGGCCATCCTCCGCACGCTGCCACGCGGGGCTCGTCTTCGAGAACTCATCTTCCACGGGCCCGAACAGCGCCTCGACGATGTGCTCGAACGTGAGGAAACCAATTTCCGTTCCGAGCGGGTCGGTGACGATGGCGAAGTGAGGGTCGCCGCGCCGGAACGCAGCCAGTGCCGACTCGAGCTGCTGATGCTCATCGACATGAGGCAGCGT
>Ga0105090_10001347_pt1 | contig 13194 bp, 10 predicted proteins | sample PPLLak3March2015_FD_79110 | JGI IMG/M metagenome (GOLD analysis project Ga0105090, IMG submission 79110) | Freshwater sediment microbial communities from Prairie Pothole Lake near Jamestown, North Dakota, USA - PPLs Lake P7 Core (1) Depth... | ecosystem: Environmental > Aquatic > Freshwater >... | reverse complement strand
TGCAGTTCCTCCATCAGTTCGTCGGAAAAGCGCTCGCGGGCAAAGGCCAGGTTGTTGAATTCCTGGGTGTCGGCCATGCGCCCCGCACGGTCCGCACGTTTCACCATGCGATACTTCTCCCTGACCTGCTCACGGGTCATTTCCTTGGGCGGTGTGAACCTGTCCTTGATGATCTTGAACACGAAATCGTAGGACGGCATGGTGAACACGCACATGACCATGCCCTTGATCCCGGGAGCGATCATGAACTTATCGGTGGTTTTCTCCATGTGCCGGTAGGCGCAGCGGTGGTAGTAGGTCTTGCCGTGCTTGTTGTAACCCATCGAGCTGTAGATCTCGGAGATGGGCTTCGCCGGCATGAGCTGCTGCAGGAACAGCACATACTGGGAGGGAATACTGACATCCACCAGAAAGTAGGAGCGGGTGAAACTGAACAGTACGCTGACCTTGTCGGAGCCGAACAGAACCGTATCCACGTAGACCGCGCCCATCTCGTTGTTGAGAATGGGCAGCACGATGGGCATGGAGTCACTGCCGCTGATTATCCTGCCGACGATATAAGCGCCCTTGTTGCGATAAAAGTGGTGCTCCATCACCTGGAACTCGACACCTTCGCGGGTAATGTCAAAGCGCGGAGCGAGATAGGAATTGAACACATCGACAATATTGCGGATGTCCCTGGCTTTATCCTCGTAGGGAATACTGAAGGCATAATCATCGAGCAGCTTTTCAAACAATGCCTGCAACGAGGATTCAAGGCGATAGGTCTTGTACACCTTGCTGACATCGGTGGTGGGCATATCCCCGTGGGGAGAGAAGACGAACACGTACTCGTTGCGAATCTTGCGGTGCTTGAAAACGGCGCCGTAGATGGAATTGAAAAACGTCTCGGCGATCTCGAAATTGCGGTGGCCTTCGATCATCCGGGAAAAAACTTCCCGCGCCTCGCGCCAGAACTCCAGCTCATGCAGGTGTTCGCCGGCAATCAACTCTACATATTCATTGACGCGAGCGGTGTGCTCCTTGTAGAGATCGATCCGCCGGGTCGCCGCCCGCTGGATGCCGTGCCAGTCGGCATTCTCAAACCACGACCTAGCAGCCAGGGTGATATTCTGGAACTCGGCAAAATACGCCTCAAATCCATTGAGTATCGTTCGCGCGAAGCGCTCTCTTCGTTCCACCTGGCGCCGACTTCCTGTGTAAGTGAATTCTAGGGTTGCGGTGGGCCGAAGCGGCGACGCAATTTTCGCATGCCTCCCAACCAGCGATCATAGTCATCGGCCTTGCGCTGCCGATAAATCGCCACTTCCTTGTGCGGGAGAATCAGGAACTGCTCCGCCGCCAGGCCAGTGACCACCTCGTCCGCAACCTGCTGCGGCGTCAGTACGCCGTCAACTCCTGCGGTACCACCCCCGCCGTCGCCGACGCTGCCGATCATCCGGGTCGCGACCGCCTGCGGGCACAGCACCGACACGCCGATCCCATCATCCCCATGGGTTATCGCCAGTGACTCGGCGAAACCCACCGCCGCGTGCTTGGTGGTCGAGTAGGCGGCATCGCCTACCTGGTTGAGCAGGCCGGCCGCGGATGCGGTATTGAGGAAGTAGCCGGCGCCGCGCGCCAGCATTCCCGGCAGGCAGGCCCGGGCCGCGTAGACGTGGGACATCACATGAATTTCCCACATGGCCTGCCAGGTCGCGTTGGGCGCAGACGTGGCCCACCAGGGCTCCCCATCCAGCGCGATAATACCGGCGTTGCTGCAAAACAAATCCACCGCGCCATAGCTTTGCTCGACCGTCGCCACCATCGCCTGGATCTGGCTCTCGTCGCGCACGTCCACCCCGAAGGCATCGCCGTCGATGGCGGCAGCGACGGCAGCGGCGCTGTCATGCTCCAGGTCGGCGACAACTACCTTGCGGGCACCTTCCCGGTGAAAGCGCTCGCATAGGGCCCTGCCGATACCATTGCCTCCACCCGTGACAACGATGACCCTGTCGCGCAAATCCACTAGAGGATTTCCCGGGCCATCAGCTCAAGCACGACCGGGTCCTGCACACTGAGCAGCATGGTGCCAATCTCTCCCCGCTTCGCCGCTGCCTTCCAGGGCCCCAGGCGCTCGGCGATACGGCCCGCCGGCCCGATCAGTGCCACTTCGTCCAGCAGCGCGCTGGGCACCAGGGCCTCAGCTTCCGCTTTCTTGCCTGTGAGGTAGAGGTCCTGGATGCGCGCGGCCACATCGCCGTAGCCCAGCCGGGTGGCGTAATCAGTGTAGAAGTTCTTGCCTTTGGCGCCCATGCCACCGATATACAGGGCCATCCAGGGACGCAGGGCATCATAGGCGGCGTTGAGATCGTCGTTCAGCATCACCATGACAAAGGGGGCCACGTCGAAATCCGCCAGCGATTTGCCGTTACCGGCCGCGGCAAAACCGGCCTCCAGGTGCTCGCCCAGCACGGCATATTTGTTGGGGTCCATCCACACCGGGAATACGCCATCAGCCACTTCCGCGGCGCAGCGCAGTCCTGCGGGAGTGATGGACGCGGTGTAGATCGGGATATTCGGATTGCCCTGGAGGATGGACTTCAGGGGCTTGCCCAGCCCGGTGGTGCCGGCGCCCTTGAGGGGCAACTGGTAAATCTCCCCGTCAAACTCAACCGCGCCCTCCCGGGCCATGATCATGCGCATGATCTGGATGTATTCCCTGGTGCGGGTAACCGGCTTGCCGTAAGGCACACCGTGCCAGCCCTCCACCACCTGCGGACCGGATGCCCCCAGGCCCACGATGAAACGCCCGCCGGAGAGCTGATCCAGGGACATCGAGGTCATGGCGCACATGGCCGGGGTGCGGGCGGGCATTTGCATGATGGCAGTGCCAACCTTGATCTTGCTGGTCTGCGCCAGCACCCAGGTGGCGGCAGTCACGGCATCGTTGCCGTAGGCTTCCGCCGTCCAGACTGAGTCGTAGCCCATGGCTTCCGCCTGCCTGATCAGGTCGATCGGGATATGTATTTGCTTGCCGGAATATCCCAGCAGAAAGCCGAGTTTCATCGCGTTGCTCCTGTCGTGTTGTTATAGCGTAGGGAATTGAATTGTGCCTGGTGATAGTCGCCGTTGCCGAAAGTGGTATTGATCATCATCAGGCGCTTGGCGAAATGCCCGATGTCCAGTTCATCGGTCAATCCCATGCCGCCATGCAACTGGATCGCCTCGCTGAAAACCCGCTTGCCGGTCTTGCCAAGCAGTGCCCGCAGGGCGTGGACGGCGGTGGTGGCATCTTCCTTCTCATCGCTCAAGGCGCACACGGCTCGGTAGAGCAGTGACTTGGTCTGCTCATAGTCCATAAACGTCTCGACCATGCGATGCTGCAGGGCCTGGAAGCTGCCGATTGCCACGCCGAACTGCTTGCGGGTCCTGGTGTACTCCAGGGTCTTGGCGTTCAGCTGCTCCATGATACCGAGGGCCTCGGCGGCGAGCGCAATATTGGCCTCCAGGATGACGCCCTGCATCAGTGCAAACCCGCGGTCCGGCTCACCCACCAGGTTGGTCGCGGGCACCTCGACAGCCTTAAGTACCAGGTTGGCTACCCGCTGCCCGTCCATCATGCGATAGGATAGCCGCTCCACCCCGGGGGCATTGGTGGGCAGCAGAAACAGGCTGATGCCGTGCTCGTCATTCTGCTTGCCGCTGGTGCGGGCGGACACAATCACGTAGTCCGCATTGGCGCCGTTGAGTACCACCACTTTCTCGCCGTCCAGGCGGTAGCCGCCGGCAACCGCAGTGGCGGTGGTCAACACATCGGCGAGCTCATAGCGACTCTGGCGTTCCAGGTAGGCAAACGCCCCCAGGCAACTGCCATCGATGATTTTCGGGATATACCCGGACTGGAGCTCAGCGCTGGCGCCTCTTGCCAGCAGCCCGCCGAACAACAGCACCGTCGCCAGGTAGGGCTCGAGCACCAGGCCCTTGCCCAGCTGTTCCATTACCACCATGACATCCACCGCGCTGCCGCCAAAACCGCCATGCTCCTCAGCGAAGGGAATGGATAGCCAGCCCAGCTCGGCGAAGGTGTTCCAGTTGTCCCGGCTGATGCCCTCCTCCGATTTGGCGATGGCCTTGCGCACATCGAAACTGTAATTGTCCTGGATGAAGCGCGCGACACTATCGCGCAGCATGAGTTGCTCTTCGGAAAATTGAAAATTCATGTCAGATACCCTCGATACCGGCTGTCAAAGACCGAGCACGGCCTTGGCGATAATATTTTTCTGGACCTCGTTGGATCCGCCGTAGATGGTCGCGGCTCGCCCGTACATAAACGCCTGGCGGGCCTTGCTGCCGAACGCATGCCCGAGCTGTTCGGCGTTGAGGTCATTGGGCAGCACCCCCTGGTAGTAGGCGGCAACGTCCATGGCCACTGACTGCACCGCCTGTTGCAATTCGGTGCCCTTGATCTTGAGCAGCGAAGACTCGGCGCCCGGGGCACCGCCGGAGGCGACACTCGCCAGCACCCGCAGCTCGGTAAATTCCAGTGCCATCAATTCGATCTCGATATCCGACAGGCGCGACTGGAACAGGGGATCCGCCAGCAGCGACTTGCCACCATTGATCTCCTGCGCCGCATATTCGCGCACCAGGCCGAGACTGCGCTTGGTATCGGCGACGCCGGCGATGGAAGTGCGCTCATGGGCCAGCAGCGCCTTGGCATAGGTCCAGCCCTTGTTCTCCTCGCCGATACGGTTGACGACGGGGACCCGCACCTCGTTGAACTCCACCTCGTTGAGGCTGTGGTGGTTATCGATCGAGACGATGGGGTTGACCTTGATGCCGGGGGACTTCATGTCGATCAGCAGGAAGCTGATACCCTCCTGCTTCTTGCCCTCGCTGCTGGTGCGCACCAGGCAGAAGATCCAGTCCGCATACTGGGCGTAGGTCGTCCAGATCTTGGCGCCAGTCACCACGTACTCGTCACCCTCCAGCACCGCCCTGGTCTTGAGGGAAGCGAGGTCGGAGCCGGAGCCGGGTTCGGAATAGCCCTGGCACCACCACTCGTCACTGGCCAGGATGGGCGGCAGGAAGCGGTCCTTCTGGGCCTGGGTGCCGAAAGTATACAGCACCGGCCCGACCATTTTCAGGCCGAAGGGCACCACATCGCGCACGCCGAAGGCGGCGCGCTCGGAGTCGTAGATGAATTGCCGGGTGGCGTCCCAGCCCGTGCCGCCATACTCCACCGGCCAGTTGGGCGCGATCCAGCCCTTGGCGTACAGGCGCTTCTGCCAGTCGATCACCGCCTGCTTGTAAACTGCGGGGTCGCCCGAGGCGAGGCGCGCCTGTAGCGATGCATCATAGGACTCGGACAGGAAGGCCCGCACCTCGTCGCGAAACGCCAGGTCCTCCGGGCTAAAAGATGTATCCACTGTGATGCCTCCGCTGGGTTAGCTGATTTGACCTTTGAGTATGTTTTTAAATTTCAGGGCATGTACGATAGCGAGTCCGGGGCTACAAAACAAGGCTGGCGGATCCGGCGGCGGGCCCGGCCGGGCCGGGCCTGACCTGGCCGGGTCAGTACAGGAGACTATAGAGCTTGCGCTGATACTCGACCGCCAGCGGATCCCCTTTGCCGAGGCTGGCAATCGTATCCAGCAGCAGCTTTTTGCTTGCCCCCTCGCCGTGGTTGCGGTCCCGCCGCAGGATGTCGATCAGGCACTCCATACCCTCCCTGAACTGGCCGGCGTTGGTGTACCTGACCGCCAGTTGAGCGCGCAGGTCCATGTCATCCGGCGCAGCGGCCAGGCGCTGCTCCAGGGCCTCTATTTCCGGGGACCTCGCCGCCTGGCGCTTGATATCCAGGCGCGCGCGCAACTGCTCGAAGGCGGCATCCTGGTCCGCCAGGCGCACGCTGGCCAACACGGCGTCCGCCTCGTCCAGGCGCAGGTTTTCAATCAGCGCACGGGCATAGGCCAGGGTGATATCCAGGCGCCGCCCCGACTCATCCCAGGCCTGGCGCAGGGGCGCCAGGGCCGCCGCAAAGTCGCCGGCGTCCATCGCCGCCTGGGCCGTCTGCAACAGGGCGTCCCAGGGTTTGGGGAGGTATTTCTCCAGCAGCTGGCGCACCTGCGCTTCCGGCTTCGCGCCGACGAAGCCATCCACGGGCCGGCCGTTCTGGATCACCATGACCGTCGGCAGGCTGCGCACCCCGAACTGCTGGGCAATCATCTGCTGCTCGTCGGCGTTGACCTTGGCCAGCAGGAAGGCGCCCCGGTACTCGTTGGCGATTTTTTCGAGCAGGGGCATCAGCACCTTGCAGGGCTCGCACCAGCTCGCCCAGAAATCCACTACCACGGGGCGGGCGTGGGATTCCTCGATGAGGAGTTGAGCCGCGTTGGACTCGTTGATATCAACAATGAAACTGTTCATGCGACTCCCCTGTTCACTGGCGTTTGGTCACTGCCGACCCTGCGGCCGGCGGGCTTCAATTCAGCTTGTTCAGGCCCAGCACATCCTGCATGTCGTACAGCCCGGCGTCACGCCCGCCCAGCCAGGCCGCTGCCCGCACCGCGCCGCGGGCGAATGACATGCGGCTGGACGCTTTATGGGTAATCTCCACCCGCTCACCATCCGCAGCGAAGGTCACGGTGTGGTCGCCCACGATGTCGCCGGCGCGCACCGTGGCAAAGCCGATGGTCTGCCGCGAGCGGGCGCCGGTCTGCCCCTGCCTGCCATAGACCGCTACCTTGTCCAGGTCGCGCCCCAATGCCTTGGCGACCACCTGCCCCATACTCAGGGCAGTGCCCGAGGGGGCATCGATCTTGTGGCGGTGATGGGCCTCGTACACCTCGATGTCGACATCGTCGCCAAGCACCCGCGCGGCCATGTCGAGCAACTGGAAGCACAGGTTGACGCCGGTGCTGAAATTGGAGGCCTTGCAAATAGCCACCCGGGTCGAGGCCTGGTCGATCTGCGCCTGTTGCGCGGGGGTGAATCCGGTGGTGCCGATGACCATGGCGACGCGGTGCTGCGCGCACTCGGCGACTGTGGCCACGGTCGCCGCCGGCACGGTGAAGTCGATAAGCACGTCGATCTGGTTGATGACCTCGGCCAGCGCTCCCACCACGGGCACCCCGTTGCGCCCCTGGCCGGCCAGCTCGCCGGAATCGGCGCCGAGAAAACCACTTTCCGGCCGCTCGATCGCCGCCGTGAGTTTCAACTCACCACCGGCGAGGGCGATGGCCTCGATCAGGGTGCGCCCCATGCGCCCGGCGGCGCCGGTTATACCGATCCTGGTGGTCATATCTTCATATCGTCAAAGAAGCTTTTTACTCCCTCGAACCAGCTGGTCTGGCGCGGTGACTGGGCGTGCCCGCCGTGGCCCAGGCTGCTCCTGAACTTCTCCAGCAGGGCCTTCTGTTCCTTGTTCAGGTTGACCGGTGTCTCCACCACCGCCCGGCACAGCAGGTCGCCCACGCCGCCGCCGCGCACCGGCTTGACCCCCTTGCCCCGCAGCCGGAACAGCTTGCCGGTCTGGGTCTCCGGCGGGATCTTGAGCTTCACCCGCCCGTCGAGGGTAGGCACCTCGAGCTCACCGCCAAGGGCGGCATCAACAAAGGTGATCGGCACCTCGCAGTACAGGTCCTTGCCATCGCGCTCAAAAATGTTGTGGGCCCGGACCGACATCTGCACAAACAGATCCCCGGGGGGGCCGCCCTCAGGCCCCGCCTCGCCTTCGCCCGACAGGCGGATGCGATCGCCAGTATCAACCCCGGGCGGCACCTTGACCGAGAGTGTGCGGGTTTTTTCCACGCGGCCCTGGCCTCGGCAGGCGCCGCAGGGATCGGAAATCGTCTTGCCGCGGCCGCGACAGCTGGGGCAGGTCTGCTGTACCTGGAAGAAGCCCTGCTGCATGCGGACCTGCCCGGCGCCGCCGCAGGTGCCGCAGGTGGTGGGTGAGCTGCCTTTTTTCGCACCGGTACCATCGCATTTTTCGCAGGTGCTGAGGCTGGGAACCCGGATCTCCACCGTGGTGCCCCTGACGGCGTCCTCCAGGGAGATGTCCAAGGTGTAGCGCAGGTCGGAGCCGCGCTGGGGGCCGCCCCGACCGCGGCCGCCACCCCCCCCGAAGATGTCGCCGAAGACGTCGCCGAAAATATCGCTGAAGTTGCCGCCGCCAAAGCCGCCCTGCCCGCCGCCCATGCTCGGGTCCACCCCGGCGTGGCCGAAACGGTCGTAGGCCGCCCGCTTCTGGGAATCCATCAGGACATCGTATGCCTCGGTGGCTTCCTTGAACTTGGCGTCGGCGTCGGGATCGTCAGGGTTGCGATCCGGGTGGTACTTCATCGCCACCCGGCGGTAGGCCTTCTTGATGTCCTGCTCGTCGGTACCCTTGCTGACCCCGAGTACTTCGTAATAATCGCGTTTTGACATAAACCCCTGCGGCTATTGATCCGCTTGTCTGAAATGACTACGCGGGCACCCAGGTCCCGCGTCGTCATGGTCTTGTCCAGGGCCGGGGAGGCCCGGCCGTTGCACAGAAGTTGTGTAGACTCCCTTACTTCTTATTGTCCTTCACTTCCTCGAACTCGGCATCGACCACATCATCAGCCGCGGGCTGCGACTGCTGCCCACCGGCGGCATTCTCAGCCGCCGCGGCCTGGGCTGTATACATTTTCTGGGCCACGGTGCTGGTCACTTCGGTCAAACGGGTGGCCGCAGCATCGACAGCCTCCTTTTCATCAGCCTTGAGCGCCGCTTCCGCCTCGGTGATGGCTGCCTCAATGGCGGCCTTCTCGTCGGCAGTGGCGTGCTCGCCAGCCTCTTCCAGGGTCTTGCGGGCCGCGTGCACCAGACCGTCAAGGGTATTGCGCGAGGCCACCAGCTCAGCGAAGCGGGCATCGGTCTCGGCGTTGAGCTCGGCGTCGGCCACCATTCTCTGGATTTCTTCGTCCGTCAGGCCGCCGGAAGCGGTAATCCGGATGGACTGCTCCTTGCCGGTGGCCTTGTCCTTGGCCGACACGTGCAGAATACCGTTGGCGTCGAGGTCGAAGGTCACCTCGATCTGCGGCATGCCGCGGGGCGAAGGCGGGATATTCGCCAGGTCAAACTTGCCAAGCGACTTGTTACCCGTAGCCTGCTTGCGCTCGCCCTGCACCACGTGAATGGTCACCGCGGTCTGGTTGTCGTCGGCGGTGGAGAAGATCTGCGACTTTTTGGTCGGGATCGTGGTGTTCTTCTCGATCAGCGGAGTGGCCACACCGCCCATGGTCTCGATACCCAGGGTCAGCGGGGTCACATCCAGCAGCAGGACATCTTTCACTTCACCGGACAGCACCGCAGCCTGGATCGAGGCGCCGATAGCCACCGCCTCATCCGGGTTGACGTCCTTGCGCGGCTCCTTGCCGAAATAATCCGCCACCTTCTTCTGCACCATGGGCATACGGGTCTGGCCGCCCACGAGGATGACTTCGTGGATGTCGCCCGGACTGAGGCCGGCATCCTTGAGGGCGATTTTCACCGGCTCCATGGAGCGGTTCACCAGTTCCTCCACCAGGGATTCCAGCTTGGCGCGGGACAGCTTGACCACCAGGTGCTTGGGGCCCGAGGCATCCGCCGTGATATAGGGCAGGTTGACCTCGGTCTGCTGGGCACTGGACAGCTCTATCTTGGCCTTTTCCGCGGCTTCCTTCAGGCGCTGCAGGGCCAGCGGGTCCTTGTGCAGATCGATCCCGGTCTCCTTCTTGAACTCGGATGAGAGGTACTCGATCAGGCGCATGTCGAAGTCCTCACCCCCGAGGAAGGTATCCCCGTTGGTGGACAGCACCTCGAACTGGTGCTCTCCGTCCACTTCGGCAATCTCGATGATGGAGATGTCGAAGGTGCCGCCGCCCAGGTCGTAAACCGCAATGGTGTGGTCGCCCTTGGCCTTGTCCATGCCGTAGGCCAGCGCCGCCGCGGTGGGCTCGTTGATGATACGCTTGACGTTCAGGCCGGCGATGCGGCCGGCATCCTTGGTGGCCTGGCGCTGGGAGTCGTTGAAATAGGCCGGCACGGTGATCACCGCCTCGGTCACCGGCTCACCCAGGAACTCCTCGGCGGTCCGCTTCATTTTGCGCAGCACCTCGGCGGATACCTGCGGCGGGGCCATTTTCTCTTCGCGCACCTGCACCCAGGCATCGCCGTTGTCAGCCTGGACGATTTTGTAGGGCACCATCTTGATGTCTTTCTGCACCACGTCATCGGTAAACTTGCGACCGATCAGCCGCTTCACCGCGAACAGGGTGTTGTGCGGATTGGTCACCGCCTGGCGCTCGGCGCTCTGCCCCACAAGGATTTCGCCCTCCTCGGTGTAGCCGACGATGGACGGCGTGGTGCGGTCGCCCTCGGCGTTTTCGATCACCCGGGGTTTGCCACCTTCCATCACCGATACGCAGGAATTGGTTGTACCCAGGTCGATGCCAATAATCTTGCCCATTTGCTTGTCTCCGTGTTGGGCAGGCGCGGCCTGCCACTCAAATTACATTGTTGTCTATATTGGCCCCAGTCGGGGGAATTCAAGGGCCGTGGTCACAATTCTTCGCCTGCAGCGGCTCAGCTGGCAGCCTTGCTGACCATCACCATGGCGGGCCGCAACAGGCGGCCGTTCAGGGTATAGCCCTTCTGCATGACCGCGATCACGGAATTGGGCTCCACCGCAGCGTTCTCCACCATGCTCATGGCCTGGTGCAGGTTGGGATCGAAGGGCTCACCCTGGGGATCCACCGTGGCGATATTGAACTTCCTGAGGGCGTCCAGGAGACTCTTGAGAGTCAGCTCGACGCCCTCGGCGATGGGTTTTACCGCCGCATCATGGCCGGCAGTGGCCTCGAGCGCGCGCTCCAGGCTATCCACCACCGGCAGCAGCTCCCGGGCGAATTGCTCCAGGGCGAACTTGCGGGCTTTTTCCACATCCTGTTCCGCCCGGCGCTTGACGTTCTGGGCGTCAGCGGCGGCCCTCAGGGCCGCGTCGCGGGCGGCGGCGGCCTCTTCCTCCAGGCGCACCAGCAGCGCCTGTTCAGGGGTCAGTTCGCCCTCGAAGGCCTCCCCGGCGCTCCCTTCCGGCGCGGGCGCCTGCGGGTTGGTTTCGTCCGGGTTTACCTTTTGTTCCTGCTCTTGTTCGGCCACGCCTGCCCTCCGTTTATGGCTGCTGGGGATCAATCCGCGCGCGCACAGACCCCCGGTGAACGGGCTTGCGCGCGACGGCTTAGCACTCGAATATGGGGATAGGTGGCCGCCACTTCAAGGCGGATCAGCCAGGAAGTTGACCCAAATCATCCCGCTCGGGCGCGGGCCTCAGCCGCTGAGGGCGGAGCTCAACATCCGGGCGGTGACATCGACAATGGGTATTACCCGCTCGTAGGCCATGCGCTGGGGGCCGATAACTCCCAACACCCCCAGGATACGGTCGCCGTCGTTATAGGGGGCAGTGATGACACTGTAATTGCCGAACACCTTGTAGCCCGCCTCCTCGCCGATGAATATCTGGATGCCCTGGGCCCGGCTGCAGCGCTCCAGCAGGTGTAGCAGGTCTTTCTTCTTCTCGAAGGTCTCGAACAGGCCCCGCAGCTGGAGCATCTCCTCCGGCGTAGCGTTATCCAGCAAGCGCGATTCACCCACCACCACGCAATCTTCGTCTTCCCGCACCGGGTCCAGGGCCTGGCTGGCCAGGTCCAGTGAGGCCTGCAGGTAGCTGTCGATGCGGCTGCGGGCCTCCTCCATTTCCCGCAGGATCCGCTCCTTGACCAGGCGCAGCGGCTGGCCGGCGAAGCGCTGGTTCACCATGCTGGCCGCCTCCCGCAGCTGGGCTTCGGTGAAGGGCCGCTGGGTATGGATAATCCGGTTCTGCACCTCCCTCTCGTTAATCACCAGGATCACCAGCACCCTGTCCCCGGACAGGGGCAGGAACTCTACCTGGCGCAACTGGTGGGCCTCCTGCCGGGGCACCGTGACCAGGCCGGCCTGGGCGGTGATGCTCGACAGCAGTGCCGAGGCGGTCTGCACCAGGTCGCTGGCCGACTTGTCGGGGTTGAGCTCGGCGCGCATGCGCGCGAGGGCGTCGTCGTCCAGCGGCCGCACCTGCAACAGGGTATCGACGAACAGGCGGTAGCCCAGGGCCGTGGGCACCCGGCCTGCCGAAGTGTGCGGCGAGTGCAGGTAGCCCTTTTCCTCCAGGTCTGACATGACATTGCGGATGGTGGCGGCGCTGACGGGCAGGCCGGCCTCCTCCAGCAGGGTCCTGGAACCCACCGGTTGCCCATCGCGGATATGGCGCTCAACCAGCGTCTTCAACAATATCCGGGCCCGCTCCGAGATTTCAGCCATACACCACCACTTCCGCATGCCGCGCACTTTCGGTACCGGTTTTATCACAGCGCCTGCCAATTACAAAGCGGTGGGGGCCAGGGAGGTGGACGCAGAGGGTGTTTATGCCGCCGGGTATCTACGGTATAACGGGCAAAACCTGCAGGCCATCGCAATGCTCACCCACATCAGTATCAGCAACTACACCATCGTCTCCGCGCTGGAGGTCGATTTTGCCCGCGGGATGACCGTCATTACCGGCGAGACGGGCGCCGGCAAGTCGATCATGCTGGATGCCCTGGGCCTGTGCCTCGGGGACCGGGCGGACCCGAAGACCGTGCGCCACGGCTGCGAGCGGGCGGAAATCGTCGCCGGTTTTGACATCGCCGCCATCCCCCAGGCCAGGGCCTGGCTGCAGGGGCGCGACCTGCTGACCGGTGATGAATGCCTGCTGCGCCGGATCGTCACCGCCGAGGGGCGCAGCCGCGCCTATATCAACGGTACCTCCTCCACCCTGCAGGATTGCGCCGAACTGGGTGCCCTGCTGGTAGATATCCACAGCCAGCACGAACACCAGTCCCTGCTGCGCAAGCCGGTACAGCGGCAACTGCTGGACGCCTACGCCGGTCACCTGCCGCTGGCCGCCGAGGTTGAGCAGGTCGCCTCGGACTGGCTGCGGGGCCAGCGCGAGCTGGAGCTCTTGACCAGCAGCCGCAACGAGCAGACCGCCCGCGCCCAGCTGCTGGCCTACCAGGTGGATGAACTGGATGAACTCAACCTGCTGGAGGGAGAACTGGGCAGCCTGGAGCGAGAACTCAAGCTGCTGGCCAACGCCGAGCAGATCCTGCAGGCCTCCCACCAGGCGCTGGA
>Ga0105090_10001346_pt1 | contig 13197 bp, 11 predicted proteins | sample PPLLak3March2015_FD_79110 | JGI IMG/M metagenome (GOLD analysis project Ga0105090, IMG submission 79110) | Freshwater sediment microbial communities from Prairie Pothole Lake near Jamestown, North Dakota, USA - PPLs Lake P7 Core (1) Depth... | ecosystem: Environmental > Aquatic > Freshwater >... | reverse complement strand
CCGCGGCGGGTCGTCGAGGCTGCGCCACGACAGCAGGCCGACGCCGGCCGCGAGCTGGATGCTGAGCTCCGCATCGCGCCTGGTGATCGAGCGCACCCGGCGCGACCGGAAGGGCGCCGTGGTGTCGAGCTGGGGAGCGGCGTCTGCGAAACGAACCTCGACCGTGCCTCCCGGCCCCGCAACGGCGGTGACCGCTGCAGCGCGGCTCAAGGTCAGCACGAGGGTGGTCGTGGTGCCGAAGTCGGCCACCGCCGGGCGGATCGTCACCGGGTCGGCGAAGCGCGCACCGCGCTCGATCCGGTACCCGCCGGCGATCGGTTCGAGGCGCAGGCCGAGCGGGCCGAGCAGGAAGCGCTCCAAGTAGGGGAGGGAGGCCGCCACCCCGCCGGGAGACGGCACCGGCGCCTCGCCGGCCTCGTGCAGCTTGCCGTCGACGAGCATCACCTTGTGGCCGGTGGCGAACTGCAGCACGTGCTCGCCGAGAACGACGCCCCACGCGCCGGCAGACTGCGAGTACGTGACCTCGGCGCCCACCAGCTCGAGCACCGGCACAACCTCGACCTTGGTGCCGAAGCGCGGCGCCACGACCGCCCGCTCCCCGAACTGGAACTCGAGCGCCCCGGTCGTCTCCTGCGCAACCAGGGTCCCGGAGCAGAGAGCAAACGCCAGAAGAAAGGTCAGATGTCGTTTCACGCTTCGTGGACTCCGCTTCACGCCGATGCTGGGTTCGGCCGCATGGGGCCGGGATGGCGCTGCAACGGCCCACCGGATTGTAGTCCGGCTTGCCCGGACGATCTACGTCATCACAAATTCGGCCCTCAATCCTCCGAGGATTGAAGGCCGAATTTGGTGGAGGCGGTGGGAATCGAACCCACGTCCGAGGAACTCCGGTGGCCGGGCTCTCCGTGTGCAGCCGGCTGTTTTATCTCGCCGCGTGGTCAGTCAGCTGGCAACCTTCCTCGCGGCCAGCCCGAAAAATCTCGGCCACCGCTTCCGGGCGCTGCGGCGACCCAGCCCGTCTAACAACGTCCGACCCAGGCCAACGGGCCGAGCCTCGGGTTGGACGTGGCTACTTACGCAGCCAGAGCGTAGTTGTTGTCGGCAGTTGTAATTGCCTCCACCCGTTTAACGAGCGGATGGAACCTCGACACGCTCCCGACAACCGGACCTGTTCCCCGTCGAAACCTGGACGCCCCCTGTTTCGACAACCGGCTGGATTGTACCACCTTTCTTTTCTTTTTTCGGGCTTCGCGCCGCTGCGGTGCGAAGCCCGAAAAAAGAAAAGGGCATTGACGAAAGCGGCCCGCCCTGCGATCCTGAGTTCGTCCCACGCTGTACAACGAGGGGAGAACCTCATGCTGGCGAAGGCGTACTCCGCCACGCCGCGCGGCGTGGATGCCTTGTTCGTGACCGTCGAGGTGGATCGTATCCGCGCGCAGCAGCCATCGGTGACGGTGGTCGGCCTCGCCGACACCGCGGTGAGGGAGGCTCGCGAGCGGATCTTCGCCGCCGTCCGCCACCTCGGCCGCCGCTCGGAGCCGGCCAACGTGGTCATCAACCTCGCCCCGGCCGACGAGCGCAAGGAGGGTGCGGGCCTCGACCTGCCGATGGCGATGGCCTTCCTCGCGGCGACCGGCGACGTTCCGGCGGCCGCGCTCGAGAACCGACTGCTGCTCGGCGAGCTCTCGCTGGAGGGCCGCCTACAGCCGGTGCGGGGGGTGCTGCCGATCGTGCTCGCCGCCCGGGAGCGCGGCGTTCGGGAGGTCGTCGTGCCGGCCGCCAACCGCCGCGAGGCGGCGGTGGTGGCGGGGATCGGCGTGGTCGCGGCGGCGACCCTCGGCGAGGTGGTGCGCTACGTGCGGGACGGCGCCCGTCCGGCGGGGGAGGAGGCGGCCGCCGCCGGCGGCAGGGTCGAGGCCCGGGCGCCGGACCTCGAGGACGTGATCGGCCAGGAGCAGGCGCGGCGGGCGCTCGAGATCGCCGCCGCCGGCGGGCACCACCTCCTGTTCATGGGGCCGCCGGGCAGCGGCAAGTCGATGCTGGCGCGTCGCCTGCCGGGCATCCTGCCGCCGCTGTCAGCCGAGGAGGCCCTCGAGACGACCTGCGTCTACTCGGTCTCGACCCGGGTCCCGCGGCCGGCCGGGCTGCTCGAGGCGCGGCCCTTCCGGGCGCCCCACCACACGACCTCGGCGGTGGCCCTGATCGGCGGCGGGGCGAGCCCGCAGCCCGGCGAGGCCTCGCTCGCCCACCACGGCGTGCTCTTCCTCGACGAGCTCACCGAGTTCCGCCGGGACGTCCTCGAGGCTCTGCGGCAGCCGCTCGAGGACCGGGAGGTCACGGTCGCCCGGGCGCAGTCGACCCTCAGCTTTCCGGCCAGCTTCCAGCTGGTGGCGGCCGCCAACCCCTGCCCCTGCGGGTACCTGGGCGACGACCGCCGCGACTGCAGCTGCACGCCGATGGCGGTCCAGCGCTACCGGGCGCGGCTCTCGGGCCCGCTGCTCGACCGCCTCGACCTCCAGGTAGCGGTGCCGGCGGTGCCGTGGCGGCAGCTGTCGGCGCACCGCCGGGGGGAGGCCTCGGCCGCGGTCGCTGCGCGGGTGGCGGCGGCACGCGTCCGCCAGGCCGCGCGCTTCGCGGGCCTCGGCCTGCGCAGCAACGGCGAGATGGGCCCGGAGGAGATCCGGCGCTGGGCGCGGCCGGACGGCGACGGCCGCCGTCTGCTCGAGCACGCGAGCCGCGGCCTCGGGCTGTCGGCGCGCGCCTACCACCGCATCCTGCGCGTCGCGCGGACCATCGCCGACCTCGCGGCGGCGGAGGCGCTGTCGGCGGCCCACCTCGCCGAGGCCATCGCCTACCGCTGCCTCGACCGCGAGCCGGCGTTGCGCCCGAAGGCCGTGGACGGGTGGCCGGCGGGTTCGTGAAACGAAGACGAGTGCGAGCCTCGACGTGCAGACGTTAAACGTTGCATGCTCGAACCTTGCGCCGCGGTCTGAGACCCGCGATCAGGAGCTTGTGAAAAGATTGACAAGCGGTGATGCGCCGTTAGAATGATCCGGCCTGGGAGGAGGAGGGGCATGGAGCACTACGTCCCGATCCTGATCTTCAGCCTCGTCGCGGTCTCGGTGCCGATCATCATCCTGCTGATCGCGCGCCTGATCCGCTTCGGCTCCTACGACGCGGTGAAGGCCGAGCCCTACGAGTGCGGCAACCCGGTCAGCTCGTACGCCCTCGACAGCCGCTTCTCCATCCGCTACTACCTGATCGCCGTCCTGTTCGTGGTCTTCGACGTGGAGACGATCTTCCTCTTCCCGTGGGCGGTCATGTTCGACCAGCTCGCGCTCTTCGGCTTCATCGAGATGATGGTCTTCCTGGCCATCCTGCTGGTGGGCTACGTGTACGCGTGGCGAAGGGGGGCTCTCGAATGGGCCTGATCGAGGACCGGTTCGCGCCGAACATCATCACGACGACCTACGATAAGGTCTTCAACTGGGCCCGGCGTTCGTCCCTGTGGCCGATGCAGTTCGGCCTCGCCTGCTGCGCCATCGAGATGATGGCGACCCTCGACCCGCGCTACGACATGGCGCGCTTCGGCGCCGAGGTCTTCCGCGGCTCGCCGCGCCAGGCCGACATGATGATCGTCGCCGGCACGGTGACCGAGAAGATGGCGCCGATCGTGAAGCGCCTCTACGACCAGATGGCCGACCCCAAGTGGGTGCTCGCGATGGGCTCGTGCGCGACCTGCGGCGGCCCGTACCGGACCTACGCCGTGACCCAGGGCGTCGACCGCATCATTCCGGTCGACGTCTACATCCCGGGCTGCCCGCCGCGGCCGGAGGCGCTGCTCTACGGCCTGATGCAGCTGCAGCGCAAGATCGACCGCGAGACCATCGCCCGCACCGAGGCGTCGTGAGGAGGGCGGCATGAGCGACGACAAGCCCGTCAACCCGCCCGAGGAGAAGCCGCCGACCGAGGGTGCCGCCCCGGAGGGCGCCACGCCGTCGGCCGAAGCCAAGCAGCCGCTGTCCGAGGAGGAGAAGGCCGCCAAGATCGCGGCCGCCAGGGCGCGCGCCGCCGAGAAGAAGGCCGCCGAGGCCGCGGCCGAGCCCGAGGCGCCGAAGCCGCCGTGGGAGGAGAAGCCGGTGCCGCCGGATCACGCGGACGCGGCGGACGACGCCGACGCGGTGGCGCTCGCAGCCGAGCTGCCGGGCTCCGTCCTGGCGGCCGACCGCTTCGCCGGCGAGGTGACCCTGAGCGTGCCCGCCGGGCGCATCGCCGAGATCTGCTCCTTCCTCAAGAACGGCCGCGGCTTCCGCTTCCTGGTCGACCTGACGGCAATCGACTGGCCGGAACGCGCCGAGGGCCGCTTCGACCTCATCTACTGGCTCCACCGCCACGACGACTCGAAGCGGCTGCGCCTGCGCGCGGCGCTCGCCGAAGAGACCCCGGTGGCGAGCGTCGCCGGCGTGTGGAAGACCGCCGACTGGATGGAGCGCGAGGCCTACGACATGTTCGGCATCGTCTTCGAGGGCCACCCCGGCCTCGAGCGGATCCTGACCTGGGAGGGCTTCAACGGCCACCCGCTGCGCAAGGACTTCCCGGTCGAGGGCATCGACACCGGCGCCGCGATCTACCCGGACGTCTACCCGCCCGGCGGCGGCCCACCGCCCGAGGGCGCGGGCGACGAGGAAGGTGGCCCCGCATGACCGCTCCCGAGAAGTCGCTCTTCGACGTCGAGGAGATGGAGATCAACTTCGGGCCGCAGCACCCGGCCACCCACGGCGTGCTGCGGGTCAAGATGAAGCTCGACGGCGAGAAGATCATGGAGGCGAGGCCGATCATCGGCTACCTCCACCGCGGCACCGAGAAGCTCTTCGAGACCATGGACTTCCCGCAGTGCATCCCGCACACGGACCGCATGGACTACGTGGCCGCGGCGACCAACAACCAGGGCTTCTGCGTCGCGGTGGAGAAGCTGCTCGGCATCTCGATCCCGCCCCGCGCCGCCTACCTCCGCATGATTCTCGCCGAGCTGCAGCGGCTGGCCTCGCACCTGGTGTGGCTGGCGACGCACGCGGTCGACATCGGCGCCATCACCCCCTTCTTCTACACCTTCCGCGAGCGCGACGCGATCCTCGATCTCTTCGAGTCCTACTGCGGTGCGCGCCTGACCCTGAACTGCATGAAGATCGGCGGCGTGCCCTTCGAGCTGCCGGAGGGCTGGGTCGAGCGCTGCTCGGAGCTGGTCGACGGCTTCAACGCCCACATCGACGAGTACGAGAACCTGCTGACCGAGAACCGGATCTGGAAGAAGCGCACGATCGGCATCGGCGTGGTGACGCCCGAGGAGGCCATCGAGTGGGGCCTCACCGGGCCGCCGCTGCGCGGCTCCGGCGTCAAGTGGGACATTCGCAAGGTCTTCCCCTACGACCGCTACGACGAGATCGACTTCGAGATCCCCGTCGGCGCCAACGGCGACACCTACGACCGCTACCTCGTGCGGATGGAGGAGATGCGGCAGTCGGTGCGGATCCTCCGCCAGTGCCTCGACCGGCTGCCGGCGGGGCCCTCCATGGCGCGGGTGCCGAAGATCCTGCGCTCCAAGGCGGGCATGGTCTACGGCGCGGTCGAGGCGCCGAAGGGCGAGCTCGGCTACTTCATCGTCGCCACCGAGAAGGGCACCGCGCCCTACCGCTGCCACGTGCGGCCGCCGTCCTTCGTCAACCTCCAGGCCCTGCCCCTGATGGTCGAGGGACACCTGGTCGCCGACCTGGTGGCGGTCATCGGCACCCTGGACATCGTGCTGGGTGAGATCGACCGATGAAAGTTCGGAATTCGGAATTCGGAATTCGGAATTCCTGGACCCGCCATCGAGGCGTCGCTGATAACAAATTCCGAATTCCGAATTCCGAATTCAGAATTCTGACGAGGAGTCGGTCATGACCGATCCCCTGATGCTCTCCCTCGGCATCCCGCTGATCAAGGGCGTGGTGATCCTCGGCGTGCTGCTGCTGACGGTCGCCTACCTGACCTTCGCCGAGCGCAAGATCCTGGCCTACATGCAGGTCCGCATCGGCCCGAACCGGGTCGGGCCGAAAGGCTGGCTGCAGCCGATCGCCGACGGCCTCAAGCTCTTCGTCAAGGAGGACCTGATTCCGGGCAGCGCCGAGCGCTTCGTCTTCATGCTGGCGCCGATCCTGATCTTCGCTCCCGCGATCCTGGTGTGGGCGGTGATCCCCTGGGGCGAGACGTTTTCCGTGGCCGGGGTCGAGATCACCCCGTTTCTCGCCGACGTCAACATCGCCCTCCTGTTCGTGATCGCGGTGTCGTCGATCGGGATCTACGGCATCATCCTCGGCGGCTGGGCCTCCAACAACAAGTTCTCGCTGATGGGCGGCCTGCGCTCGGCGGCGCAGCTCGTGTCCTACGAGGTGCCGATGGGCTTCGCGGTGATCGCGGTGGTGCTGATGGCGGGCACGCTGTCGCTGGTCGGCATCGTCGAGGCGCAGCGCGCGGCCGGGCTGTGGTTCATCGTTCCCGGCATCCTCGCCTTCGGCATCTACTTCATCTGCGGCGTCGCCGAGACCAACCGCAACCCCTTCGACCTGCCGGAGGCCGAGGCCGAGCTCGTGGCGGGCTTCCACACCGAGTACTCGGGGATGAAGTTCGCGTTCTTCTACCTCGCCGAGTACGCCAACATGCTGGTGGTGTCGTCGCTCGCCGTGATCCTCTTCTTCGGCGGCTGGCTGCGCCCCTTCCCGAACGTCGAGCTGCTCGGCTTCCTCGACCTGATCCCGCCCTTCTTCTGGTACGCCGCCAAGGTGCTGGCCTTCATCTTCGTCTACATCTGGTTCCGCGGGACCTTCCCGCGCTATCGCTTCGACCAGCTGATGCAGATCGGCTGGAAGTGGCTGCTCCCCCTGTCGCTTGCCAACGTCATGCTGGTCGCGCTGGGGGTCCTGCTCGTGAAGGGATGAGCCCATGAGCGTCGGCGACTTCGTGCGGAAGCTGATTCCCACCGACCTCTTCGGCGGGATGAGCGTGACCGGCGGCTACCTGTTCCGCCGCAAGGAGACGGTGCAGTACCCGGAGAAGCGGCTCGAGCCGCCGCAGCGCTTCCGCGGCATGTTCGGCTACGATCTCGAGCGCTGCATCGACTGCCACCTCTGCGCCAAGGCCTGCCCGATCGACATCATCTACATCACCGACCACACCGAGGTCGAAGAGATCGACGGCAAGAAGAAGAAGAAGAAGGTCATCGACCGCTACGACATCGACGTCAAGCGCTGCATGTTCTGCGGCCTCTGCGAGGAGGCCTGCCCGACCGAGCCCAGGTCGATCTGGCTGACGACCCTGAGCTACGAGGGCTCGAGCTACGAGCGGAACGAGCGCCTCTACTACACCAAGGAGCGGCTGGCGGGATGGGACGGCCTTCTGGCTTTCCCGGGGGTGGTCCTGCCCAGGGACGGCCAGAACCCGGCCGCACCCAAGACCCGGGTCGCGGCCACACCGCCCGCCGCGGGCGCGGAAGGAGCGGCGTGATGGACTTCCTGATCGCCAACTTCGAGGCTGTCCTCTTCTACACCGTGGCCGCGGCCGCGGTGGCGGGCGGCATCGGGGTGGTCACCCTGAAGCACCCGGTGCACGCCGCCCTCGCCCTGCTCGAGACCTTCGTCATGGTGGCGGTGCTCTTCGTACTGCGCCACGCCGAGTTCCTGGCCGCGGTGCAGGTGCTGGTCTACGCCGGCGGCATCATGGTGCTCTACCTCTTCGCCATCATGCTCGTGCGCTTCAAGGGCATGCGGCCGGACGAGGTCTTCCTGTCCGGCATCGCACCGCTCGCGATTCTCGGCGGCGTCCTGCTCGGCGCCTTCGTCGCGATCGGCATCTTGCTCGGCACGATGGCCACCGGTGAGGGCGGCGCCGCCGCCATGCGCGCCGTGGGCGACGAGCTCCCGGGCAACACCGAGGCGGTGGGCTGGTTGCTCTACACGACCTACCTGGTGCCCTTCGAGGTGGTGTCGGTGGTGCTCCTCGTGGCGATGATCGGCGCCATCATCTTCGGGCGGCGGGACGCGGCGCTGTCCAAGCCGGACGGGGAGGTGAAGCCGTGATCTCCGCCGAGCCCTACGTCGCCCTCTCCCTGGTGCTCCTCTGCCTCGGGCTCGTCGGCGTCATGGTGCGCCGCAACTTCATCACCGTGCTGATGTCGCTCGAGCTGATGTTCAACGCCGTCAACCTCAACCTGATCGCCTTCTCCTTCCGGCTCGGCGACCTCGCCGGCCAGATCCTGGCGATCTTCGTGATCACGATCGCCGCCGCCGAGGCGGCCATCGGCCTCGGTCTGATCATCGCCCTGGTCCGCCTCAAGGACACGGTGTCCCTCGACGAGGCCGACCTGATGCGGAGCTAGCGGGATGTCTTTTTACGACCTGATCTGGCTCGTCCCCGTCTTCCCCCTGATCGGGGCGGCCTTCAACGGCCTGGTCTCGAACCGCCTCGGCCTGTCGAAGACCGTCACTCACACCGTCGCCCTGCTCGGCGCCGGGGCGGCCTGGCTGTGGGGCTGGGCTGCGGTCGTGCAGTGGATGCTGACCGAGGACACCCACCGCCCCTACGTGGTCGAGGTCTTCTCCTGGATCCAGGGCGGCGAGCTCGCGATCTTCGGCGGCCGCGTGGTGCCGCTCGAGGTCGCCGCCTCCTTCCAGCTCGACGCGCTGTCGGCGGTGATGGTCGGCTTCGTGACCTTCGTCGGCTTCCTCATCCACCTCTACTCGGTCGGCTACATGCACTCCGAGTCCGACCGCGCCTACGCCCGCTACTTCTCCTACCTCAACCTCTTCATGTTCGCGATGCTGACCCTGGTCACCGGCTCCAACCTGCCGGTCCTCTTCGTCGGCTGGGAGGGCGTCGGTCTCTGCTCCTACCTGCTGATCGGCTTCTACTTCGAGAAGGAATGGTGCGCCGCCGCCGGCATGAAGGCCTTCATCGTCAATCGCATCGGCGACTTCGGCTTCCTACTGGCGATCTTCTTCGCCTTCTTCTACTTCGGCACCCTCGAGTTCGCCGGCCTGCACGAGGCCATGGCCGCCCACCACGGCGTGCCCGCGGCAGCCGCCACGATCATCGGCGTGCTGCTGTTCGTCGGCGCCATGGGCAAGTCGGCGCAGATTCCGCTCTACGTCTGGCTGCCCGACGCGATGGCCGGCCCGACCCCGGTCTCGGCCCTGATCCACGCCGCCACCATGGTCACCGCCGGCGTCTACATGGTCGCCCGCTGCAACTTCTTCTACCAGCTGAGCCCGACCGCGATGCTCACGGTCGCGGTCGTTGGCGGCGTGACCGCGGTCTTCTCGGCGACCATCGGCCTGGTTCAGAACGACATCAAGAAGGTGCTCGCCTACTCGACCGTCTCCCAGCTCGGCTACATGTTCCTCGCCGCCGGCGTCGGCGCCTACATCGCCGCCATCTTCCACGTCGTGACCCACGCGTTCTTCAAGGCCTGCCTCTTCCTCGGCTCGGGCTCGGTGATTCACGCCTGCGGCGGCGAGCAGGACATGCGCAAGATGGGCGGCCTCCGGAAGCACATGCCGACCACCTTCTGGACCTTCGTGGCGGCGACAGTGGCGATCGCCGGCATTCCGCCGCTCGCCGGCTTCGTGTCCAAGGACATGATCCTCGCCAAGGCCTTCGAGGCCGGGCTCACCGACCTCAACGGGCACGGCACGGTCTACTTCCTGCTCTGGGGGCTGGGCCTCGCGGGCGCCGCGCTGACTGCCTTCTACATGTTCCGGCTGGTCTACATGACCTTCTTCGGCTCCTTCCGCGGCGGCGAGCACGCGGAGCACCACCTCCACGAGTCGCCGTGGACCATGACCCTGCCGCTGCAGGTTCTGGCGGTGCTGTCGATCGTCGGCGGGCTCGCCATCGGCTTCCCCGGGCAGCTCTTCCACCTCGAGGGCTGGAGCTTGATCGACCGCTTCATGACGCCGGTGGTTCTCAGCCACGGCGAGCACGGCCACCACGCCGTGAGCTTCGCGCTCGAGTGGGGGCTGGTCGTGGTGTCGGTGGCGGCGGCGGTGGCCGGCATCCTGGTGGCGCGCCGCTTCTACCTGCTCGACCCGAGCTTCGCGAAGCCGCGCGCGCTCGCCGAGCGCTTCCCCTTCGCCTACAAGCTGCTCCTCAACAAGTACTGGGTCGACGAGCTCTACGACGCGACGATCATCACTCCCACCGTCAAGGGCTCGCGCCTGCTGTGGGAGGTCGACGCGCGGGTGGTCGACGGCGCGGTCAACGGCACCGCGCACTCGACGGTCGGCTCCTCCTTCCTCTCCGGCGTCTTCGACCTCAAGGTGGTGGACGGCGCCGTGAACCTCGTGGCGAGGATCTACGACGTTGCGAGCCGCGCCTTCCGCCGCCTGCAGGTCGGCTACGCCCAGGGCTACGCGATGGTCATGGTGTTCGGCGCCGCAGTGCTGCTCGGTGTGTTCTACCTCATCAAACTGTGAGCTAGGGGACCACGATGGATTTTCAATACGGCTGGCTTCTCAACCTGATCTGCTACCTGCCGCTGGCGGGCGCGCTCCTGATGATGTTCTTCATGAACAAGGAGAACTCGGGCGCGCTCAAGGGCTTCGCGACGGTGGTGGCGGGCCTCGACTTCGCGCTCTCGATCCCGCTCTGGTTCCTGTACCGGCCCGACGGCCCCGAGTTCCAGTTCGCGACCCGTTTCGACTGGATCCCGTCGGTGGGCGTGCAGTACATCTTCGGGGTCGACGGCTTCGCCGTGCTGCTGATCCTGCTGACCACCCTGCTCGGCTTCATCGCCGTCTACAGCTCCTTCACGGCGATCACCGAGCGCCAGAAGGAGTACTACATCTTCCTGCTGCTGCTGCAGACCGGTATGCTCGGCGTCTTCTGCTCGCTCGACTTCATCCTCTTCTACGTCTTCTGGGAAGTCATGCTGGTCCCGATGTACTTCCTGATCGGGGTCTGGGGCGGGCCGCGCCGGCTCTACGCGGCGATCAAGTTCTTCCTCTACACCCTGGTCGGCTCGGTACTGATGCTGGTCGGCATCCTGGCCCTCTACTTCTTCAACGCCGGCGGGCTCGCGGCCGTCGGCCTCGAGGGTCTCGGCAACGAGCCGACCTTCTCGATCACCCATCTCTACACCATCGCCGCCCAGATCCCGCCCGAGATGCAGTTCTGGGTCTTCCTGGCCTTCTTCGTCGGCTTCGCCATCAAGGTCCCGATGTTCCCGTTCCACACCTGGTTGCCCGACGCCCACGTCGAGGCGCCGACCGCCGGCTCGGTGATCCTCGCCGCCGTCCTCCTCAAGATGGGGACCTACGGCTTCGTCCGCTTCTCGCTGCCGATCCTGCCCGACGCCACGGTCAAGGCGGTGGGCTGGGTCGGGGTGCTGGCGATCATCGCCATCGTCTACGGCGCGCTGGTGGCGATGGCGCAGAAGGACATGAAGAAGCTGGTCGCCTACTCCTCGGTCAGCCACATGGGCTTTGTCATGCTCGGCATGTTCGCCCTCAACGAGGCCGGACTACGCGGCTCGATCCTGCAGATGCTCAACCACGGCGTCTCGACCGGCGCCCTCTTCCTGCTCGTCGGCATCGTCTACGAGCGCCGCCACAACCGGATGATCGCCGAGTACGGCGGCATCGCGAAGGTGATGCCGCTCTACGCCACCTTCTTCATGATCATGACGATGTCGTCGATCGGCCTGCCGACGCTCAACGGCTTCATCGGCGAGTTCACGATCCTGATCGGCGCCTTCCACCACTCCTGGGTGTGGGCGCTCTTCGGCGCCTCGGGCATCGTCCTCGGCGCCGCCTACATGCTGTGGCTCTACCAGCGCGTCTTCTTCGGCGAGCTCACGAACGAGAAGAACAAGGCCCTGCCGGACCTCAACCGTCGCGAGCAGTGGACCCTGATCCCGCTCGTCATCGTCGCCTTCTGGATCGGGCTCTACCCGAAGCCCTTCTTCGACCGCATGGCGCCGACCGTCGACCGCGTCCTCGAGCGGGTCGAGGCGGCCGTCCCCGGCTTCGACTCGGGATCGGCCCAGGTGTCCGCCATCGCCGAGGTGCCCGCCGAGCACGAACCGATCGAGGCGGCGACCGGGGAGCACGAGGAGTAGGTCATGACGATGACCCTCGACCAGTTCGTGCCCTTCGCCCCCGAGATCTTCCTCGCGGTGGCCGGCTTCGTGGTGCTGCTTGCCGGCATCCCTCTCGGCCGCCGCGGTGTGCGGCCACTGGCCCTGGGCGGCGCCGCTGCCCTGGCCGTGACCGGGGCCCTGGTGTGGCTGCTGGCGCGTCCGGTCGACGGGCCGCAGGTGATCCTCGGCGGCATGCTCGTGATCGACCAGATGGCGGTGTTCTTCAAGCTGCTGGTGCTGGCCGCCGGCGTGGTGGCGCTGTTCATGGCGGCCGGCTTCCTGGAGCGCGCGGGCTACGGCGGCGGCGAGTACGTGGCGCTGGTCCTCTTCGCCACCGTCGGCATGTTCGTGATGGCCTCAGGCGTCAACCTGGTCTCGCTCTACGTCGGCCTCGAGCTGATGGCGCTGTCGGTGTACGTGCTCGTCGGTTACTTCAAGTTCGAGGCGAGGTCCAACGAGGCGGCGGTCAAGTACTTCGTCCTCGGCGCTGCGTCGTCGGCGGTGCTCCTCTACGGTATCTCGCTGATCTACGGCGCCCTCGGCACCTTCGACCTCGCGGCCATCCGGGCCTCGCTGACCGCGGTTCCGTCGGGCAACCCGATGCTGATGCTGGGCATGGTGCTGGTCGGATTCGGCATGCTCTTCAAGGTCGCCGCGGTGCCTTTCCACGTCTGGACCCCGGACGCCTACGAGGGTGCGCCGACCCCGGTCACGGCCTTCATCTCGGTGGCGCCCAAGGCCGCCGCCTTCGCGATGTTCATGCGCCTGTTCCTCGGCGCCTTCGCACCCGGGGTCGAGCACTGGCGGGTCGTGCTGTGGGCGGCGGCGGCGGCGACCATGATCTTCGGCAACGTCGCTGCGCTCACCCAGGACAACGTCAAGCGCATGCTTGCCTACTCGTCGATCGCGCACGGCGGCTACGCCCTGATGGGCCTCGTGGCGGCCAACGAGACCGGCGCCTGGGCGCTGCTGATGTACATGCTGGTGTACGCCTTCATGAACCTCGGCGCCTTCGGCTTCGTGATCCT
>Ga0105090_10001345_pt1 | contig 13199 bp, 13 predicted proteins | sample PPLLak3March2015_FD_79110 | JGI IMG/M metagenome (GOLD analysis project Ga0105090, IMG submission 79110) | Freshwater sediment microbial communities from Prairie Pothole Lake near Jamestown, North Dakota, USA - PPLs Lake P7 Core (1) Depth... | ecosystem: Environmental > Aquatic > Freshwater >... | reverse complement strand
TTGGAATCGCCGACGACGCTCATCTCGTCAAGGAACTTGCTGAATACCACTGAAAATGCATTAGGGTCATGATCCCACACTGGTGCCTGCATGATTGTGCAGCAAGGAAGCGCAACTCAAACGCCCCACACACAATTGCAGCAGAAATCACAGCATCGAAACTTTGAGGTTGCACCGTCAACGAGCTTGATGCTAGAGGTGCAGACGCGAGATCACCTTGAGGCATTAAGTGGCCTCCATGCGGAACAGGGGAGCGACTGCGGGTTCGTCTCGCATTCACAGACTCGCGGGTTCGACTCGATACTTCGATGGTGGTGCCGGGAGCAACACTAGGAGCATCTTGGGATACGACCGTTTCAGCAGGCCCCGGCTCAACTGGAGGAACCTGTTGCAACATCAGAGGGCTGGCATATTGCGGACAGGCATCAGCTCGAGAAAATCCTGAATTGTCGACGCCGGGAACTGCCACCAGCCAGTTAGTTCGGCCTTTGAATTTGAAGTTCTCATAAAATGTGGTTTTGCAGTGATCAAAAACAGATTCAAAGCCTGCTTGGTGAGTTCCTTGCATACAGGAATAGCACTGGCATGCCTTCGCAATGTTGTTCATGTTCAACTCCACGCATGCTGCATGTTGACGCAGCCAATGTGCTGCTAGGTATGCAGCGGCCGGGCTCCGGTGACGAGCGTGGTTGCACCCGATGCCCAATACCACAGTCCCTCGAAGCAGTGATCGCAGGGCTGCTGACAGCAAGGCTGGGCCTAGGATCTTGAAGAATTCAGAGATCTCTGCTGACTGCGCGAGGAGTACCATACTCTGAAGGTACACACCATCATGATGATACAGGAGGCTATTGCGCTGAGGGACCAGCTGACCGTGCCGGTTGAGGTATGCCACTGTGTGCGCTGCCTGATGGCCGGATCTGCTGCGGGATCCCAGGGACCGGACGTCGATGATGCCGTGGCAATCCTCGGCTTGGCGGCGATCGCCCAAAACCACCGGGCGGATCTCGATGGACAAGTGTCTCAAAAGAGGTTCGAGATAACCGTCGATGTCATCCATTAGTGCCGGGCCACCATGACAGGAGACAACAGGATCCCTGGGGCCCGCAACTGCAATCAAAGCAATGGGCAGACACATGCACACGATCACACAACACAAGTGCAGGCAACGAATACATGAATACTTGCAAATCGCATAGCAAACAAAAAGAGCTTCTATAAACAACATTAACAAACACCCGACACGATATCATTCAAACATGCTGGGCACATATGTAACATGCTCCAGTTGTCGTATGCTTATACGCAGCATGAACTTTGGTGTGCAGTGGCTGTTGGCATGTCAACGCATGTGTCGGTAACATGCTGTTACATGCTCTAGATGCAGCTGAGATGGCGATCAACTTCACACGCCTTCATGTGTTGGTAAGGATTGATGATATGTACAATGCCACATGTCTCATTTAGCAAAGTGTTACATGAATAGTTGAGCATTGCTGGCTACTGATTCGATCGTGCCTGTCATGTACTATGCATCACCGGCACACAGCAGTCACAGGTTGCAGGCAGTCATGCAAGCGAGCCGAGATAGTGTGCCGTGGAGTATTTCTGCAAGAGTCTGGACATGCAGGCATTGCAAATCATGTATACCACGCGATGTCGTCAGCAACATATTTGCCCAGTACTGCAAAGCACACATTTAGGTGTTTCACAATAAACGCACGCCCCAATTGTGTGTTTTCTGTCTGGCCCGATAGCTGCAGTCATGCGAGTGACACCCATCCCACCCCATTCACAAGCATGCTCCCATGTGGAGAATGCAGCTATGTCTTGCACTGACATGGCAGTGCGTCTCACATTAATCATAGGCCGAGGGGGTTAACACCAACATGGTGCTGGCAAGTATGCATCAGCCAGACTCAATGTTTGCGGCCGCCTTAGCCTTACCCTTTGCCTTCGGGGCGCTCTTGGCCTTGGCCCAGCCAACAATTGCCGCAGCCTGCACCTTCAATTTATGCAGGCGGGCAAGTGCATCTTGAGCGGCTACTGCTGCTTCACGGGCTTGAAGGTCTGTGTTGCGCCGGATCTTCTCAAGGAGGGCTTTGAGTTCTGCGATCACAACCTCAGCGATCACAAGGCTAATTGATTCTGATTGCAACAGTATGGTGTTTGCAGGCTACGCAGCACAAGCTGATGACTGCTGAACCCAACATGTAATATCAGTCTGAGTTCCACACGCTGATCCCCAGGCCCGATCGGTCCTCGGCAGTCATCTTCAGGTCGATGGCATCTGCGGAACCGCATTCCTTGACGATCTCCTGGTCCCACCGCTGCCTGAACACGCCCTCATCCTCGATGTCAAGGCTCAATGCGATGGCCGCGGGCCGCTCTTGCTTTGGCTTCGCAGCGCGCTTCGCCCCGGGCAAAATGACAGCCACTGGCGCACCAGGCGGCTGGTGTCGATTAAACGTCGGCATTCCCAGGTCGCCGTAGAGCTGATCGACAGAAGTTCCTTGCGCCTCCACCTTGTCGACCCAGGAACAAGTTACGACATGGAGCACAACATTACATTTGAATCGCCACCTCACAGTATGCGTGCGCGGACGCATTCACATAATTGAGATGCAGGCCTGTATGGTGGCAACCGCCTTGGATGTGAGCGAATCGCTTTTGTTCTCGGAGCGGTCCACAGTTACCCACCAGCCATATTCTGACTGGAGCTCAGGGCCTTTGTGCAAACTAGCGATAACAAGCGATCAGGACAAATGCGGTGTAAGCTCGATGTCGCCCCACGTGTTCGATGTGTTTATTAAACTTTACAGGGGCCGACAATCAGGATCAGGCTGCGGGGTGCCCTTGGCCATGATCGATTTGATCTTCGACCTGGGTGACTGGAGTTTTGTAACAGATGGGCCACATGTGAGGGCAAGAGCCAAGGCAAATGGTGAAACGCAAATGTGGGAAAACTGAGGACTGCACTCGTTCATGTTCGCCATCCGCATGTCGGCAAGGGTCATGATCTTACGGGTGCTGTTGTTTGTGGTCTTCTGCTCGCGCACGAGCGACATCTCCACACAGGCAGCATCCTCCCCCATGGACACCTGCCCATAAAGCAGTTGGCTAAGCTGTTGTTTTGTGACTGGAGGACACAGCGCCGAGACACGCAAGTGACTGCGAAGCAATGTGTTTTATGCTGCCAAGTGTTGGACCCATTTGCGTAACAAAGCAGCCCGCTCCGTCGGTGTCCCGAGCCATTGCTTTGACATTTCAGGTGTCGAATTGCTGCTCATGCATCGCCTATTGAGGCGCATGTACTCAGACCTTGGAGCATATATGTGACTGGCAGGCCACATGTGAGCATGAGCGCAGCATGATCAATTATTGCAGCAGCTAGAGCAGTGGATCAAACAATGGCAAATTACTGAGCTGTTATAATGTATTGCAGGACAAAACCAGTTTCAGTTGGCACAAGCAACACGAGTGGATTAAGGCACGACTTGTGCGTCCTCGAGTTGATCTGGTCAGCCTGGGTGGCGACACACAGCAAATGTCAAGTTTTGTCGTGTGCCCGTCATGGTCCGAATCATCACGTTAGCATATCATGCAGGTGGCAGTGATGTAGACATTGTAACGAATCCTACATTATGGCGCCGGCAGCGATCGGAGTGGTGATATCCAGGGACTTAGTGACGCAACAATACATTATGTGCAGTCGGTGCCATCATCCATGCGACAAGGGGGAGTAATTTCACCACAGCATACAGCACCAAAGTCGTCCCATCATGACGTTAAGGGCTAGGCCTGCGACAGTTCGCGTGTTGGCGTGAGGAAATCTGCCGCCGCCGTAGGCGCTGCATGATGGCCGGACAACTGATGTGGCGCATGGTGTGGTGCAGTTGGCTCCGGACCAGCTGACATGGCAGCAGCCGTCATGGGGTTTGACAAATGCTGGAAGGCTCCGGCATGAAAAGCTGGCTCCGGGTTATGCAGGCCAAAGCCAGCGATGCGATTGCTCATGCATGCAACAGGCACATCACATCCAGGAGCGCCAATGTTAGCAGGAGGCGCTTGGTGACCCGGGCGGTGCACATAGTCTAGTGTGGCAGCATCATTGAGTTGTGTCGCTGACGTATCGGACATCGCCGATGCTGCGGGTGCTGGCCCCAATTTGGTGGGAGGCCCATGTGCTGATGGTAGGATTGTTACAGCTGCAGGTTGCAACTGCCCAGGCGCAGGATGCACAGGAGCCTGCAACTGCCCTAGCACAAGCGATGCCTCATCATTTGGCGCACTCTGCACTGCTGCATGATGCACAGGTGGCAAGTGCACCAGCCCAAACGTGGCTTCGCAATCCAGTGCTGCGGGCGCAGCAGGCACAGGTTGCAGCACGGGCATGGGGATAGGAGGCACAGGCTGCAATGTCACAAGCACTGGAGTAGAAGCGACGTGATCCGGCACTGTGGCAGTCATCGCCGCCAAGGTTGCAGCTGGATCTGACCGCATTGCAGTGGGCTTGCAAGCTACCGGCAGGCCGTATTCAGGCACGGGAATCGGCGATAGGGGCTGTGGCTGCACCAGCATTGGTGATGGAGGCCCTGGCACACAAGCACTGGCACCAGCTTCAGAGGTCACAGCTGATTGCCCGGGTGGCAAACCATGCACAGGTGACAACACTTGTGCGTCATGCAGCGGTTGGGTGTCGCATGCTGGAAAGTTGAGATACAGTGCATGCTCTGTCGCGGTGGGACTTGCACCGCAACGCTCCCATTCCTGGAACAGCAGTGGCATGTTGTACCCTGCTAAGAGTTGCATGAGCGGGCCAGCATCACGACCGGCAAGTGCCTGGTGGAGCCCGTCCAAGTCCGGAGGAGTGATCTGCGGACTGGTGCGAGGCCTCTTCGTGGCAGGAGTGATGGGCGAATCAGCAGTCATGGCTACACGGTCCAGCCAGGCGCCGCAAACAAACAAGTGAACCCCCCGTCAGCCCCCTGACAAACTCAGGAATGGCAGGCGGACATTTGACGTCAGGGCCGGCGCGATATGACATACACAGGTATGGCCATATGAATGGAATGAGAACCATGAGCACAAACCCAAAACATGATCATCGGAGCAATGCCGACAAGGTCTCAAAATCAGACATCAAGTGTTCACGGCTGTTCACGGGGTTTCACGGCCTGTTCACGGGGTTTCACGGTTTGTTCACGGGTGAGGGTTTCAGGGTGTATACACGATATGTGAGAATATGGGATAAATACATGGCATGGGCACAAGGTATTTCACGGTTGTTCACGGTTGTTCACGGATGTTCACGGTTGTTCACGGACGGTCACTGATATTTGCAGCTGTGCACACGGATGTGAAGGACGATTTGCGGATGTGCACAGTGGTTATTGACCGGCCATGCATGTGGTTGCATAAAGCAATCAGTCACAGGCTACATGTCAAGGCGTTAGCATGTGATGGCGGAGACCGGTAATTGTAAATTATTGTGTGGGCATGGATTGCGCACGGCACGATCCTGTGTGTGCATGTACAGGCAGGGCATACTTAAGATGTGTATAGGTGTGCATGGCGCATGATCATGAATTGCAGCTCCCAGGATATCATATACATAGGATCACATAATACTGACATGGCAACGACAATCACGATGCCAGTCGGGCCACAATGACACAATTGGGCGTTGAGTTAGAGCTCATGCATCGCCTCCCGAGCCATTGCTTCAACATGAGAACAAAGCATCCCGATCAGTCGGTGACCTGAGCCATTTATTCGACATTTACAGGGTTGACTTAGAGCTCATGCATCGCCTCCCGAAGCGCATGTACTCCGACATTGGAGCATATGTGACTGGCAGGCTAGGGGTGAGCATGAGCTCTATTACCAACTCAGTCGACACATCATTACATCAAGAGTTAGGCATGCGACAGGTGTGATGGCGGCGGTGGCGTGACAAAATCCACCGCCGCCGTATGCGCTGCATGATGGCCGGACAGCTGCTGTGGCGCGCTGTCATGGTGTGGCGCAGTTGGCTCCGCATCAGCTGACATGGCAGCAGCCAGCATGAGGTTTGACAGATGCTGGAAAATTCCGTCATGAAAAGTTGCAGGCCAAAGCCAGCGATGCGTTTGTTCATGCGCACAACAGGCACATCACCTCCAGGACTGACAATGCAAGTAGCTCAGGTATCAGCCTGAAAATCGTTGCTAATCTGAGTTGTCCACAAAGTAGACATGACATGGTGCTTTTACAATGACTGCAGTACCGCAGCGATCGGTTGCTTAGGCATTAGGCGGCTCACCACCAAGCATGCAACAAGCTCATGCAGGTATCAAGGTCAGAGGTTGTGAATGCATGAGGTTTCTGCGCTCTATCGCGCAGGTCAGGATCTTGCACTCAGCAGTATGTACATTAGGAGGCCACTCACTCTATGGCTACCAAACGTTCTTGCATGCGGTGCCAATTTAATAGGAACTTCAGCACTGGTGGGCAGCCGGCAAACTCATCGTAAAGGTAGAGCTGATGGCGGATAGCCTACAATATTATGGAGTGTTGTTTAGTTGCTTGATGTCATATCAATGCAGCGTGGGTTACAAGTAATACGCAGGGAAGGCATTGCAGAGGCTGAGCGCATTGATTATCATGTATTGCAGCACTGCTTGAGACTGCGCCTCGTTGAGGAGTACCAGCATCAGGCCCGTTGGTAGTGAGGCCAGGTGCAGTAGTGTTCATGGCCTCAGCAAAACAATTACATGAGATGCGTTAAAGCACGCCAGGTGCTTGACTGCATGTGCAGGGACGCATGTGCAGGCATTTGGATTAATGAGACAGGCACTGGGATAGTTAGTGGGTGGTGCAAGCAAGGTGTCAACTGTCATGACACCAACCGGCATTTATCTTTGCAGTCACTGGCCTGCATGCAGCTACATGTGAGCCTGTCGTTACTTGTCCTGACGATTAAGACCCAGAAATGAAATACTGTCGCGCACACACAAGAATTCTGCACATGCAGCACATGTTCAATCAATCATTATTACCTCCCCATTAGGCCTCGCGCACCGCCCTGCGTCCATCACCTAGCTCAGGATTCGAATGGTTGCCAACAGGCATGGCCCAGGATTTGCGACCCCTCACAATATTCAGATTGATGTCCCAATGTTGAATGACTGCAAATGATGGGATCCCACAACATTGATCGCAAATCACATGCAGAAACCTCATGACGGAGTGCAGTTGCTGCAGCATCAGCAAAACCTCCTGACATAGAGTGGTAGCTGTCATCAACAAAACCAAATTGTCAGCCGACAGTATATGTCAGCACCCAAGCCAACAGACCCTGACCAGCGTACAGTTGCTCCACACGCATGCAATCGCCGTAGACACTAGGCGCGTCAGTAACATAGTTCGCGGCGACACTACAGATTGTGGCAAGCAGCCGCTGCAACGCTGACAAGCAACTGCATCGCTTGTTACAGCCACAAACAAGCATACACAATAGCATGCGCCGGCGCATGACGGCCGTTGGAAACCGCACGTGGTGACATGCTCCGACACGCGACTCGGATGAAAGGCTGCATCCCGCCAACGTTTATGTACAACGCAACAGGCGCAACAGCTGCACCTGCCAGCAACAACGTGCACGCATGTCGCCGTAGACACTAGGCGCGTCAGTAACACAGTTCGCCGCGACACTGCAGTTTGCAGCAAGCAGCCGCTGCAACGCTGACAAGCAACAGCATCGCTTGTTGCAGACACAGACCAAGCGCAAACAATGGCGTGCCCCAGCGCATGACGGCCGCTGGAAACCGCACGTGATGACATGCTCCGACACGCGACTCGGATGCAAGGCGGCATCCCGCCAACGTTTATGTACAACGCAACAGGCGCAACAGCTGCACCTGCCAGCAACAACGTGCACGCATGTCTAACTGACAAACCATGTCGCTGTTCAAACTCAATCGGCGACATGTCCATTGCTGCATGTGCTCGCATGGCAAGGACCGGCAACCGCTACATGTATATTGGCCTCCTTCGCGCGCTGGAGCTCATGGTGCTGTTGTCGCGCTCCAGCATTTAGACTCGGCTCGTCACCGCAAAATACAGTACATGCTGCAAACACAACAGCTCACATACAGCTGGCATATTCAGTTTGGTGTCGCATGGCAGCCAAATCCCTTACACACAGCACTGGTATGTATATAGTCTGAATGGTGGGAGGATCATGTTTGCTTTATTGCTGCGCACCGGCTGTAAGCTTGATGTTGCTGATCATCACCAAAGGTCGATTAAGCACGCCCATCCCACAACTGCTGCCACCTGTAACCTCACAGATGCAAGCACCAATCTGAATCAAGACAACAACTAATCACAAAGCAGTAACGCAACATAAGCTACGACAAGGTAAATGCATGCGTCGGCAGGGACATGTTGGGTGCTACTGCCTATGCTCGCGATGTCCAGCGTTGCCCCTTGGTGTCGGGGACTCGCTACACACACCAATCCTATATAATAATTGGCACAGGAGCGAGGATGTGACGCAAGGACCTGAACCCCTGATGCGTGAGTTACCGACGATGGCAACGGTGTTTCATAGATCACAAGATTGACGGCCAGGTTCAATGATACTGTAGGAACAATCAGGCGACAACAATAATTGATGATGCTTATCATGAACAACGTGTAGTTTGATGCCGAATGCAGCTGGATCCCAATGCCCGCCTCAGATCTCCCTGATGGACCACAGGCAGTTTCCACAGTCGGAGAGCTGCCTCGCAAACCTGGTGTTGAATGGGTCGTTCAGAACTGCATATATCATGTCATAGCTGGGCATGACTGCAAGGTGGTCGATGTCCATGATCCATGGTGACAACCAGCTTGACTTTCGGACTTCATCCGCAACTCGGAGTGAAGCCACAGGCTTGGTGGTTTTCTCCAGGGCTGAGATGATGAGCAGCGTTATAGCATCCTTGCCCTCGTCGGTTTCCCAGTATGACAACTTGCTTACCCGGCCGGGCGAGGGATACTGGAGGCTGTTGACATACCCTTGCTCGATGAGCCAGTGCTCAACATCGCCCATGTAGATCAGTTCGAACTTGTGCATTGGTGTGCTGCCATTGATGTAGTACGCCGCACTATCTACTTCTATCGCTCGTCGGACCAATGCAGGGCTGACCCTGACGTTGTCATACTCTTCTTGGAGTAGTTCAGGTTCTGTCTTGAGGTAGTGGTTTATGTCATTGGCAATGTCATGTATTGCCCACGGGACGTTCGCTGTGGCCAAAAGGCAATGCCGCGCCTTGAACCTTTTCTTGACTACGTCGATCAGCTTGGTGATGCCTCTTTCAGATGCCCATTCGAACTTGAAGAGTCCTTTCTCACCATCCCACCAGCAAGCCATGACTGACAGGTTGTGATGTTACGCAGATAGTGCGCTCTTGTGCCAAATACACGGATGACTGCGAGAGCATGACATGTCCACTAGGCATCATCACACACAAGTCATGAATGCAGCTAGTGTGTTATAATGCTCGATGACTTTCAAATGCGTTCTGAAATGGTGCGGCTGTAACTGCATGAGCAACAGGCACTGAGTGCACACTGCAACAGCACATGTGATGTGCAACTGCAAACATTATAATCAACACAATGTGTTGATTGCAAAGGTAGCTAGGTATATGTATATGTATATACACATGTATAAGTCTGAAACAGTGTATAAACACAGGTTGCTGTATACGCACTTATAACGTTTTAATGCGAGGGGGATTCGGAGAGGGAAAGGGCAATGCGCAATGTGCCAGTGACATGTGTTGCAGGTGCATTTCGACTGCTGCATGTCCACTAGTGACCAGCTTATTCACTTACACACCATTGCAGCTTGCATGCATGCTGTTTTTCTTCACTGTCCAATACCTGTCCAGCTCCCCCCCGACCGGATCAGTTAGATGGCCCTGCCTGGGCACACAGGCAATATACACCTGGCTGCCTACCGGAAGCGCCTCCGCCTGCGTTCCGTGTCACTCATGGCACTAATCAAGTCAGCTCGCAGCTGACAGCTAAGCCACGCTTCACGGCCGTACAGTCTCACGAACAGCCGCATTGCCTCAAGGTAAGGGCTGCTGTCCGGCACCGCTCTTGAGGCCACAGGAGCAAGGATCAAGGCCAGGCCGGCCTTGGTACAATTGAATTGGAAGGTTTTGCGAAGTATGCGGTGCAACTTGAGCTACGGATCCCAGCGTTTGAGTAACACACACCATCAGGCATCAGGGGCCCCGGCTGCTGCAGCTGCATCCGAAGTAGTCGGTGCCAGGGTTGCAAGTGGCTGCGGAGCTGCAGCTGCAACAGCCCCGGGTGTGACACCATCCGCAGCACCGATCAGCGACGTTGCAGTACCAGGTTCTGCAACTATGGATGATAACATTGCCACAACCTGCAAATCTGGGGCCTTGGCATCCAAAGACAAAGCGGCAGCTGAAGGCTCAGGATCCAAGGTCGGTGTAACTGAAGCGTTGAGCGGTTGCTCACGAGAAGCAACATTCGTATATAACAGAGTCGGCGCAGTTTGCAGGCGATCATGTTGTTGCATAGCAACACCAGGAAACTCCAAGGTAGTTGCTGTATCCAGCAGGTTTGGAGGATGTTCCACCGAAGCATAACACAGTGTTGGCTCCATCAGGGACGCGAACCAAGTCTCATTGATGTCTGCCGGCTGTGTCTCCATCTCATCTGGAGAGATCCTGGTGATGCTCTTGACCTCACTGACTGCTGCGGCATGCTTGCACTTGCGGGTTGCGTTGGCCACAAGGCCCCCGCTTGCCGGATCCTTGGCCTCCCTGTCGCGTTTGCGAGCAAGTGCAGCGTATGTTGCTGGCGCCGCCACCTTTGCTGGATCTGCCCCACATGGTGCTCCTTGAGTAACAGCAAATGCTGTCAGCGGACCACCACCCTGTTCCTGTCCTGTCTGGGATCCAGCCGTTTTGCCCTGTAGGCAATGGCCCTGGTGTTTGCCCTTGCTCCCCCTTGCCCTTGATCCCCAGCGTTTACCTTGCCAATGGCCCTTGCTCTTGTTTGCCCAACCTTGCCATTTGGCATGGCACTCCTTCTTTGTTTTATCACCGCCTCCCTTCACCACCTCACTCTGCCCACGCCAACCGTGATGATCCTTCTCCTGTTGATCCTTCTCCAAATCTGAAGTCTTCTCCTCCCTCTCCTCATCCTTCGGAGCTGCAGCTTGCACATCAAGCGTTGCGGCTGAAGGTGCCATCATGTGGCAGCCGCCGCCGCCCACGGCAGCAACAGCAGTAATGTGCCCACTGTTGGACCCATCAGGCCTGACACTGTACTGTGTTGCCACTTGTGACATGGTCAGCCTGTCAGGCCTGGATGTGACGCCAGTTTGTGGCTGATTTCCACTTGCCTGACTTTCATCTAGCAGGCTTCCAAGTAGCAATGTTGTTGGGGCCTGCAAATGAGTCTCTGGACCAAACGCCGAGAAAGTCAATTGCCGACATGGATGCTGTACTTGGTGACGGATTTGGGCCACTTGTCGCTGCTGTCTCAGCCATCGCTTGGAGCATGAAATGGCATCACGAAGGGCCTGTGCAGTGGCGCAAGGCACAGCTGGCAGCTGTGGTTGTGAGGGCGCAGGCTGTTGCTGGCGCTGTTTTTGCTGCCAAAGCCTGGAGTTTTCAAGCATCTCAATCAAGTCAGATTTGGGCCGCGCGGCCGGTGCTGGCATCAGCAGGGAAGGCTGTGGCAAGGAGCACTGGGGCGCACGTTGTGGTTTTGTCTGCCACGCCATGGAACAGGCCATCGCCGTCAACAATGTCTCAGCAAAGGGCTGCGCAGCCACAAACGGGGCCGCCATATTGTCGAGACTGACCAAGACAGGCTGGGCAACCGTTGCCGTGCATTGAGGTGAAAGCAGTGCCGGCGCTGGTGGAGCCAGTGTTGGAATCTCCTGTGCCAGCATCCGGATTGAAGGCTGTTGCAGTGACTGCAGTTGTTGCCAGGCCTTGGATAGGACCATCGCCTGATGCCATGCCTTGGACTGGGCCATCGCCTCCCGAATTGCAGAAGGGTTGGGCCGGGTGAAAGCTGCAGGGTTCGGCAGGGCGGAAACTGCAGGGGCAGCGATCAGCGGCGCTGTGGAGGTTAGCGCACAGACTGGCCCATGTCCAAATGCACCTGGAACTGCAGGCGTGCTGAGTGCAGCGGTGATTAGCAATTGCTGAACGCAGCCGGCCACTTCATTTTTGTTTTGTTGCTGGCCTATGGGAGCAGTGTTGTCGCCCCGCTGAGCGACCGGAGTTGGGGTAACCAGGCAAGGTGGTCTGGCTCGATCAGGAGTTCGCAGCGGCGTTTGAAGGCCAGGACCAGGCGAGTCTTCATCATCATGGGGCCTGCCAGCAGTTTATCTCGACTACATTGTAGTCAACGGCACAATGCTGGGACTACGAAGGTGTTTGTGCGAATGGCATGATTGCACAGCGGTATTTGCATACTGCTACACACATGTTGCGATATTAGGTGTTGCGGCTCAGAAAGTCCCAATGAGTCCTCCGCCTGATCATGATGATCATCATCATCATCATCATCACACTGGTCCCACCCAAATGCGGTCTCGCTCTTGTGACGCCTGCCAGGTGGAGCTTTCACATTCTGCATGCAAATTGCAGCATCAACACATGGGTACCAATCTGTCTGTGCACCTGACGCGAAACAACACAGCTTGCGGTAATGTGTGGCCTCCGCGTTGCCATGTAGGCCTCCTTCAAATCTGAAAGCCTGCGCAACCGGCTTGTGCCGGTCAAGGTCTTCCCCACAAGGCGTCCGAGAGCTGATACCTATGTGAGCATCCATGGCGACCAAACAACTACAGAGCACCAACTAAACAATGATACGTCACAACGCTATGCTATGCACAAAAGGTAAACTCCAACTTGAAAACAACATGAGTCCCAGGCCAGCCGCTTCAGGCCATCCGCTTCTCTAAAAGCCATGATGTTGATGGCAGCTTGATCACCGCCGACATCTGAAGCTAAATAGAAGTTAGCGAGCGCCTCTGCTTACATGAATGCTGTTGTTGCAAGCAGCCATAGGTGAGTGCAACACTGTGCAGCGACAACCTCATAGTTATTGTATTGCATACCCCTGAGCACTTCCCGCATGCGTCCTAACGAGATCTTCGTGGTCTT
>Ga0105090_10001344_pt1 | contig 13204 bp, 9 predicted proteins | sample PPLLak3March2015_FD_79110 | JGI IMG/M metagenome (GOLD analysis project Ga0105090, IMG submission 79110) | Freshwater sediment microbial communities from Prairie Pothole Lake near Jamestown, North Dakota, USA - PPLs Lake P7 Core (1) Depth... | ecosystem: Environmental > Aquatic > Freshwater >... | reverse complement strand
GGAAATGCCGATCTCGGCACCGAGGCCGAATTCGAAGCCGTCGGCGAAACGTGTCGACGCGTTCACCATGACCGAGGCCGAATCCACCTCGCGCAGGAAGCGCATGGCATTGGTGTAGTTCTCGGTGACGATGGCCTCCGTGTGGGCCGAGGAATACGTGTTGATGTGCTCGATCGCCTCGCCGATGCCGGCGACGACCTTGACCGAAATGATCGCGGCGAGATACTCGGCGTAGAAGTCCTCCTCGGTCGCCGCCTTCGCCTGCGGCACCAGCTTCATGGTCTCCGCGCAGCCGCGAATCTCGACGCCTTTTGCCGTGAGCATGGCGCAAAGAGTCGGCGCCAGCGACACGGCGACGGCGCGTGCGATCAGCAGCGATTCAGCCGTATTGCAGGTGCCCAGGCGCTGGGTCTTGGCGTTTTCGAGGATGCGCAGAGCCTTGGCGGGATCGGCAGACTCATCGATATAGACGTGGCAGTTGCCGTCGAGGTGCTTGATCACCGGCACCTTCGCATCGCGCGATACGCGTTCGATCAGGCCCTTGCCACCGCGCGGCACGATCACGTCGACGTACTCGGGCATGGCGACGAGAAGGCTCACCGCCTCGCGGTCGGTGGTTTCGATCACCTGCACTGCCGTCTCCGGCAGACCGGCAGCGGCCAGGCCTGCGCGCACGCAGGCGGCGATCGCCTGGTTGGCGCGCAGGGCTTCCTTGCCGCCGCGCAGGATCGCGGCGTTGCCCGACTTCAGGCACAGGGCTGCGGCGTCCGCCGTAACGTTGGGCCGCGCTTCGTAGATGATGCCGACCACGCCCAGCGGCACGCGCATCCTGCCGACCTGGATGCCGGAGGGGCGGCGTTTCATGTCCGTGATTTCTCCGATCGGATCGGGCAGGGCGGCGACCTGCTCCAGTCCCTGTGCCATGGCTTCGACGCCTTTGTCGGTCAGCATCAGGCGGTCGATCATTGCCGCGTCAAGGCCGTTGGCGCGCGCTTCGGCGACATCGGCGGCGTTGGCGGCGAGCAGTTCGGTGCGGCGCTCGCGGATCGCCGCTGCCATCGCCAGCAGCGCGGTGTTCTTGGCGGCCGTCGAAGCGCGCGCCGTGGCCCGCGATGCTGCCCGCGCATTGCGACCGACTTGCTGCATGTAGTCCTTGGTATCCATAAAAACCTCTTTTGCCACAGAGATCACAGAGGACGCATGGTTCGACAGGCTCACCATGATCGGCCTGGATGTATTTCCGCTCATCCTGAGCTTGTCGAAGGATGTGTCCTCTGTGGCTAATTGTTTCTCGCTCGCGTCAATCGCAGCGCCAATTGAAGAAACTCGTCCCAGATGTCGCCGCGCGCCAGACCCTTGATCATGCGGTCAATCTTCGCCGCATGCAAGAGGGCGCGCTGTTTCGTCGCCGGCGCCGAGGCGCTGCGCGCTTCCGTGGCCAGCGCCCAAAGCACCAGCGGCGGCGCCGCATCCTCGCCCTTGAGTCCTTCCAGGGTGCGTGCGGCGCGCACCGTGTCGCGCGCCTTGAGTGCGTCGCGCAGGTCCGACACATCGTAGCGGGCGACGTTCATCACGGCGGCTTCCACCTGGTCCAGCGAGACTTCGCCGGGTGGATGGATCAGGCCCAGTTTCTGGATCTCCTGGTGCGCCGCCAGCAGGTTGCCTTCGACATGGGCGGCGATGAATTCCAGCGCGGGCCGCGGTGCGCTCTGCTGCTGGCGCGCCAGGCGCTCGGCGATCCATTGCGGCAGGCGCGCCGGGGGCGGCGCGTTGCATTCGATGGCGATACCCGCGGTGGACAGCGCCGTGACCCAGGCCGCCTTCTTCGCCTGCCAGTCGAGCTCGGGCAGGGTGATCAGGGTGACGATGCCGGGCCCCAGGGTGCTGATATAGCGTTGCAGCGCCTCGCTGCCTTCGCGCCCCGGCTTGCCGGAGGGAATGCGCAGGTCGACCAGTTTGCTGCCGCCGAACAGCGACATGTTGCCCGCGGCGAGGAACAGGTCGTCCCACTTGAAGCCGGTGCCGGCGACGATGACTTCGCGTTCCTCGAAACCCTGGCGGCGGGCTGCGGCACGTATGGCGTCGCCGGCTTCGATGACCAGCAGCGGCTCGTCGCCGTGCAGCAGGTAGAGCGGCGCCAGCGGTTTATCCAGGTGCGCCGCGAGCTGGTCGGGCCGCAGCAACATCAGAGCCTATGTCGGCAGGAATCGTACCCCGCGCCGCCGGGCGTTGGGATGCGATGCGAGGCAGAGGGAGTGCGGCATGGTGCATCCATGCAAACGACCGACAACGTGGCAGCGCGCCCAACGCCCGGCGGCCCTTCGGGTTGGGTCCAGGATCGGCGTCTGCGGCGTTGCAGCGCTTGCCAATGGAACAACCATTGGCCGCACACTGCGCCTTGCATCCATCCGATCCTGGACCCAACGTGGGGCATGATTCCTGCCGACATAGGCTCTGCTATTCCGTTTCCTTGACCGGATTCAGTTTCGCGGTCGCCAGCCGGCGCATCAACTGCTGCACCAGGTCTCTCTGGATGTCGCGCCAGAGCAGCGCTTCTTCCGATTCCTTGGACAGCACCAGGTCGTCGCTGTAGGTGACATCGCGGCGCAGCACGATGGTGCTGGGGGCGACGTATTCGGTAGCCGCGACGGGAGGCGCATCGGTGTACTTGACTTGCGGGGCGGGTGCGGCGGCCGGGTTGTTGGCCTGCACCTTGAACGAGAAAGTCCTCACCAACTGGAATTCGCGGACCCGGCCCGAGGTGTTGAGCGAGAGGATGCTCCTCACGCTGGTATCGCCCAGCACCGTCAGCACGGCTTCCGCCTCTTTGAGGTCCACGACCCGTGTGCCCGTTGTCGAGGCTTCGATGGCGCGCTTGAGCTGGGCGTAGAACTCGGATCTGGAATCCATCGTCAGGGCGATCGTGGCAAACGGCAATGTCTGGGTGGGCAGGTTGGCGCTGCCGCGCAGTTTGAAGCCGCAGGCGGCGAGCAGGCTGGCCAGGAGCAGGACGACGGACAATTTTGCGATGCGCATGGCGGACTCCTTGGAACTGCTTTGCTTCCTAGACGACGATATTAACCAGACGGCCGGGCACGACGACAACTTTCTTCGCCGGCTTGCCCTCCATGAACTTCTGCGCGCCTTCCGCTGCCAGCGCGACGGCTTCGATCGCCGTCCTGTCAGCGCCGACTTTTACGCGGATGTTGCCGCGATGCTTGCCATTGACCTGCAGCACCAGTTCTTCCTCGTCCTGCACCAGCGCCGCTTCGACCGGCTCGGGCCAGGCGGCGGCGAGGATGTCGGGACCATGGCCCAGTTCGATCCAGAGCGCGTGGCAGATGTGTGGCGCAATCGGTGACAGCACGCGCAAGAGGATGCCGAAGCCTTCGGTCAGAACCGGCGCATGGGCACCATCCTTCGGCGCTTTCTCCAGGGCATTGAGCATTTTCATCGCCGCCGAGGCGACGGTGTTGAACTGGAGCTTGCCGAGGTCGTAATTCGCCTGCTTGAGCAGCAGGTGGATTTCCCGGCGCAGGGTGGCCGGACCGGCGGCAAGTTTTGCAGGGGGAAAAGGGGTCAGGTTCGAATTACATGAATCTCGTAATTCGAGCCTGACCCCTTTTTCGTTTTTTTCGTTTTCGACCCCTTTTTCTTGGCCCCGGCTGCCGTGGCCGAAGGCCCAGACCCGCTTGAGGAAACGATATGCGCCCTCGACACCGGAATCCGACCATTCCAGCGTCTGTTCCGGGGGCGAGGCGAACATCATGAAAAAGCGCGCCGTATCGGCGCCGAACTCGTCGATCAGTGATTGCGGATCGACGCCGTTGCGCTTGGACTTGGACATGGTGCCGACGCCGCCGTAATCCACCGTCCGTCCGTCGGCCTTGCAGGTCGCACCGGTGACATGGCCGCCCTCGTCGCGCTTGAGCTCGACCTCCTCGGGGGCGAAGTACTCGATGCCGCCCTTGTCGGTGCGGCGCGAGAAAATGTGGTTGAGCACCATGCCCTGCGTCAGCAGGTTGGCGAAAGGTTCATCGTAGTTCACCAGTCCGAGGTCGCGCATCACCTTGGTCCAGAAACGCGAGTAGAGCAGGTGCAGGATCGCGTGCTCGATGCCGCCGATGTACTGGTCGGCCGGCATCCAGTGGTTGCTGCCGGCATCGACCATGGCCGAATTCGCCGCACGGGTCGCCGGATCGACGCAGTAGCGCGCGTAGTACCAGCTCGAGTCGACGAAGGTGTCCATGGTGTCGGTTTCGCGTTTGGCCGGCTTGCCGCACTGCGGGCAGGCGCAGTTCACGAAATCGGCGCGCTTCGCCAGCGGGTTGCCGGAGCCGTCGGGCACGCAGTCTTCGGGCAGCCTGACCGGCAACTGGTCGTCGGGCACCGGCACCGTGCCGCAGGCGTCGCAGTGGATCAGGGGAATCGGACAGCCCCAGTAGCGCTGGCGCGAGACGCCCCAGTCGCGCAGGCGGTATTGCACCCGGGTGGCGCCGAGGTCTTTGGCCGAGAGGTCGGCGGCGATGGCCGCGGTGGCGGCTTCGAGGTCGAGGCCGTCATACTTGCCCGAATTCACGCAGCGGCCGCGCTGCTTGTCTGCATACCATTCCTGCCAGCCGTCCAGCGAGAACGTCTCGCCTTCGACGGCAATGACCTGTCGAATCGCCAAACCATACTTTTTCGCAAACTCGAAATCGCGTTCGTCATGGGCCGGCACCGCCATCACGGCGCCTTCGCCGTAGCTCATCAGCACGTAATTGCCGACCCAGACCTCGACCTTGTCGCCGGAGAGCGGATGGGTGACGAAGATGCCGGTCGGCATGCCCTTCTTTTCCATGGTCGCCATGTCGGCTTCCATCACCGAGCCGTGCTTGCATTCATCGACGAAGGCGGCCAGTGCCGGATTGTGCTTCGCCGCGTGGGTGGCCAGCGGATGCTCGGCGGCGACGGCGCAGAAGGTCACGCCCATGATGGTGTCGGCGCGCGTCGTGAATACCCAGAGCTTCTCCTGCTTGTCGTCCAGTTCGTAGGGAAAGGCGAAGCGCACGCCGGTGCTCTTGCCGATCCAGTTGGCCTGCATGGTCTTGACCCGCTCGGGCCAGCCCGGCAGCGTGTCCAGCGCGGACAGCAGTTCGTCGGCGTATTGGGTGATGGCCAGGTAGTAGCCGGGGATTTCGCGCTTTTCGACCGGCGCGCCGGTGCGCCAGCCGCGGCCTTCGATCACCTGTTCGTTGGCCAGCACGGTCTGGTCCACCGGATCCCAGTTCACCACCTGGGTTTTCTTGTAGGCGATGCCCTTTTCCAGCATGCGCAGGAACAGCCACTGGTTCCACTTGTAGTACTCGGGCGCGCAGGTCGCCAGTTCGCGTTCCCAGTCGATGGCAAAGCCCAGCGACTGGAGCTGCTTTTTCATGGTGGCGATGTTGTCCCAGGTCCACTTCGCCGGCGGCACCCGGTTCTGCATCGCGGCGTTCTCCGCCGGCAGGCCGAAGGCGTCCCAGCCCATCGGCTGCAGGACGTTGTAGCCCTTCATGCGGTGATAGCGGGAGAGCACATCGCCGATGGTATAGTTCCGCACGTGCCCCATGTGCAGCTTGCCCGACGGGTAGGGGAACATCGACAGGCAGTAGTACTTCGGGCGGTTCGAATCCGAAACGGCGCGGAAGGTCCGGGCAGTGTTCCAGTGGGCCTGTGCGGCCTGCTCGATTTCGGTCGGAAGATATTTTTCCTGCATGGCCGTGGCGTGTGTTTCGAGTACTGGCAAAGGGCGGAATTATACCCGCCCACTCTGACCGAAAGGATTGGCATGCTGCGTTTCAACCGGCTCTTCGCTGTGCTCGCTTCCCTCGCAATGCTGCTGTCGGCGCCGGTGTTCGCGGCGGCGGCCGCCACAGTGGAAGCCGTGCAATCCCCCGCCTGGCGCGATCGCGGCGGCATGACCGTCGCGCTGGCCGCCGGCATGGAATTGAAGAGCGGCGATGTGGTGCGTACCGGTGCCGGCTCGCGCGCCTATCTGATGCTGGCCGAGGGCAGCCGGGTAAAGCTGGGCGAAGGCGCGCAATTCACTTTGTACACGGCCAGCCTGCGGCCGGAAAAATCCTTTCGCGGCGCGCTCGATATTGTTGCGGGAGCCTTTCGCTTCACCACCGCCAAGCTGAAGAAGACCCTGCCGCGCGAGGTCGCCATCCGCGTCGGCACCGCAACCATCGGCATTCGCGGCACCGACCTGTGGGGCAAGACCGACAAGGACGGCGATCTGGTGGCATTGCTCGAGGGTCGCATCGAAATTACGCGCGCCGGGCAGACAACCGAACTGGCGCAGCCGATGACCTACTTCGATGCGCCGGCCGGCAAGGCGGCCGAGGTCAAGCCGCTCGACCTGGAGACTTTCGTCAAGCTGGCGCGGCAGACCGAAATCATGGCGGGCGACGGCGCGGCGCGCGCAAGGGGCAAGTGGCATGTGCTGGCGGGAACGACGGCAAGCGAGGAGGCCGCACTGGAGTTGTATGACCGGATACGCGAAGCGGGTTTTGCCGCGCGCATCCGCCCGCATCGGGTTGAGGCCGACGGCTGGCGTTATGAGTTGCTGCTCAGCGGTTTTTCCAGCGCCGACGAAGCCGAGGTCGCGGCGGCGCGCCTGCAGGCTGCCACCCGCCTGAAGCCGACCGTAGGACGCTAACCGCCGAAAGTTTGTCAGCCTGGCTGGTGCTGCCTTGCGGCCGAACCAATCAGCCGCCAGCCGCGGTCTGTCAGGGCCGAGCCTTGCTGCACCACCTGCATCGAGATCGCCCACAGCCTGGCTTGGGCGCGTGCCCAAGGGCGCCAGCCGAACGATGCCGCGTCTGCACGCAAGGATTCGGCGGCGGCCAGTTCCAGCAGGCGATCCACGGCCAGCTTGAAATAGAGCGACGAGCCGAACGGCGCCCGGTGCCCGGCCCAGCGTTCTGCGTCATGCCACAGCGTGGCGGCTCTGGATTCGCTGATGCCGGCCTTTTTTGCCAGCCAGGGCAGTATCTTGGGTGTCTTGGGGTAGCTTCTCATAGAGTTCTCCTGTTCGGTCGGGCAACCCCGGCCTTGTGAGCCGGGGCCACCCTTCCAGCAAGCAATGTGTTGCATTGCAGCAAGTCGGATTCTACAGACTTGATATGGGTGAGACACTCTAAATTCAAGAATTTTTGGTGCATTGCAGTATCGGACTGTGCAGCAAGTCCTTACCGAGTTTCTGTCCGCTGTTAGCGCTCACTTTTGCCCGATTGGCTCGGGTCAGCCCGATATAATCGACACCCCGGCCCCGTGCGATGTCCATGAATCCCCTGCTCGACCCTCTCAATGCGCCCCAACTGGCGGCCGTCACCCTGCCGCCGGCGCATGCCCTGATCCTCGCCGGCGCCGGTTCGGGCAAGACGCGCGTGCTGACGACGCGCATCGCCTGGCTGATTTCGACCGGTCAGGTGTCGCCGCCCGGTGTGCTGGCGGTGACCTTCACCAACAAGGCCGCCAGGGAGATGCAGACGCGACTGGCCGGCATGCTGCCGATCAACGTCAGGGGCATGTGGATCGGCACCTTTCACGGCCTGTGCAACCGCCTGCTGCGTGCCCACTATCGCGATGCCGGCCTGCCGCAACTGTTCCAGATCCTCGACGCGGCCGACCAGCAGGCCGCGGTCAAGCGCCTGCTCAAGTCGCTGAACGTCGATGACGAGAAATTCCCGCCGCGCGAGCTGTGCCACTTCATCAACGCGCAGAAGGAGCAGGGCCTGCGTGCGGCTGCGGTCGAAGCCTATGACGACTGGGCGCGGAAGCGGGTCGGACTCTACGCGGCCTACGAAGCGCAATGCCAGCGCGAAGGCGTGGTGGATTTCGCCGAACTGTTGCTGCGTTCCTATGAATTGCTGGAACGCAACGAACCGCTGCGCCGCCACTACCAGGAACGCTTTCGCCACATCCTGGTCGACGAGTTTCAGGACACGAACCGCCTGCAATACGCTTGGCTTTGTCTGCTCGCCGGGCGCGAGCAGAAAAGCCGTGGCTCCATGGTGAACCATCCCCCCAACCCCCTTCCCGAGGAAGGGGGCGACTATTCGGAGGCGCCCAAGGGCGCCTGCATCTTTGCAGTCGGCGACGACGATCAGAGCATCTACGCCTTCCGCGGCGCCGACGTCGGCAACATGGCCGACTTCGAGCGCGAGTTCAAGGTGGCGAACCTGATCCGCCTCGAGCAGAACTACCGTTCCCACGGCAACATCCTCGATGCGGCCAATGCCATCATCAAGAACAACCCGTCGCGCCTGGGCAAGAACCTGTGGACCGAGGCCGGCAGCGGCGAGCCGGTGCGCATCTACGAGTCCTATTCGGATGGCGACGAAGCGCGCTGGATCGTCGAGGAAGTCAAGGCCCTGTCGCGCGACGGCCATGCGCGCGCCGAGATTGCCCTGCTCTACCGCAGCAACGCCCAGTCGCGGGCGCTGGAACACGCGCTGTTCAATGCCGGCCTGCCCTATCGCGTGTATGGCGGCCTGCGTTTCTTCGAGCGCGCCGAAATCAAGCATGCACTGGCCTATTTACGCCTGATCGCCAACACCGACGACGACACGGCCTTCGCCCGGGTCGTCAATTTCCCCGCCCGCGGCATCGGCGCGCGCAGCCTGGAAAACCTGCAGGATGCGGCGAAGGCCGCGGGCAGCAGCCTGCATGCGGCGATCCCGCAGGTGGCCGGCGCCGGCGGCGTCAAACTTGCCGCCTTCGCGCGGCTGATCGTTACGCTGACCGAAGCGGCGCATCTGCCGCTGCCGGAACTGGTCGACCACGTCGTCGAACTCTCCGGCCTGCGCGCCCATTACCAGAACGAGAAGGAGGGCCAGGAGCGGCTGGCCAACCTCGACGAACTGATCAATGCCGCGGCGAGTTTCGTCGCCGAAGAGGGCCAGCCGAATCAGGACGGCGAAATCACCGGCGAATTCGGCAACGACCTGTCCTCGTTCCTGGCGCACGCCTCGCTCGAAGCCGGCGAGCATCAGGCGGGCGAAGGCGACGACGCGCTGCAACTGATGACCGTGCATTCTGCCAAGGGCCTGGAGTTCAACGTGGTCTTCATCAGCGGCCTCGAGGACGGCCTGTTCCCGCACGAGAACTCGCTGTCGGAAACAAGGGACGGAAAATCAGGTCTCGAAGAAGAGCGGCGCCTGATGTACGTCGCCGTCACCCGCGCGCGGCAGCGGTTGTACCTCAGCTTCGCCCAGACCCGCATGCTGCACGGCCAGACGCGCTACAACCTGCCTTCGCGCTTCCTCGACGAGGTGCCGGAAGAACTGGTGAAATGGCTGACGCCGCGCGCCGGCAAGGTGGGCTTCGCCGTCCGGGATGCCGGCGGTCGCGCCCATGGCGCGGCAGGTGCGCCGATTTATGCCGCCACGCCGCGTCGCAGCGAGTCGTCGCAATCCGGCGGCTTTCGCATCGGCCAGAGCGTGATGCATCCCAAGTTCGGCCTCGGCGTCATCGTCAATGCCGAAGGCGGCGGGACGGACGCGCGGGTGCAGGTCAATTTCGGCGTCGCCGGCATGAAATGGCTGGCGCTTTCCGTGGCAAAGCTGGAAGCTGCCTGAAAACCCTCCTGCGCTGGGCGGTGTGGCTGTCTCAAGCCCGTGCGAAGAAATACTTCCTGATCATTTCCTGCAGGCGCAATTCGACCTCGGCGTCGGGGACGTCGCGGGTCTCGCGGTAAAGGGACCCGGCGATGGCACAAAAGGCCTTCGCCAGGCGCGGGTCGAAGAAGCTGCCCGACCCGCGTTCGATCACCGAGATGGCCTCGGCAAACGAATCAGCTTCCTTGTAGGGCCGCTTCGAAGTGAGCGCATCGAACACATCGACCACCGCGAAGATGCGGGCGAGGAGCGGTATGTCGTCACCGGCGAGCCCCTTGTTGTAACCGCTGCCGTCGAACTTTTCATGGTGATACTCGACCACCGCGCGGGCCTTGAGCAGCCAGTTGGATTTCCTGAGGATATCGACGCCCAGCGAGACGTGCGTTTTCATGATTTCCGATTCCCGCGGGTCGAGTTCGCCGGGCTTGAGCAGGATGCTGTCGCTGATGCCGATCTTGCCGACGTCATGGAGAAAGGCGCCGGCGATCAAGTTGCGCATTTCCTCGCGCCCGAGGCCAAGGGCTTCCGCCAGCCTTACCGCGTAGGTAGCGACACGATAGTTGTGCATGCTGGTGGCCGAGTCGCGCTTGGCGATGGCGGAGCCGACGACTTCCATCAGTTCGATGTTGCCGCTGAGCAGGTCGCGCGATTGTCGTACCACGTCGCGATTGAGCGACAGGATGATGGGATACAGGCAAAGGGTCGTCAGGGCCACCGCTATCAGGGCGACCAGAAGCGTGACGATCATGTCGTTGCGCAGGCGCGCCAGCAACTCCGGATCGATCAGGAATGCACCCTCGAAATATCCGGCGGCAGCACCCTCCGCCCCATCCAGCGGAACCAGCACCCGCATCCAGCTCTGGCCGTTGGCGCTGAACTTCCTGAACCGGGTTTCCTGGTCGAGCGGAAGGCCGGCCGCCAGACGCTCGACTTCGAGCGTCATCGCGGAATGCAGGGGGTTGACCGTGGCGGCCAGCTTGCGGCGGTTGCGGTCCTGGAACTCTCCCGCGATGAAATGCTCGCGGATCGTTTGGCTGGCGGGCAGATCAAGCACGCTGCTTACCGATTCGGGCTGCTTCAGCAGTGCGCCATTCGCCGTGGCGAACTTCTTCAGCTCCACGGTCGCCAGCGTCACCAGCTGGTGGTCGATCTCGCGCATCCCCAGCCATGACACGGCTACGCCGATCAGCAGCGAGATGACCACCCAGGCGGCGAGCAGTCGGTAGAGGATGATGCGGTGGATGCTTGGCATGACTTCGAGCTGAGGCAGGACCCGCTATGATACGCGACCGGCTACAGGGAGGTATTGAGATGGATCTGGGAATACGCGGCCGCAGCGCAATGGTTTGCGCATCAAGCAAGGGACTGGGCCGTGGCTGCGCGTTGGCGCTGGCGCGCGAAGGTGTTGCCGTCACGCTCGTTGCGCGCGGCGCGGCGGCACTGGAAAAGACCGCGGCTGAAATCCGCGCCGCGACGGGCGCCACGGTCATCACCGTCACCGCCGACATCGTCACGCCCGCCGGCCGCGCCGCGGCGCTCGCCGCCTGCCCGGCGCCGGACATCCTGATCAACAACGCCGGCGGCCCGCCCCCCGGGGATTTTCGCAACTGGTCGCGCGACGACTGGCTGGCGGCGCTTGACGCCAACATGCTGACACCGATCGAGCTGATCAAGGCCACCGTGGACGGCATGATCGCGCGCAAGTTCGGCCGCATCGTAAACATCACCTCGGGCGCGGTGAAGGCGCCGATCGATGTGTTGGGCCTGTCCAACGGCGCGCGCTCCGGACTCACCGGTTTCGTCGCCGGGCTGGCGCGCAAGACCGTGGCGCACAACGTCACCATCAACAACCTGCTGCCGGGCTTTTTCGACACCGAGCGCATCGCGACGGTGATCGGCGGCCAGGCCAAGTCGCGCGGCGTGCCTTATGATCAGGTGCTGGCCGAGCGCGTCGCGACCATTCCGGCCGGGCGCATCGGCAGCCCGGAGGAGTTCGGCGCCGCCTGCGCCTGGCTGTGTTCGGCGCAGGCCGGCTTCATCACCGGGCAGAACTGGCTGCTCGATGGCGGGGCCTACCCCGGCACTTTTTAAGATCGCTGTGTTCTTTCAACGTATTTCCTGACTGGAGTAGATGATGCCCGGCTTGCTGCCCAACGTGGATCCCGACGGGCTCCTCGAGTATTCCGTGGTCTATACCGACCGCACGCTAAATCACATGTCGCAGGCCTTTCAGGGCGTCATGCGCGATGTATCCGCCACGCTGAAGCGCGCCTATGGCGCCGCGGCCGTGGCCGTGGTGCCGGGCGGCGGCACCTTCGCCATGGAAGCGGTGGCCCGCCAGTTCGCCCCCGGCCGCAAATGCCTGGTGCTGCGCAACGGCTGGTTCAGTTTCCGCTGGTCGCAAATCCTCGACATGGGCGCGATCGCCTCGGCGACCACGGTACTCAAGGCCGGACGCGGCGGCGAGGGCGCGCAGGCGCCCTTCTCCCCGCCGCCGCTGGATGAAGTGGTGGCGGCGATCAGGCGCGAACGCCCCGCAGTGGTCTTCGCCCCGCATGTCGAAACCGCCTCCGGCATGCTGCTGCCCGACGACTATCTGCGCGCGGTCGGCGCTGCGGCGCGCGAAGTCGATGCCCTGTTCGTGCTCGACTGCATCGCTTCCGGTGCGATCTGGGTGGACATGCGGGCCGCCGGCGTCGATGTTCTGATCAGCGCCCCGCAGAAGGGCTGGAGCGGACCCTCCTGCGCCGGCTTCGTCATGCTCGGCGAGCGCGCCCGCGAGCGCATCGCCGGCACCACCAGCAACAGTTTTGCCTGCGACCTGAAGAAGTGGCTGCAGATCATGGAAGCCTACGAGGGCGGCGGCCACGCCTATCACGCCACGCTGCCCACCGACGCCCTGCGCCGGGTGCGCGATGCCATGCGCGAAACCGAGGGCTTCGGCTTCGAACGGGCCCGCACCCAGCAGTTCGAACTCGGCCGTCGCGTGCGTGCATTGCTCGTCGCCCGCGGCTTCCCCAGTGTCGCTGCGGCGGGATTCGAGGCGCCCGGCGTGGTGGTCAGCTACACGACGGATCCCGAAATCCAGTCGGCGAAAAAGTTCATCGACGTCGGATTGCAGGCGGCGGCCGGCGTGCCATTGCAATGCGACGAGCCGGCGGATTTCAGGAGCTTCCGCATCGGCCTGTTCGGCCTCGACAAGCTGGGCAATGTCGAGCGTACGGTGGCGACGCTGGAGGATGCGCTGAATCGGTTGGGGTGAGCGGCGGCCGTAATTCGCCGTAGCACCAGCGCCGACTTTGCCGTCATTCCGGCGAAGGCCGGAATCCAGTAGTAATGTGGCCGCGCCGGGACTCGCCCCGGCGGGCGACCTACTTTCTTGTTCGCGCAAGAAAGTAGGCAAAGAAGCGCTCCCCGCCTCCCCGGCCCTGCGGGCGGAGGGCTCGCCGGAGTCTCGCCCGTTCGCGCGGCGCACGGCCAAGCAGTTGGCCGTGCGAAACCCCGCGCTCACCCCCTCGCTGCGAAAGGCCCGCCGGGCCGGTCGCTAAACTCGCTGCGCT
>Ga0105090_10001343_pt1 | contig 13209 bp, 9 predicted proteins | sample PPLLak3March2015_FD_79110 | JGI IMG/M metagenome (GOLD analysis project Ga0105090, IMG submission 79110) | Freshwater sediment microbial communities from Prairie Pothole Lake near Jamestown, North Dakota, USA - PPLs Lake P7 Core (1) Depth... | ecosystem: Environmental > Aquatic > Freshwater >... | reverse complement strand
TTTGGCGAGAGCGTCGATATCTTGCTGGAATTGTGACATGGTCGGACCTCATATGGCTCAATGGTGAGATGCAATTGAGGTCTGGCCGCACCGCCTCGCGGCAGGGCCATCCCTCAGCTGGCGGCTATAGTAGTCACCGGAGCGGTATAATTGAAATAAATGATAAGTATTTTTACTATTTGTTTGGTGAATCTGGATGTTCGGGTATAACGGTCTCTGAGCGCACCCAGGGTATCGGCACAACGACGGCCCTGCGCTGGCCGCTGGGTGCCGCTATTGCCAACTCGGTGTTCTCGGCAGCCAATGCTGCGCTGACATTTACGAAGCCAATATTCTTCTTCAGCCGGGGCGACCAGACGCAGCGAGTCAGGTGCCCGACGGTCTGGCCCCCCTGTAGCACGGCCCAGAAGGCATCGTTACCATGCAGGGGTTCTCCGGCGATTTCGACACCCACCAGGCGGCGCGCGGGGCCCTCCCGGGCGATTTTCTGCAGCGCGGCCTTGCCGATATAGTCTCCGGGCTTGTCGAGATCCACCAGCCGCCCCAGTCCCACCGTCCAGGGATTGTCATTGCGGGTTATGTCCGAGCAATAGGAGAGGATGGCACCCTCAACGCTGCGAATCGTGGAAGGAGTTGCAGGCCTGATGCCAAATTCGGCTCCGGCAGACATACACTTGTCCCAGAGTTCCGTGCCGCGTGTACTGTCCTGCAGGAAAAGCTCATAGCCCAGCTCCCCGCTCCAGCCGGTGCGGCTCAGTACAAGTGGAATGCCATCAAGCTTGAGCTGGCGCATATGGAAGTAGCCCAATTCAATGGCTATGTCTCCGAACAACTTGCGCGCCACCAGCGGCGCTTTGGGTCCCTGGAGCTGCAGCGGCGACACATCAGGCTCGAAGACTTTTACATCGAGGCCCGAATTGGTCGCCAGTCCCTGTGCCCACAGCACGACATCGCTGTCACCTGGCGAAAGCCAGAAGCGATCTTCTGCGAGGCGCAGCAGCACGGCGTCATTGATAATGCAGCCATCGCTATCAGTCAGCACCACGTATCGGCAACGGTCAACCTGGCAGGTGGATATGTCGCGGGGAACCAGCTGCTGCATGAATGCTTCAGCGTCGGGGCCACGGACTTCGACCTGGCGCTCGCAGGACACGTCCCACAGGGTTACGCCTTCAACGATAGCCCAGTACTCCGACTCCGGGTCAGAAAAACACGTGGGCATGTACATGTGGTTATAAATTGTGAACGACTTGACCCCGGCGCACACGGTCGCGTCAAAAAACGGCGATTTCCGCACCCGGGGGCCGATTGAGAGTGCCGGTGAAAAAACCTTGTTAGTCATGCCTGTCCTCTCCTGTCGATCCTTATGTGTTGCAGTAAGTCCTCGCGCCAGGCAATGGTGGCTTTTACCTGGTTGAAACTGAACAGGTAAAAGCCCTCGATGCCAAGCGCCGCATTCTCGACCCCCCCCGCCAGACCAAATACCAGCTCATCGGGAGAGTAATTTGCCGAGCGCAATAACTTAGCTGCCAGGCTTGTTTGCTTGCGGGCAAACCGGGCCGATTCACCCACGCCGATGCGCAGGGAGGTTTGCAGCAGTTTCATCCGGTTCATAACCCCGGGCAGGCCCAACCATGCCGACAGAGTTACTCCCTCGATACGCATCGACTGCAACCATCGCAGTATCAGGGCTGGATCAAAACACATCTGCGTCACCATGTAGGTAGCCAGTTCCTGCTTGGCCAACAAAGACTCCAGCAGAATCTCAGCGGGAATGACCGGATGGCCCTCGGGGTATGCAGCGACCCCGATATGTTCGAACCGGTGTCCGATGTTTGCAAGTTCCCGCAGCAGCATCAGGGAGGAGGAAAATTCTCCCACAGGTGGGGCGATATCCCCGCCCGGCACAAACAGCGCTCGCACGCCCTGGCCATTAAGACGGTGGACAATGTCCTGCAGATGCGCGGCGTCGCGGACCTGGCGCGCCGCGATATGGGGCACCAGGTGGAAATCATGTCCCTGCAGACGGTCCACCAGGTCAAGGGTGGCATCCAGCCCGCGCTTCGGTGAGCAGGTAATACCGATGTAGGCGCCATCAGGCAACCCAAGGAGCTGGTCCTCGATCCCGTCGATCGGAAAGACTTCCAGGTAGAATTGCTCGACGCAGTTATGCAGTGCGGACATCAGGCGAACAATGCTCCCGGTGTGGTCAATTGCCTACCCTGCGCAAAGTCATGGGTGTTATCACTTGATATTTACGCCAGTACTGTTGAACTGCACTCATCTGTCGCTTACCTGGCCACCGGCATCAGAACATCGCAGAGGGCCAGGCTCTCATGTGCCTGGGCACGGATCTTGGTATCGAGTTTCAGCACCGTACCGGACTTCCTGTCAAAGCGGGGCCAGGTAACCAGATCCGGCCCGTTAGGGTCGCCGCTGCGGGCAAAATTCACCCAGTAGTCCATCATGACTTCCCCCAGTTCGCGATCCAGCTCGTTGGTAGGCAACCAGTCATCATGGGTATTGAACACATAGGGCAGTTCCGCTCCATGGTAAGACCCCATCGACTGCGCGAGACTCCCCTCACGGACCCGCGAAAAATAATAGAACCAGCTGCGCCCTCCCCTGCGGCTTACCCGGTCAGCCAGGTACATGGAGGGACACACAAAGTTGTGGGCCGTGATCAGCGTGTCCTGCACCTGTGCCGCATCGGCATCGACCGGCAGCAGGGGCCTCACTGCCTCGATCTGCTCAGATGTCAGGTTCTCCCGCATCCATTCCTCAGTTGACTCGCCCTCCTCCAGGTACATAAGCCACTCATCCGCGTTGCTGCCAATCAGCAGATCGACGGCGGGAAACTCCTGCTCAAGCAGCGCATCTCTCAGGGGCTTGGCCAGGCTCTTGCCGTCGACCACAGGATCAAAGAACTGACCGTCATATATCGATTCGGCTACGCGCAGCAACTCCTGGGTAGGAACCGTGCGCAGTTGCTCGATGGAACCTTCAGCGCCCAGCAGGCGCTCTTGTAGTTCCACTCCCCGCTCAAGCTGGGCTTCACGGGTGGTGCGACCCGTGACTGCCCAGCCTGCACTCTGGTGAATCACCCGCTGGAACAGGCCCGCGGCCGATGGCGAGGCCAACAGGAAGGCGATATTGCTGGCGCCTGCGGATTCGCCCATCAGCGTCAGGTTGCCGGCGTCACCGCCTGCGGCGCCGATATGGTCCCTCAGCCATTGCAGCGCGGCGATTTGATCCAACAGGGCGAAATTGGCATCAGCCAGTTCCGGGTGGGCAAAGAAACCGAAAACGCCCAAACGATAGGCGATGGTGACAACTACGAGCCCGCGCCGCGCCAGGTTCTCTCCGATGTAGTTGGGCTCATAGGACCAGCCCCCCTTGTTGCTGCCGCCATGGATATAGACCAGCACCGGCAGCGGGGAGGATCCGTTTCGGGCGGGCTTCCAGATGTTCAGGTAAAGGCAGTCCTCACTGACCTGCGGTGCGCTGAACGATGCCGGGGTGCCGCCAAAGGACGCGACGAGGTCGCGGTACCACTTCACCATATGGGGGCCCTGCGCGCAGGCTGGCGCGAAATCCAGGGCCTGGACACTGGTGGGTGCTGCCACCAGCGGTTGCGGCGGCTGCCAGCGCAACTTACCGACCGGTGGTTGCGCGAAGGGAACGCCGAGGAGGTACTCGATGGCACCGTCTGCCGTGATGCCTCCCCGGTACATCGCGTCGCCGACCCGCAAGACTGGGGCCGGCGACGCGTCAGCCAGGCCCCTGGCGGGCAGTAACAGGCCGGTGCAGCAAATCAGCAGGCAGGTGAAGGCGAGGAGCCGGGACATCATATCAGCCAACATTGACAACGACACAACCTCCGCAGCCGCCCCGCTCGATCAGCTCATGCGCTTTCGCCATCTCTTCGAAAGGAAGGCTGTGGGCTATCCGGTGCTGCAACCGATCCTGCTCCAGCAGTCGACAGGTGTCAGCAATTGCCTGCATCTTCGCCTCCTCCGGCATGGCGTAGACGATGACCATACGAACGGTCAGGTCCATGAACATCATCTGCAGGAAAGGCATTTTTGGTTCTCTGACAACAGTCGAGGAATAAGTGGCGATAGTACCGCCGGTACGAATGCACTTAAGTACCTCGGGCAGGTTCGCACCGAACTCCACCTCGACCACGCGGTCTACCCTGCTGCCGCCAGTGCAGGCCAGTACGGCGTCGCCCCAATTGTCCAACCGGTGGTTGACCACATGATCCGCCCCCAGCGCCCGGCAGGTCGCCTCATCCGCTGCATTACTGGCGGTAGCGATCACGGTCGCTCCTTGCGATTTTGCCCACTGGATCGCATAGTAACCCACGCGCCCTGCGCCTCCCGTTACGACAATCGTCTGTCCCGCCACTGAACCATCCGCAAAGACACAGCGGTGAGCGGTCATGATCGGGATACCGATACAGGCCCCCACCTCGAAGGATGTATTGTCCGGCAGGCGAGGTGCACGCACCGAATCCAGCGCGACATATTCCGCCGCCGTGCCGAACCGGCGGCCATACTGCGCCTGGTAGACAAATACTCGCTCGCCGATCCGACCGGTATCCACGCCCTCGCCTACCGCCTCGATGACACCTGCCCCATCGCTGTGGGGAATGACCAGGCCACCATCGAGCAAATTGGGAAATGCCCCTGCCCGCTTTTTCACATCTGAGGGGTTGACGCCGCTGGTGGCCAACCTGACCAGCACTTCACCCGGGGCCGCGCTGGGCTTGGGCTGCTCGCCGCTGACAAGGACATCGGCGGCCGCACCAAAAGAATCAAACCAGACTGCTCTCATCTCACGCTCCGTAACAGATTCATTCGGTCAGCCAGTTGGAAAGCCCTTCGGTATGACCGTCGATACCGATCGCCTGGCCAGAAATGGACGCGCCAAAATCCGAACTGAGGAACAGCGCCATATCGGCAATATCCTGGGCATCGACAAACAGTCGCATGGAACTCTGCCGCGAGTAGACATCGCGGATACTGTCTGCACTCACACCACGCTGCTGGGCATCGCGCTGGATAACAGTGTCGATACGATCACCCTTCACGCTACCCGGGCACAGCGCATTGACGCGGATATTGCTGGGGCCCAGTTCCATGGCCCAGGTTTTGGTAAGGCCGATCATGGCCCACTTCGATGCGGTATAGGGCGATCTTAAGGGAAATCCGAACAATGCGGCATTGGAGGCAATATTGATAATGGATCCGCGCCCGGCCTTCTTGATCAGCGGCACCGCCAGGCGCGTTATGTAGAACTGCCCGTTGAGATCGATGGCAACCGTGCGGTCCCATTCCTGTGGGCTGATGTCCTCCACTGCAGCGGTTGGCCCGGCGACTCCAGCGTTATTCACCAGGATATCCAACTGGTCGTAGTTCGCGCTGAAGTCAGTAAAGAGCTCCTCCACCTGCCCCAGGTCAGACACATCAGCGAGGCTGGCGGTGGCCGCAGGGTTCGCATCCAGGAAAGTGTCTACTGCTTCCCGATTGACATCACAGATGTGGACGCGGCACTGATGTGCCAGGAAAGTTTCGGCAATGCAGCGCCCGATACCGGAAGCTCCGGCGGTCACGAGTACCGTCTGACCGGGTCTGAAGCTGCCGATTTTTTGCTTCATATCGAACTCCTCGGAGCGGTAAAAAAAGGGCGACCCGAGAGTCGCCCATAGGGTCTCGAATTGTTTGCAGCCTAATCGAAACGCATCCGAAGTTTTACGCCCACCGTGAGCGGTCGCTGGGGAGTGGCCGTGAGGTAATAGGCGCGCGGGCCCACCGTGATATTGTCATTGTCGTCCATCACGTTATCGACATAAAAGTCCATTCCCCAGGAGTCTTTATCGAACCCGGCCCGGAGGTTGAGATTGGCGAAGTCGTCCTGCTCGACCCGCTCCGACGGCCTGATGTCGTTCCAGGACTCGTCGGTATAGCTGTAGGCCACCTGTGCGAAGCTCTGCAGCCCTGCCAGCTCAAACTCGTAGCGCGAGGTCAGCGCGTACTTGATTTCGGGTACATTCGGCAGGTCGGTGCCATCAGGTACCGACACCACACCGTTAGCAAGGACAAAGTCCTCGGACGTTTGCGCGTCGTTATAGGCAGCCGCTGCGGTAATCGTCAGATTCTCGAGCACCAGGTAGGTCAGGTCTGTTTCGAAGCCCGAAATTTCGGCCTCGCCGACGTTATACGTATTGCCCACAGGAGAAAGATCAAAGGTGTAGATGGTGTACTGCATGTCCACCCACTCGGAGTAATAGGCCGCTCCGTTGAAACGCATGCGACCATCGAGCAAAGTCGTCTTCCACCCGAGCTCATAGTTTGTCAGTTTATCCGGGCTGTAGCTTGGTGTCGGGACATTGGGATCCCTGTTCAGGCCACCTACCCGGTAGCCTTCCGACCAGGTGCCATAGACCAGGGCGTCGTCCGTAACATTCCAGGTCAGGTTGAACTTGTAGATTTGATCGTCGTCCTCGGTCTTTGAATCGACGTTGAAACCATAGTCTTCGACAAAGTTGGTCCTGCCCCAGCCGGTGTAGCCCGCCAGCTCGTTGGTACTGTCGTAGTGACGCGCACCGACAGTTGCGTACAAAGACTTGGTAATGTCGTAGGTCACTTCACCGAACACTGCCCACTGCTCGTCGGTGCGTTTTTGGTCCGTGTTGTAGAACATGTTTTCCCGACCCCGCGCCCACAAACTGGGGCTCATACCGGGCATCTTCCACTGCTGGTCGTACACATGCTCACTGTCTTCGAAGTACAGGCCCGCGGTATAGTGCAGCCGGCCCTCGGCCAGTGATTGCAGGCGCAATTCCTGGCTGGTGCGCTCGTATTTATTGTCGAAGTCCAGGAATGTGGCCAGATTCGTACACTGTCCCGCCTCATCGGCGTAGTAATCGCAGGCGTAGTAGGGAACCCAGTAGGCCTCCTCACCATAGGCGGTGTAATCCCCGTAGTAGTCCAGGTCCCGCTCCATGTAGCTACCGGCATAGATAATGCTGTGGTTGGCAATCTCGCCTTCAAGGGTCAGGGCATACTGGGTAAAATCATCATTCTGGAAGTCTCGGGTGTAGCGCTGGATCTCGTTCTCCCCCAGCGTCGGGTCCTGGTCGAAGGCGCCCTCGGTATCCAGCTGCTGGGTCAGGATACTGGCGGTACCAACCCACTTCTCGCTGAGATCGATGCGCAGCGCCGCGCGTGCGCCGGTATTGTCCGCAGTGTTCTGGTCTTCATCCACCAGCTTGCTGTTGTTGATAGTCACCTGGCGACCACCTGGCGTGGGATCCGGATCAGACCCGTAGCCCCCTTCCAGCTCGTAGGTGCGGGTGCCGGGGATATTGTCGATCCAGCCTCCCTGTTGGGTGTCCCAGCCAACCAGGCGAATCGCCGCCTTGTCGCCGATGGGCATATTGACGAAACCTTCCAGCGCGTAACTGTCCGAGCCATCGCTGGTGTCGGAGTAATCGACATCCACCGCCGCCGCAAATGCCGATGGATCAGGTTTGTTGGTAATGATGCGCAGTGTGCCGGACTGGGAACTGGCGCCATACAGCGTTCCCTGCGGGCCAGCCAGGGCTTCGATCCGGGCGATATCATAGATATAGACGTCAAGATTGGAGCCGATAGCGGTGACTGGCTGCTCATCCAGGTAGACACCGACGGTGGGTTGCGAACCGGAGGCATTGCCGTCACCGCCGTCGGAGGCACCGCGCATGAAGATCTGGTTAGTGCCCGGGCCGACCCCGGAAAAGCTCACGTTGGGCAGCATGGCCACATATTCATCAAAATTGGTTATACCGAGCTGGTTGATCTGCTGTTCCCCGAGGGACAAAACGCTGATGGGAACGTCCTGCAGACTCTCGGTGCGCTTCTGCGCCGTCACCAGGACTTCCTCTAGCTTGTAATCCTGGGCAACAGCCATGGGCGAGGCAGCCATCGCCGCAAGGGTTACTGCGAGGGCCACGGGCCTGCGAGTCGAGGGCGGACGGACGATTTTTGATCTGGTGGAAGTCATGCTGTTGGTTCTCCCTGCTAGCGTGCTGATTATAATTTTTGAGAAGTGCCGGGGAGTTTGACCCCCGCTCAGCGCCGGGGAACCCGGCCACACTCGCTGCACTTCACTATGCTATGCCGGTTGGAGAATATTTAGATTAGCGGGCAGTCTCAAGAGAGGTTTTTTAAGCAATGGTTGAATTATTTTCAGCCGAAATCGGTTTAATCGATGGGGTATCGCTCAAGTACCGGTCCCAGCGCCTGTTTCAACTCCCCGAGGTAGGCCTCGTAGTGGCGCCAGTGCTCCACCCCGGAGGTGTAGATCGGTTGGCGCACCTGTTCGGAACTGGCCGTACGCACAGCGCGCCGGGTCTGATGAAAGTGCAGGCAAGCCTGCTCGAAGACAAGGCCACAGTGATCCAGCACCCGGCGCAGCTGCGCCTCGGTGTCTGCCACCACCGCTTCGTACTGGACCCGCAAGACTTTCCCGGGCAAGACCCGGTCCCAGTGGTCCATCAGCGCCACATAGTCGCGATAGTAACGCCCGATATTGGACAGGCCATAGGTAAAGGGCTGGCCCTTGGCAAAGAGCTGGGTAAAACCGCTGAAACAGGCCGCCATCGGATGGCGCCTGGCATCGATGATTTTGGCATTGGGCAAAATCAGGCTGATCAGGCCCACATGAAAAAAGTTATTGGGCATCTTGTCGATGAAGTAGGGCGCGCTGCCGCGCTGGACACGGGTCCGCGCCAGGTACTCCTCACCCAGGTCACGCAATTGCTCGTCAGTCAACTCGCGCAGGATCTCGGGGTAGCGCGACGGGTCGGTCCGCTTGCGCCTGCCGCTGAGTCGCGCCACCAGGGCCAGGATATCCGGTAACTCCTTGGTACCATCCACCTGCGAGTGACTGGCCAGGATCTGCTCCAGCAGGGTGGACCCCGAGCGCGGCAGGCCGACGATAAAAATGGGATCCGCTGCCTGGCAGGCGCTGTCGCGAACCGCACTCATGAATGCACGCTCACACACGCTGGCAATGCGCTGCACATTGGCATGCGTTTCATCGGCGCTGTAGGCTTCCAGCGTGATTTTCGCCCGATTGCCCAGATCGTAGAAACGGAAAGAGTCGCGATAATCGCCGCGATCTTCGAGCGCCTTGCCCAGGGCGAAGCTGAGGTGAAAGTGATCTTCCATGGAGTTGTCGCTGGAACGCAGTTCGCGGCGCATGACGTCAAGGTCGGCATCGTCAAACCGGAAGGTCTTGAGATTGGCCAGGCTCCACCATGCGTCACCGAAGCCGGGCTGCAAGCTTACGGCCTGCCGGTATGCCGCGATCGCCTGCTCCTGCTCACCCACCGTCTTCAGGGCATGGCCGTAGGACAAGGCAATCTTCGCACGCGGTGGAAACTCGGTCAGCAAGCGCCGGTAGATCGGCAGGGCCGCGCCAAAATCCGCCAGTTTCACCAGCACGGAGGCCTTCAGCGTCAGCAGTGAAAGGGTATCCGGCTCCGTGGTCAGCATGCGCTCTACCTGGGCCAGGGCGACCTCCAGCTTGTTGCGCTTGCTCAGGACGTTGGCATAGTTGAGCCGGGCCATACGAAAGTCGGGTGCCAACTCCAGGCAGCGCTCCAGCAGCAGTTCCGCCTCGTCATACACACCCAACTGGATGCCTATCTCCGCTAACAGTCGAATCGCGTTGACGTTTGCGGGATGTGCCCTGAGAAAATCCCGGCACAGATCCTCAGCCTGCCCCGGTTTACCCGCCCGCAGCAGAGATGCCGCCCGCACCAGTTCCGGGTGCTCGGAGGCGGCCAGCACCTGGTTGAAGGCTGCGGCTGCACCCTCCTCATCGCCATCCGCCAGCAATAACTCCCCCAGCAATCGCCAGCTACCCGCCAGGGTGTGCTGCTGCGCGACCGCCCGCCGCAGGGCCTCAATGCTCTCGGCGACCGCGCCGGTATCGGCACAGGCAAAACCCAGCTCCTGCTGGGCGAGGGCAAAGTCCGGGGCGCGTTGCACGATTTCCCGCAAGCGCTGCAGCGCCAGGGCCTGCTCGCCGTTGGCGCGCATAGCGGCTGCCACCACGAACAGGCTGTTGATCTCCCGGGGATAGGCGCGAAGTATCTCCTGCGCCTGTTCCAGCGCCAGCGCCGTCCTGCCAGCGCCAAGCAGGCTGATGGCATGTCTGGCGGCGAGTTGCACATCCCCGGTAATCCCGGCCGACTGGCCCTTCATGTTCAATTCCGCCCTCTCGACTGTACTCGTCTGGTGATTCTTTCAGGTGCCGACTCTATCAACAAATGATGCCGTCGTGTAAGGCCGCAGAGGGCCTCATTCTTTTGTGCATGCTTGAACTGAATTCATCTTATACTTTCAGCATAACAAACCGGGACACCCCCATGAGAAAGAAAATTCCGCCACTAACGGCGCTCAGGAGCTTTGAGGCGGCGGCGCGCTACAGCTCTTTCCGCGATGCGGCGGATGAATTATGCGTTTCGCACTCGGCCATCAGCCACCAGATCAAGCAGCTGGAAAGCTATCTGGGAGTTGAGTTATTCATACGCAAATCCCGTGCCGTTGAGCTCACCAGCCAGGGTCGTGCCTATTATCCCGTCCTGCGCGAGGCCTTTGACCGTATCGCCGAAAGCACCGAGCTGCTGATGGCGCCCCAGTCTCCAGGGATACTGACCGTACAGCTGTACTCGACTTTCGCCATTCGCTGGCTGATTCCGCGCCTCTCCAAATTCAATAACGCCCACCCGGAGATCCAGGTTCGCCTGAATACCTCCCAGGCGGATGTGGATTTCCAGCAGACCGATGTCGACCTGTGCGTGATGATCGGCTCGCCCTCCTCGGCCAACCTGCACTATGACCACCTCTTCGACAGCCTGATGTTTCCGGTCGGCAGCCCGACCCTGCTGGCGTCAGACAAGCCCCTTGCCTCCCCGGCCGACCTGGCGCGGCACACCATCCTGCAGGTGTATCCATCCCGCAAGGACTGGTACGTCTGGCTGGAGGGCGCGGGCATCAAAGGCGTGGACCCGGAATCGGGACTGCAATTTGACAGCTATGAACTGGCCCTCTCGACGGCCGGGCAGGGTTTGGGCGTCGCCCTGGGAATGCAGCCCTACCTGTCCAGAGACCTGAAGTCGGGGTTGCTGGTGGAGCTGTTTCCCGGGCACCGGGTAAAAGCCGACGGCGGCTGGTACCTGGTATGCCGCAGCGAACGCGCTTATATGAGCAAGGTCGTCGCCTTCAGGGAATGGATCCTGGCGGAAGTCGCCGCGGATCCGGACCTGGAGGAGTTTTGCTGAATAGGTCGGTTGATATTGCTGAGCCTATTCAGGCTGGCCCCGATCCTGCGCGCGCGGGAAGTCCTGATTTAAGGACAGCACCAACGCGCAGCTCGATATAATCCCCGTCAGCAGTATCGGCAGGGACACCACCAGCACGGCCGTCTGGGCAACCTTTAGGCCGCCGATATACATCAGGGTCAGCGGCAGGATTGCCAGGGCCACGGCCCAGAAAGTGCGATGCCAGCGCGGTGCATCCTGGCCGGGGCGGAAATTATGACTGGCACTGGATGCCAGGACATGGGAGGCGGAATCATAAGTGGTTGCCGAAAAAATAATACTGACAAAGAAAAACAGGAAAATGACCAGGCCCGGCCAGGGCAAGCGCTCGAAACCGGCGATGATGGCCTGGTTTCCGCCCTGTTCCTGGAGGATCGACACCACGTCGAGCTCACCCGACAGTTGCAGGCTCAGAGAGTAGTTGCCGAGGATGAGGTAAAACAGCGCACAGCCAAGGCTGCCGTAGATCAGCATCCCCAGGACCACCTCGCGGATGGTGCGCCCACGGGAGATACGAGTGACGAACAATCCGACAAATGGTCCGTAGGCGATCCACCAGGCCCAATAGAACACTGTCCAGTCTTCAACGAAACGGGAGTCTGTGAAGGGCTCCACCCAGGTGCTCATGGCAACAAAATTCTGCAGCACCGTACCAACACTGCTCACGGCCGTCTTTATGAGGAACAGCGTGGGGCCGGCCACCAGGACAAAAACCAGCAGCAGCAGTGCCAACAAAAGGTTGAGGTCACTGAGCCGCTTCATCCCTCTTTCCAGGCCGAGAAAAACACTGGTAGCGAAGATCGCGACACAGAGACCGAGCACGGCGACTTGCATGCCAAAGCCGGTTTCGATACCGGTAAGCCAGGAAAGGAGTGCGGCCACTAAGGGGGTGGAAAAACCCAGCGATGAAGCCGCACCCCCGATCAATGCGAGCATGAACAGGAAATCCATAAGCCGCGCGAAACCACTTTCCTCCCGACCAGCCAGCCAGTAGTTACAGGCGACGCTGTATTTGAGTACCGGGACTTTGCGAGCATAAAAGGGGTAAGCAATGGCAATACTGGGTAAACAGTAAAACGCCCAGGCAATAAACCCCCAGTGAAATACCCCGTAGGAGGAGGCCCACTTGGCCGCCTCCAGCGATTTCGGCTCCGCCCCGAACGGCGGGGACTGGTAATAGTAGGCCCACTCGATAGTCGACCAGAACATAAGGCCGGCGCCTATACCGGCACAGAACAGCATTGCTATCCAGCTATAGGTGCTGAATTCAGGCTGGTCCTGGGCGGTACCCAGCTTGACCTTCCCATAGCGCCCGAAAGCCAACCAGAGCAACAGCACCAGGGCTGAGACGCCAGCCAGCAGGTAAAGCCAGCCAAAATTGGTCGCAACGAACTGGTAGCTGAGCTGCATGATCCGGGCGCCGGACTCGGGATAGAGCGCCAGCGGAACAGATACCAGCAGGATAATGAGGATGGTCGCGACGAAATTAGTCTTGTCTACATTCGAATCCAAGTGGCAGCTCCTGTTGTTATTTGTCTATCCCGGTGCAAACCTATACTACGCTGTGCCTGCACTGGGATACAGGGCGACGACGTGTTGTCACCAGAATCAACGGTTGAAAAATAATGCACCGAAGATGAAATAAATTGAGTGCAGTTTGCGGCGGCAGCTGCTGCTATCATTTGCGTACGCGAAAAAGCCGCTTGAAGCATCCCCAAAAGCACAGGAGTTAAGCATGTATATCAACGGTGCCTGGATTCAGTCCTCGCGCACATTCCCGGTCTTCAATCCCGCCAACGGCGAACAGATCGGCGCGGTGGTCGACGGCGACC
>Ga0105090_10001341_pt1 | contig 13213 bp, 14 predicted proteins | sample PPLLak3March2015_FD_79110 | JGI IMG/M metagenome (GOLD analysis project Ga0105090, IMG submission 79110) | Freshwater sediment microbial communities from Prairie Pothole Lake near Jamestown, North Dakota, USA - PPLs Lake P7 Core (1) Depth... | ecosystem: Environmental > Aquatic > Freshwater >... | reverse complement strand
TGCTCGCCAGCGCTGATCAAAAGGCCAGCGGCGCCACCGTGTTTGCCTACCATGTGCAAGACCCCGAGCGCTATGGCGTGGTCGCATTCGACGCCCAGGGCCGGGCCAGCAGCATCGAAGAAAAGCCGGCACAGCCTAGGAGCAACTTCGCCGTCACCGGCCTGTATTTTTACGACCCGCAGGTGGTCGACATCGCCAAGGCCGTCAAGCCCAGCGCCCGTGGCGAGCTGGAGATCACCGCCGTCAACCAGGCCTATCTGGAGCAAGGCACGCTGAACGTGCAGATCATGCAGCGCGGCTACGCCTGGCTCGACACTGGCACCCACGACAGCCTGCTGGAAGCCAGCCAGTTCATCGCCACCCTGGAAAAGCGCCAGGGCCTGAAGGTGGCCTGCCCCGAAGAAATCGCCTGGCGCAACGGCTTCATCGACGACGCCCAGCTGCAAAAGCTGGCCCAGCCGCTGGCCAAGAGTGGCTATGGGCAGTACCTGCTGCGATTGCTGAAAGATGGGGTCCAGCCGTGAAAGCCACCCCCACCGCCATCCCCGACGTTCTCATCCTCGAACCCAAGGTGTTCGGCGACGATCGCGGCTTCTTCTTCGAGAGCTTCAACGCCCGCACCTTCGAGCAGGCCACCGGGCTGAAGCCCGAATTCGTGCAAGACAACCATTCGAAGTCGGCAAAGAACGTGCTGCGCGGCCTGCACTACCAGATCCAGCAGCCGCAGGGCAAGCTGGTGCGGGTGGTGCAGGGCGAGGTGTTCGACGTGGCGGTGGATTTGCGCAAGAGCTCAGAAACCTTCGGCCAGTGGGTGGGCGAGGTCTTGTCGGCGGAGAACAAAAGGCAAATGTGGGTGCCCGAAGGCTTTGCCCATGGCTTCGTCGTGCTCAGCGAAACGGCGGAGTTTCTCTACAAGACCACCGATTACTACGCCCCGGCCCACGAGCGCTGCCTGGCCTGGAATGACCCAGGCGTCGGCATCCGGTGGCCACTGCAGGGTGCCCCGGCGCTGTCGGCCAAAGACCAGGTGGGCCAGCCCTTGGCGCAAGCCGAGTGCTTCACTTGAGCCGCAGGTTGCGGGCGACGCACCTCCACGCCTCGGCGCAGGCATCCGCCGCTGTATTTCCCCCGGTGCAAATCGTCGATAATCAATAGCTAATTCTTTCAGGGCCGCGCCTTCTAGCTCGCCCCCACCAAGCGTGAACTCATCCCCTGCCACCCAACAAGCCGTGCTCGTCCCCACCATCCTCTGCGGCGGTGCGGGTTCCAGGCTCTGGCCCGTCTCGCGTGAAACGCACCCTAAGCCGTTCATCCGCCTGGCCGATGGGCAAAGCCTGCTGCAAAAGGCCTTCCTGCGCGGGGCACAACTGCCCGGCGTAGGCAAGGTGCTGACGGTCACCAACCGCGACCTTTTCTTCAAGACCGAAGACGAGTTTCGCGAAGTCAATGCCGCCGGTATTGCCACGGCCTTCATCCTAGAGCCGTTCGGCCGCAACACCGCGCCCGCCATTGCCGCCGCCGCGCTGCAGGTGGCCAAGGAGGATGGTGAGCAGGCCCTCTTGCTGGTACTGGCGGCGGATCACCTGATTGCCGACGCCCCGGCTTTCCAGCAAGCCGTGCAGCAAGGCACCGCGCTGGCCGCTTCCGGCAAGCTCGTTACCTTTGGCATCCAGCCCGACGCGCCGGAAACCGGCTATGGCTACATCGAGGCCGAAGGCAACACCGTGTTGCGTTTCGTCGAGAAGCCTTCACTGGAGAAAGCCCGGCAATACCTGGCTTCGGGCCGCTTCCTGTGGAATTCCGGCATGTTCTGCTTTGCCGCGGGCACCATGCTTGCCGAGATGCAGAAACACTGCCCGGCCATCCTGGCGGCCACTCGCGCCTGCATGAAGCATGCCCGCCTGGCCACCGGCGCCGGGTTTGCCCAGGTCGAACTGGAGCCGCAAGCCTTTGCGCAGGTGCCTGACGACTCCATCGACTACGCCGTCATGGAAAAGTCAGACCGCGTCGCCGTGGTGCCCTGCAGCATCGGCTGGAGCGACATCGGCTCGTGGGACGCCCTGGGCGACCTGAACGCCGCCGACGTCAACGGCAACCGCGTGCTGGGCCAGGCCCAGCTGCACAACACGCACAACTGCACCATCCAGAGCGCGCACCGCATGGTGGGCGCCGTGGGGGTGGCCGACCTCATCATCATCGACACCCCCGACGCCCTGCTGGTGGCCAGCAAGGCCAGCGCGCAGGATGTGAAACACATCTACGCCGGCCTCAAGGCCCAGGGCCACGAAGCCCACAAACTGCACCGCACGGTACACCGCCCGTGGGGCACCTACACCGTGCTGGAAGAAGGCACTGGCTACAAGATGAAGCGCATCGAGGTCAAGCCCGGTGCCAGCCTGAGCCTGCAAATGCACCACCACCGCAGCGAACACTGGGTGGTTGTCAGCGGTACCGCGGTGGTCGTCAATGGCGACAAGGAAGTCACCCTGCTGCCCAACGAATCCACGTTCATCCCCGCCGGCCACAAGCACCGCCTGAAAAACCCCGGCGTGGTGGACATCGTGATGATCGAAGTGCAAACCGGCAGTTATCTGGGCGAAGACGACATCGTCCGTTTTGAAGACACTTACGGCCGTACTAGCCAAGCATGAACATGAGAACGCAAATTAAGATTTATGTCGCCGGCCACCGTGGCATGGTCGGTTCCGCCATCGTACGCGCCCTGCAACAACAAGGGCAAGCCGACATCGTCACCCGCACGCATGCTGAACTCGACCTCACGAACCAAGCCGCGGTGAACGCCTTCTTCGCTGCAGAAAAGCCCGACCAGGTCTATCTCGCCGCCGCCAAAGTCGGCGGCATCCACGCCAACAACACTTTTCCGGCCCAGTTCATCTATGAAAACCTGATGGTCGAGGCCAACGTTATCCATGCAGCCCATCTGCATGGCGTGCACAAGCTGCTCTTCCTCGGTTCCAGTTGCATTTATCCCCGGCTCGCGCCACAGCCCATGAGTGAGGATGCGCTGCTGACCGGCGCGCTGGAGTCCACCAATGAGCCTTACGCCATCGCCAAAATCGCCGGCATCAAGCTTTGCGAAAGCTACAACCGGCAGTATGGCCATGACTACCGTAGCGTCATGCCGACCAACCTGTATGGCCCAGGCGACAACTACCACCTTTCCAATAGCCACGTCCTGCCCGCCATGATCCGCAAGTTCCACCTTGCCAAACTAGCACAAGCAGGCGATGTGGAAGGCATCATTGCTGACGAAGTCCGTTTTGGCGAAATCCCGTCCGACATTCATCGAATGATCGGTTTTGACACGGGCGACCGCAAAATCACGCCAAAAACCACTGTCAGCCTGTGGGGCACCGGCACTCCCTTCCGAGAGTTCCTCTATGTCGACGATATGGCTGCTGCCAGTGTCTTCGTCATGAACCTGGACAAGGCCATCTACGACGCCAATACTCAGCCCATGCTCAGCCACATCAACGTTGGCTACGGTAGCGACATCACCATCCGCGAAGCTGCGCAAGCGGTCGCCAAGGTGGTCGGTTACACCGGGCAAATCGATTTCGACGCCAGCAAACCGGACGGCACGCCGAAGAAACTGATGGACAGCAGACGCCTTGAAAAGCTTGGCTGGAAAGCGAATATCTCTCTTGAGCGAGGCCTTCAACAGGCTTATGCGGACTATTTGAGTAAGGACAATAAATAAATGAGTACGATCCAACCCAAAGTCGCCCTCATAACCGGCATCACCGGCCAAGACGGCTCATATCTCGCCGAGTTCCTTCTGGAAAAAGGATACATCGTGCACGGCATCAAGCGCCGGGCCAGTTTGTTCAACACGCAGCGTGTCGACCATATTTACCAGGATCCGCACATCAAGGATGCCCATTTCAAGTTGCACTACGGTGATCTGTCTGACACCAGCAACCTCGTACGCATCGTGCAGGAAACGCAGCCCGACGAAATCTACAACCTCGGCGCCCAAAGCCACGTCGCGGTCAGTTTTGAAAGCCCGGAATACACCGCCGACGTAGACGCTATCGGCACGCTGCGTATTCTGGAAGCCATTCGCATCCTCGGTCTGGAAAAGAAAACACGTTTCTACCAGGCATCGACCTCCGAACTCTACGGTTTGGTGCAGGAAATCCCGCAAAAGGAAACCACGCCCTTCTACCCGCGCAGCCCCTACGCTGTGGCCAAGATGTACGCCTACTGGATTACGGTGAATTACCGAGAGGCGTATGGTATCTACGCTTGTAACGGCATCCTCTTCAACCATGAATCTCCACGTCGGGGCGAGACTTTCGTGACCCGCAAGATTACCCGCGGTCTCGCCAACATCGCGCAAGGGCTCGAAAGCTGTCTCTATATGGGCAATCTGGATGCGCTGCGCGACTGGGGGCATGCCAAGGACTACGTGCGCATGCAGTGGCTGATGCTGCAGCAGAATGCCCCGGAAGACTTCGTCATTGCCACCGGCGTTCAGTACAGCGTCCGCCAGTTCATTAAGTGGTCAGCCGAGGAACTTGGCATCACCTTGCGCTTTGAGGGTGAGGGTGTCGATGAGCGCGCAATAGTTTCATCCATAACCGGTGAAAACGCGCCTGCCCTTAGCGTGGGCGATATCGTTGTGAGCATCGATCCGCGCTACTTCCGTCCCACAGAAGTCGAAACGCTGCTTGGCGACCCAACCAAAGCCAAGGAAAAGCTCGGCTGGGTGCCGGAAATTACCGTTCAGGAAATGTGCCGTGAAATGGTCGCTGCTGACCTTGCTCAAGCCAAGCAGCATGCCCTCCTTAAGCGGCATGGGTACACGGTAAGTGTAAGTGTCGAATGATGATGCGATCGGAATGCCATTTTTGAGCGAATCGAAGATATCCAATGCGGATCGAATTTGAGAGCGCGCCCAATATGACCCCGTTGCGGTTCCGCACTGGTCACTGGTGGGCCTTAGCTGGGTTGACTAGGTAGACGAAGTGAGCTTGGTCCGCAACGCAATATGGAACCTCATCGGCCAGATATTGCCGCTGGTCGCGGCTATTTTGGTCATACCGTTGCTGCTCAGATTGATGGGAGCCGAGGGCTTTGGGCTCGTCACGATCATCTGGACGCTCATTGGATATTTCAGTCTTTTTGACTTTGGACTCGGCAGGGCGCTTACCAAGTTCGTATCCGTGGAAATCGGGCAACAGAACCCCCAGGCCCTCCCGAATCTGATTGCTACTGCCATGACGCTGCTGGCGGTTCTTGGCGTAGCGATGGCTTGCCTGATATGGTTATCGGTACCGTGGATGGTTGCCAACGTCCTCAAGCCAAAAACAAGTGACCCGGCTGAAGTGGCTTTCGCATTCCACCTTGCAGCATTAGCGATTCCCTTTGTGGTAATCAACGTTGGATTGCGGGCAGTACTCGAAGGTCTTCTTCGCTTTGATCTGACCAACTTGATACGTGTCCCTTTTGGCTTGTTTACGATTATTTCCCCGGCTGTGGTCGCCTTTCTTGGATATGGCCTGCCAGCAGTTGTGTTAGCCATTGGCGTGGGTATCCTGATTGCAATGTTGAGTTACGCAATACTGTTAAAGACGTCAACCCGTGGATTCAATATTGAAACCGGGGGGGTGTATTGGTCAATTTCAAAAAGACTTCTTAGGTTTGGTGGGTGGATTTCAGTAAGCAATTTTGTTGCGCCAGTGATATTTCATCTGGATCGCTTCGTAATCAGTGCAGCTTTGTCCGTTGCTGTCATGGCCTATTATGTAGCTCCATACGAAGCTGTTACAAAGACGCTTATCCTGTCTTCAGCCATTGCAGGATCGTTGTTTCCAATCTTTGCAAAACTTCCAGGCGCGAACGGCAGATCTCATATGGCGACTATGCTGACGGGAACCCGAGTGGTTATGGCGCTCATGATTCCAGTTCTTTCGGTGGTTGCATGTTTCGGATATGAGTTGCTCGATCTGTGGGTTGGTCAAGAGGTGGCAAAAAATGGTAGTAGACCGTTGCTTTTTCTTTCAGTTGGCGTTTTCTTCAATGCCATAGCTTATATGCCCTACACCCTAATACAGGCGAGTGGTCGAGCTGATCTGGTGGCAAAAATACAACTGTTTCAAGTACCAATTTACCCAATTGTATTGTGGTTCTTTGTTTCTCAATGGCATCTTGAAGGTGCGGCAGTCGTTTGGACTGGTCGCGCATTGTTCGAGATGATTGTATTCTTCATCTTGGCAAGAAAAATAAGTGGCGCCGGGAGTACCTCCGGAAAAGTCGGTCTGTACATCTTGTGTGGCGCAGCTATTTTTGTATTGGGCCTGTCTCTTGACGGCTTACCTGTAGTGTTGCGAATCCCATCGCTTGCTGTTGCTCTTTTTTTGTTTTTCTATTTTCTCTGGCGCCGTGTTTTTTCAGCCAGAGATAAGTTGTGGATCGCGAAAAAATATATTTTAACTTCCAGTAGATTTTTCAAAAAAAAGTAGTGTGGTTTTACACATCTAAATAAAATGCTGAAATATCTACCACTAATATTAATGGAAGCCTATCTGGCCTTGACTGGACTCCTTTTTTTATTAGGGCCATTTGATTGGCCAAGGGTAAATTTTTATGTGCTTTTTGCATTTTTGGTATTCTACCAGGTCGCTTTGGCAATTGGGTACTACATGGGAACCTATCCATCAAAAATAGTCCGCAAGAAGTTAGATATAAATTATTGGTTCAAGGCCTCATTGATTATTAGTGTTATTTTGATAATACCATATACTTATATTTATACCGGAAAATACCCGTGGGATATTATCCAGGAAGTGCCGGATCAGGCGCAGGCGTTTTCTGAATATTACCAGCGCCTTTCTATGGAAAGAACGCCGGAGCGCATTTTTATTATGATGGCGAGAACACTATTTTCTCCGCTATTGGTCGCACTGATTCCGTTGATGTTTTGGACAAAGCGGCTGGCAATTGGATGGAAAATACTTTTCATTTTATATGTTTTACTATATTTTTCATTTTCGCTTTTGAGAGGGACCGATAAAGAGAGTGCGGATTTTTTAGTGTTTTTCTTTGTCGGCTTGTTCTCACGGATTGCGATAAATCATTTCTCCAAGGAAGTTAAATCAAGCCGCACGAAAATTTGGCTAATTGTTCTGCTTTTATCGTTTGGTCTATGGGGTTCGTACACGACATTCATGGACCGAAAGATGTCGAGGCTGGGTGGGGACGATCAGGTCTGTATTCAGCAAGCAGACGTTTGTGCGGATATGAATAGAGGAGTGATGCCATATTTGGATGACAAGAACAAGTTCGGGTTCAGCATGGCTACGCTTTACCTGTCAATTGGATATTATGGTATGGGTTTGGCTCTTGAGGAGGATTTCGAATCGTCTCTCGGGCTTGGCCACTCACTATTCATTTCCAATGCGGCGATGCAAGTTCAGGATCTGCGCTCCTTCTTTGATCGGACATATACTGAAAAAATTTCGCTGAAAGGTTGGGATGCGCAGGTCTATTGGGCTACGACCTATACATGGTTGGCAAATGATGTAGGGTTTTTTGGCGTTATAGTATTGATGCTTTTGATTGGCTTCGTTTTTTCCAGAACATGGCAAGATGTAATTTCACTAAAGGATCCCGCTGCTATTATTTTATTTTCCCAGATCGTGCTGATGCTTTTTTATTTACCAGCTTTTAATGTAACAATGCAAAATATAGATAGCTATTTTGCATTTATTTTCTGGTTGGTTTTTTGGCTTGGTGGCTTTTCTACAGTTGCACGGCGTGTCGATAAAAATAGTTCTAAGGCAGATGCAACAATATGAAAATAAGTATCGCAGTGGCCTCGTACAATTATGGCAGATTTCTCGAGGATTGCCTGGGGAGTTTGGCGTGGCAGGACTACAATGATTTCGAGGTGCTCATCGCCGATGGTGGATCGCAGGATGAATCACTTGAGATTATTGAACGGTACTGTAAGAAAGATTCTCGGTTCAGGTTAGTCAGTACAGAGGACCGCGGGCAGGCCGATGCCATTCAAAAGGCACTGGGGCAGGCGACCGGTGACGTGATCGGGTTCCTAAATGCAGATGATATGTATCTTTGCCGAAATGTGTTTTCGACGGTAGTGGGCTCGTTCCATCAGTATCCGCGAGTGGGGGTTTTTACTTTTGCTGCATGGTTCGTTGAAGAGGGTGGGCGTACCATCAAGCGTGTTAACCATCGCCATCACCCGTTGGATAGCCTAGCCTGGATGAAATTCAGGCCTCAGATTGTTCAGCCTGCAACCTTCTGGTCACGGGAAGTAGCCACCGCCATCCCGTTCCACGAAAAATTTCACTACGTTTTCGATACGGTTTTCTTCTATCAGGCCTATCAGAAATTCTCCTTCCTTGAGTTGTCTAAGCCCGTGGCAGCTTATCGCCTTCATGGTTCCAACAAGTCGATGACCGTCCGTTCTGCCCGGATTTTTGAACTAGCAGAATTCGAACGCCTGAAATTTGGTCGAAGCTCTTTGCGTGGGTTGTATCTGGATATGGTTGGTCATCTTGCATCGATTTGTGAGCGCTATCCTGCAATAGGCCGACCGTTGATCAAGCTCGTGTACCTGACGGTTAACTCTGTCTCGTTCCTTTGTTTTTATCGCTTGCCAGGCATTTGATTCCAAAACATAAAACTTAGAATGAAAAAAGTCGCCATCCTTCAGTCGAACTACATCCCATGGAAGGGCTATTTCGACATGATCGCCGCGGTGGATGAATTCATCCTCTACGACGAAATGCAATACACGAAGAACGACTGGCGAAATCGCAACCAGATCAAGACCCCGCAGGGGGTGCATTGGCTGACGGTTCCCGTTAGGACAAAGGGACGATTTGGTCAGACTATTCGCGAGACGGAGATCGAGGGGGCTCAGTGGGCAAGGGATCACTGGAAGTCCCTTTCGCAGAACTACCGCCGCGCAGCATGCTTTTATGAGATTGCGGCCTGGCTCGAACCGCTCTATCTGACAGAGCAACCAACGTACCTTTCCCAACTGAATCGTCGCTTCATTGAAGCAATTTGCACTTACCTGGGTATCGAGACGATCATCACCAATTCATGGGATTACCCTTTATCTGAGGGCAAGTCGGAACGGGTGGCTGATCTGTGTGCTTCCGCAGGGGGAGGCGAATACATCTCTGGGCCGGCGGCCAGGGACTACATCGAAGAGGCTGTCTTCGCCAAGCGTGGCATCAAGCTGACCTGGTTCGATTACGCCGGATACCCGGAGTATCCGCAGCTCTGGGGCGAATTCATCCATGGGGTTACCATACTGGATTTGCTCTTCAACTGCGGTAAGGATGCCCACCGCTACATGAGGTATCTGCGCCCGTGAAGTTGTCCATCGTTGCAACCCTCTACCAGTCTGCACCCTACATTGCCGAGTTCCACCAACGTGCCAGTGTGGCGGCCAAGCAACTGGTCGGAAACGAATACGAAGTCGTTCTGGTGAATGATGGTTCGCCAGACAACAGTCTGGATCTCGCCGTGCAACTTGCCGAGTCCGATGACCATGTCGTCGTCGTTGATCTTTCGCGAAACTTTGGACATCACAAGGCGATGATGACCGGGCTTGCCCATGCCAGTGGGGAGCAAGTTTTCCTCATTGATAGTGACCTGGAAGAGGAGCCGGAATGGCTCTTGAGCTTTGCCAAGGAATTGGTAGCTGAAAAGTGCGACGTAGTTTTCGGGGTGCAACAACAGCGCAAGGGCAAGGGATTCGAGCGATTTACCGGGCAATGGTTCTGGCGGTTATTTAACTTGCTGACGGGCCTGCAACTTCCAGAAAACGTTGCCACTGCCCGGTTAATGTCGCGCCGCTACGTTGACGCTTTGTTGACCCATAGAGAGCGTGAAGTATTCATGGCAGGGCTATGGCACATTACGGGGTTCAAGCAAGTACCTCAAACGATTCAAAAACACAGTATTGGTGCAACGACATACACGTTGGGGCGAAAAATGTCTTTGCTTGTTAACTCCATAACATCTTTCAGCAATGCACCACTTGTCAGTATCTTCTATCTCGGACTACTCATCTCGCTCACTGCCGTTATTTATATCGCCTACCTTTTCTTCAACTGGTGGTTCGTTTCGAAGCCTTTGAGCGGGTGGACGTCAGTGATGGCGTCAATTTGGTTGCTTGGTGGGTTGATAATGTCCTCGATCGGTGTCGTTGGAATATATTTGTCAAAAATCTTTTCTGAGACCAAGCAACGCCCTTATTCGATAGTTCGACAAGTCTTTGGGCGCAATCAATAATGCTAAGAATTGTATTTCTGTGCTCTGGCGGTGGCGGCAACCTTCGATTTATCGCAGAAGCTATACGTCTTGGATTAATAGCAGATGCTGAGATATGCGGTGTAATTACAGACCGTGAATGTCCTGCCGTTCGGTTCGCAAGGCAAAATAATATACCTGTCTCAGAGTGTGATTTCTCGGAGAAAGATCAGCTTAGTGTGATGACTAGGCTACTTGATCTAGATCCGGGAATTATTGTTTCAAATGTCCACAAAATTCTTTCGTCGGTCGTGGTTAATACATTTCGAGGGAAATTAATCAATCTGCACTACTCGCTTCTACCCGCATTTGGTGGTGTTATTGGAGCAAAAGCGCTTAGCCGAGCTCTCGATTACGGCGTGCAGCTTGTCGGAACGACTTTGCATTTGGTTGATGATCTCGTAGATGCGGGTTCTCCGGTGGTCCAGACAGCCATTCCGGTTATCCAAAGAGACGAGATGCCGGCCTTGATGGATATCGTATTCCGGGCTGGCTGCATATCCTTGCTAACTGGGATGCAGTTGATTAGAGAGGACAAACAGATTGCATTGGGAGAGGTGCGTTCTCTGATAGAAATATCGGGACGCTCCGTGTTTTTCAATCCTCCGGTGACGTTAGTTCCACAGTTTCAAGATGAGTCTTTTTGGAGACGTTTGAAATGAGGAATTATTTGATGATCCTGCCGATTGCGCTTCTGGTTACCTACAGTCAGCTCATCGTGAAATGGCGGTCAGACGTTGTTGACCAGTTGCCAGGTGCGGGTTTCTTGCAACATCTAATTAGATTTATATCCGATCCGCTAATTCTTTCAGCATACGCCGCTGCACTATTTGCCTCTTTTGCCTGGTTGTACGTGGTGACCAAACTGCCTCTGACCGTTGCTTTCCCTGTTTATATCGGCGTTACTTTTGCCATGGTTTTGCTCGGGGGATGGTTTTTTCTGTCTGAAACGCTCACTGCCACAAAATTCATCGCTGTCTTGCTGATCTTCAGCGGCATTGTCCTTGGCGTAACTACCGATGCATGACGCGGGGCAGGCATCCGCAATCGAGCGATGGTTAGCCGAGGTGCGTTCACAATTCGTCGACGTTGCCCCTGAGTTATTGCCGTTGTTTGACACCTACGCGGCAGAAGCGCTATTTGGTCGGCGTTACATCGATTCCGACTTAGGGGGGTTACGCCCGGGTGCCAAGGTGCTTGAGGTTGGTGCTGGCTCGTTGCTGCTTAGTTGCCAGTTGATGAGAGAGGGGTTTGACGCCACGGCACTTGAGCCGACCGGTGAGGGTTTTTCTCATTTTGACAAGATGCGTCAAATGGTTCTGGACAAAGCCCGTGCCCATGGGTGCTGCCCGACGATTCTTGACCTGCCTGCTGAGCGTCTTGCTGCGGTGAACTGCTTTGACTATGCGTTTTCGGTCAATGTGATGGAGCATGTGGATGACGTTGCGCGCGTCTTGGAAACCGTGGGAAAGAGTCTCACGGTCGGTGCAAGCTATCGTTTTACCTGTCCGAATTACCTTTTTCCGTACGAGCCACACTTCAACATCCCTACCTTTTTTTCCAAACAGCTTACGGAAAGGCTCCTAGGGCGGAAAATATTTGAGAGCCAACGAGTGCCCGACCCATCTGGAACCTGGAAATCTCTGAACTGGATCAATGTCCTTAAGGTCGGAAGGTGTGTTCGACGGTTGTCGGGGCTCAGGGTGACTTTCAATCGCGCCATGTTGGTGTCGACGCTTGAGCGCGTTGTCTCCGATCCGGACTTCGCAGCACGGCGCTCCCCAGGCATGCGACGTTTTCTTTCGGGTCTGGTTCGTTTGCGAATACATTACCTCCTAGGGTTCGTGCCGGCACTATTGCAGCCCATCATCGATTGCAACATGCAAAAAATCTCTGGTGCGGAGATGTGCTGATGGCACAGATTACCAATGGTGTTAGAGCCGTTCTCTCGCATCCGCGAGTCTATTCTTCGTTTCAGTCGCTAATGGGGGCGCATAAGTTCAGGACGAACTTTGTCTCGCAGTTCGTTCGTCCGTTCCCTCGAATGGCAATTCTCGATATTGGTTGTGGCCCGGCGGATATCCTGGCATATCTGCCCGATGTCAATTATTGGGGATTTGACATCAGCGAGGCGTATATCGAAAGAGCTCGAAATGCTTTCGGGACGCGGGGGCGTTTTCATTGCAAGCGACTTCAGGTCGATGACCTCGACGGATTGCCGAGGTTCGACGTGGCATTGGCGATCGGCTTACTGCACCACCTCGACGATCCGGTCGCCTTGAACGTATTGCAACTTGCTCATCAGGCCTTGAAGCCGGGAGGCCGTTTGCTGACTGTTGATCCCTGCTTAGATCCCTCGCAGAGTCCTATCGCACGTTTTCTGGTTCGGCACGACCGCGGGCAGAATGTGCGGGACATGGAAGGGTACGAGGCGCTCGCACTAAAAGTGTTCAAGGCTCCAAAAGCAGCGGTGAGCCATCAGGCGTGGATTCCTTACACGCACTGCATCATGGAGTGTCAGAAGTGACTCAGCAAGCAATTCTTAACGTGGAGGCTGGTAGTGAATAGCGATTGGATTCCGTTCAACAAGCCGTACATGACCGGCAAGGAGCTTTACTACATTGCAGAAGCGAAGTTTGGCAACATGCTGGCGGGTGACGGTCCCTTCACCAAACGTTGCCACCAGTGGCTTGAGCAAAGAACGGGATGTGCCAAGGCGCTCCTGACGCATTCCTGTACTGCGGCGCTGGAGATGGCGGCCCTGCTACTGGATATTCAGCCGGGTGATGAAATCATCATGCCTTCGTTTACCTTTGTTTCGACAGCCAACGCTTTCGTCTTGCGCGGTGGTGTGCCAGTGTTTGTGGACATTCGTGAAGACACGCTGAATCTTGAT
>Ga0105090_10001339_pt1 | contig 13215 bp, 10 predicted proteins | sample PPLLak3March2015_FD_79110 | JGI IMG/M metagenome (GOLD analysis project Ga0105090, IMG submission 79110) | Freshwater sediment microbial communities from Prairie Pothole Lake near Jamestown, North Dakota, USA - PPLs Lake P7 Core (1) Depth... | ecosystem: Environmental > Aquatic > Freshwater >... | reverse complement strand
TGGTGCTGGACGATGGCACGCGCATCGCCTGCGGCAGCTTGATCAATGCCGCTGGCAGCGGCGCCGCCGCGCTGGCGCGCAGCGCCGGCATCGACTTGCCGGTGCAGCCGCGAAAGCGCTGCGTGTTCCATGTGCGCAGTCCGGCGCGCACGCCCGGCTGCCCACTGGTCATCGACCCGAGCGGCGTGTACTTCCGCCCGGAAGGCACCGGCTGGTTGTGCGGCGTGGCGCCGCCCGAGCATGAAGACTCGCCCTGCGAGGACTTCGAGGTGCAGCACGCGCTGTTCGACGAGCGCATCTGGCCGGTGCTGGCCGAGCGCGTCGATGGCTTCGAGGCGCTGCGCGTCATGCGCGCCTGGGCCGGCCACTACGACGTGAACCTGCTCGACCACAACATGATCCTGGGTGCGCACCCGGATATCGACAACCTGCTTTTCGCCAACGGCTTCAGCGGCCACGGTCTGCAGCACTCACCGGCCGTCGGCCGGGCGCTGAGCGAGCTGGTGGTGCATGGCGGCTTCCGCAGCCTGGACCTGTCGCGGCTGGGCTGGGCCCGTGTGCTGCGGCAGCAGCCGCTGTATGAACTCAACGTGGTGTAGGGAGACTTCTCATGCTGCAGGGTTGCGTCGACTGGCCCGAGGCGACCGCGGCGCGGTATCGTGCCGCGGGCCTGTGGGACGGCAGCACGCTGTTCGGGCTGCTCGAAGCTGCGGCGGCGCGCTGGCCAGACAAGGCGGCGCTGGTAGCCGGGCCGCGCCGGCTGAGCTATGCCGAGCTGCGGCAGCAGTCCACGCGCCTGGCCGCGCGACTGCTGGACCTGGGCCTGGCACCGTGCGACCGCGTGGTGGTGCAGCTGCCGAACATCCTGGAATTCGCGGTCGTGTACTTCGCCTTGGCCCGCCTCGGCGCCATTCCGGTGATGGCGCTGCGGCCGCACCGACACGCGGAAGTGCGGCACTTTCTCAACACTTCCGGCGCCAAGGCCTATGTGATCGCCGACCGCGTGGGCGACTTCGACTACCGCGACATGGCCGAGCAGCTGCGCGTCGACGCGCCAGCGCTGCATCACGTCATCGTCGTCGGCGACGCCCGGCCCGGCCAGCAGGCCTATGCCGAGCTGATGCGCGACGGTGACTTCGAGCCGCCTGCCGTGCAGGTGGACCCGGCCGAGGTGGGCACGATGCTGCTGTCCGGCGGCACCACCTCGATGTCCAAGCTGATCCCGCGCACCCACCAGGACTATGTGCTGAACGCGCGGCTGTGCGGGCGCGCGGCCGGCTTCGACGAAGCCACGGTCTTCATGGCCATCCTGCCGCTGGGCCACAACTACAACCTGGCGTCGCCGGGCATGCTGGCCACCTTGCTCTATGGCGGCACGGTGGTGCTGGCCGCGTCGACGCAGACTGACGACATCTTCGCCACCGTGCAGCGCGAGTGCGTCACGCACATCGCCGCGGTGGTACCGCTGATCGCCACCTGGCTGGCCAGCGACGTGGAGACACGTTACGACATGTCGTCGCTGAAGGTAGTGCAGAACGGCGGCGCACGCCTGGCGCCGGAGCTGCGCTCGCGGCTGCGAGAACGCTTCGGGTGCATACCGCAGGAGATCTACGGCACCGCCGAGGGCCTGATCAACATGACGCGGCTGGACGATGCCGAGGAAGAGCTGCTGCATAGCTCGGGCGCGCCGGTGTGCGACGAGGACGAGATCCGCGTGCTCGACGAGCAGGACCGCGACGTACCCGACGGCGAGAGCGGCGAGCTGGTGACACGCGGGCCCTACACCATCCGCGGCTACTACATCGCGGCTGACAAGAACGCCGAGGCCTTCACCGCCGACGGCTTCTACCGCATGGGCGACATCGTGCGCAAGCGCGGCAGGCATGTCTATGCGGAGGGCCGCCGCAAGGACTTCATCAACCGCGGCGGCGAGAAGATCAGCTGCGAGGAAATCGAGAACCTCATGTTTGCACACCCCAAGGTGAAGACCGCCACGCTGGTGGCCATGCCGGATGCAGTGTTCGGCGAGAAGGCCTGCGCCTTCGTGGTGCCGCACCCAGGCCAGATGCTGAGCTTCGACGAGCTGGTCGCCTTCCTGCGCAGCCAGCAGATTGCCAGCTTCAAGCTGCCCGAAAGGCTGGAGATCGTCGACAAGCTGCCGGTCAGCCCGGTGGGCAAGATCCTCAAGCGCCAGCTGCGCGAGGCCATCGCGCTGAAGCTGCAACAGGAGCAACGCCCATGAACATCCTGATCGCCGGAGCCGGCCCGGCCGGCCTGTACCTGGCCTACCTGCTCAAGCGCCAGGATGCGCGACACCAGATCCGCATCGTCGAGCAGAACCCGCCGGATTCGACCTTCGGCTTCGGCGTCGTCTTCTCGGACCGTGCGCTCGACTTCCTGCGCGACGACGACGAAGAGACCCACGCACTGATCGTTCCGGCCATGCAGCGCTGGACCGATCTGAGCCTGGTGCACCATGGGCAGCGCATCACCATCGACGGCGTGGGCTTTGCTGCGATCGGCCGGCTGCAACTGCTGCAGCTGCTGCAGCAGCGGCTGGCCTCGGTGGGCGTCGAGCCACAGTATCGCCAGACGCTGGGCGATGCCGCGGCGCTGGCCGACCACGATCTGGTGGTCGCCGCCGACGGCGCCAATTCCTTCGTACGCCGCACGCACGAAGCCGCCTTCGGCACGGTGATCGAGCCGCTGGCCAACCGCTTCGTCTGGTACGGCACCACCCAGCCCTTCGACACTCTGACGCAGACCTTCATCCGCACCGAACACGGCTGCATGAACGCGCACCACTACCCCTATGCGCCGGGCATGAGCACCTTCATCATCGAATGCGACCCCGCCACCTGGCAGCGCGCCGGCTTCGAGCACATGGACGAGGACACGACGCGCCAGCGGCTGGAACTGGCCTTTGCCGAGACGCTGGGCGGCAAGCCGCTGATCGCCAACAAGTCGATCTGGCGCCAGTTCCCGAAGATCCGCAATGCGCATTGGAGCGCGGGCCGCCATGTGCTGGTGGGCGACGCGCTGCGCACGGCGCACTTCTCCATCGGCTCGGGCACGCGGTTGGCCTTCGAGGACGCAATCGCGCTGGCCAAGGCCCTGCGCGATCACGCCACCGACGTGCCGGCGGCGCTGCAGGCCTACGAGGCCGCGCGCCGGCCGGTGGTGGACAAGCTGGTGGACGCGGCCAACCGCAGCGCCGACTGGTACGAACATTTCGCCGAGCACATGCGGCTCGAGCCCTGGGCCATGGCCTGGAGCTACATCCAGCGCAGCGGACGGGTGGACATCGACAAGCTGCGCCAGGTGTCGCCGCGCTTCATGGCCGGCTACGAGGCCTGGGCCGCCGATAATCGCGGATGAACTCCGCGCCCGCCTCAGACTCCTTCGCCAACCTGCCGCTGCCACCGGCCACACTGCAGAACCTGCAGCGCCTGGGCTACGACACGATGACGCCGATCCAGGCGGCCAGCCTGCCGCTGGCGCTGGCCGGGCACGACCTGATCGCCCAGGCCAAGACCGGCAGCGGCAAGACGGCCGCGTTCGGACTGGCGCTGCTGGCCAACCTGAACCCGCGCCGCTTCGCGGTGCAGTCGCTGGTACTGTGCCCCACGCGCGAACTGGCCGATCAGGTGACGCAGGAGCTGCGCCGCCTGGCGCGTGCCGAGGACCACATCAAGATCCTGACGCTGTGCGGCGGCGCGACGATGCGCCCGCAACTGGCCAGCCTGGAGCACGGTGCGCACATCGTCGTCGGCACGCCGGGGCGCATCATGGACCACCTTGAGCGCGGCAGCCTGGACCTGCAGGCCCTGAACACGCTGGTGCTGGACGAGGCCGACCGCATGCTCGACATGGGCTTCCACGACGACATCGCCACGGTGGCCAGGCAGTGCCCCACGCAGCGCCAGACGCTGCTGTTCTCGGCCACGTACCCGGAAGGTATCGCCAAGCTCAGCGCCGCCTTCATGCGCCAGCCGAAGGAGGTGAAGCTGCAGCAGGCGCACGCCGCCGGCAAGATCTGCCAGCGCTTCTACGAGGTGCGCGAAGACAACCGCCTGCATGCGGTGTCGCTGCTGCTCAACCACTACCGGCCGGTCAGCACGCTGGCCTTCTGCAACACCAAGCAGCGCTGCCGCGAACTGGTGCAGGTGCTGCGCGGCATGGGCTTCGCCGCACTGGAATTGCATGGCGATCTGGAGCAGCGCGACCGCGACCAGGTGCTGGTGCAGTTTGCAGGTCAGAGCATCAGCGTGCTGGTGGCCACCGACATCGCCGCGCGCGGCCTGGACATCGGCGGGCTCGAAGCGGTGATCAATGTCGACATCACGCCCGATGCCGACACCCACACCCACCGCATCGGCCGCACCGCACGCGCCGATGCCTCGGGCTGGGCCTTCAGCCTGGCCAGCATGGACGAGATGGGCCGGGTCGGGCAGATCGAGCAGTCCTTGGGCTTCAGCAGCGAATGGCACAAGCTGGAGGAACTCACCGAAAGCGGCAATGAACCGCTGCGACCGCCGATGCGCACGCTGCAGATCCTTGGCGGGCGCAAGGAGAAGATCCGCCCCGGCGACGTGCTGGGCGCGCTGACGAAGGACCTGGGTTTCCCCGGCGCGGCCATCGGCAAGATCAACGTCAACGAATTCTCGACTTACGTAGCGGTTCGGCGCGAGCTGGCCGAAGAGGTGCTGCGTCGGCTGTCGGCAGCCAAGGTAAAGGGGCGCAGTGTCAAGCTGCGGCTGCTTCAGGGCTGAGGCCGGCGTGCAATCGATCCTGTAGTAGTTCGGCGCCGACAAGCGGCGCATAGCCGTATCTCGTTGCGCTATTTGCTGTTCGACCGGCCGGCGTGCGAAGTCGGCTGCGGTAGCGCGATGGCGTCACCCGCGTTCTCCGGCCCACGCTCGCGGGCGAGCGACTTCTGTTCGTCGGCGTTGCCTCATCGCCACCGACCAGGCAGCTCACCAGCCAGCGTGTCGCGAATGGGGCCTGCGCCCGCGGGCGGCCACCATCGCACTACAACAAACGCTCTCTGTGTTCGGCCACGAATACCTCGGCCCGCGCGGGACAGCAGCAGACGGCCGCTATGCGCCGCAAGCCGAAACCAACTTTCTATGCAGCTGATCGCTACTTGGCAACAGGCCCATCACGCAGGCCGGACCTTGCACCAGCTGCCTGCGCTGCCCAGCGGCAGCTACTCGCCAGACCCCCGCTCGCGAATCAGGGCAGAGACCTTCGTTGCCAGCTCCGGCGTCACCTGGGTGTCATGCACGGTGGCAGCGTGCTCCGCCGCCTGCCTCAGCACCTCCTCCTTCGTCGCGCCATGAACAACGCCGGGGCAGTCGAAGCCCACGTCCTTGCATCGAAGTTCGTACATCGCCATCTCCTGCAGCAGACCGACCATCGCACGCCGAGCCAGGAGGGCCGGGATCGAAGGTGATCGGGGACTGCAGTGAAACACCCTGCCGTCACGAGCTCGTCACGAGCCGTCGCTCATGCCACCACGATCTCGATGGGTGCCGCGCGGGATAGCGTCGCATAGACCGGGCATCGTGTCTTGAAGGCATGCAGCAGCAGTTCGCGCTGCGCGGCGTCGGCCCCGTCGAGTCCGATGCGCAGCTTGAAGCTCTGGAAACGCGGATCGAAGGGTTCACCGCACACTCCGCGGGGATCGAAGTCCCCGGCGGCGGTCACGCTCACGCCCTGCAGGGCGATACCGAGTTCCTGTGCCGCACGCTCGAAGACGAAGGTCGCACAGGCAGCCAGCGCGCCAAGCAACAGTTCGACGGGGTTGGCGGCCTCGTTCGGGCCACCCAAGGTGGGCGGCGAATCGGTCACGACATGCTGCCCACGGATCGCGAGCAGGGCCCGTCCGGGCTCGTTGCTCAACCGACCACTGGCCGACGCCGTGGCAAGGGAGACTGTCATCATGGCACTCCTTGGTAGTGAAGCATTTGCAGGATCGACGTGTTCACAGCATATTGGCGTCCCGTCACGAAAGAGTCACCACGCCGGCCTCCATGACCCCCTTGACCCTGAGCCTCTTCGGCCCTGGCGCATTGGTCGCCAACCGCGCTGTCGTGCGCACCCATTCGGCAAGGACCCTGGCGCTGCTGTGTTTCCTGGTCCTCGAGCCGGACAGGCGGCATGCGCGCAGCAAGCTCGCTGGCCTGCTCTGGGAGGGCCAGCCGGAAGCCTCGGCTCGGCAAGGACTGCGGCAGGCGCTGTATTCACTCAGGACCCTTGCCGGGGGCAGCCTGAGCTTGTGCCTGCAGGTCGAACCCGAGTGGGTTCAGTTCGTGTCGCCACAGCACGGTGCGCCGGTCGACATCGACGTTCATCGCTTTCTTGCAGCGGTGCAGTGCACGGACGAAGCGCAATGGCGACAAGCCTCGACTCTGTACAAGGCAGCGCTGTTGGAGGGCAGGAGCTTCAGGGCACAGCCCCGCTTCGAAACCTGGTTTCATGCGGCGCGTGAACGCCTGCATGCAGTGGCCATGCAGAACCTGGACCGACTGGTCGTCGGCCATATGGCGCGCTCAGAGTGGGCGGCGGCGATCGGGTTCGCCAAGGCGATGTGCCAACTCGACCCGACCAGTGAAGCCGCCTCGCAGTTCCTGCTGAAGTGCTTCGCCGGTTTGGGCGAAGCACACGCCGTCGACGCGGAGTGGGCGCGGCTGTGCGGGCAGCTGTTGCAGGAATTCGACGTCCAGCCCAGCGTGGAGACTGCGCAGCTCTACCACTCGATTCGCCAGCGCAGCGGCGGGCAGCACCTGCCTGACAACGCAGACCACGCTCGGCTCGATGCAGCCCCACCGGGTGCGGCGGGCGAAGCCGAATCCATGGTGCGCGCCGGCCAGGCCGCTGAACGCGTATACGCATTCAGCCAGGCTGCCGATCTTTATGGGCGGGCGCTCAAGTTGATGGCGCGCTTCACGCTCGCCTCGCCGCAGCGGCATGTCGACGTGCTCCTGGTCAAGGAAGCCGCTCTCGAGAGGCTGGGCCGTCGAGCCGAGCAGGAGTCGGCCATCGACGAGGCGCTGTCCATCGCCGAACGGCTGCAGGACGATGCGCGCGTCGCGGTCGTGCTGCTGCGTCGGGCCAGCGCCTGCACCTACCTGGGACGCTACGAACTGGCGCGTCATGCCGCTCAGCGCGCACTTCGGATCTATCGCGAACTGGGCGATCAGCCGGGCGAAGCCGAGGCGCTGCGCGAGCTCGGTTTCGTGCACTGGCACGCGCAGGACTGTTCCGGCGCGCTGCAGCACGCCCGCGACGCGCTGGCCTTGCATCGACGCATGGGTGACGTCACGGGCGAGGCGACGGCATTGCACAACCTTGCCGAGATTCATCGAGGCTTGGGCAGCCCGCTGCAGGCCATGCAATGGTTCGAGCAGGCGCTTCGACTGCATTGGGCCGCACGCAACCAAGGCGGCGAAATTCTCGGTCTGTTCGGCTGGGCCCAGGCCTTGCAGCAGGTCGGTGACCTGAGCGGCTCGACGCTGAAGTACGAAGCCGCGCTGAAGCTCAGCGAGCAGTGCGGTGAGCGAGCGATGCATTCGCGCGCACTGCATGCGCTTGCGATGCAGCATGCCGACCGCGGCGCCCTGGACCTGGCTCTCGCGCTGTTGCGTCGGGCTATCGAGGTCGATCGCTCGATCGGCTATGCCCATGCGCTGGGCCACGACCTCGTCGATGTCGCCCATCTTCACCTGCTGAGAGACGAACTGGCGGAAGCCCGCGTGGCACTTCAGGAGGCGATCGTTTGGTTCGGCTACACGGAAGATGCAGATGCGCTGGACTCCACGCGCAGCCGGCTTGCCGAGCTCGATGCGCACGGCGGCAGGCCGAAGCTGACGAACTCCATGCGGCTGGGCGTGAAGAGCCACCTTCCGCTCATCGAGGGCAAGGTCTACTGCGAGTTCGAATCACCGATGGGGCGCAGGGCTCGCGGCTGAGGGACAGGCTCGCCTGTCGTGCCCATGCGGGGTTGCGCGGGTGCACTCACTGCTCGACCAATCGGTCGCGGCCCGAGGCCTTGGCGTCGTACAGCGCCTGGTCGGCACGGGCCAGCGCGTCGCGCAGCGGCTCGCCGTGGCTCCAGGAAGTCAGGCCAGCCGAGAAGCTGACGCGCAGGTGCGCCCGCTCGCCCCAGGCCTCGTCGCGCGCAAGCAGCCGACGCAGGCGCTCGAAGCCCATGCGCGCCTCGTCCGGCCGCGTGTCGGGCAGCATCACCAGGAACTCCTCTCCGCCCCAGCGAGCCAGCACGTCGGTATCGCGCATCGACGCGGCGGCATGGCGCGCAAACAGGCGCAGCACCTCGTCCCCGGCGGCATGGCCGTGCTGGTCGTTGATGCGCTTGAAGTGGTCGATATCCAACAGGCACAGGCAGGGCAGGCTGCCGCTGCGCAGGGCACGGCGCTGCTCCATCTCGGCCAGTTCCTCCATGTGCCTGCGGTTGATCAAGCCGGTGAGGTCGTCCCGCGTGGCCAGCTTGTGGATGCGCGCCAGCGCACCCTGCAGCTCGGTCTTCTGCAGCTTCTGCCGCACGCGCATCTCCGACAGGTCGCCGGCCAGCATCGAGATCACGGGCAAGACCACCGCGGCAAAGGCGAAGTGGATGCCTTCGATGGTCGGGTCGAAGGTTTGCGGTGCGTGTGTGGCCATGGCCAGCATGACCAGCCCGAGCAGGGTGACGGCGAAGTAACCCAGCGCGCGCGACGCGCGTGCCGGCAAGGTGAAGGCAGCGAACATCAGCACCAGCGCCACGATCATCAGCAGCATGCCGCGCACCGGCGGGTTGATGACGTAGGCCGCGGCCATCGCGACGATGGCAAAGACCATCTGCTGCATCGTCAGCGCCGGGTCGGCAAAGCGCAGATTCAGGCCGCTGCGCATCACCATGAAGAAGCCGAACAGCCCCGGCGCCAGGCAGAGGATCAGCCAGTGCGCCAGCTGCCGGTTGGCCAGGCCGGCCTCGACCGACCAGCACTGCCCGAGTGCCGCCAGCAGGTAGACGGCGGAAGCCACCAACGTGCGGCGCATGCGGATGCGCTGCTTGCGGTCGGCGCCGAAGAGCCAGTCTTCGGCCTGTTGGGGCAGGGCGATTTGCATGGTGGGTGGTGCACGCGGGCCTCGGGCTCGGTCAGCAGCGCTTCAGCGATATCGGAGCCCAAAAACGGGACTTTACCCTCATGCCCAGCAGGCCGAAGGGCAAATCGCGCATTTGGGCGCGATCTGACGAATCCGCCATCGCAGCGTGCAGCCATTGCTTACAATTCTTCTATTTAAATGTGCGTTTCACCCATTTATAGTACGACGCAGCGCAGCCGATGTCCGGCGGCGACTCAGCCAGGAGCCCGTGATGCAGCTTTCCCAACCCTTCTCGCGCCGGCAGGCCGCCACCGTGCTGCTGGCCGCCGCGGCGGCCCTGGTGTCCGCCTGCGGCGGTGGCGCCGACTCGACGTCCGTCACTGAATCGGCCACCTCGTTTGCGTCGGGGCCGATCTCGGGATTCGGCTCGGTGATCGTCAATGGCGTGCGCTACGACGACAGCGGCGCCACGGTGCTGGACGACGACGACGGCGGCCGCAGCCGCGACGCGCTGAAGCTGGGCATGATGGTCGAAGTCGACGGCGCACAGATGAACCGCGCCGCGGCACAGGGCAAGGCGCTGCGCATCCGCTACGGCAGCGAGATCGTCGGCCCGGTCGGCAGCGTGAACCTGGGCGCGGGCACACTGGTAGTGCTGGGCCAGACGGTGCAGACCACCCCCAACACGGTGTTCGACGACGGCATGGCTGGGGGCCTTGCGGCACTCACGGCCGGAACGGTGGTGGAGGTGCATGCACTGTTCGACGCTGCCAGCGGCCACTATGTCGCGACCCGAATCGAGGGCGAGGACAGCAGCTCCTTCTACAAGCTGCGCGGCGTGATCGCCAATCTCGACACCACGGCAAAGACCTTCACCGTTGGCGGCGCGCTCATCAACTTTGCCGGCCTGACGGTGGCCGAACTTCCTGGCGTGCTGGCCAATGGCCAGCGTGTTCGCGTGCGTCTGCAGGCAGCTCAAGTGGCCAGCCAATGGGTCGCCGTGGCGATGCGCCTGGGCGACCGCAAGCTCGATGACCGCGAAGAGGCCCACCTGCGCGGCGCCATTACCGCGCTGAGCTCGCCCACCGCTTTCCAGGTCAACGGCCTGCCGGTCGATGCCCGCGGCGCCAGCTTCCCCGATGGACGGGCTGGCGTGCTGCTCGGCGCACAGGTCGAGGTCGAGGGTCGGGCGGTGAACGGTGTGCTGGTGGCCGCAAAGGTAGAGCTGGACGCGCGCCATGCGGACGAACGCCATGGCTTCGAGTTGCACGGAGCCATCAGTGCGTTGGACACCGTCACCCGCAGCTTCACTCTGCGCGGGGTGCGCGTCAGTGTCGGCGCCGGCACCATCTTCCGCGATGGCAGCGCCGCCAACCTGGCGGAAGGACGGCTGGTGGAGGTCAAGGGCACGCCCGCGGCAGACCGAACGACGCTGCAGGCCAGCCTGATCAAGTTCGAGGACTGAGGGCACGCCGACCGATGCGGCCAAGGCATTGACATGCAGCGCGCCCGAAGGCCAAGCGGGCGCACTGCTGTTCCAATGCAGCCCTGCACGATCGCCCTGCAACGATGTCCGATGATCCCGCCCCGCTGCCCGACGCCGAAGCCCAGGCGCTGCAGGACGCGCTGCGTGCGCTGCTGGCGCCGCTGGCGCGGTTGGCCGTCGAGCGCGGCTTGCCCTATGCTGCGCTGGAGGAATCGATGAAACAGGCAGTGGTGCAGGCCGCGGCCGCCGCCCACCCCCGGGCGGCGCCGCACCGCAGCGTCAGCCGCATCAGCACGGCCACCGGCATCAACCGGCGCGAGGTGACGCGGCTGGTGCAGGCGGATGCCAATGCGCCGCCCCGGGCACGCTCATTGGCCAGCGCCCTGTTCGCGCATTGGCTCAGCAACCCGGCCTACCTGGACGCGTCTGGCGCACCGCGTGTGCTGCCACGTCTCGGCGCCGAGCCCAGTTTCGAAACACTCGCCCAGGCGGTGACCCGAGACGTGCATCCGCGCAGCCTGCTCGACGAGCTGCTGCGCCTGAAGCTGGCCACGCTGGACGAGGACGCTGACAGCGTGGCGCTGCTGCGCGGCGGCTTCGTGCCGCGCGGCGACCGCACGCGCATGCTCGGCTTCCTGGCCGACAACGTCGGCGACCACCTGCGCGCCGCGGTTGACAATCTGCTTGCCGATGGCAGCCGCCACTTCGAGCAGGCTGTTTTTGCAGACGGCCTTTCCGCCGATTCGGTGCGCCGCATGCGCGGCCTGATCGGCCCGCAGTGGAAGACGCTGCTCGAAACGCTGGTGCCACCACTGGAGCAGTGGGTGCGCGCCGATGCCGAGCTGCCCGCCGAGCACAAGCACCGCGTGCGCATCGGCCTGTTCGCCTTCGACGACATTCCCGGCGCCGACGGCGCGCCCACGCCGCCCCTTCCGCCACAACCCAAGCGCCGAGCGCGCAAGCCCTGAGAACACCATGACTGCCCTGCCCTGCTCGATTTCCCCCCTGCGTCGACTGCTGCAGGGCCTGCTTTTCCTGGCCGTCTGGGCGCTGGCCGGCTGTGGCGGGGGCGGCGACGGCGGGGGTGTAGGCACCGGCGGCACCGGCACCTATGCGCTGGGCACGATCAGCGGCTTCGGCTCGATCATCGTCAACGGCGTGCGTTTCGATGACGGCGCCGCCAGCGTGCTGGACGATGACGATGCCGTGCGCAGCCGCAATGAACTGAAGCTCGGCATGCGCGTGGCCATCGACAGCGACGCCATCCGCAGCGATGCCTCGGGCCGCAGCGCGACGGCCAGCCGCATCCGCGTGCTCAGCGAGCTGGCCGGGCCGGCGAGCGCCGTGGACTCGGCTGCCAGCACGCTGGCCCTGTTGGGGCAGACGGTGCGCATCGGCCCCTTGACGGTGTTCGACGACGCCATCACCGGTGCCCTGGCCGGCATTGCGGCCGGCCAGACGATCGAGGTCTACGGCCTGTACGACGCCGCCAGTGGCAACTACGACGCCACGCGCATCGAGCGGCGCGACGTGGCCGCAGCGTGGCACCTGCGCGGCCCGGTCGCTGCGCTGGACACCGCGGCGCAGCGGCTGCGCATCGGCAGCCTCGACTTCACCTACGGTGGCGCCACCAACGTGCCGGCCAGCTTGGCGGTGGGCGACACCGTGCGCGTGCGCGTGCGCCAGGTGGCCGGCCCCTTCGGCGGCTGGCTGATCACCGCCTTCGGCACTGGTGTGCGCAGTCCAGAAGACCGCGACGAAGCCGAGCTCGAAGGCCGGGTCAGCGGCTTCGTCTCGGCCACGCAGTTCAGCGTCAACGGCCTGCCGGTGGACGCATCGACGGCCAGCTTCCCCGACGGCAGCACCGCGGTGCGCGACGGCGTGCGCGTCGAGGTCCGCGGTGCGCTGCGTGGCGGCGTGCTCAGGGCCAGCGAAGTGACGATCGAAAGCGACGACGAGGAGTTGGAACGCGGCTTCGAGCTGCGCGGGGCGATCGAGTCGGTGGACACCCCCGCCAGGATCTTCAGGCTGCGTGGCACCACCGTCAGCTGGGCACGCAGCGACCTGCGGCTGGACAACGGCACGCTGGCCGACATCGCCGTCGGCCGCAGCGTGGAAGTCAAGGCGCAGCTGGCGGCCGACCGCAGTGGCCTGGTGGCCACGCGCATCAAGTTCGACTAGGGCCTGCTCACACTACGCAGGCGGGTGAACAGGCCCTAACGAAACGCCGGCGGCACCGGCATGGCCCGGTCAGCCGCCGCGCTTTCCCCGGCCGAGGCCGAAGCCGGCGCATCGGCCTCGTCCTCGTCGTCGACCAGGAAACCGCCGCTCTGGTGGGCCCACAGCCGGGCGTAGAGCCCGCCCTGCGCCAGCAGGCTCTTGTGGTCGCCGGTCTCGACGATGCGGCCCTTGTCCAGTACCACCAGCCGGTCCATCGCGGCAATGGTCGACAGCCGGTGCGCGATGGCCACCACCGTCTTGCCTTCCATCAGCCGGTACAGGCTGGCCTGGATGGCGGCTTCGACCTCGCTGTCCAGGGCGCTGGTGGCCTCGTCCAGCAGCAGGATCGGCGCGTCCTTCAGCATCACCCGGGCGATGGCGATGCGCTGGCGCTGCCCGCC
>Ga0105090_10001338_pt1 | contig 13224 bp, 13 predicted proteins | sample PPLLak3March2015_FD_79110 | JGI IMG/M metagenome (GOLD analysis project Ga0105090, IMG submission 79110) | Freshwater sediment microbial communities from Prairie Pothole Lake near Jamestown, North Dakota, USA - PPLs Lake P7 Core (1) Depth... | ecosystem: Environmental > Aquatic > Freshwater >... | reverse complement strand
GGCCACACCAAGGGCGACACGGTGGTCTGGCTGCCGCAGGACAAGGTGCTGTTCAGCGGCGACCTGGTCGAGTTCGACGCCACGCCCTACGCCGGCGACGCCTACTTCCAGGACTGGCCGAAGACGCTGGACAACATCGCCGCCTTGAAGCCCGAGGCGCTGGTACCGGGCCGCGGCGCGGCGCTCAAGGGCGCGGCCGACGTGGCGCGCGGGCTGGAGGGCACGCGCAACTTCATCGCCGACCTGTATGCCAGCGTCAAGGCCGGCGCGGTGGCGGGCAAGGAACTGCGCGCCGTCTACAAGGAGACTTTCGACAAACTGCAGCCGAAGTACGGACACTGGGTCATCTTCAACCACTGCATGCCCTTCGACGTGACCCGCGCCTACGACGAAGCGACGAAGTTCCCCGACCCGCGCATCTGGACCGCCGAACGCGACATCGAGATGTGGAAAGCCCTGGAGAGTTGAGATGAAGATCGAACGCATCCATCACGTCGCCTACCGCTGCCGCGACGCCAAGGAAACGGTGGAGTGGTACCGCAAGCACCTGGGCATGGAATTCGTGCTCGCCATCGCCGAGGACAAGGTGCCGTCGACACACGCGCCCGACCCGTACATGCACCTGTTCATGGACGCCGGCAACGGCAACGTGCTCGCCTTCTTCGAGCTGCCCAACTCGCCGGCCATGGGCCGCGACGAGAACACGCCCAACTGGGTGCAGCACATCGCCTTCAAGGTGGGCAGCGTGCAGGAGCTGGAGGACACCAAGGCGCGGCTGCAGGCCGGGGGCATCGACGTGGTCGGTGTCACCGACCACACGATCTTCAAGTCGATCTACTTCTTCGACCCCAACGGCCACCGCCTGGAACTGGCCTGCGACACCGGTACGCCGGACATGTACAGGAAGCTCGACGACGTGAAGTGGGCCATGCTCGAGGAATGGTCGCAGACCAAGCGCGCGCCGAAGCATGCGCACTGGATGCACGAGGCCGAGCTCGGGGCGTGAGAGCGCGATGTCCAAGAGCTACACCTACCCCGAGTTCCCGTACCGGCAGAGCGCGGCGCAGCGCGAGGGCCGCGTCGAACGCCACCCGCTGGTGGTCATCGGCGCCGGGCCGATCGGCCTGAGCGTCGCGCTGGACTGCGCGCAGCGCGGCATCCCGGTGCGCCTGCTCGACGACAACAACACCGTCAGCGTCGGCTCGCGCGCCGTCTGCTACGCCAAGCGGCCGCTGGAGATCTGGGACCGCCTGGGCGTGGCCGCGCCGCTGGTGGCCAAGGGCGTGCGCTGGCAGCTCGGCAAGGTGTTCCTGGAGGACGAGCTGGTCTACCAGTTCGACCTGCTGCCCGAGGGCGGGCACAAGATGCCGGCGATGATCAACCTGCAGCAGTACTACGTCGAGCAGACGCTGGTCGATGCCTGCGAGGCGCATGCGCTGGTCGACACCGGCTGGAAACACAAGGTGGTGGCCATCGCCCAGGCGGACGACCATGCGCGCCTGACGGTGGAGACGCCGGACGGACGCTACGACATGCTGGCCGACTGGGTGATCGCCTGCGACGGCGCCAACAGCGACACGCGCAAGATGGTGGGCGCGCAGTTCACCGGCCAGTTCTTCGAGGACCGCTTCCTCATCGCCGACGTGGTGCTCAAGCCCGGCGTGCTGGCGCAGGCTCAGGGCAAGCAGCGGCTGGGCGCCGAGCCCGAGCGCTGGTTCTGGTTCGATCCGCCGTTCCACCGCGGCCAGAGCGTGCTGCTGCACAAGCAGAGCGACGACGTCTGGCGCATCGACTTCCAGCTCGGCCGCGATGCCGACCCCGAGGCCGAGAAGCAGCCCGAGCGGGTGATTCCGCGCATCCAGGCGATGCTCGGGCCCGAGCTGCCCTTCGAGCTGGAATGGGTGTCGGTGTACCAGTTCGCCTGCCGGCGCATCGACAACTTCCGCTACGGCCGCGTCATCTTTGCCGGCGATGCGGCGCACCAGGTCTCGCCCTTCGGCGCGCGCGGTGCCAACACCGGCATCCAGGACGTGGACAACCTGGCCTGGAAACTGAAGCTGGTGCTCGACGGCCAGGCGCCGCCGGCGCTGATCGAGAGCTACCACGAAGAGCGCGCCTTCGCCGCAGACGACAACCTGCTGAATTCCACCCGGGCCACCGACTTCATCTCGCCGAAGAGCCCGGTCAGCCTGCGCTACCGCAACGCGGTGCTGGAGCTGGCCAGCACCGAGGCCTTCGCCCGCCCGCTGATCAACAGCGGCCGGCTGTCCATGCCGACGCCCTACCTGCAGTCGTCGCTGAACACGCTGGACGAGGACCGTTTCGACGGCCTTATGAAGCCGGGCACGAACTGCGCCGACGCGCCCGTGCGCCACCAGGGTCAGGCAGCCTGGCTGCTGAACGTGCTGAACACGCTGCACGGCCCGGCGGGCGGCTTCACGCTGCTGTGCTTCGGCGAGCGGCCGGCGGCGGAGCGCGTGGCCGAAGGGCCGATCGTCGCGCGCGTGCTGTCCGTGGGCGGCGACGTGGAGGACGTGCAGGGCCTGCTCGCGCAGCGCTACGACGCGCGGCCGGGCACCGTCTACCTGATCCGGCCCGACCAGCACGTGGCGGCGCGCTGGCGCCGCTTCGACGCCGCCAAGGTGCGTGCCGCCTTGCGCCGCGCCACGGCCCAAGCCTGAAGGAGCCGCCATGCCGCTGAACCGCCAACCGAACATCACCGACCCCGACGACTTCTACCGCGAGCTGATCGACAGCCAGCGCGGCCTGAGCGATGCGCAGGCCGAGATGCTGACCACCAAGCTGGTGCTGATCCTGGCCAACCACGTGGGCGACCGCGCGGTGCTGCGCGAAGCCATGGCGCTGGCACGCGACAACACGCTGGTGCACACTGCCTCTTGAGCGTGCCGGGCTGCTGCCGGGAGCGCAGGAGATCACGATGACCATGCTGGACCCCACCCACGACGCCGCGTTGCGCAGCTGGGTCGAATCGGCGAATGCGCCCGACACCGACTTCCCGATCCAGAACCTGCCCTTCGGCGCCTTCCGCCGCGCGCGGCAAGACGAGCCGCTGCGCATCGGCGTCGCCATCGGCGACCAGATCCTGGATCTGAAGCAGGCACGCCAGCAATGCCCTTGGGGCGCCGACGTCGAGGAACTGCTCGCGCCGCTGGCGCAGGGCGAGCTGAAGCCCCTGATGGCCGCACCGCCGGCCACCCGCAGGCGGCTGCGCAGCGCGCTGTCGGCGGCGCTGGCCGAAGGCAGCGACCAGGGCCCCTTCCTGGAGCTGTGCCTGGTGCCGCAGGCTTCGGCCGAGATGGCCCTGCCCTGTGCGATCGGCGATTACACGGATTTCTACACCGGCATCCACCACGCCACGGCAGTGGGCAAGCTGTTCCGTCCCGACCAGCCGCTGCTGCCCAACTACAAGTGGGTGCCGATCGGCTACCACGGCCGCGCGTCGAGCGTCGGCGTCAGCCCGCAGGGCTTCCGGCGCCCCTCGGGGCAGGCCCTGCCGGTGGGCGCGAGCGCGCCGCGCTTCGGCCCTTGCCAGCGGCTGGACTACGAGCTGGAACTGGGCGTGTTCGTCGGCGCCGGCAATGCGCTGGGGGAGCCGATGGACATGGTGCAGGCCGAGGCAGACTGGTTCGGCATCGTGTTGCTCAACGACTGGTCGGCGCGGGACTTCCAGGCCTGGGAGTACCAGCCGCTGGGGCCGTTCCTGGCGAAGAATTTCGCCACCACGATCTCGCCGTGGATCGTCACGCGCGAGGCGCTGGAGCCCTTCAGGCTGCCGTTCAGCCGGCCCGCCGGCGACCCGCAGCCGCTGCCCTACCTGGACTCGCCGGCCAACCGCGAGCGCGGCCAGATCGACATCCAGCTGCAGGTGCTGCTGCAGACGCAGGCCATGCGCGACAAGGGCCTGCCGCCGGCCGAACTGAGCCGCTCCGGCTTCCGCGACGCCTACTGGACGGTGGCGCAGATGCTGGCGCACCATAGCAGCGGCGGCTGCAACCTGCAGACCGGGGACCTGCTGGGCACCGGCACGCAGTCGGGTCCGCAGGCCGGGCAGGGCGGCTCGCTGCTGGAGCTGTCCGCCGGCGGCAAGCAGCCGGTGGCGCTGCCCGGAGGTGAAACGCGCACGTTCCTGCAGGATGGCGACACGCTGATCCTGCGCGGCCACTGCGAGCGCGCCGGCGCGCGCCGCATCGGCTTCGGCGAGTGCAGCGGCACGGTGCTGCCGGCCCTCCCGCGGGGGGCTTGAGGCCTGGGCGGGCGGCCCCACCTACGGGGCCATGGACACCACCCGCCCCAACGCCCGCCCGGCCAGCGCCAAGGCCCAGCTTGCCGTCGCGCATCTGCTGGCGCAGCTGCTGCAGCGTCTGGACCAAAGCCCCGCTCCGGTCGGCGCCGAGCAGTACCGTTCGCTCGTGCGTCATCTGGCCCGGGAGATTGATGCGCTGCAGGCGCACCCCAGCCTGTCGGCATTGCTCGACGCCTACCCCGCGGCGGCCGAGTTGTACGAGAACCTGAACTACCGGCACGCCGGCCTTTGCCGCTCGCCGCTGGATGCGGCACTGGCGGCCGAGTTGCAGGCGCAGCAACTGGTGCGGCGGCTGCGGCGCGGCAGCAAGCCGGCCGCAGGCTGAGCCTGTCGGCCTTCAGGCGTTGCCTGCGTAGCGCACACGCTCCACCTTGCCGCTGCGTGGATGGCGCAGCGGCGCGGCACGGCCGTGCACGATGCGCACGGCATCCAGCCCATGCGTGGCCAGATAGGCCGCGAGCACGGTGCGGATGGATTTGAAGGCCGCGTCGGTGTCGGCCACGCCGGTCTCGAAGCGCAACTCCAGCCGCTGGGGCGCGGTGCACAGCAGCTGGAACTGCGTGACGCCGGCGCCTTCCTCGATCACCGTGCTCAGCGCCAGCGGCAGCAGCCGGACTTCACGCCGCCGCGCATCGTGCAGCACCAGCGTGTGGTCGGCCCGGCCTTGCACCTCGATCGCCGGGAACGCGCTGCCGCAGCGGCAGCGCGGCAGGAAGCGTACGCTGTCGCCGAGCCGGTAACGCAGCAGCGGCTGGGTGCGGTTGGCCAGGTTGGTCAGCAGCACCGAGTCCGACGCCTCGCCCGGCGGAACCGGCCGCATCTGCCGGTCGACCGGCTCGAGCACCAGCCAGTCGTCGTTCAGGTGCAGGCAGCCTGCCGCACATTCCCAGGCCATCGCGTAGCACTCGGACGCACCGTAGCTGTTGCGCAGCCTGGCGCCGAAGGCGCTGCGAATGCGCTGCCGCTGCGCATCGCTCAACTGTTCGCCGCCGACCCACACTTCCGCAGGTTCCAGCCGCAGCGTGCCGGCGAGTTGCGCCTGGGCCAGAGCATCTGCACAACTGGGATAGGTGATCAGCACCGTCGGCGCAAACGCCTGCAGTTCATGGCCGAGCCGGTCCAGCGGCTGCAGCACCGAGAAGCTGCGTATCGATGGCGCCAGCCAAGGCATCGCGGCCAGCGTCGACGCGGTGAGGCGCCGCAGACGCTCGATGCTGGCCACGCCGGCAAAGTGACCGCCGATGGCAGCGACGAAGGCATAGCGCTGGCCGGGACCCCAGCCTGCCGCCGGCGGGCCGCCCGGCCCCTGGCCCTGCAGGCGCAGCACGTCGAGCGCGTCGTAGGCCGCCAGCGCCTGCTCGTCCTGCACGAAGATGCCCGGCTCGCCGCTGGTACCGGAACTGGTCCACACCAGATAGCGGCCCAGGTAGGCGTCGCCCACGCGTTCGGACGAGGCCAGGAAGGCCTCCACGCTGTCGCGCGTGATGCGCCGATCGGTGGCCCAGTCGTCGAAATGCTGCATCAGCTCGCCCTTGCTGACCGGCTCCAGCTCCTGCAGCTGCGGCGCGCGGGCGCTGCGCTGCGGGTGCCTCGCGCGATACAGCGGCGAGGCCTGGAAGGCCGTGGTCAGCAACTGCGCCAGGCGGGCATCGCGCTGGGCGCGGCCCACGCCGACCGGGTCGAGCGCGGCGGCATAGGTCTCGCCGAGGGTCTGGGACCACAACCACGGGTTCATCGGCGGCAGCGCAGACATGACTTCCTCCGTGATCAGGCAGCCCCATCTTCGGTTCGCCAAGCGTGACCAACCTTGAGCCTGCTCAACGGCTGCGCCTGGGCTCGTAGCAGTATCGCTGCTCGGGAGGTGCATGCAGGTTTCGGCGGAGGGCGGCATGAACAGTGGAAAGGCGCTTCAGCATGTCGCGACCAGGAGGGTTGCGCGGTGAGCACGGTGCTCGCGCGCGAGGCGGTGCGCATCGGCGAGCGCCAATTGCCCGGCACGCTGCAGATGCCGTCGCAGGCGGTGGGGCTGGTCGTGTTCGCCCATGGCAGCGGCAGCAGCCGCCTCAGCGGGCGCAATCAGCGTGTGGCCGAGGCGCTGCACCTGCAGCAGCTCGCCACGCTGCTGTTCGATCTGCTGGACGGTGGCGAGGCGGCCTCGCACCGGCACGTGTTCGACATCGAACTGCTGGCGGCCCGCGTGCTGCAGGCGCTGGACTGGGTCGAGGGCCGAGCCGACCTGTCCGGGCTGCCGGTGGGCCTGTTCGGTGCCAGCACCGGTGCCGCGGCGGCATTGCAGGCTGCGGCGCAGCGGCCGCAGCGCATCGCTGCGGTGGTCTCGCGCGGCGGGAGGCCCGACTTGGCGAGCGACTGGCTGGCGCGCGTGGCTGCGCCCACTCTGCTGATCGTCGGCGGCGCCGACACGGAGGTGCTGGACTTGAACCGACGCGCGCTGCGCGCCCTGCACTGCAAGAAGCGGCTGGAGGTGGTGCCCGGGGCGGGGCACCTTTTCGAGGAGCCGGGCGCGCTGCAGGGGGTGGCCGGGCTGGCGGCAGGCTGGTTCGCCGTCCACCTCGGTCCGGGGCGGCCATGAGCGCAGCGATCGGTTCCCGAACGTGCGCGGCGCGGTGTCCGACACAGGTGACTTGGCGATGATGCCCGAGCGCTTCGAGCATCGCGTGCAGGCCGGCCAGGCACTGGGCCAGCGCCTGGCGGAGCTGGCGCTGCCGCGGCCGCTGGTGGTGCTGGCGTTGCCGCGTGGCGGCGTGCCGGTGGCAGCCGAAGTGGCGCGCGCGCTGCAGGCCCCTCTGGACCTGCTGCTGGTGCGCAAGATCGGCCTGCCCTGGCAGCCCGAGCTGGCGCTGGCCGCGGTGGTGGAGGGCGACCCGCCGCAGATCGTCGTCGACGATCAGGTCCGGCGCATGGCCGGTGTGGACGATGCCTACATCCACGCCGAGGCGCAGCGCCAGTTGAAGGAGATCGCCCGCCAGCGCCAGCGCTACCTGCGCGGGCGCCGGCCGGTGGACCTGCGCGGGGCGACGGTGGTCGTCGTCGACGACGGCGTGGCCACGGGCACGACGGTGCGGGCGGCCCTGAAGGCGTTGCCGGCGCTGGGCGTGGCGCGTCGCGTGCTCGCGGTGCCGGTGGCGCCGGCGCAGACGCTGCAGGCGCTGCAGCCGGAGGTCGACCAGCTGGTCTGCCTGATGACGCCCGAACCCTTCCGCGCGGTAGGCTTGCACTATCGCTGCTTCGACCAGGTCGAAGACGAAGAGGTCATCGCCGCGCTCGACGCGGCCCAGCCGGCAACCCCCGAAGGAGAAGCCCGATGAAGATGCTGATTGCGGTGGACGGATCCGAACATGCGCGCCATGCGGTGCAGGCCGCGGCGAAGCTGGCTGAGCAGCTGCCGCAGGCCGAGGCGGTGCTGTTGAACGTGGCCGATGCGATGGTCTACTACGGCGAACTGCCGCCGGTGGACTACGAGAGCATCGAGCGCGCGCAGCGCGCCCGCCAGGAGCAGCTGCTGTCCGACGCGTTGGAGCACGCGCGGCGTTGCGGGCTGCGCTCGGTGCGGACGCAGTCGGCGGTGGGCATGCCCGCCGCCGAGATCGTGCGCGTCGCCGACGAGCTCGGCGCGGACCAGATCGTCATGGGCACCCATGGCAAGGGCACGCTGGGCAGCCTGTTCCTCGGCTCCGTGGCCCAGCGCGTGGTGCACCTGACACAGCGGCCGGTGCTGCTGGTGAAGTAGCCGCTCAGCCGTCGAGGCCGGAATCCTCCGGCAGCTCCAGACGGTGCTCCAGGCCGTAGCGGATCAATGCGGCCGTATTGGGCAGTTGCAGCTTGGTCAGGATGCGGCTCTTGTGCGTGCTCACCGTCTTCACCGACAGGTGCAGCGCGTCGGCGATGCGTGCCGGCGAATGGCCCGCGACGATGCGCTGCAGCACCTCCAGCTCGCGGTCGGAGAGCTGCTCGTGCGGTGCGGCATGCACCGCGCCGCTGAGCTGTTGCACCACGCGCTCGGCCAGGCTGGCGGTGACGTAGGCGCCCCCGGAAGCCACCTTGTGCAAGGCCGCCACCAGCTCGGCCGAGGCGCTGTCCTTCGTGACGTAGCCGTTGGCGCCGGCACGAAAGGCGCGCAGCGCGTACTGTTCCTCGGCGTGCATGCTCAGCACCAGCAGCTTCACGCCGGGGTATTCGGACTTGACGCGCCGGATCAGCTCCAGCCCGCTCATGCCGGGCATCGACAGGTCGACGATGGCCAGGCGGATCGGCTGCTGGCGCAGCACCTCCAGCGCCTGGAAGCCGCTGCTGGCCTCGGTGATCTGCCACTCGCTGGCCAAGGGTTCCAGGATGCGCCGCAACCCCTCGCGCACGATGGTGTGGTCGTCGACGAGCAGCAGTCCGTGGCGCGAGGACCCGCCGCCGGCGTCGTCGGCCGTCACGCGCGCGGCTCCCGGGCGAGGCGCAGCGGCAGTCGAACGCTGATGCGCCCGCCGCCCTGGCGCGCGTTGCCGATGCGCAGCTCGCCGCCGAGCATGTGGGTGCGCTCGCGGATGCCCATCAGGCCGTGCGAGCCCTCGCGGTAGATCGAGGTCTCGTCGAAGCCGACGCCGTCGTCCTGCACGCTCAGGCGCAGTGCGCCGGCGCCGCGCCGCAGCTCGATGCGCACCTCGCGGGCCCGGGCGTGGCGGGCGATGTTCGTCAACGCCTCCTGCACCACCCGGTAAAGCGCGATCGTCGCGGCATCGCCGATCTCGGGCAGCCGCGGCTCCAGGTGCAGCTTCACGCGCACCCCCATGCGCGCAGACCAGTTCTGCGCCAGCCATTCGATGGCCGCCACCAGCCCCAGGTCGTCGAGCATCAGCGGCCGCAGTTCGGTGGCGATGCGCCGCACCGAGGCGACGGTGTCGTCGACCATCTCCACCATCGACGCGATGCGCTGCTCGCGCGTCGGCGCATCCGGCTGCGTGGCCAGCGCGGCGAGTTCCATCTTCAGCGCCGTCAGTCGCTGGCCGAGCTCGTCGTGCAGCTCGCGCGCGATGCGGCGCCGTTCGTCCTCGCGCGCGTTCACCAGGTTGGCGGAAAGCTTGCGCAGGTCGCTGCGTGAGCGCTCGAGTTCGCGGCCCTGCTGCGCGCTTTCAGAAACGTCCGTGATGACCATCTGCACCGCGGTGCGGCCGTGGTCGGGCAGTGCGGCCACGGCGATGACCACGTCGCGCGTGCCGCCGTCGAGCCGCACGATGCGCTCGGAAACGACCGGCGCCGCCTGCTCGGAGCTCAACACCCTGGACACCGCCTTGCGCACCTTGGCGTGCGATTCGGGGCTGAGCAGATCGTAGATCGACCGCCCCTGCAGCGCGGGCCGGCCGTTCGCGCCGAAGAGCGTGGCACAGGCCCGGTTGGCGAACACGATGCGGTCGGCGTCGGTGATCCAGATGGCCACGGGCGCCAGCTCGAAGACGGCGCGCATCTGCAGGTTCATCGCGTCGATGCGCTCGCGCAGCCCCTGCTCCTGGCTGAGGTCGCAGAGCAGGGCGGTGTAGTAGCGCTGCGGGCCGGCGCGGGTGCGCACCTCCACGCTGGAGATCGTGGCTTCCAGCGGGAAGATCTCGCCGTTCGCACGCACGCCGCTGACCGTCCGGTGCAGATCGGCGGGCAGCGCGGAGGCCCGTCCGCCCTGGAACCGACGCACCCACTGCGGGTGCGACCGGCGGAAGCCCTCGGGAATCAGCCGGGAAAGCGTCTTGCCCCGCAACTGCTCGCTGCCGCAGCCGAACATGCGTTCGGCAGCCGCGTTCATCATCACGATGCGGTGCCGGGCATCGATGGTCAGGACCCCTTCCTTCGCGGCGGCTATGGCGTCGCGGTACACCGCGTGCGGCAGCTTCGGAGCGGAGGTGCTCGTCATGCTGCGATGCTATGCGATGCTGGCACGGCGCGGTCTCGCCGCCTGCCATGACGGCATTCGGAAATTTCCGAATGCAGCTTCGGAATCGGCGCCAGCCCATCGGACGCTGCACATGAAATCGAACTGTTCTTGCCGATTGCCGCCGCGGCCGGCCTGCGTCAAGCTAGGTGCAAGATGTTTGGCGACAACTGCAGGAGCCTGGGATGAGCAACGTGATCCGGTTGGTCGAAGCTCGAGGCGGCATGGCCGCGCCTTCGGCCCTGTGCGGTGTCATGGCGGGCGGCGAACGCGGCGTTGCGCAGGAACTGCTGCAGATGCTCGGCGCCGAGCCGCAGTCGATGCACGAGCTGGCGTCGCTGCCGGTGCTTATGCGCCGGGTGCGTGCGGGCGATGCCCTGTTCCACGAGGGTTCGGCCGCAGAGGCGCTTTACTTCGTGCGTGCCGGCAGCTTCAAGATCGTCCGTACCGCGGAGGACGGCTACGAGCAGGTGCTGGGCTTCGCCGATCGCGCGGAAGTGCTGGGTTTCGACGCGCTGTGCACCGCGACGCATCCTTCGGCGGCCATCGCTTTGGAGGATGCCAGCGTCTTCGGCTTGCGTCTGCGCGATTTCTTCGAGCCGGGTGAGCATGGCGCCTCGCTGCACAAGCTGGTGTACCGCGCGGCGAGCAGCGCCCTGGCCGGCCGCGTGGACTTGGCGGACGTCATGGCTGCGGTGGCGGCAGAGGTGCGCCTCGCGCGCTTTCTGATGCAACTGTCGCGGCGCATGGCCGAGCGGGGCCAGTCGCCGCGGCGTTTCCACCTGCGCATGACGCGACGCGACATCGCGAGTTATCTGGGCGTGGCCCACGAAACGGTCAGCCGATCCTTCGGCGTGCTGGCGCGCCTGGGGATCTTGCGCGTCGACAACCGCGAGGTCGAGGTGGTGGACATGGCGACGCTGCACGCCTTCGCGATGAACACGCGCCGTCCGTTCGACGAGTCTGGTCCGCCGTCCGTGACGGCGCGACGCCCGATGCGCGCCTGAAGCCGGCTCGCCGCCAGGCTGTCTTGGAGGTTCTGCCTCCGTCCGGCGCAATTCGCGCGCCCGCGGCTCGTGGTGGGGCGGTCTGGCCAGCCAGGTCAGTGGCCGCGCCAGGCCGGCTTGCGTTTCTGCAGGAAGGCGGCAATGCCCTCGCGGCTGTCCTCCGACGCGCGCACGCGCGTCGCGGCTTCGGCGCTGAGCTGCCAGGCCAGCTGATCGGCCGCGTCGATGGCCTGGTTGAGCACGCCCAGGCTCTCGCGCACGGCCACCGGGCTGTTGGCGCAGATTTCCTCGGCCAACGCCAGCGAGGTATCGAGCGCGGCGCCGTCGTCGCAAAGACGGTTGACCAAGCCCAATGCATGCGCACGCTCGGCGCCGATCGGCTCGCCGGTCATCACCATCTCGCGAGCCAGGTTCGGCGGCAGCGCGCGCGCCGCGCGGAACACGCCGCCGTACAGCGCCAGCAGCCCGCGCCGCACTTCGGGCAAAGCGAAGCGCGCGCGGCGCGACGCGACCACCAGGTCGCAGGCCAGCACCATCTCGAAGCCGCCACCGAAGGCCAGGCCGTCCACCGCGGCGATCAGCGGCTTGCGCCGCGCACGGCGGATCAGGCCGTAGGGCCCGCCGCGTTCGGTGTGGTTGCGGTCGGGGTCGGCAAGGTCGCTGCCGGCGCTGAAGGCGCGGCCGTTGCCCGTGAGCACGCCCACCCAGAGCTCGGCATCGTCCTCCAGCCGGTTCATCGCCGCGTCCAGGCCCAGCGTCATGTCGCGGTCCATCGCGTTCAGCTTGGCGTCGCGGTCCAGGCGCACCAGCAGCACGCGCCCGCGGGCTTCGGTGCTCACGGGCATGGCTCAGTACCGCCCGGCCGTTCCGAAGGTGCTGAGCGCCCCGTCGGGGGGCAGCGCGCGCCGTGAGCGTGCGCGCTGCACTTCAGTACCCCGGCGGCGGCTGGTAGCCGCCGATGAGCTTGGCCAGCTCGCCGGCCAGCCAGATGGTGCCGAGGTCGGCGAACTCCGGGCCGACGATCTGCATGCCCACCGGCAGGCCCTGGCCGTCCAATCCCACCGGCGCCACCGTCGACGGCAGGAAGGGCGCCGTGGCCAGCCCGGCCCAGAACAGCTGCGTGAAGTAGGGGTGTTCAACGCCGTCGATGCGCATCTTGCGCGCTGGCATCGGCTCGCTCTGGTCGTGCGGGAAGGCGGTGGTCGCGGTGATCGGCATCAGCAGCAGGTCGTGCCTGCCGAAGAAGCCGTGCCAGGCCCAGCGAAGCTGTTCGCGCGCCTGGTTGGCCTCGAACACCTGCTTGTAGCTCGCGGTGGCGGCGCGCAGCGCCATCGCATGGTCGCTGGTGTCGTCGTCGCGCAGCCGGGCGCGCGCGGCCACCAGGTCGGCATGGTCGACGCGCCGAGCCGCCAGGTTGGACTGCAGCAGCATCAGGTAGGTGCGGTGCGCCTGCAGCGCGTCGAAATCGGGGCGCGCCTTGAAGTCCAGCTTCGCGCCGGCCTTGGCGAGCGCGCGCGCCGCGGCCTCGATGCGCTGCTGCACGCTGCCGTCCACCGGCGCGATGCGCGGCTCGTCCAGCCACACCGCCACGCGCAGGCCCTTCACCGACTTCGGCGGGGCGGGCAGGCGGTACTGCGTGCCGCGTGCGGTTAGCGCGTCCGCGCCGACCGTGAGCTTCAGCGCCAGCGCCAGATCCGTGGCGCTGCGTGCCAGCGGGCCGATCACCGACAGGTCGGCCTCGGCGCCGGGTTGCGGCGCCAGGCTGTGGCCGCGCTTGGGCACGATGCCCCAGGTGGACTTGTGGCCGTAGACGCCACAGTAGGCGGCCGGGTTGCGGATGCTGCCGCCGATGTCGCTGCCGTACTCCAGCGCGCTCAGGCCAGCGGCGACCATCGCCGCGCTGCCGCCCGACGAGCCGCCGGGTGCGCGCCTCAGGTCCCAGGGGTTGTTGGTGGTGCCGTAGACCG
>Ga0105090_10001337_pt1 | contig 13231 bp, 14 predicted proteins | sample PPLLak3March2015_FD_79110 | JGI IMG/M metagenome (GOLD analysis project Ga0105090, IMG submission 79110) | Freshwater sediment microbial communities from Prairie Pothole Lake near Jamestown, North Dakota, USA - PPLs Lake P7 Core (1) Depth... | ecosystem: Environmental > Aquatic > Freshwater >... | reverse complement strand
TGTTCCAGCGTGCGCCCGGTGCGCTCCGTCAGCAACTTGGCTTCGTAGTCATTGACCGTGCAATAGTCGGCGAGTTTCAGGAAAGCCATGAGTTCGTCGCCGTCGAACATGGGCAGACCTTGGCCCGGATCGAAAACGAAGGGGATGCCGGCCGCGCGGAACTCGCGCGCATGTTGCAGCATGCCGTCGCGACCGTCGGGCGAGATGATGCCGAGGCTTACGTCCTTGGCGTCGGTTACCTTGTTCCGGTGCGACTGCGTCATCGCGCCGGGATGGAAGGCGGTGATCTGGTTGTCGTCGAGGTCGGTGGTGATGAAAGCCTGTGCGGTAAAGCTGCCCGGGACATCGGTGACGTGCGCCGCATCGAGCCCGAGTTGCTTGAGGCGGTGCATGTAGGGCGCGCTGTCGTCGCCGATGGTGGCCATGATCAGCGGCTCGCCGCCCAGCAGCTTGAGGTTGTAGGCGATGTTGCCGGCGCAACCGCCGAACTCGCGGCGCATGTCGGGCACCAGGAAGGCGACATTGAGGATGTGGATCTGCTCGGGCAGGATGTGGTTCTTGAAGCGGTCGCCGAATACCATGATGGTGTCGTAGGCGATGGATCCGCAGATGAGTGTCTTCATGCTGGCTTTCGCAGGTCAGGGGTAGAAAAGGTACAGCCGGTAGCCGCTGGCGGCCATCCCGCCGGAGTCGATGCCGATGGCGACCGGGATGTCGGCGTTGGGCTTCATGCCGTCGGCAACGGCGGCTGTTGCCGGCAGGTAGTCCGCCGGCCCCAGCACTTTGCGCGCGACGGCCTGGTCGGCCGCGTCGGTCAGCGTGAGTTCCAGGTGCGGAAACTGCTGGGCGAAGGGTGCGCGGTTCTTCAGTGTCGCCGCCAGCACCAGACGGCCCTTGTGTTCGCTGTCGGGGTGCAGATCGGAGGCCTCGATCCCCACCAGCCCGACCTTTGCCGGCAGGCCGACTTCGCAATCGGCGATCTCGCACAGGGCGACCAGTACCGGCTTGCCTTCCGGCCACAGCACCACCAGTTCGACGCGAAACGCCAGCAAAGCCTGCAGCACGATCACGGCCAGCGCGATAAGGCTGCCGAGCACCCATGGCCAGCGGCGCGGCGGAGGCGGCGGTTCGGGGAAGGTACTGCTCCAGTCTTCGGCAACTTCCTCAGCCGTCGCATCAACGTCGGCGATTGCCGGTTCGGAGCCGGTGAGGGGCTCTGCTCCGGGTTCGTCGGCGACCGGTTCGACCGTGTCGGCTTCGGCAGCACCGGCTTCGGCAGCACCGGCTTCGGCAGGGGCGGAATCGGCAGCATCGGCTTCGGCCGTCTGGAGCCCGGTCGTTTCGGGCGGTTCCGGGACCGGCTCTTCCCGGGTCACGGGCTGCGACGCGGGGAGTTCTTCGAGTGCTTCCGGCACAGGTTCGGAAATTCCCGAAGGGACGCACGGCGCTGGCGCCGGCGAGACGGCGATTTCATCCGCAGGGCTTGCCGGATTGGTTTCGGTTTCTGCCGCATCGCCGGGCGCGTCGCCCGTACCGTCGAGTTGCCCTGACCCGGGCATTTCTTCAATAGTTTCCGAAGGGACGCGCAGCGCCGGCGCCGGCGGAATGGCGAACGCGGCCATCGGTGGCGCCATGACAACGGGTTCCTCGATCAGGCTGTCGAGGGCATTGAAGACGTTCTGGCACTGGCCGCAGCGCACGCGTCCGCTACGCGCCTTGAGTTGCTCCGGCGTGACGCGGAAGTGGGTCGCGCAGGACGGGCAGCGGGTCAGCACCGTTGACCCTCCAGCCGCACCCAGCCGTCGCGTTCCGCACCCACGCGCAGCGCGATCACGGGTGCATAGGCGGCGATGACCCGTTCCGCCTGCGCGGCCAGCACGCCGGACAGCGCGATGCGCCCGCCACGGGCGACACGCGCCGCCAGCAGCGGCGCGAGGACGCAGAGCGGATTGGTGAGGATATTGGCGACCACGATGTCGAAGCGTTCGTCCAGCGGTTCTTTCGAGTGGCGCAAGTCGAGCGTCACCTGGTTGTTGGCGGCATTGTCGCGGGCCGCGGTCAGGGCATTGTCGTCGATATCCACCCCCAGCACCGCGGCCGCACCGAGCTTCGCCGCGGCGATGCCGAGGATGCCTGAACCGCAGCCGTAATCAAGCACGCTGAGTTGCGTCCCCCAGTCCCCGCGCAGGGTTTCGCTCAGCCACTGCAGGCAGAGGAAGGTGGTCGGATGCGAGCCGGTGCCGAAGGCGAGACCCGGGTCGAGCACCAGGTTGATGGCGTTCGGGTCCGGTGCGGCGTGCCAGGACGGCACGATCCACAACTGTTCATTGACCCGGATCGGGGCGAATTGCGCCTGGGTCAGCCGCACCCAGTCCTGCTCCGCGACGTCTTCCAGTTCGATTTCGGGCAGGTCGTCGATGCCGGCGGCGACCGTGGCCGCGGCAATGCGTCCGATCAGGTCGGGTACCGGGTCGAACAGCGCCACGATGCGGCTCTCGGCCCACAAGGGAACGATGGGCTGGTCGTTGGCGCCGCCCGGCTCGCCGAATTGCGGGGTTTCCTCGTCGGTTCCCGCCTGCGCGTCCTCGACGCTGGCGGATATCGCGCCGGCCGCGAGCAAGGCTTCGGACAGCGCATCCGCATGCGCGGCGTCCGTCACGAGGGTGACGCTGACCCACATGCCGACTATTTCCCTTTGGTCGTCTCGCTGCGGGCGGCGAGCTTTTCTTCGAGGTAGTGGATGCTGGTGCCGCCCTTGATGAAGCGTTGATCCAGCATCAGGTCCTGGTGCAGCGGGATGTTGGTCTTGATGCCGTCCACCATCATTTCCGAGAGCGCGATGCGCATCCGGCGGATGGCTTGTTCGCGGGTGTCGCCGTAAGCGATCACTTTGCCGATCATCGAGTCGTAGTGCGGCGGGACCGTGTAGCCGGAATAGGCGTGGGAATCGACGCGGATGCCGGGGCCGCCGGGCGGATGCCAGTTGGTGATCTTGCCCGGCGAGGGCGTGAATTTGAAGGGATCCTCGGCATTGATGCGGCACTCGATGGCATGCCCGCGAATTTCGACATCGCGCTGCTTGAACCAGAGCTTCTCGCCGGCGGCGATGCGGATCTGGGCCTGGACGATGTCGATGCCGGTGATCAGTTCGGTCACCGGGTGCTCGACCTGGACGCGGGTGTTCATCTCGATGAAATAGAACTCGCCGTTTTCAAAGAGGAATTCGAAGGTTCCCGCGCCACGGTAATTGATGCGGCGGCAGGCCTCGGCGCAGCGGTCGCCGACGCGGGCGATGACGCGGCGGTTGATATCGGGCGCCGGGGCCTCCTCGATCACCTTCTGGTGCCGGCGTTGCATCGAGCAGTCGCGCTCGCCGAGATAGACCGAATTGCGGTGGGCGTCGGAGAGTACCTGGATTTCCACGTGACGCGGGTTCTCGAGGAACTTTTCCATGTACACGGTCGGATTGTTGAAGGCGGCGCCGGCCTCGGCGCGGGTCATGGCCACGGCATTGATCAGCGCGGCCTCGGTATGCACCACGCGCATGCCGCGTCCGCCGCCGCCGCCGGCGGCCTTGATGATCACCGGGTAGCCTACGGCGCGGCCGATCTTGACGATTTCCTTCGGGTCGTCGGGCAGGGCGCCATCGGAGCCGGGCACGCAGGGTACGCCGGCTGCCTTCATGGCATTTTTTGCGCTGACCTTGTCGCCCATCAGGCGGATGGTCTCGGGGCGCGGGCCGATGAAGGCGAAGCCGGATTTTTCGACCCGCTCGCCGAAATCTGCATTTTCCGAGAGGAAGCCGTAGCCGGGATGGATGGCCTCGGCATCGGTGACTTCGGCCGCGGAAATGATGGCGGGAATATTCAGGTAGCTCTGACTCGAAGGCGCCGGCCCGATGCAGACCGATTCGTCGGCGAGCTTGACGTACTTCGCCTCGGTGTCGGCTTCCGAATGCACGGCGACCGTGCGCACGCCGAGTTCGCGGCAGGCACGGAGAATTCGCAGGGCTATCTCCCCGCGATTGGCGATAAGAACCTTGCCGAACATGCTCAACCGATCACGAACATGGGCTGCCCGTACTCCACCGCCTGGCCGTTTTCAACCTGGATGGCCTTGATCACGCCGGAAACGTCGGCTTCGATCTCGTTCATCAGTTTCATCGCCTCGATCACGCACAGCGTGTCGCCCTCCTTCACTGTCTGGCCGACCTCGACGAAGGGCGAGGCGTCCGGGCTGCTGGAGCGATAAAAGGTGCCCACCATCGGCGCTTTCATGACGTGGCCCTCGAACTGGGCAGGAATGGCTTCCGCGGCAGAAGTCGGCGCTGGCGCCACGGCGATTGGGGCCGCCGCGGCAGTCGCCACAGGCATATGGACCATGGTGGTGGCCGGTGCCGCCGTAAAATGCTTGGCGATGCGGATTTTTTCTTCGCCTTCGCTGATCTCGAGCTCGGAAATTCCGGAATTCTGCACGAGGTCGATCAGGGTCTTGAGCTTTCTCAGGTCCATGGGGACTCCTAAAACGAGGAAACAGCGGCCTTGGCCGCCGTAATTTCAGATGGATGGATCAGGCGGCGCGCAAGCGGGCCAATGCCGCTTCCAGCGCCAGTTCGTAGCCTTGCGCGCCAAGACCGGAGATAACGCCTACGGCGATATCCGAAAAATACGAGTGACGGCGGAAGGTTTCCCGCGCATACACATTCGACAGATGGACTTCTATGAACGGTATGGCGACTGCCGCCAATGCATCGCGCAAGGCAACGCTGGTGTGGGTATATCCCGCCGGGTTGATGATGATGAAGCGCACGCCCTGTTCGCGCGCCGACTGCACCCGGTCGATCAGTTCGCCTTCGTGGTTGCTCTGGAAGCTTTCGAGCCGGATGCCGAAGGCACGGGCGCGCGCTTCCATGGCCGCGTGGATCGTGGCAAGCGTGGTGCGGCCGTAAATCTCCGGTTCACGGGTGCCCAGCAGGTTCAGGTTCGGGCCGTGGAGTACCAGAACAGCGTCGTTCGACCCTTGGCCGGTATTCGCTTTAGTGCGTGTTTGCTTCGTCATGGGCGCAAGTTTGCCGCAAATCGGCACAGTTTGTCCAGCTACCGCGAAATCAGTTCTTTCAGTTGCCGTTCCAGTTCAGGCTCTGACAGGCGTCCCAGTTTGGTCGCGGACAGCCTGCCTTCGCGGTCAAACACCGCGGTGAAAGGCAATGCCTGGCGGCTGTTGCCCAGCTTCGCGCTGTTTTCCATGACGCCGATGTCACCGATCAGCAAAGGGTAGCTCACAGGGGTTGTTTTCTGGAATTCGATGATCTTGTCAGCAGTATCGATGCTGATGCCTACAAATTGAACGCCTTTGTCGCGATACTTGTCCTGCAGGCGGGAGAATCCCGGCATTTCCTCGCGACAGGGGTGGCACCAGGTCGCCCAGTAGTTGATGATCAGCACCTTGCCGCGCCATTGGGCGAAGCTCTGCATTTGCCCGTTCAGGTCGGTCAGGACCAGTTCAAAAATAGGCAGTGCCGGAACCGTCGCGGTCGCAGTTTCGGTGCGTTCCCCCAGTATGCCCAAGCGAAAGCCGGCCGCTACCGCCAGCAGGGCAACGCTGCCAAGCAACCACCAAAGCATGGATCGCTTCATTTCGGGCCTTCGCGCAGCAGTTCGATGACCGCCTCGGCGCGGATCCGCTGGCGACTGCGCCCGCCGTGGGGGTTTTTGGGCTGTTGCCGCTCCGCTACGGGAGGGTAAATCGAGATCAGTACCGGAAAATCATTCCAGTCCAGGCGCAGTTGCGCCTCAACGCCTATTCGCCGGTTATCCAGCGTATCGTAGGAGATGCCGTGAGATAGCAGCGCGATCTCGACATCTTTGCTGCTGTCCGCGTATAGATCGATCTCCACGGCGGAATAGCGCCCGGCGGTGCCGTCCAGCGCCCCGCCGGTCAGGTAGGGATGAAATTCGGTCAGGAGTTGCATGACTTCAAGAGCGGTCGTACGCAGGTCATGGACGCGCTCGCGCTGCTCGTCTTCCTGGTAGAGCGACTGCCAGACGCGCAGTTCCGCCTCGACCTCCTCGTTGGTCGGCAGCGCTTCCCCTTCCGCGGCACCCAGGCTGCGCGCCGCCTTGCGTTTCGCTGCGCCGTAATCACCGATGCCTTCTTCCGCCATGAGGCGTGCCGCCGCGCCGGCAATTGTGCGGCGCAGATGGCTGGAGGCTGAAGGGGCAGGCTTGCGGCGCGGCATGATGTGGATTGGCGTAGTCTGGCAATAGCGGCTGGTGGTTGTTTCCCGTGCCTTCAGGGTGGCGGACGGCATCCCCTGGCGGGATAGAATCCGCTGCATTATTTCACGGAACGGCGACATGCATATCCACATCCTCGGCATCTGTGGCACCTTCATGGGCGGCATCGCCCTGCTGGCGCGTGCCGCGGGGCATCGCGTGACCGGTTGCGATGCCAACGTCTATCCGCCGATGAGCGCCCAACTTGGAGCACAGGGCATTGACCTGGTGGAAGGTTACGACTCCGGGCAGATCGCGCTGAACCCGGATCTGTTTGTCGTCGGCAACGCGATATCGCGCGGCAATCCGCTGCTGGAATCGATACTCGACCGGAATCTGCCTTATGTTTCCGGACCGCAATGGCTGGCCGGGAACATTCTGCGTGGCCGCTGGGTGCTGGGCGTGGCCGGAACGCACGGCAAAACAACGACAACTTCCCTGTTGGCTTGGATTCTTGAGGAGGCCGGACTGAATCCGTCCTTTCTGGTGGGCGGCGTGCCGCAGGGCTTCGGAGTTTCGGCGCGATTGACCGATTCACCCTTCTTCGTCATCGAGGCCGACGAGTACGACACCGCCTTCTGCGACAAGCGTTCCAAGTTCGTGCACTACCAGCCGCGGACGGCGATCCTGAATAATCTCGAATTTGATCATGCCGACATCTTCGGCGATCTTGCTTCTATCGAGACGCAATTTCATCACTTGGTCAGGACTTTGCCCGGAAACGGCCTGATCGTTGCGAATGCGCAGGAGGAGTCGCTGCGGCGTGTCCTGGCCCGCGGCTGCTGGACTCCTGTCGAATGGTTCGACGGAGCGGATGGCTGGGAGGCCGGTGAGTCCGACGCTGCAGGTGGTTTTGAAGTGAGTCTGACCGGCAAGCCCCAGGGCAGGGTGAATCGCTTCGATCTGGCGGGCGCCCACAACCGCGCCAACGCCGTGGCGGCGCTGGCCGCCGCGAGGCATGCCGGAGTCCCGGTGGCGGTCGGCCTCAAGGCGCTGGAAAGCTTCAGCGGCATCAAGCGGCGACTGGAGACGCGCGGCACCGTGCGCGGGGTCACCGTCCTCGACGATTTTGCCCACCACCCGACGGCGATTCGCGTCACCCTCGAAGGCCTGCGCCAGAAGCTTGGATCCGCCCGTATCCTGGCGGTACTGGAGCCACGTTCCAACACCATGAAACTCGGAGTGATGAACGAACAATTGCCCGGCAGTTTGGCCGAGGCTGATGCTGTCTTCTGTTATGCCGACAAACTGGGTTGGGATGCGGCGCAGGCATTGGCACCGCTGGGCGACCGGGCCCGGGTTTTCGCTGATCTGGGCGACCTGGTCGCCGCCGTGGTTGCCATCGCGCACAGCGGCGATCACGTGCTGGTCATGAGCAATGGAGGTTTTGGCGGGGTTCATGACAAACTGCTGGCGGCGCTGGCAGGCTGACCCAGGAAGAAAGCCCCGTTGGCTGTTGGTTGATCGGAAAGATGGAGCGGTTCCAGTTCCAAAATTTAGGAGTACGAAAACTTGAACGAAAAACCCTTGGACAAGCGACCTTTCTTTTGGGCGACAGGCGTTGTTCTGTTGTTGATTACTTGTTGGCAATTGCTGGAGTACGCGGCTGAGCAGCGACTGCACAACACGCCGTTATGGCAGCGCTGGCATCCGGTCACCCTTCGTTCCGCGCCGCAGACTGCAACGCCGGTCAGCGTCGCCGATACGCGGCTGTCGCAGGTAATTGTCCAGACCGAACTGGGCTTGTATTTCCTTACGGGTGCGCGCTACGTGCCAAAGGCGGGCGAGCCAGTCATTGTCGCGGCCAACGACAGTTGGGCACTTTACTTATGCGCCGCCAATGGCGAGCGCTGCATGACGATCCACTCATTCTGTTCGGGCGTCGTGTGGCCCAAGCTTGATCGGGATGCCGAGGGACGGATTACAGGTTGCCACGCCCCCTATCTGGCCTCAGGGACAGCGCGGGTCGTGGCCGCCATCACCAACCCGCCAGCCGATCGGACCGGACAGGAAGGTGGGCGTCGCCAGGCCAAAGTAAATGTCGCCAAGGGGATGAGTCATCCACGTCAATGGGCGCATTTGATGGGCCTGCCCATTGCGCCGCCTGTTGCGGCGCCGATCGCAACTCCGACGATCAGGCCGTGACTGGAACGACAGCGCGGATATTCCGTTGGAGGAAGTTCTATCCTTCGAGGTGAACGAGAAACCCAAACCTCTTGTGCTGTGCCGCACAACCTGGCGTTGACGGAGTCAGACGTTACGGACTCAAGGTTGCCACAAACACGGCAACGGCCTCGATCTCCTGATTGCTCATGCGTGCCGCGATGTTCCGCATGACTTGGGCTCGATCATTGGTGCGTTTGCCGTTCTTGTAGTCCTTCAGCTGTTTTACAAGGTAACTCGCATGCTGACCGCCGATGGCCGGCGCAAGTATCGCAGGCTGATTGGCCATCAATTTATCCCAGTTCTTATTGCCGGCGCCACCGAGGCCGTGGCAGCCAACGCAAGCCGCGACAACATCCGGGCGTCCTTTGCCCTTGAAAAATATTTTTTCGCCGGCCGCCATGGATTCGCTGGCCTCGGCTTCGTTGGGCTTTACTTTTTGTTGTGCGAAATAGGCGGCGATGTCGGCAATGTCTGCCTCGGAAACGGACTGCGCCATCGGCGACATCTGCTCATTGCTGCGACGGCCCGACTTGAAGTCGTGAAGCTGCCTGGCAATGTATTCGGGCACCTGTCCGGCCAGCTTGGGCCAGGGCTCCGCCGGGGGGGGCAGTGCCACGCTATTGCCATCGGCGCCGTGACAGCCGACACAGGCCGCCGCTTTTTGTTGGCCGGCTTCCGGATTTCCTGCGGCAAGGGCTGTGGCGGCGAGCACCGCCACTACAACTCCGGCAAGCGGTTTACCGAGACCCGTCATTACATTTCCTCCGCATTGTTCGGCTTGCGCCGCTGTTAGTTTATGTTTAAAGTGTGGCGAATTGTCGCAGCATGCGACGTAAAATACAACGGTATTTCCTCGGGAGGGAAAACTGATGGCGCATGAACAAGCCCATGCCGCGCACGATGACCATGCTCATGCCCACTGGGATACCAGTATCTGGCCGTTCGTCATAAGCTTCGGCATTCTCGCACTCGCGCTCGCCTTTTCATTTAATTACGTCTATCACAAACCCTTTGCCGCGGTGCTTTCCCTCGGTATCGGCATCCCTCTGATCCTGGCCGGCATCGCCGGCTGGACCAGCGAGGCGATGGGCAAGGGCGAAGGTCTTTCCTATGGCGCAATGGGCTGGTTCATCCTTGCCGAAGCGATGATTTTCCTGTCGCTGTTCGCGGTCTACTGGTATCTCCGCTTGACCGCGCCGGTCTGGCCGCCGGCAGGCAGCGTACCACTGCCCAAGCTGATTCCGGCCATGATGACGGTCATCCTCGTGGCGTCGAGTCTGACCATACATCGCGCCGAAGACCTGCTACACGTTGGCGACCGGAGCGGCTACATCCGCTGGCTCCTCATTACCATCGTGCTGGGTTTCTGCTTCCTTGGCATGTCCGCATATGAATGGAGCCACCTGATGCGCGAGGGCTTCAACATCGGCACCAATGTGCAAAGCACCATCTTCTTTGGCATTACCGGTTTGCACGGCTCCCACGTGGTAGTCGGTCTCGCCATCTTCATCGTCGGATTGTTCTCCGCCCTGCGCGGCAATCTGGATGAAGGTTTCGCCCGCACCGCGGGTTTGTACTGGCACTTTGTGGATATCATTTGGTTCTTCGTCGTCTCTCAGGTCTACTACTGGTAACGGCCTGCTTCATGGCCCACGCAGTGAGCCAACCGACGCAGACGTCCGTGACGGCCGGGTCCGTCGTGCAGATCGACGAGCCCCGCCATCTGGGCGCCCGCCTGCCTGCCGAGACGGCATTCGAGGACGAGAACGGCGCGCGCTTCACGCTGGGCGACACCCTCGGCAAGCCGGTGATCCTGGTTCTGTCCTACTACGGGTGCGACGGTACCTGTCCGACGATCAATATCGAACTGGCGGCCACGCTGTCGCGACTTGACCGGTTCAAGCTTGGCAGCGATTTCCGCGTACTGACGGTCTCGTTCGACGCCCGTGATACCAGTGGCAGCGCAGCCGAATTCCTGAGGAAGACCGGCTTGTCATCAGCCAGCGGCTGGCGTCACGCCGTATTGAAGGATTCAGACGTCAAGGCCTTTGCCGGGAGCGTCGGTTTCAACTATTTCTGGTCCGACGCCGCCAAGGCGTTCATGCACCCCAACGTGTTGATCTTCTTGACGCCGGAAGGCCGCGTAGCCCGCTACATTTACGGTACGCGCATGGATGTACGCAATATCGAGCTGGCACTGATCGACGCAGACTGGAACCGCATTTCCAACTCTACCGCCGTTTTCGACATGCTGACAGGCGCCTGTTTCAGCTACAACTACGCAGAAGGAAAATACCAGATGAATTATTCGATGGCAGCCGGGCTTGGAGCCCTGATATTCGGGATTAGCATGCTCGGACTCGGATTCTGGGCGTATCGGAAAAAAATTGGGGGGCAGCATGCGTAACGTGAAAAAGCTGGCCGCCGCCGCGGGTTGCCTCGTTTCGGCATCCATTGCATTCGCCGCGGCCAACCCGGTCACTGCCGGATCCGGGGCGCCGCCGGCGATAAAGGATCCCGCCGTGGAATGGGATCATCTGTGGCGGGAAGTCATTATCGACATCACCATCATCGGCGTGGTGTTCGCCCTCATTACGGCCTGGCTGTTGTGGCGTTATCGGCACCGCCCGGGCAACGAGACCGGTCATGCACCAAAGCTGAGTGCGGCCGCGGCAGTCGCGTGGGTGGTGATCCCTACCTTTGTCTTTCTTGCCGACGATCTCTACCTCGCGGCAAAGGGCTGGCAATTGTGGAACGTCTATCGCGAGGTGCCGGCCGACCGACTTGAAATCAGCCTCGAAACCGGCATGTACAGCTTCGACTACACCTACCCCAACGGTGTGCGCACGCAAAACGAGCTGAAGGTTCCCGCCGGCAAGCCGGTGTTGCTGCGCATGACCAGTCGCGATACGCTGCACAACCATTTCATCCCCGACTTTCGCGTCAAGGAAGACTCGATGCCGGGTCGCATCACCTACCTGTGGTTCCTGCCAAAGGAGGCCGGCAAGCAGCATGTGGTCAGTTGCGCGGCCTACTGCGGCGTCATGCACTCATACATGGCCGGCAAGATCGTGGTCTTGTCTCCGGAGGACTACAAGGCCTGGTACGACCAGGAAGGCGCCAAATTGAACGACACGAAGTCCGCCGCAGAGCAGACCAAGGCCATGCCGGCCAGGAAGAGCTGAAGGGATACCCGAAATGAATATCAAGGAATGGATTTTCACGACTGATCACAAGCGTGTCGGGATCCTCTATCTGATCGGCTCGATGGCGGCTTTCGCGATCGCTGGCGTCATGGCGATGATGATGCGGATCGAATTGTCAACGCTTGGCCCGACCATTACCGACAATCCGACTACCTACAACGTCTGGCTCTACTCCCACGGCGCGATAATGATCCTGGCTTTCCAGATTCCGGCGCTGACGGGTTTTTTTGCCAACTTCTGCATTCCGCTGATGATCGGGGCCAAGGACGTGGCCTTCCCTCGCGTCAATGCCCTTTCAGTCTGGCTGTTCTATGTTGGCGTCATCCTGGCGCTGCTCACGTTTTTTGTTCCCGATCCTCCTGACGTGATGTGGACCGGCTATCCACCCTATTCCACCATCACTACGGGGAATACCGCGTTCTATACGTTTACCGTCTTGATACTGGGCTTTGCCTCGATCATCGGCGGCGTCAATTTTCTCACCACGGTGGCCTACATGCGGGCGCCGGGCATGGGGTGGACCAAGCTCAACATCTTCGTCTGGTGCACCCTGGGAGCCTTTGTCCTGCAGTTGATCTTCGTGCCGGTGCTGGGCACCGCGGTCACCCTGATCAGCCTGGACAAGTACCTGGGCACCCACTTCTTCGATCCGACCAACGGCGGCGATGTGCTTACCTACCAAAACCTGTTCTGGTTCTACTCCCACCCGGCGGTATATGTGATCTTCCTGCCGTTTTTCGGCGTGCTGTTCGAGATCGTCGCCACCTTCGCGCGCAACCAGGTGTTCAATTACAAGATGGTGGTTTTCGGCGGCATTTTCGGCATTGTTGCCCTCGCGGGGGTTGTCTGGGTGCACCACTTGTACGTTTCCGGAATGGCCGACTGGTTGCGCATCGGCATGATGATAACGACGCTCATGATCTCCGTGCCGGTCGGACTGATGCTGATCGGACTGGTGGGAACCCTTTACAAGGGGTCGATTACCTTCGAAACGCCAATGCTGTATGCCTCCGGAGTGATGTTCCTGTTCCTCATCGGCGGCCTCACCGGCATTCCACTGGCTCTGCCGTCGCTCACCATCCACCTGGCCCGCACCTATTACGTGGTGGGCCACTTCCATTACGTGATGGCCGTCGCAGGGACATTTGCGATCTTCGCCGGGGTGTACTACTGGTTCCCCAAATTCACCGGTCGCATGTACAACGAGTTCTGGGGAAAACTCGGTTTCTGGATCACGTTTGTCGGTACCAACATCGTGTTCTGGACAATGATGGACATCGGCGTTCAAGGCATGCCCCGCCGGTATTATGACTATGCACAGTTCCCGCAGTTTGTCAGTGCCCACCAACTCATGACCCTGGGATCGATAATTCTGGGAATCGGCTTCGTGATTGCCGTGGTCAACTGGATCGTCGGCGCGATCCGCGGCCCCAAGGCTGGCGACAATCCATGGGGTTCCCATTCCCTCGAGTGGACCACCGTTTCCCCGCCGCCCTATGGCAACTGGCCGAGCCCGCCTTCCGTGGCGGAAAACTGGACGCCCTACGGATACGAGAAACGTTGATCGACGGATACGGAATCGGG
>Ga0105090_10001336_pt1 | contig 13231 bp, 11 predicted proteins | sample PPLLak3March2015_FD_79110 | JGI IMG/M metagenome (GOLD analysis project Ga0105090, IMG submission 79110) | Freshwater sediment microbial communities from Prairie Pothole Lake near Jamestown, North Dakota, USA - PPLs Lake P7 Core (1) Depth... | ecosystem: Environmental > Aquatic > Freshwater >... | reverse complement strand
GTCGCTCTTCAGCGCGAGGCTGAAATAGTAGCTGGCGGACACAGCCACTACATTCGAGATGCTGACCAGTACAGGTGTCGCGGAGGGGGTATTGGTGCCGACGCCCAACTGGCCGTGACTGTTTTGGCCCTGCGCCAGCACGGTGCCATCGGACTTCAGCGCAAGCAGATGGTCGTATCCCGCCGACACGGACACCACGCCGCTCAGGCTACCGACCTGCGCCGCGCTTGTTCCAAACCCCGACCCCCAGCCAAACACCGTTCCTACGGCGCGCTGGCCACGGCGCGGGTCGCCGGCGCTGGATGGCACTGTGGCGGCGAGGATTAGGGCGAGCGCGAGCGCCACCCGAGCCAGCCGCGTGATGACGCATGCTGCAGGAGGCGTCGGGGCAACCGGGTTTGCACCGCGCAGAGACGGCTTCATGACGTGCTCCTTGTGCGCCGGTCAAAACCGGCATGGTGTAGTGAATGCAAAAGTCATACGGTGAAGGGCCAGCGACCCACACCGGCCCCAAGTCGTGCGGCGTCGTCCGTGAGGGCGAGGCCGAAGCGTCGACCGGGGTACGGGCGGGCCGGGTATTCAGCCGCGAAAATTCGCTCCTCTGGGGTGCCGACGCTGTAAGGAGAAGCGGAAGGCCACACCGGGGCTGTCGCCAGCGCAAGACAGGCTCGGACCCCACGCGGTCAGAGACCCCGTGCACGCTCGGAAACACCATGCGCGGGAACCGGGAGGTCCCAGAGTCGCCCGCTGGTGATGGACCGGCGGGCCGCGTCGAGAAGCTGAATAGCGTACGTCGATGATGCACGACTCTGGGAAGTCGGACAGGCCCGTAGTACCTGCGAAGTCGTCGAACAACGCCGGCCGACCGGCGGCGGAGGGGACGGAGGGAAGGGGTCTGCCCAAAGGGAATCCGCGTCAGCCCACCACGCCCCGGACTCAGAGCCGGGTCGGCGTGCCCAGCGGGCTGGAGCGGGTACGACAAGCAGCAAGACGGGACAGGAAGATGCGGTTCACCGCGCTCCTGCACCACGTCCATGCTGTCGACCGCCTGCGGACGGCGTATCTCGCCTTGAAGCGGGACGCCGCCCCGGGGGTAGACGGCGAAACGTGGCGGCAGTACGGTCAGGCGCTGGAGGCGAACCTCCACGACCTGGCAAGTCGACTGCAGCGCGGAGCGTACCGAGCGAAACCGGTGCGGCGGGTGTACATCCCGAAGGCCGACGGGCGGCAGCGGCCGCTCGGCGTGCCCGTCCTGGAAGACAAGATCGTCCAGCGGGCCACGGTCGAGGTGTTGAACGCCATCTACGAAACGGACTTCCTCGGCTTCTCGTACGGCTTCCGGCCGGGGCGCAACCAGCACGGCGCGCTGGACGCGCTCTACGTCGGGCAGCTGACGAGAAAGGTGAACTGGGTGCTCGACCTGGACATCCGGGCCTTTTTCGACACCATCGACCACGGATGGCTGGTGAAGTTCCTCGAGCACCGCATCGCGGACCGGCGCGTCGTGCGCCTCATCCAGAAATGGCTGAACGCCGGCGTGCTGGAAAACGGGACCCACAGGCGGGTCGAGGAGGGGACACCCCAGGGTGGCAGTGTGTCGCCGCTGCTGGCGAATGTGTACCTCCACTACGTGTTCGACCTCTGGGCCCATCACTGGCGTCGGACGCAGACCGCGGGCGACGTGATCGTCGTCCGGTTCGCGGACGATATCGTGATGGGATTCCAGCATCGGTCGGACGCCGAGCGCTTCCGGCAGGAGCTGCGTGACCGTTTCGCGCGGTTCGGCTTGGAGGTGCACCCCGAGAAGACGCGGCTGCTGGAGTTCGGTCCACTGGCGATCGAGCACCGACGGCGGCGTGGCGAGGGGAAGCCGGCGACGTTCGACTTTCTCGGCTTCACGCATATCTGTGCGACGAAGCGGAGCAACGGACGCTTCACCGTGCTGCGGCAGACGATCCGCAAGCGGCTGCAGGCGAAGCTGCACGAGGTGAAGACCGAACTGCGGCGACGCATGCACCGTCCCATCCGCGAACAAGGCGCGTGGCTGCGCAGCGTCGTGGCCGGGCACATTCGCTACTACGGCGTGCCCATGAACACCCCGGCGCTGTTCACCTTCCGTTCTCAGGTCGGACGGCTCTGGTTGCGCGCGCTTCGGCGTCGCGGCCAGCGCCACCGTTTGACCTGGGCGCGGATGCGGCGGTACCGGGATCACTGGCTACCTCCTGCGCGCGTCTGCCATCCCTACCCGCTCCGACGGCTTGGCGTCATCCCCTGAGGGGGGAGCCGGATGCGGGAAACCCGCACGTCCGGATCTGTGGAGGGGGTCATGGGCAACCATGGTCCCTACTCCGACTCGTGCCGGCTTCGTCCTCGTCACTCCCGGTTCAGCGTCGGCGCATTATACCGCCGGGAGGGGCAACGGTCGGGCCGCCTCGGTCTTCGGAGCGCGGAGCGTCCAGTCCCGGAGCTCGGTTGAATTGACGATGACGCAGAGGACGCGGTGAAGGGTCCCCCCCGAAGCAAAGCCTTTGCCGGCTTTGCGGAGTGGGGGGCCGAGCCGCGGCCGAATTTCCGTCCGTGTCGTCAACCGAAGCGAATACCGGGTCTAGCGGGTGGCTCGAGGCGCGAAGCCAAGCTGTCTCAGGCGGGACGGGACCTCCTCGCCGTGGCCGTCGGCGGTCACGTTGCGGTCGATGAAGAGGATGCGGCCGTCGAGGCCGATGTAGAAGGTCCACCGGGCGACGGCGGCGCGGCCGGCGTCGAGCACGCCGTAGGCGGTGGCCACCTGCCTGTTCGGATCGCTCAGGATCGGATGGGGCAGATCGAGCATCTCGGCAAGGTCGCGAGCCCAGTCCTCCGACAGCGTCGTCGCCTCGAAGAAGGCGACGTCGAATGCCTGGACCTCGGCGCCGCGCTCACGGCGCGGCTGGCAGTCGATCGTTCACCGCGTGGCGAAGACGCGCGGGAACCAGGCGAGGACGACGGGCCGGCGGCCGAGATGATCTGACAGGCTGTGCACCCGCCCGTCAGTCCCAGGCAACGCGAAGGCCGGCGCCATGTCGCCGATGCCGGGCGGCTTCGGCGCCTGAGCGTCGGCCACCTGGCCGGCCATGGCCAACCACGCCGCGGCCAGGAGCAGCCACGCGCGCGTCACGGATACTGTTCCCCGAGCTTCTGCTGGACGCTGCGCACCTTGTCGCCGAGCGACTGCGCCTTGTCGATGCGCGTGCCGATGCGCAAACTTGCGGTCACGCGCGGCGCGCCCATCTCGTGGACGACCTCGTGGCACCGCTTCACCGCGGCGAACACCGCGTCCCACTCGCCTTCGATGTTGGTGCCGAAGGCGTGGAGGGTGTGCGACAGGCCTGCGTCCTGCAGGACCCGCTCGCAGGCTGCCACATACGGCGACAGCGACACGCCGACACCGATCGGCACCACCGACAAATCAACCGTGACCTTCATGCTCCCTCGATTCTATTCTAAGGGGTCGGGTCGAATTATCGACACAGTCGCGATGCACTTACGATTCTGTGATCGAGGATCCCATAGCACAGCACGATTACAGATCTTGGATCGAAACGACGCCCGTTCGATAATTCGACCCGACCCCTACCTACCCAACAGGGCGGCCGGGTGCGTCTCGAAGAACGTCGTCAGCGGTATGCCCTCCGCACCGACGAGGAGCGCCCGGCATCGCGGATAGCGGGCGCGGAAGGCCCGCAATCCGGATGCCTTCCTCGGGCGGCCGCTCTTGACCTCCACCGCCCAGATCGCGGTTCCCCGCTCCACTACGAAGTCGACTTCCTCATCGTCCCTGCGCCAGTAGCTGACCGAGCACGACGATGGTGGCAGTCCGTTCAGGAGATGCGCTCCGACGGCGTTCTCCACGAGGCGGCCCCACCACGCGGGATCGGCCCGCGCCTCGTCGAACGACGGACCGCCGAGCGCGCTGACGAGCGCGTTGCTCCAGAGCACGAGCTTCGGGCTGCTGCCCCGTTGCCGCACCTTCCCCCGGGAGAACGCCTCCAGACCGCTCACGAGAAACGCCGATTCAAGGAGGGTCAGGTAGTGCGACAAGGTCGTCGTGTTGCCGGCGTCTTGCAACTGGCCGAGCATCTTGTTGTAGGAGAGGATGTGGGCCGGATATGCCGCCGCCAGCAGGAACAGGTGGCGCAGCAGCGCCGGCTTGGCGACGCGCTGCAGCTGCAGCACGTCGCGCGCGAGCACCGTCTCGATGAGCGAGTCGGCGACGTACTGCCGCCACCGTTCGTCATTCCCGGCGAACTGGGCCGCGCCAGGGTAGCAGCCGTAGTAGATCCACTCGTCGAGCGACCGGCGGAAGGCCGCGCGGGACTCGGGAAACGACCAGTGCGGGCAGCGGTGCAGGAAGAAGCGCCCACTCATCGACTCGGAGAGCCCGGCCTGCAGCAGCAGCGACGACGATCCAAGGATCAGCAGGCGGAGCCGGGACCGGTTCGCCGTTCGCGAATCCCAAAGCCGCTTGACAGTCTCGCTCCACCCCCGGACCTTCTGGATCTCGTCCAGCACCAGCAGGACGGGTCCGCGCTCGGCTGCCGACTTGATCTCGGCCAGGCGCCACTGGGTCTCGATCCACTCGGGCCCGGGCGGAATCGGCGAGTCGGCCGACGCGTAGACCGACGGCATCTCCAGGCTCGCCTGCAGCTGCCTGGCCAGCGTCGTCTTGCCCACCTGCCTCGGCCCGACGAGCGCCTGGATGACGGACGGATGACCGCGCGTGAACGCCGCGAGATCGGACAGGATGGGCCGTTCGTAGTCCAGCATATATCTCAGCGATTGAGAAGTGTTACTCAATGACTGAGTAATATTACTCATCACGGTCGCGTCGGTCAACCCCGCGGTTTCTCCTGCTTCTCCTTCGGCAGCTCTCGGTTCGTGACACCCGGCTGCCGGTCGCTACCGTTCCGTCACCAACGGCAGCCACTCCTTGAGATAAGGCTGCCACAGAACGGGCCACGAGTGGGTGCCGTGGCCGCGCGTCTCGGAGGTGATGGGAAGCAGCACGTACTTCCCCTTCGCCACGCGCGGCATGAGCTTCTCCATCAGGCCGAGTTCCGGCGGATTGATGAGGTCGTCCGCCGAGTTGATGGCGAGAAGCGGCGCCGTGATTCGCTCCAGGCCGGGCGACGGGTCGTATTCGCGCGAGGCGTCGAAGTAGTAGAGCATGTCGTTCGCATCGACGCCGCTCGAGCGCGACTTCATCTGCTGCACCAGCAGCGCGTCGGCCGCGTCGCGCGTCGGCGCGTCCTTCTGCGCCTGCATCGTCGATCCCGCCATCAGGACAAGGGTGCGCGCCGCGCCCTCGACCCCGGGCGGCTGGGCGGTGTAGTTGCCGCCGTTCCACGCCGGGTCGTTCCGGATGCTGTCGATGATCATCTTCCGCCACATCCGGTTCCGTCCGGCGATCTGCGTCGGCACGCTGGCGAGCGGCACGAGGCCGTCCATGAAGTCGGGGTAGGTTTCGCCCCACATCCACGTGTGCATGCCGCCCATCGACGTGCCCATCACGAGCTTCAGGTGGTTGACCTTCAGCCCGTCGGTGACCAGGCGGTACTGCGCCGCCACCATGTCGGCGTATGTGTAGCGCGGGAACTTCGCGCGCAGCCCATCGCTCGGCCTGCTGCTCTGCCCGTGGCCGATGCCGTCGGGCAGGATGACGAAGTGCGTCCGCGCGTCGAGCAGCTGGCCGGGCCCGAAGAGAACCTCGGCGAAGTTCTTCGACAGGAACGACCGGCCGGTCCCGCCGGTGCCGTGCAGGATCAGCACGGCGTTGCGCACCACACCCTTCGCGTCGCGTCGCGGTTCGCCGAGCGTGAGGTAGTGCAGCTTCAGCTCGGGCAGCGTCTCGCCGGTCGCGAACCGGAAGTCGCGGACCACGAAGTCGCCCGCGACCGGGGTCACGCCCGCCGCGGGCGCGACCTGGCCCGCGGCCGTCGCAGCAGAGAGCAGCGCGGCGACGGCACCGACCGCGAGGGCGATCGCGATGGCAGTGAAACGAGACTTCATGCGGGAGACCTCCATGCGGAATGGGCGGCCATCGTACCGCCGCGAGGCGGCCGGGCGCAAGCAGGGTGCGGCACTCGCATACCCCCAGTTTCGCGCGGGACGTCCGGCCGTGCCTGGAGGGGGGCGCCGAGCGAGCCGTGGACATTGCCGAAAGCCGAGAGCCGTCTAAGGCTCGGCTGGCAGGAGGTCGCGGACGCGTTCGGCGCGGAAGCGGAAGATCCCCTCGACCTGCCGCCGGATCAGCGGGAGCGCGATTCGGCCAAGCGGGTCGAGCGGCAGGCGATAGCGGACCTCGTCCTCGATGATCGTCCCGCCGTCGTCGCCATCGCGGAAGGTGTGCGTGTGCACCCACTTCGCGTAGGGGCCCTTCAGCTGTTCGTCGACGAAGGCGTTGGGCGGATCCCACCGGGAGATCAGCGTGCGCCACTTCATCGGCACGCCGTAGAGCGAGATGCGGTAGTCGATGAGCAGGCCTTGCCGGATTTCGATCGGGTCGGGCGTCAGGATGCGGAACTTCAATTCCGGGGGGGTGATCACCTCGAGGTTGTGCGCATCCGAGAAGAACGCGAACACCTCGGCGCGCGGGAGCGAATGGTGCATGCGCGCCCGGAGGACGTAGGTGCCTGGCTCCGTGGCGTCGATGTCGTGTTCGATCATCTACTTGAGCTTGACCATCGCGCTGCCGACGCGGTCGGACTCGTAATCGTACACGACTACCTTCACGTAGTGCGGCTTTCCGGTGACCGCCACCCCGAAGTCGCGAAAGAAGCCTTCGCGCGAGATCGTCTCGTACGAGGCCCCTGTGAGCGCGATGTCGAGTTGCCGGCGGGCCTGGCCGATGATCTTCTGGCTCCCGTCGCCGCAGTAGATAGCCACCTCGAAACTGGCGGCGAGCCGCCCGTCCTCGGCGTTCCGCCATCCAAGGCGTGAGGCGTCGACCCGGAGCGTCAGAAAGACGTCTCCGCCCGGCGTCTTCTCGTGCTTGACGAACCTGGGCGTGAACGTCACGCCGATTTCGCCGACCGCGTCCATCTGGTAGCCCGCTGCGGCGATCCTGTTCTCAGTGACGACGCGCCGGCGACTGAAGACATCCGCTTCGCGGCGGGCGAAGTACCCGTGCCTGTACAGCACCGTCGCTCCTGGCCGGCTGACCTCCACCTTCACCGATCGGTAGCGGCCGTTCCAGTCGGCGTCCGACGGGTAGTACGCGAGCAGGTACTGCGCTCGAGTGGCGGTGTCGATGCGGGCAAGCGTGTGCGATGCGTCCTTCAGAATCGACGACTGCCCTCCGGTCTGCGCGGCGATGTATCGGAGGTCGTAGAACATCGGGCCGAGACCCGCGAGCGGGTTCTTCGTGATCGACGGCCCCCCGGGAAGCAGGCCGCCGTCGATCGGCTGCCCCTGCTGGCCGCCCCCGATCGGCCTGTCGGCAACCACGACGCCACTGCGCTCCACTTCGCCCATGATGCGCCTGTCGGCCATCGTCAGTTCGCGCGGCGGGGGCGCGCTGGCCCCCCCGGCAGCGCTCGGCGGAAGGTCGCTCGGGATGCCCATGCCCGAGATCCGGCCGCCGGTCTGAATCGTGTCGATCGCCACGCGAGCGTGGCTCGCCGTCGAGGTGAGCTGCTTCACCTGATCCCACGTCGGGAACGGTCCCCGCTCGGTGACGAAGATCAGGTGCTTCTCGCCGGCGACGTACCGCAGGTAGTTGATCCCGGCCATCAACGCGTCGACCTCACTCTGGCTCTGGCCGATCCTGGACTTGACGTAGTCCTCCAGGCCGAGTTCGGCCTCGATGGACGGCGGCGTCTCGAGCGGAGGCGGGTCCGAGAACACCGACGGCATGTCCGCCGCCACGAGCGAACCCTGCTTTCCCAGCGCCGACCGGGCGTCCGCCCTCGAGCGCCCGAACCCCTCCAGCAACCGCGCGATCTTTTCGTGATTCGTCGTGAAGTCCGCGGCGCGGTTGTAGGCGAGCAGCCCGACCTGGTCCTGCGGCAGCAGGCTCTCCCGGAGAAACCGAAGCAGGGCGTTCAGCGTCTGGGGATACACCCGCACATCGCCGAGCGCTCCCGGTCCGAGGACGATCAGGAAGACGCGGCGGCTCTGCGGGGTGGCGTCGAACGGCCTGGCTTCGGTGCTCGCGCGAAGCGCGGGCTCGGGCCGGTCGGCGACGAGCGCCTGCGCCATGAAGTGCGCGATGGTCTGCGGAACGCCGTTCTCGAGGATCCGGAACTCCTCCTGCCTGAGGTCGGTGATCGGTCGGCCGTCCTTGTCGAGTACGCGCACGTCGAGCGGGACGATGGCCACACCTGACTTGAACGCCGGCGGCTGCTGGACGTTCGACTGGGGCTGGCGAGGAGGTGCCGCGGTCAATACGGCGGCGAAGAGAACGCACGGGAGGACAGTTGCGCCGAGCAGCGGACGGCGGTTGCGCATCTCGGTCACCCGACAGGCAGGCGCTAGCGCCATTCTAGCCGAACGGAGGCATGAAGGTGCGAGAGGGGCGCTACTTGAACGAGAGCACCGGTGCCAGCCCGGATGCGAAGCCGCGGGCCAGCCTGAACTGCGCCGCAACGACGAAGCGGCCCGCCCTGTCGATGTAGCCCCACTTCCCGGACTTGGCGTTTCCGACGCGCACCGGCGCCAGGCCGTCGGCAAACCTCTCGGCGTATGAGAATTGAGGGTCGATGGCCAGTCGGCCCGTTCTGTCGACATAGCCCCACGCCCCGGCAGAGCCGTCACCAACCTTCACTGCCGCCAGGCCATCGGCGAACACTCCGGCCGCGGCGAACTGCGGAGGAATCGCGACCGTTCCGCGAGCGTCGATGTATCCCCAGCGGGCCGGCGGCGCACCGTCTACGACAACCGCCGCCAGCCCCTCGCTGAACCGGCCGGCAGCAACGAACAGCGGTTTGATGACGGCCCTGCCACTGGTGTCGATGTAGCCGTAGCGGCTCGATGTGCCGTCTCCGATGCGCACCGCGGCAAGGCCGCCGGAGAACTCGTCGGCCACTGTGAACGGTCCGTGGATCGACGCGCGCCCCGTCCTGTCGACGAAGGCCGTGACAGGTATCCGAGCGTTGTTGTCGCCGGCGAAGCCGACGCTCGCGGTCATGATGACCGGCACCGGCGCGCCGTTGAGCAGCGTGGGCTCGAACGTCCAATACCGAACCGCCTCCTGGGCCGCTTCGCCCAATTCGGCCGGTCCCCGGAGGAGCTTCACGGCCGAGACGCTGCCGTCCGGTCCGATGGTGGCTTCGACCACCACCGTGTCCCTGGAAACAGGCCCCGCCGCCGTGGCGAGCCGCATCGGCTGGGCCAGCGCGGTCGGCGGGCTCTGGCGACCGGCAGCGGGGAGGATGACAGAGGAGAGGACAATGCCGGCGACGACGAGGAGCATCGTGCGGCGCATGGAGAGTCTCCTTGCTGGCGGACTCTCCGTTAGACACCGCCGCCGCCGCAAGAGGTCCTAGCGCCCCCGCGTCGCCGCGCGGATGAACCCGGCGACGTCCTGCTTGAGCGCCTTGTGGGCGGACGGCCGGATGTACATCATGTGCCCCGCCTCGTAGTAGCCGAACGACACGCGGTCGACAATCTGCTTGTCGTAGGCCATGTGCCAGATGTTGAACTCCGCTCCGCCGACGTAGGTGGCCATGTCGTAGTAGCCGCACGCCACGAACACCCGCATGAACGGGTTCTTCGCCATCGATTGACGTAGCGTGTCGGTCATGTCCATGTAGTTGTTCTGCACGTAGGTCCAGGGCCGCACGTTGCCGGACGTCGGGTAGTGCAGGTCGGTCTCCCACTTCAGGACGTTCCGAACGTAGTCCTGGAATGCCGCCACGTAGGGTCCTGCCAACGCGGAGTTCGACGGGTCGAACTCCTGGCGCTCGCCCGCGGCATCGAGGTCGAGGGCGGTGAACCGGCCGTCGAGCCGGCCGACCATCAGGCGCTTGTCGCGCAGCAGTTCCTTGCGGAACCGGCCGGAATCGACCCGCAGGTTTGCGGCGAGGATGAACTTCGGCGACAGGCCCGTGTAGCGCGCCACCTTGTCCGCCATCGCCGCGCGCCCCGCGTCGTCCAGCGTGCTCCCCTTCGACAGCGCCTGCAGGTACTCGCCGAAGGCGAACGTCCGCGCGTCATCTACCACCTGTTTGATCGTCTTCTTCTGGAGGTCCGCCGGGAGCTTCTGGTGGTACCAGGCCGTCGCGGCGAACGTTTCGATCTGCACGGCGTAGGCGACATCGTTGTTCGGCGCCGGCGAGAGCGTCTGGTAGGTCAGCAGCGCAGACACGAGCACGATCCCGTTCAGCTCGACGGCGTGGCGCGACTGCAGTTCCGCCGCAAGACCTGCAGACCGGATCGTCCCGTAGCTCTCACCGATCAGGAACTTCGGCGACGGCCACCGGCTGTAGATCTTCAGGTACTCGGCGATGAACTCCCCGAACGCGCGGATGTCGCCGTCCTGGCCGTGGAACTGCGCGGGGTTCGTCCCCTCGGTGACGCGGCTGAAGCCGGTGCTGATGGCGTCGACGAACACGACGTCGGACACGTCGATGAGCGAGTACTCGTTGTCCACCAGCTGATAGGGCGGCGCCGGCTGGAACCCCTCGTCGGCCATCTGCGCCTTCTTGGGCGCGAACGACCCCATGTGGAGCCACACGCTGGCCGATCCAGGCCCTCCGTTGTAGAGGAACGACACCGGCCGGGTCTTCGGGTCCTCTCCGTCCTTGGTATAGGCGACGTAGAACATCTGCGCCGACACTCTTCCGTCATCGAGGCGGATCGGCAGCGTGCCGGCGGTGGCGGTGTACTTGATGTCGCGCCCGTCGATCCTGACGGCATGGCTGGTCTGCGACGGCTTGCGATCGACGAGTGGCGCCACTTCACGCGCCTGTGACTGCCCGGCCGGAGCGGCTGGGGCCTGGACGGTCGGCTGCGCGTCTGGCCGCTGCCCGCCCCGCTGCTGGGCGAATGCGGGCGCCGGCGACAGGAAGACCATGAGGGCGACGATCAAGAGCAGCGAGCGATTGCGCATGTCGAACTCCTGAGTGGCAGACACCTGCGTTGATGCGGGGATTCTACACGAGATGGGTCCGCCTTCGCGCCACGCGCTGCGGCGAGACAAGCCCCGTGCCACTGTATCGTCACCGGAAGGGGGCTTGGCCGTATAAGATTGTCCCGAAGCGAATTGCCGTGCGAGGCCGTCCACATCTTTTGCGCGTGAGCCTGGTCGCGACGGCGCTTGCCGTCGCCATGGCGGCCGCGTGCCGTCAGCCGGACGCTCCCGCCGTCCGGCGGACCGTCCGTCTCACCACCGGCACGCCTGGCGCCGCGTTCTACCCGCTCAGCCAGGAACTGGCGCGGGCCTGGGCGGCCGCGTCCACCGGCCTCGACGTGCAGACGCGCGACAGCGCGGGCTCGGTGGCCAACGTCGAGGCGATCCAGGCCGGCGACGCCGACGTCGGTCTGGCCTTCGCCGACGTGGCCTACACGGCCTATATCGCGCGGCTCGCGAAGCGGGCGCCCGAAGCGGACAGCCTGCGCGGCATCGCGGTGCTCGAGCTGGCACCCGTGCACCTGGTCGTCCGGCGCGATTCCACCGTCGCGAGCGTGTCCGACCTGCGGGGGCGCCGGGTCGCGGTCGGGCCGGACGGCAGCGGGTCGGCCGTCACGGCGAGAATCGTCCTCGCGGCGCTCGGCATCGACCTGAAGGACGTACGAGTCGAGTCGCTCCGCTACAACGAGGCCGCGGTGCGCCTGAAGGCGGGCACGATCGACGCGCTGTTCGTGACCGGCCGCGACCCGGTCGAGGCGGTCAGGGATGCCGTCAGCGCCGGCGCGCGCCTGCTGCCGCTGGCCGGCCCGGCCATCGAGCGGCTGCGCCACGAGTATCCCTTCTACCGCCAGACGCTGATTCCCGGCGGTACGTATCCCGGCCATCCTGACCCGCTCGACACGATCGGCGTCGACAACCTGCTCGTCTGCCGCCGCGGCCTCGATGAGGCCCTGGTTCACGACCTGACCGCGCGATTCTTCGCGGTTCTGCCGTCGCTGCCGATGCTGAGCTTCATGGATCTCGACCAGGCGCCGGCGACGCCCATTCCCCTCCACGAAGGCGCCGGCCGCTACTACCGGGAGCGGGAGCTGCTGCGATGAGGCGCGCGTTTCGGCTGCCACCGGAGTGGACGACGCCGCTATTCGTCATCGGGATCGTCGCGTCGGTCGGCGCGATGGGTTGGCTGGGCTATCGCGCCATCCACGGCTGGCGAGACTCCGCCACACTGCTGGCGGGACAGCGGGCGTCGGAGACCGTCGACCGGCTCGTGACCGCCCTCGGCCGCGACATGCGCGGCGTGCAGAGCACGGTGCTCTCGTCGGCCCAGTGGGATCAGTTCATGCTGGACTCGCCGTACGACGTCCGCAACCTGACTGCGAGCGCCTTCGCCCGCTATCCGTACCCGGAGTCGTTCTTCGCCTGGCGCGGCGTGCCGAAGCCGGGGGCGGTCGTCTTCCTGAACCGCGCGGACCGCCGTCCGGCCTGGATGCCCGGCGAAATCGGCCCGAATCGGTTTCCCGTCCTCGTCGAGGTCGAACCGGCGGTCGCCGCGATACTCGTCGACCGGGTCGTGCAGGACGCGGCGCGCCGTCGCCGATTCTCGATCTTCGAAGCGACCATCGGCGGGACGCGCTACCAGGTCGTGGCCCGCCTTCTCTATCAGGACCCGGTGCGCGGGCGCCTCGAGGCCGTCTTCGGATTCACGGTCAACCTCGCCTGGGCGAGGCAGCACTATTTCGGGGACGTGACCCGGCAGGTCGCCCGGATCGGAAGCAGCGCGACGCCCCTGCCCCTGACGGTGCTCGACGCGCGGGGCGCGACCGTCGCGAGTTCGTCGGCCGCACCGCTGCGCGAGCCGGTGCGGCGCCGCGAGTTGCCGCTCATGTTCTTCGACCCGCAGCTCGTCGCGCTCGACCCGCCCGCCGACCTGCCGCGCGAAGTCTGGACGGTCGCGGCGGCCGCCGGCGGCGATCCGACGCTGGCGAACGCCGTGCGGGCGAGCAACGGCACCCTGGCGGTGGCGGCCCTGGCGGTCGCGGTGCTCGCCGTCGGCCTCGTCATGACGGCCCGCGCGACCCAGGCCAGGGCGCGCCTCGCCGGCCTGCGGTCCGACTTCGTCTCGAC
>Ga0105090_10001334_pt1 | contig 13233 bp, 10 predicted proteins | sample PPLLak3March2015_FD_79110 | JGI IMG/M metagenome (GOLD analysis project Ga0105090, IMG submission 79110) | Freshwater sediment microbial communities from Prairie Pothole Lake near Jamestown, North Dakota, USA - PPLs Lake P7 Core (1) Depth... | ecosystem: Environmental > Aquatic > Freshwater >... | reverse complement strand
TGAAGCGCCATGCCACCAGCAAGATCGGCTCGCTGCTCGACCTGGAGCAGGTGGCGACGATGGGCTTTCGCGGCGAGGCCCTGGCCGCGGTGGCCTCGGTGTCCGAGCTTTCCATCACCAGCCGCACGGCCGACGCGCCGCACGCAACCAGGCTCGACGCACGCAGCGGCGAGCTGGCGCCAGCGGCGCGCGCGGTGGGCACCAGCGTCGAGGTGCGCGAGCTGTTCTTCAGCACGCCGGCGCGGCGCAAGTTCCTCAAGACCGACGCCACCGAGGCTGCGCATTGCCTGGAGGCCGTGCGCCGGCATGCGCTGGCCCGGCCGGACGTCGGCTTCGCGGTCTGGCAGGACGGCAAGCTGGTGGCGCAATGGCGTGCCGCCAGCGCCGAGCAGCGGCTGCGCGACGTGCTCGGCGAGGAGTTCCTCGCCCACAGCCGGCCGCTGCACGACAGCGCGGGTACGCTGCAGCTGCACGGCCGCATCGGCCTGCCCGAGGCGGCACGGGCCCGCGCCGACCACCAGTACGTTTACGTCAACGGCCGCTTCGTGCGCGACCGGCTCATCGCCCACGGCCTGCGCTCGGCCTACGAGGACGTGCTGCACGGCGCGCGCCAGCCGGCCTATGTGCTGTTCATCGGCATCGACCCGTCGCGCGTGGACGTGAACGTGCATCCGACCAAGATCGAAGTGCGTTTCCGCGATGCGCGCGAACTGCACCAGGGCGTGCGGCACGCGGCCGAGAATGCGCTGGCGCCGACGCGCGCCGCCTCGAGCACGGCCCCCGATGAGGCCCTACCGCCCAGCGTGCCGACGGCCGGCCGCAACCCCTTCGGGCCGACAGCTTGGAGCCCGGCGCCCGCGGTGCAGGGCAAGCTGGCGCTGCAAAACCTGGCCAGGCTCTATGCGCAGGAGCCGCCGGCCGCCTGGGCTGCGCCCGCCGCGGCGGCGAACACCGCCGAACCGGCGGCCGAGGAGTTGCCGCTGGGCCAGGCGCTGGCCCAACTCGGCGGCGCCTACGTGCTGGCACAGAACGCCCAGGGCCTGGTCATCATCGACATGCATGCGGCGCATGAACGTGTGGTCTACGAACGGCTCAAGGCCACGCTTGGCGAGCGCGCGCTGCAGGCGCAGCCGCTGCTCATTCCGCTGAGCTTTGCCGCCACTCCGGCCGAGATGGCCGCGGCCCAGCAGCATGTGCAGGCGTTGCTCGAGCTGGGCCTGGACGTGTCGCCGCTGTCGGCCACCGCGCTGGCGGTGCGCAGCCGGCCCAGCGCGCTGCCCGATGCCGACCTGGCCGAGCTGGTGCGTGCGGTGCTGGCCGACATGGCGCAGCTCGATGCCAGCCAGATCGTGCAGCGCGCGCGCGACGATCTGCTGGCCACGATGGCCTGCCACGGCGCGGTGCGCGCCAACCGGCGGCTGAGCCTGGCCGAGATGAACGCGCTGCTGCGCCAGATGGAAGCCACCGATCGTGCCGACCAGTGCAACCACGGCCGCCCCACTTGGCGCCAGGTGACGCTGAAGGAACTGGACGCGATGTTCCTGCGCGGGCGCTGAGGATGGGCATGGACGGCAGCGCCAACCGGGTCTTCATCTCCTACCGGCGCGACGATGCCGCCGGCTACGCCGGCCGGCTGGAAGAGGCTCTGGAGCGCCGCTTGGGCCACGGCAGCGTGTTTCGCGACGTGCTCGACATCGAGCCCGGCGAGGACTTCGTCAAGGCCATCCGCGCGCGGCTGCACGGCGCCAAGACGGTGCTGGTGCTGATCGGCCCGCGCTGGGCCGGCACCGACGCCTCGGGCCAGCGGCGCATCGACGACGAGCAGGATTTCGTACGCCTGGAGGTCGCGGCGGCGCTGGACAGTGGTGCCCAGGTGGTGCCAGTGCTGCTGCCCGGCGCCGACATGCCGTCCGAAGCCGGTCTGCCGCCGCCGCTGCAGGCGCTGGCCCGTCGCAACGCCATGAGTCTGGGCGATGCGCATTGGGACGCCGACATGGCCAGGCTGGCCGACAGCATCGGCCTACAGAAGCCGCGTGCGCGCTGGCCGCTGGCCGCTGGCGTTGCGGCGCTGGCCGCCGCACTGGTGGGTGGCTGGTTGGTGTTGCGACCGGACGCGCCACCCCTGCCACCGCCCGCACCGGAAGCCAGCGCATGGCTGCTCGGTGTGTGGGTGGCGCCGGTGCGTTATGCCTGGGGTGACCGCTATTCAGAGCGCTTCGAGTTCAAGCGCCATGCCGGAGAACTGACCGGCAGCGCCAGTTTCCTGGCCTACCCTCGCGCCATCGAGAACCTGCGCGTCGAGGGCATGAACCTGCATTTCCAGACGCGCAGCACCGCCTCGATGAACAACGAGACCCGCGAGCTGACCCGCAGCTACGCGGCTGAACTGCGCGGCCAGCCGCCCGACGAGGTGCTGGCCTTCCGCATGCAGAGCAGCGGCGGCTTCACTAGCGAGAAGCCCATCGAGTTCGAGGCGCGGCGCCTGCAACCCGGCGACAGCGCCGCGGCCGCGCGCGAGGGCCAGTCGCCGCGGCCTTGAAAGCGCCGGGGTGCTTTCCCGGTCGTTGCCGTCGGGAAATCCGGCCGCTGCCGACCGACTCGGCCCGCTTGTGGCACCCTGCACGGATGAAACGCCGCGTCATGCGCCACGGCCTGTGGGCCACATTGCTGGCCCTGTCGTTGCTGGCCGGCTGCGCCACGCTCGACGAGAAGCAGCGCGAGTGGGTGTTCCAGCCCAGCAAGCAAAGCTGGTGGGGTGGTGCCTCGGCCGCCGAGGGCATGCAGGACGTGTGGATCGAATTCAGCTCGCGCGAAAGCGGCGAGCCCGTGCGCCTGCATGGTCTGTGGCTACCGCAGGCGAGCCCCGACGCGCCGCTGCTGCTGTACCTTCACGGCGCGCGCTGGGACGTGCGCAGCAGCGCCCACCGCATCCGCCGCATGCACGAGCTGGGTTTCGCGGTGCTGGGCATCGACTACCGAGGCTTCGGCCAGAGCACCGACACGCTGCCCTCGGAAAGCATGGCCTACGAGGACGCGCGCGCGGCCTGGGACTGGCTCGCCGGACAGAAGCCGGGTGTGCCGCGTTACGTGTTCGGCCATTCGCTGGGCGGTGCCATCGCCGTGCAGTTGGCCAGCCAGGTGGACGACGAGGCCGGCGTGCTGGTCGAAGGCGCGTTCACCTCGGTGCCCGACGTCGTCAGCAGCTTCAAGTGGGGCTGGCTGCCCGTGGGGCCGCTGATCACCCAGCGCTTCGATGCCGGCTCGCGGGTGGGCCAGCTTGGCTCGCCGCTGCTGGTGGTGCACGGCAGCCAGGACCGCCTGATCCAGCCACAGTTGGGCCGCGCGCTGTACGAGCGGGCGCGCGAGCCGAAGCGCTTCGTGCTGGTTGAAGGCGGCTCGCACCACAACACCAATGCCGTCGGGCAGGCGCAGTACCGTGAATCGGTGGCCGAGCTCTTCGGTCTGCAGCCCGCATCCGACGACGCGTGGCTGGTGCGCGCTGCCGACGGCACACGCGCCAACTGAAGGCGCGGGCGCTCGCGCAGGGGGCTGTGCTCCAATCGGCCCACCATGGCCGAACGACCGACGATCAAGCTCAAGCCCGGTGCCCAGCAGCGCGACCCGCAGCGGCTGCGCGTGCGCGCCACCACCGCGCCACGCAAGACGACCACCTCGGTGCCGGCTTCGGCCACGGCCGCGAAGCCGGCCACCGCTGGGCCCAAAGCGCCAGCCCGTCCGCAACCGGCGTCCAAGCCGCCGCGGGGACCAAAGGCCGCGGCGCCGCGGCCGTCGCCGAAGCCGGCTGCGGCGGCCGGGCCGCAGCGACGTGTGCTGCCGGCAGCGCGCCCGGTGACGCCGGCGGCCAGGCCGGCGACGCCGCGCCCGGCGCCGGTGAACAGCCGACCCGAGGACGGCATCCGCCTATCGAAGGCGCTCACCGAGCAGGGCATCGCCTCGCGCCGCGAGGCCGATGACTGGATCGCCGCCGGCTGGGTGCGGGTGGACGGCAAGATGGCGGTGTTGGGCCAGCGCGTACGGCCCGAACAGCGCATCGACATCGACCCGGCCGCGCGCAAGGAGCAGGCACGCAGCGTGACCGTCCTGCTCAACAAGCCGGTGGGTTATGTCAGCGGCCAGGCCGAGGATGGCTACCCGCCCGCGGCGTCGCTGGTCACGCCGGCCAACCTGTGGGCCGAAGAGAAGCGCCCCTTCCACCCCGGCCATGCGCGCGGCCTGGCGCCGGCCGGCCGGCTGGACATCGATTCCACCGGCTTGCTGGTGCTGACGCAGGACGGGCGCATTGCCAAGTTGCTGATCGGCGAGAACTCGCTGGTGGAGAAGGAATACCTCGTGCGCGTGGCCCATGCCTTCGCCGACGGCGTGCCCGATTCAGCGCTGCAGCTGCTGCGTCACGGGCTGGAGCTGGACGGCGAGGCGCTGAAGCCCGCCAAGGTGAGCTGGGCCAACGAGGACCAGCTGCGCATCGTGCTGCAGCAGGGCAAGAAACGGCAGATCCGCCGCATGTGCGAGGCCGTCGGCCTGCAGGTGACGGGCCTGAAACGCGTGCGCATCGGCAGCGTGGTGCTGGGCAAGCTGCCCGCGGGGCAATGGCGCTACCTGCGCGATGACGAACGCTTCTGAAACCTTGCCTGCGTCGGCGCGCGAGCGCATGGGGCCGGGGTTGATCGTCACGCTGCTGGCGCTGCTGCTGGGTACGCAGCCGATCACCACCGATCTGTACCTGCCGACGCTGCCCGGGCTGGCGGCGGACCTGAAGTCGCCTATGGGCAGCACGCAGCTGACGCTGTCGGCGCTGCTCTTTGCCTTCGGCTTCAGCCAGTTGCTGCTCGGGCCCACCGCAGACCGCTTCGGCCGCCGGCCGGTGCTGCTGGGCGGGCTGGCCGTGTTCGTGCTGGCCAGCATCGGCAGCGCACTGGCCCCGGACATCGGCGCGCTGGTGGCCTGGCGTGCGTTGCAGGGCGTGGGCATGGCCGCAGCGGTGGTCTGCGCCCGCGCGATGGTGCGCGACCTGTACGTGCCGGCCGACGGCGCGCGTGTCATGTCCAAGGCGCTCAGCGGACTGGGCTTGATCGCATTGGCCAGCCCGCTGCTGGGCGGGCTGCTGGCCAGCACGCTTGGCTGGCGCCATGCGCTGGCGGCCACCGGCGTGTTCGGCGCCGTGTGCCTGGCCACCGTGATGTGGGCCATGCCGGAGACGCTGCGCGCACGCAACCCGCTGGCACTGCGCGTCGCGCCGATGTTCGCGCAGTGGGGCCGCATCCTGCGCCACCCGACCTTCACCGCCTGGGCGCTGCTCATCGCCTGCACCTACGGCGGGTTGTTCGCCTTCCTGGCCGGCTCGTCCTTCGTCTTCATCGACGTGCTGGGCAGCTCGCGCATGGCCTGCGGGCTGTACATCGCCGGCTGCTCGATCAGCTACATCGTCGGCACCTTCTGGTGCCGGCGCTGGCTGCTGCGCCATGGCCTGGCCGGTGCCGTGAAGCGCGGCGCGGCCTTCACGCTGGTCGGCGGCCTGTCGATGGTCGGCCTGGCATGGACCGGCGTCATCAGCCCCTGGGCGATTGCCGTGCCGCAATTCGTCTACAGCTTCGGCCACGGCATCCACCAGCCGTGTGGCCAGGCGGCGGTGGTCGGGCCCTTTCCGCAGCATGCGGGCGCAGCCTCGGCGCTGGCCGGCTTCATCCTGGCGGCCACGGCCGTGGCGGTAGGCGCGTGGCTGGGCATGGCGATGAACGGCACGGTCTATCCGCTGGTGATGACAGTGGGCACGATGTCAGTGGCCACCGCGTTGGTGGCGTGGACGCTGGTGCAGCGGCACGGCGAGGCGAAGTGAAGCCGCTGGGCATCTGCCTGGCCGGCCCCACGGCGTCGGGCAAGAGTGCGCTGGCGCTGCAGCTGGCCGACGCGCTGAACGGCGAAGTCGAGTTCATCAGCGTCGATTCGGCACAGGTCTATCGCGGCATGGACATCGGCACCGCCAAGCCCGACGCGGCCGAGCGCGCGCGGGTGCCGCACCACCTGGTCGATTTGCTCGAACCCGAGCAGGCCTATTCGGCCGCGCAGTTCGTGCGCGATGCCGCGGCCGCGGCCGAAGCCATCCGCGCGCGAGACCGGCTGCCGCTGCTGGTGGGCGGCACGATGCTGTACTTCAAGGCGCTGCGCGACGGGCTGGACGCGATGCCCGCCGCCGACCCGGCCCTGCGTGCGCAGCTCGACGCACGTGCCGAGGCCGAAGGCTGGCCCGCGCTGCATGCCGAACTGGCGCGGGTGGACCCGGCCACCGCCGCGCGGCTCGCACCGAACGACGCGCAACGCATCCAGCGCGCGCTGGAGGTGTGGCTGGCCACCGGACGGCCGCTGTCGGACTTCCATGCCCGCAGCGCAACGCCAGGCGACGCCGGGCGCTGGCCGATGGTTTCTCTGGAGCCCGGCTCGCGCGCCTGGCTGCACCAGCGCATCGCGCGGCGCTTCGAAGCGATGCTCGAGGCCGGCTTCGTCGACGAGGTGCGGCGACTGCGGCAGCGCCCTGCCCTGCACCCGGAGATGCCCTCGATGCGCTGCGTCGGCTACCGCCAGGCCTGGGCGGCGCTGGATGCGGGCGCGCTCGACGGCCTGCGCGAGGCCGGCATCGCCGCCACGCGGCAGCTGGCCAAGCGCCAGATCACCTGGCTGCGCTCGATGGCCGTGCACACGCGCATCACCTGCGACGAACCCGGGGCACACACGCGGCTGCTCGACGCAGTCCGGCTGCTCAGGGGCTGAACAAGACCTCGTTGCCGCTGCCGGCCAATGCGCTGTCGGCACGCGAACGGTCCGCGGCGGACAGCGCCTGGTAGTCGCGCCGCAGCCAGGCCAGGCACTTGCCCTGGTACGGGAAGGCCTGCTGCACCCAGGGCTGGCCGTCGATGGTGGCCTGCAGCTCGGCCTGGCCGGCCTGCAGCGCCTGCGCGTTCGCGAGCAGCAGCGGCACGTACAGGCGCCCGGTCTCGCGCAATAGCGCATGCAGGCTGGCGGGCAGCCGCGTCACATCGAGCCAGTCGGTGTCGGCAGGCTCCAGGCCGGACAGGTCTTCCATCATCAGCACCCAGGCACACACCCGCGGCGCGATCTCGGTGGCCAGCGCCATCGACGTCGGATCGAAGTGCACCAGCTGCGTCAGCTGGCCGTAGATTGCGAAGTCAGACGCTCCAGGGCGGCCGCCCATCAGGAAGCGGTGCGCGCGGAAGTGGTCTTCCAGTGCCAGCAGCACACGACGGTAGCCGGGCTCGATCACCGCTCTGGTGGTGGCATTCGAGCCCACGTAGCGCAGCCGCGGAATCTGTCGGTCGCGCACCGCCTGTGCGGTGGCGACCAGCGCCGCATCGTCGTGCGGGCCACCGCGCCAGCAGGCCAGCACCTCGCCGGCCTTGCGGATGTCGGCCGCATAGCTCCAGCGATAGTGGAACATCGCCTTGGTCAGCCACTCGTCGCCGAAGTCCTCGAGCAGCGCGTCGATCAGCGCCAGCGCAGGGTCGGCCGGAACGACGGCGCGGCCGGCGAACTCGGCTTCGAAGCGGCGGATCAGCGGCGTGGAATCGGTGACGGCCTGCAGCGCACCGTCAGGCCCCGGCAGGTAGAAGGTGGGCAGCAAGGGCGGCTTGGCTACCGGCAGCCCCGGTACCCCGCTCGTCGACAGCAGCAGCCGGTAGGCGATGCGCCGGTAGCGCAGCAGCGCCACCACCTTTCGCGTGTAGGGCGAACCCGGCGCGCCGCTCAGCCGCAGCGGGGTCATTTGATCGGCAGCGGCAGCGTCGGGTTGCGCAATGCCGCGATGTCGGCCATGCGCGTAGCGATGCGCTCCAAGTGCTCGGCCTGCGCCGGCACGATGTAGAAGCGGTCGTGCAGCACCGCGTCGGCCACCGCGTCGGCCACCACGGCCGGGTCGAGGCCGGCTTCCAGCGCGGCGCGGAAGCCGGCGGCCCATTGTTGAGACTTGTCGCTCAGCTTCGACAGGTCGGTGGGCCCGCCGAACTTCGCCGGCCGGTTGCGCTCGGCATCGAGGATCTGCGTGCGGATGATGCCCGGGCACAGCACCGACGCCGACAGCTTGGCGCCAGCGACCTTCAGGTCCTTGTACAGGCCTTCGGTCAGGCAGCTCACGCCATGCTTGGATGCGAAATACGGCCCCGACCCGGTCAGCAACCCGGCCACCGACGCGGTGTTGACGATGTGGCCTTCGTCGCCGCCGGCCAGCATGCGCGGCACGAAGCTGCGCAGGCCGTGCACCACGCCCATCAGGTTGACGGCCAGGATCCAGTGCCAGTCTTCCAGGCTGTTCTCCCAGGTGGGCTGCACCAGCGTCGGTGCGGCCACGCCGGCGTTGTTGCACAGCAGGTGCACCGCGCCGAAAGCGCTGTAGGCGGCATCGGCCAGGCGCTCGACGCTGGCCGCATCGGCCACGTCCACCGTCACCGCGATGGCCATCGCGCCCTGCCCCTGCAACTGCGCCAGCGCGCGCTGCAGCGCGGCGGTCTCGATGTCGGCCAGCACCAGCTTCATGCCGGCCGCGGCAAAGCCTGTGGCCATCGCCAGGCCGATGCCGCTGGCCGCGCCGGTGACCACGGCCACCCGTCCTTGAAGCTGTTGCATGCGGTCTCCTGTGTCGTGATGTGTCAGCCATTCTGGCCGAAGCCCACAGGCGCCCGAGGTCTACACAGCCATCGGGCATGATGCTCGGCCATGCTGCAACTGCAACACCTGAGCAAGTCCTTCGGCGATACGCCGGTGTTCCGCGATGTCGGCTTCGAGGTGGCGCGTGGCGAGTTCGTCGCGCTGATCGGCGAATCGGGCGTCGGCAAGTCCACCTTGCTGAACTGCGTTGCCGGCCTGGAGCATCCTGACAGCGGCACCCTGCAACTGGCGGGGCAGGACGTGCTGGCGATGAACGAGGACGCGCGGGCACGCATGCGCCGCGCGCAGCTCGGCTTCGTCTTCCAGGCCTTCCACGTGCTGCCGCACCTGAGCGTGGCCGAGAACGTGTCGCTGCCGCTGCTGCTGCTGGGCCGACCCGATCCACAGCGGGTGCAGGCCGTGCTCGACGCGGTGGGTCTGGGCGAACTGGCCGCACGCATGCCGGCGCAGCTGTCGGGGGGCCAGTTGCAGCGTGTGGCCATCGCCCGCGCGGTGGTGCATGCGCCGGCGTTGATTCTGGCCGACGAGCCCACCGGCAACCTCGACCCGGCCACCGCCGAGCGCGTGCTGTCGGTGCTGGTGGCGCAGGTCAAGGACAGCGGCGCGGCCTGCCTGCTGGTGACGCATTCGGACGCCGCGGCGCAACGCGCCGACCGCGTGCTGCGACTCACCGCGCGCGGCATGGTCGCGCCGGCCGGTGCGCTGCACCCGGCTACGTAGCGCATGCCGCCGCTGTCGCTGTGGCGCCTGAGCTGGCGCGAATGGCGCCACCACCCGTGGCGCCACGGCATGGCGCTGCTGGCGGTGGCGCTGGGCGTGGCGCTGGCCTGGTCGGTGCACCTGATCAACGCTTCGGCGCTGGCCGAGTTCTCGGCTGCGGTGCGCTCGGCCAATGGCGAGCCCGACCTGAGCCTGCGCGGGCCACGCGAGGGCTTCGACGATGCGCTGTTCGAGCGGGTGGCCATGGCCCAGGGCGTGGCCCTGGCCAGCCCGGTGCTGGAGCTGGATACCTACGCCCGCACGGCACAAGCCGGGCGTGTGGCGCTGCGCGTGCTGGGCATCGATGCGCTGTCCATCGCCGCGATAGCGCCGACGCTGCTGCCGCGGCCGGCGCCGGGCGAGGGCGCCTTTGCGATGCTCGACCCGCAGCGTGTGTTTCTGAATGTGCGTGCCCGCGAACTGCTGGGCGTGAAGGATGGCGACACGCTGGCGCTGCGCGCCGGCCCGCACTGGCAGACGCTGTCCGTGGCCGGCGACGTGCCGGCCGCCGGCGCGGCCCTTGCGGTGATGGACATCGCCGGCGCGCAGACGCATTTCGGCATGGCGCACCGACTGACGCGCATCGACCTGCGGCTGCTGCCCGGCCAGGATGCGCAGCAGTTCCTGGCCGCGCAGACGCTGCCGCCAGGCGTGAGGTCTGCGGCCGCGGACGAAGGCGAGCAGCGCCTGTCCAACCTGTCGCGTGCCTACCGCGTCAACCTCACCGTGCTGGCGCTGGTGGCGCTGTTCGTCGGCGCTTTCCTGGTGTATTCGGTGGTCTCTCTGTCGCTGGCGCAGCGCACGCCGGCCTTCGCGCTGCTCGGCGTGCTGGGACTGACGGCGCGCGAACGCCGCGTGCTGGTGCTGGCCGAATGCGCGGTGCTGGGGGCCGTGGGCAGCCTGCTCGGCCTGGCGCTGGGCGCGGCGCTGGCTGCGGCGGCGCTGCGCTGGCTGGCCGGTGACTTGGGCGGCGGCTACTTCCCCGGCATCGCCCCGGCGCTGCGCTGGGACACGCTGGCCGCGCTGGGCTTCGCCGCGCTCGGCACCGCCTCGGCGCTGGTCGGCGGCTGGATGCCGGCACGGCGCGCCGAGGCGCTGTCGCCGGCCCAGGCGCTGAAGGGCCTGGGCGACCATGCCGCAAGCGCGGTGCCGGCCTGGCCCGGCCTGGCGCTGATCGCGCTGGGCGTGGCGCTGGCCTTTGCGCCGCCGCTGGGCGGCCTGCCGGTGGCGGCCTATCTGTCGGTGGCGGCGTTGCTCTTCGGCGGCGTGGCGCTGGTGCCGTCGGTGGTGCAGGCGCTGCTGGTCTTGCTGCCCTCGAGCCACAACGCATTGATGCTGCTGGCGGTGCAGCGCGCGCGCTTCCAGCGCCACACTGCCAGCGCGGCGGTGGCCGGCGTGGTGGCCAGCCTGGCGCTGTCGGTGGCACTGACGGTGATGGTCACCAGCTTCCGCGGCGGCGTGTCGTCCTGGCTGGACCAGGTGCTGCCCGCCGACCTGTACGCACGCAGCGCCGGCAGCAGCGCAGCCAGCGACCAGGCCTGGCTGGACCCGGCACTGGCCGCCTCGGTGGCGGCGATGCCCGGCGTGCAGCGGGTGATGGCCTCGCGCGTGCGCTCGCTGCAGCTGGCGCCGGACCGGCCTGCCGTGGTGCTGCTGGCGCGGCCGCTGCAGCAGCCGGCGCAGGACCTGCCGCTGCTGGCCCCGGCGCTGCCGTCACGCGCCGGCGAGACCGGCGTGTACCTGAGCGAGGCCGCCGCGCTGCTCTACGACAAGAAGCCCGGGCAGATCATCAGCCTGCCGATCGGGCGCGAGAGCGGCAGCCGCACAGAGGCGCGCGTGCTGGGCGTGTGGCGCGACTACGCGCGGCAGTTCGGCGCCATCGCCATCGACATCGCCGAGTACCGCGCATTGACCGGCGACGAGCGCATCAACGACCTGGCGCTGTGGTTCACGCCCGGCGCCGATTCACTGCAGGTGCAGCAGCAATTGCGCACGCTCGGCGGCGAGGCCGGGCTGCTGGAGTTTGCCGCCACGCCCGAACTGCGCAAGCTGTCGCTGGCCATCTTCGACCGCAGCTTCGCCGTCACCACCTACCTGCAGGCGGTGGCCATCGCCATCGGCCTGGTGGGCATTGCCGCCAGCATGTCGGCGCAGGTGCTGGCGCGGCGCAAGGAGTTCGGCCTGCTGTCCCACCTGGGTCTGACGCGCGCACAGGTCATCGGCGTGGTGGCCGGCGAAGGCGCAGCCTGGCTGGCGGCCGGCGCGCTTATCGGCCTGCTGCTGGGCCTGGCGGTGAGCGTGGTGCTGGTGCACGTGGTCAACCCGCAGAGCTTCCACTGGAGCATGCAGCTGCGGCTGCCCTGGGGCCAGTTGCTGGCGCTGTGCGCCGCGGTGCTGGCCGCCGGCATCGGCACCGCGGCCTACAGCGCGCGTGCCGCCGCCTCACGCGCCGCCTTGCTGTCTGTCAAGGAAGACTGGTGATGCGCCGCCGCGACGTCCTGCTCGGGGCGCTGCTGGCTGCTGCCGTTCCCGCCCATGCGGCCGACCCGCCGGTGCGACGCGGCCGCACGCTGCAATTCCCGCGCGACCATGGCGCGCACCTCGATGCCGCCATCGAGTGGTGGTACCTGACCGGAGAGCTGCATGCCGCAGGCGAACGGCGCTTCGGTTTCCAGATCACCTTCTTCCGCAGCCGCACCGGGCTGGCCGAAGCACTGGACAGCCGCTTCGCCGCACGCCACCTGCTGTTTGCCCATGCCGCGCTGACCGACCTGGGCGCCGGCACGCACCTGCACGCGCAGCGCATCGCGCGCTGGTCGGGCGACGAGCACGCGGCACTCGCCCGCGCCTCGCTTCGCGACACCGACCTGCGGCTCGGCGGCTGGACGCTGCAGCGGCACGACGGTGCCGGCGGCAGCCTGTACCGCACGCAGTTCGGCAGCGGGCCGCAGGGCTTCGAGCTGCAGCTGGAGCTGCGTGCCACCCAGCCGTTGCTGCTGCAGGGTGACGCCGGCTTTTCGCGCAAAGGGCCGGACGAAGCCCAGGCCAGCCACTATCTGAGCGAGCCGCAACTGGCGGTGCAAGGCACGCTGCAGCGCGCCGGGCAGAGCGTGCCCGTGCGCGGCCGCGCCTGGCTCGACCACGAGTGGAGCGAGCAGCTGATGCACCCCGACGCGGTGGGCTGGGACTGGATCGGCATGAACCTGGACGACGGCGCCGCGCTCACCGCCTTCCGCCTGCGCCGTGCCGACGGCAGCAGCCTGTGGGCCGGCGGCAGCTGGCGCAGCGCGGGCGGCGACCTGCAGGCCTTCGCGGCCGGCGATGTGCGCTTTACCCCCGGGCGGCTCTGGGCCAGCCCGGCATCTGGCGCGCGCTATCCGCTGCAGTGGACGGTGGACACCCCGTCCGGGCGCTTCGAGGTGAGGTCACTGCTCGACGCGCAGGAGTTGGACAGCCGCGGCAGCACCGGCACGGTGTATTGGGAAGGCCTGAGCGAACTGCTCGACGCACAAGGCCGCCGCGTAGGCAGCGGCTACCTGGAGATGACCGGCTATGCCGGCCGGCTGCGGCTGGGAGGGTAACCATCCCCCGGCAAAGCCGGGGGCATTCGGGTTGTGAGCCCGTCAAAGCGGCTGGCAGGAGTCGCTGACGTGGCCCCTCATTGCTGGGGCCACCTATGGTGGCCGGCTATGTCCACAGGCTGAGTTGGTCCAGCCTCTCGTCCTCCTTCTCTTGCTTCTTGATGTACTCGCGGATCACCGCCTCGTCCCGACCTACGGTCGA
>Ga0105090_10001333_pt1 | contig 13234 bp, 14 predicted proteins | sample PPLLak3March2015_FD_79110 | JGI IMG/M metagenome (GOLD analysis project Ga0105090, IMG submission 79110) | Freshwater sediment microbial communities from Prairie Pothole Lake near Jamestown, North Dakota, USA - PPLs Lake P7 Core (1) Depth... | ecosystem: Environmental > Aquatic > Freshwater >... | reverse complement strand
TTGTGCCGCCGCCGAGCAGGCCTGGCACCAGGGCCACGCGCCGCTCGAGGCCGTGGAGGGCTTCGTCCGCCAGGTGCTCGGCTGGCGCGAGTACGTGCGGGGCCTCTACTGGCGCGAGATGCCCGGATACCTCGAGCGCAACGCGCTCGGGGCGGACCGGGCGCTGCCGGCGTTCTTCTGGAGCGGCGAAACCGACCTCGCCTGCCTGCGCGAAACCATCGGCCAGACGCTGGCGCTCGGCTACGCCCATCACATCCAGCGCCTGATGGTCACGGGACTGTTCGCGCTCCTCTGGGGCGTTCGCCCCCGGGAGGTGCACGAGTGGTATCTGGCGGTCTACGTGGACGCGGTCGAGTGGGTCGAGGCGCCCAACACGCTCGGCATGTCGCAGTACGCCGACGGCGGGTTGCTGGCCTCGAAGCCCTACGTGGCCACCGGCAAGTACCTCGCGCGGATGGGCAACTACTGCGACGGGTGCCGTTACCGGCCCGAGCGGGCGCACGGCGCGGATGCGTGCCCGTTCACGACGCTCTACTGGGACTTCCTTGCGCGGCACCGGGAGCGGTTCGCGCGTCACCCGCGGCTCGCCCTGCAGGTGCGTAACCTGGACCGACTGTCGGACAGCGAGCGAGTGGCCATTGCGGCCCGCGCGGTCGAATTGCGGCGGACGCTCGACCCGGGCTGACCCCCGGACGCAACACCCCCGACCACTGGCCCACGAGATTCCCGTGAACGACTCCGGCACCGCGATCGTCTGGTTCCGCCGCGACCTGCGGCTCACCGACAACCCGGCCCTGAGCGCGGCCTGCGAGCAGGCGCGCCACGTCGTGGCACTGTACGTGCACGCGCCAGACGAGGATGGCGAGTGGGCGCCCGGCGGCGCGAGTCGCTGGTGGCTGCACCAGAGCCTGGCGGCGCTCGACGGCGCGCTTCGGGCACGCGGCGGCGGGCTGTGCCTTCGACGCGGCGAGTCCCTCGGCACCCTGCTCTCGGTCGCGCGCGAGACCGGTGCCACGCGGGTGTACTGGAACCGCCTGTACGATCCCGCGGCCGTCGCCCGCGACACCGTCATCAAGGCGGCGCTGCGCGACGCCGGCCTGGAGTGCGGGAGCTTCAACGCCGCGCTGCTGCACGAGCCATGGGAAGTGCGAACTGGCCAGGGCGAACCCTATCGGGTGTTCACTCCGTTCTGGCGCAGTTGCGCCGCGCGGCTGGAGGCATTGCCCGGGCCGCTGCCGCCGCCCGCGGGCATCCCGGCGCCGAGCCCGGCTCCGGCCGGCCTGCCGCTGGACGCGCTCGGGCTGCAGCCGCGCATCCGCTGGGATGCCGGGCTTCGCGAGGCATGGACCCCGGGCGAGGCCGGCGCGCTGGCCCGCATCGAGGCCTTCGCGGCGGACGCACTCGATCGTTACGGTGAGGGACGCAACCGCCCCGACCGCCCCGAGACCTCGCGGCTCTCGCCCCACCTGCACTTCGGCGAGATCGGGCCTCGCCAGTGCCTCGCGGCGGCTCGCCTGGCCGTCGCGGGTCGCCCCGCCGCGCAAGCCTCGGCGGACAGCTTCGTGCGGGAACTCGGCTGGCGCGAGTTCGCGCACCACCTTCTGCACCACTTCCCGCGCACGCCGACGACGCCCCTGAACCCGCAGTTCGACGCCTTTCCCTGGGAGGCGAACGACGCCTGGCTCGCAGCCTGGGAGCGCGGCCGCACCGGTTACCCGATCGTGGACGCCGGCATGCGGGAGCTGTGGACCACGGGCTGGATGCATAACCGCGTGCGCATGATCGCAGCTTCGCTGCTCACCAAGAACCTGCGCCAGCCGTGGCTGGCCGGGGCGCGCTGGTTCTGGGACACGCTGGTGGATGCCGACCTGCCCAACAACACCCTCGGCTGGCAGTGGACGGCTGGCTGCGGCGCGGACGCCGCGCCCTACTTCCGCATTTTCAACCCGATGCTGCAGACCGAGCGCTTCGACCCCGACCGTGCCTACCTGCGGCGCTGGCTGCCGGAACTGCACCGGCTGCCCGACCCGTGGATCCACCGGCCGTGGGAAGCGCCGCAGGCGGTGCTCGCGGAGGCGGGCGTCGCGCTCGGCCGCGACTATCCGAGCCCCGTGGTCGATTTCCGCGAAAGCCGCGAGGCGGCGCTCGGCGCCTACGCGGCCATCAAAAGGCCACCTGCGGGCACGGCGGCAGCCCGGCGCTGAATCCGCGCTGGCGGACCGGACGAACGAGCCCGCATGCCTGAGCGCGCCGTCCTGTCCGTCCTCGCCTGCGTCAGCCTCCTCGCGGCCGGCGGCGTCGTGGCGCCTTCGCGCGCAGCGTCCTTGCCGGAACCGGTCGTCGAGAGCGGCTATCCCCTGCTCCCGGTCGGATCTGGCGATCTGCGCTGGCTCGGCAGGTCGATCTACCAGGCGAGCCTTTGGACGACCAGCGGTCGCTACAGCGGTTTCGGGCCGGGAGAAACGGTCGCCCTGAGCCTCGATTACCGCCGCGCCTTCTCGCGCGACGAACTGCTCCGCATCACCGAGATCGCCTGGCGCCGGCTGGGTCAGGTCGACGCCCGGCAGCGCGATTACTGGCTCGGCCAGCTGCGCCGCAGTTGGTCCAACGTGGAACCCGGCCACAACGTGACGACGGTGGTTATTCCCAACGGGCCCACGCATTTCTATGATCAGCGCGGGCGTTTCGGCCAGATCGAGGACCCGGCCTTCGGCCCGGCTTTCCTTGCCATCTGGCTGGACCCGCGCAGCATCGTCGGCGAGCTGCGCCTGCAACTGCTCGGCGACCGGGACACCGCCGGCATCACCGCTGCGAACTGAGGACGACCGATCGTGGAGGACGGCAGCAGGCCCGCGGGCACTCGCGACGCACCGGCGACGACACCGCCGTGGCGAAGCCTTCTGCGCTGGTTCGACGCGGGCGGGGGGCCGGCCGACGCGCCCGTCGGCGCACGAGACGGCATCGACTGGGCGCGCATCGTGCCCTTCGTCGGAATGCATCTCGCCTGCCTGGCCGTGTTCTGGGTGGGCGTGAGTTCGGTCGCGATCGGCGTCGCTGTCGCACTGTACGTGCTGCGCATGTTCGCGATCACCGGCTTCTACCACCGTTACTTCTCACACCGCACGTTCAAGACCTCGAGGGCGGCGCAGTTCGCCTTCGCCGTGCTCGGCGCCTCGGCCGTGCAGCGCGGGCCGGTCTGGTGGGCCGCCCATCATCGCCACCACCATGCGCACTCGGACCGGCCCGATGACGTGCATTCGCCGAGCCAGCGCGGCTTCCTCTGGTCGCACATGGGCTGGTTCCTCTCGCGTCGGCACTTCGCGCCCGACCTCGGTCGTGTGCGGGACCTGTTGCGCTACCCCGAGCTGCGCTGGCTCGACCGGTTCGACATCCTCGTGCCATTCGCGCTGGCACTCGGCCTGCTGCTGCTCGGCAAATGGCTGGCGGCGGCACATCCCTCGCTCGGCACGAGCGGCGGCCAGATGCTGGTATGGGGCTTCTTCGTGTCCACGGTCGCCTGCTACCACGGCACGTACACCATCAACTCGCTGTGCCACGTCTGGGGTCGGCGCCGCTATGCCACCGGCGACGAGAGCCGCAACAACTTCTGGCTGGCGCTGGTCACGCTCGGCGAGGGCTGGCACAACAACCACCACCGCTACCCGATGTCGACGCGCCAGGGCTTCTACTGGTGGGAAGTGGACATCACCTATTACGGTTTGCGGCTGCTCGCCGCGCTCGGGCTCATCTGGGATCTCAAGCCCGTACCGCGCGAGGTGCGCGACGCCCACACGGCGGTGACATCGTGAGGGTCGCGGTCGTGGGCTCCGGCGTCGCCGGACTGCACGCGGCCTGGCGGCTGGCGCGCGCGCACGAGGTCACGCTGTTCGAGGCGGCCGCTTACCCGGGCGGCCACACCGCTACGGTGGACGTCGAGTGGGGCGGGAGCAGCTGGGCCGTGGACACCGGGTTCATCGTGTTCAACGACTGGACCTACCCGAACTTCATCGCGATGCTCGAGGAACTCGGCGTCGCCTGGCAGCCCTCGAACATGAGCTTCAGCCTGCGCTGCGAGCGCAGCGGGCTCGAGTACAACGGCACCTCCCTGAACTCGCTGTTCGCGCAGCGGCGCAACGCGCTGCGGCCCTCGTTCCTGCGCATGATCGCCGACATCCTGCGCTTCAACGCGCGATCGAAGGCGCTGCTGGCCCCGCAGGAGGGGAAGAGCGGCGACTCGCTCGACCATGCACTCACCCTTGGCGAGTACCTCGAGCGCGGCCATTACTCCCGCCAGTTCGTCGAGCACTACATCCTGCCGATGGGCCGGGCGATCTGGTCGGCGGAAGCGACGGCGATGCTGTCCTTCCCGGCACGCTTCTTCGTCGAGTTCTTCGACCGGCACGGGTTCCTGTCGGTGGACGACCGCCCCATGTGGCAGGCCGTGCGCGGCGGCTCGCGCGAGTACGTCCGTGCCCTGCTCGCTTCCATGCGGCTCGACCTGCGGCTCTCCACCCCGGTCGAGTCGATCCGGCGCCTGCCGACCGAGGTCAGGGTGCGCACCGTGCGCGGCGACGTCGAGACCTTCGACTACGTGTTCCTCGCCTGCCACTCCGACCAGGCGCTGCGACTGCTCGAGTCGCCGGGCGCGGCCGAGGCCGAGGTGCTCGGCGCCTTCCCCTACGCGGCGAACGAGGTGGTGCTGCACACCGACGAGAGCCTGCTGCCGCGCCGGCCACGAGCCCGGGCGGCATGGAACTACCACCTGCTCGCCGATCCGCAGGAACCCGTGGCGGTGACCTACGACATGAACGTGCTGCAGTCGCTCGACGCGCCGGTGCGCTTCCTCGTGACGCTCAACAACCGCAAGGCCATCGACGAGCGCAAGCTGCTCCGCAGTTTCAGCTACGATCACCCGGTCTACTCGCCGCAGGCGGTGGCGGCCCAGGCCCGGCACCGCGAGATCGACGGCGCCGAGCGCAGCTACTTCTGCGGTGCCTACTGGCGCTCGGGCTTCCACGAGGACGGCGTGGTGAGCGCGCAGGCCGCACTCGCGCACTTCGACGAGGACCTCGACCGTGCAGAGCTGCCTCTACGCCGGGTGGGTTAGGCATCGGCGCAACGCGCCGGTGCCGCACGCCTTCCGCTACCGGATCTGCCTGCTGTACCTCGACCTCGCCGAGCTGCCGCAGGCGCTCGAGGGGCGCTGGATGTGGTCGGCGAAGCGCCCGGCGCTGGCCCGCTGGCACCGGGCGGACCACGGCATGGATCCGGCCCGGGATCTCGCCGAAGAGATCCGCGAGCTCGTGGCGACCCGCTCGGGCCGGCGTCCGGCGGGACCGATCCGGCTGCTCACGGCACCGCGCTTCCTCGGCTACGGCTTCAACCCGGTGAGCTTCTACTACTGCTTCGACGCCGACGACCGCGACCTCGAGGCCGTGGTGGCCGAGATCAACAACACGCCCTGGGGCGAGCGACACTGTTACGTGCTGCCGGCCGCCAGCAACGAAGGCACGCGGGCGAAGCTGCGCTTCCGGTTCGGCAAGGACTTCCACGTCTCGCCTTTCCTGCCCATGGACATGAGCTACGACTGGCGCTTCAGCCGACCCGACGGCCGCCTGCTCGTGCACATGGAGAACTGGAGCGACGGCGCGATGCAGTTCGACGCGACCATGACGCTCGATCGCGAGCCGATGGGCGGCGCAGCCCTCGCCGGAGCGCTGCTGAGATACCCACTCCTGCCGCTCAAGGTCACGGCGGCCATCTACTGGCAGGCGCTGCGGCTGTGGCTCAAGCGCGTGCCCTTTCACACTCACCCGGATCGGACCGGCACAGGACATCGCAGCCGCGCCGGCCGCATCGAGAGGCTCGTTCCGTGAAACCCAGCATCGTCCCGACCCTCGACCAGAGGGCCCGCCCCGGCGCCGGCAGCGCCCTGCAGCAGCTCGGCCGCCGCCTGTTCCTGGCCAAGCTCGGCGGCCTGCGCGAGGGCGAGCTCACGATCGTCGACGGCGACGAGCGCCTGTGCTTCGGACGCCGCTCCCCGTCGTGCGACCTGCGGGCCACGATCGAGGTGCTGCACCCCCAGACGTACGCCGACGCCGCCTTCGGCGGCACGGTCGGCGGCGGCGAGGCCTACATCCGCGGCCTGTGGCGGACCGACGACCTGACCGCGCTCATCCGCCTGATGATCGTGAACCGCGAGGTCATGCAGTCCATGGAAGGCGGGGCCGCGTTCCTCACGGCGCCGCTGCGACGCATCCTGCACTGGGTCAACCGCAACAGCCCAGACGGCAGCCGGCGCAACATCGCCGCGCACTACGACCTCGGCAACGACCTCTTTGCGCTGATGCTCGACGAGACCATGGCGTATTCCTGCGGAGTGTTCGAGCGGGACGATGCCACCCTGCATGAAGCCCAGCTCGCCAAGTTCGAGCGCATCTGCCGAAAGCTTCGTCTGGGGCCCTCGGACCACCTGCTCGAGATTGGCACCGGCTGGGGCGGCTTTGCGATGTACGCGGCGAGCCGCTGCGGTTGCCGCGTCACGACGACCACCATCTCCCGCGAGCAGCACGACTGGGCGCAGGAGAAGATCGCGGCTGCAGGCCTCGGCGAGCGCGTCACGCTGCTGCTCGACGATTACCGGGACCTCACCGGCCGCTACGACAAGCTGGTGTCGATCGAGATGATCGAGGCGGTGGGCGCGCGCTACCTCGACACCTACACCGCGCAGTGCGCCCGGCTGCTCGAGCCGCACGGCGCCATGCTGCTGCAGGCCATCACCATCCAGGACCAGGTCTACGAGGACGCGCTCGACTCGGTGGACTTCATCCAGCGCTTCATCTTCCCGGGCAGCTTCATCCCCTCGGTCGCCGCCATCACCGACTCGGTGAGGCGCGCGACGGACATGAAGGTGTTCCACCTCGAGGACATCGGGCCGCACTACGCGACCACGCTGCGGCGCTGGCGAGACAACTTCTTCGCCCGGCTGCCCGAGGTGCGTCGGCTCGGCTATCCCGACGCCTTCATCCGGATGTGGGATTACTATCTGTGCTACTGCGAGGGCGGCTTCCTCGAGCGCCAGCTCGGCGACGTGCAGATGCTGCTCACCCGCCCGCGCTGCCGGCTGCCTGCGGTGATCTAGCGGGTTTCACCTACTACCGCGGCTGGCGCGGGACCGCGAGAATCCGCCCTAATTCCCTGCCGGAGCGCATCCATGACCGACGCCGCCATCCTCGAGGGCCTGGGCAAGTCCAGGCTGGCCGTCGAACTCAACGACGACGAGCGGCGCATCCTCGCCGGGGCGATGACGCTGCGGGACCTCAAGCACGGCGAGGTGTTGGTCCAGGAGGGCTCGGCCGACGACCACCTCTACGTCGTGGTCAGCGGCGTGCTCGGCGTCGTCAAGGGCTCGGGGCTCGAGGAAGAGGTCACGCTCAACGCCATCCGGCCGGGCGACGTGGTCGGCGAGTTGTCCTTCCTGGATGGCGCCACCCGCTACGCCTCGCTCGTGGCGCTGAGCGACACCCGCGTGCTGGGGCTCAGCCGCGACGCGCTCGAGGGCCTGCTCGAGACCCGTCCCAAGGTGGTGTACCACGTCATGCGCGCCATCGTGCGAGTGGTCCACGAGATCCAGCGCCGGTTGTCCATGCAGACGGCCGAACTGACCAACTACCTCTACAAGACCCACGGTCGTTATTGAGACCCGGCGACGGCACCAGCTCGCAGGTGCCGCCCTGGAGCTGATGCCGGGCGGCCTGGCCGGCGCGCACCATTTCCGATCGCCGGCCGCCCCACCACGGTGCAATCGGGGGCCTGCCGTCCCTCCACGCAGCAATCTGCGCCGGCCCTGAACCGCTGGCACGATTTTCGCTTGCACTGGCTGGGAGGACCGCCATGGATCGCCCCGCCCTGCCCTACGACGAGATGTACACGGCCGACGGCCACGTCCGGCCGCACTACGCGGTCTATTCCGAGTGGCTCACACAGCAGGCCGACGATGCCCTGCGGCGCAAGCGCGCCGAGGCGGACAGCCTGTTCCACCGGGTCGGCATCACCTTCGCCGTGTACGGCGAGGAAGACGGCAATGAGCGGCTGATCCCCTTCGACATCGTGCCGCGCGTCCTGTCGGCGGAGGAGTGGCGCCGGCTCGCGGACGGTCTGCGCCAGCGCGTGAGCGCCCTCAACGCCTTCATCGGCGACATCTACCACGGCCAGGAGATCCTCAAGGCGGGACTGCTCACGGCCGAGCAGGTGTTGTGCAACCCGCAGTACCGGCCCGAGATGCAGGGCATGGACGTGCCCGGCGGCATCTACGCCCACATCGCCGGCATCGACGTGGTGCGCGCCGGCGCCGGCGAGTTCTACGTGCTCGAGGACAACCTGCGGGTCCCCTCGGGCGTGTCGTACATGCTCGAGGACCGCAAGATGATGATGCGGCTGTTCCCCGAGCTGTTCTCCCTCAACCGGGTGGCGCCGGTCGAGCACTACCCCGACCGGCTGCTCGAGAACCTCGCGAGCGTGGCGCCGGCCGGGGTCGCCGATCCCGTCGTGGTGCTGCTCACGCCGGGCGCCCACAACAGCGCCTACTTCGAGCACGCCTTCCTCGCTCAGCAGATGGGCGTGGAACTCGTCGAGGGTCAGGACCTGTTCGTGCGCGACGGCTTCGTCTACATGCGCACCACCCAGGGGCCGAGGCGCGTGGACGTGATCTACCGCCGCATCGACGACGACTTCCTCGACCCGCTGTCGTTCCGGCCCGACTCGGTGCTCGGCGTGCCGGGCCTGATGGCGGCGTATCGCGCCGGGCGCGTCACCGTCGCAAACGCCATCGGCACCGGCATCGCGGATGACAAGTCGATCTACCCGTGCGTGCCGGAGATGATCCGCTTCTACCTGGGCGAGGCGCCGCTGCTCGAGAACGTGCCGACGCGGATCCTGCGCCGCAAGGACGACCTCGCCTACACGCTCGCCCACCTCGACGAACTCGTGGTCAAGGAGGTGCACGGCTCGGGCGGCTACGGGATGCTCGTGGGACCGGCGGCCTCCGAGGCCGAGCGCGAGGACTTCCGGCTGCGCATCCTGGCGGCGCCCGAGAAGTACATCGCCCAGCCGACGCTCGCGCTGTCGACCTGCCCCACCTTCGTCGAGCAGGGCGTGGCGCCGCGGCACATCGACCTGCGGCCGTTCGTGCTCTCCGGGCGCGAGGTCACGATCGTGCCGGGCGGACTCACGCGCGTCGCGCTGCGCTCGGGCTCGCTGGTGGTGAACTCGTCCCAGGGCGGCGGCACCAAGGATACCTGGGTGCTGGAGGCCTGATGCTGAGCCGCACCGCCGACCACGTGTACTGGCTGGGGCGCTACGCCGAGCGCGCCGAGGAACTCGCCCGCACGCTCGACGTGCAGTACCGGCTGTCGCTGCTGCCGCACGAACGTCGCTCCGACGCGGTCGGCTGGAACATCGTGCTGCACACGCTCGGGCTCGAGGCCGCCTTCGCCGAGCGCCACGAGCGGGTCGAGCCGCACTGGGTCATCGACTTCCTGGCCTTCGACGCTGCCAACCCCTCGAGCATCCTCAGCTGCCTGCGGGCGGCGCGCGAGAACGCCCGGGCGGTACGCGGGGCGATTTCCTCGGAAATGTGGGAGACGTTCAACTCGACGTGGCTCGAGGCGCGCGCCCAGGCGCCGAGCCGCTTCACCGCGCTCAACGTCTCCGAGTTCATCGACTGGGTGAAGTACCGCGCGCACCTGGCGCGCGGCGTGGTGCTCGCTTCGATGCTGCGCGACGAGGGCTACCACTTCATGCAGATCGGTACGTTCCTCGAGCGCAGCGACAGCGTGGCGCGGCTGCTGCTGATCCGCCTGGCCTGCGAGGCGGCGGCGGCAGAGAACGGCGCGACGGTCCACGACTACTACCCGTGGAGCGTGCTGCTTCGCGGCCTGTCGGCCTTCGAGAGCTTCCGCCGCGTGTCGCGCGACAGCGTCCGGCCGCAGCACGTCCTCGAGTTCGTGATCCTGCACCGGCACGTGCCGCGCTCGATCTACCGCTCGGCGAACCTCGTGCACGAGAACCTGCAGGCCGTGGCGAATGCGAAGTCCGGCGAGACCGAGAGGCGCGCGGGACTGCTGCACTCCGAGCTGCGCTACGGCACGCTCGCCACGCTCGCACCGCAGGGGTACGAGCGGTTCCTGCACGATCTGCTGGCCCGCACTGCGGACCTGAGCGACCGGATCGGGCGGGACTTCCTCGGGCACGTGACCTGAGGCCGGACGGATCCATGCTGCTGCACGTCCGCCACGAGACACGCTACGAGTACGAGGAGCCGGTCCGTTACAGCATCCAGGTGCTGCGGCTGACGCCGCGGATCGACCCCGGACAGCGGGTGCTTGCCTGGCAGGTCAGTGCCCCCGGCCAGAGACTCGAGCAGGTGGATCCCTTCGGCAACCTCACGCAGGTCGTGACCACGGAGGATGGCCACCGCAGCCTTCGGATCATTGTCAGCGGTATGGTCGAGGTCGAGCCGGACGGCAACCCGATCCTGCCTGGAGCGGCCGAACTGTCGCCGCTCGCCTACCTCGCGCCGACGCCGCTCACGCGTCCCGACGCCGGGCTGCGCGAACTGGCCGAGCGCCACCTCGGCCGGCATCCGGCCGCTCCTCGTTCGTTGATGGACCTCATGAGCGGCATCCGCGCGGCGGTCGCCTACCAGCCCGGGATCACGGATGTCACCCACTCCGCGGCCGAGGCCCTGGATCTCGGCGCGGGCGTGTGCCAGGACCAGGCGCACGTGCTGGTGGCCTGCTGCCGGGCCGCCCGCGTCCCGGCCCGCTACGTCAGTGGATACTTCCTCAAGGAAGACTCCGGCGAGGTGGCGAGCCACGCCTGGGCGGACGTCTGGCTCGGGCCCGAGCAGGGCTGGCTCAGCCTCGATGTGACCCATGCCGAACAGGCCGGGGCACGCCACTGCCGCCTCGCGGTCGGCCGGGACTACCTCGACGCCGCCCCGGTCCGCGGCGTGCGTCGCGGCGGCGGCAAGGAATCGATGACGGTGACGGTACGGGTGACGGCGAACCAGGGCGAGCAGCAATGACCTACTGTGTATCGATCCTGCTCGACTCCGGGCTGGTGTTCCTCTCCGACTCGCGCACCAGCGCGGGCGTCGACCAGATCAACGTCTTCCGCAAGACCACGGTGTTCGAGCGGCCCGGCGAGCGCGTCATCGTGATGCTCGCCGCCGGCAACCTCGCGATCACGCAGGGCGCACTCAACCTGCTGGCGGAGAAGCTCGCGTCCCAGGAGCCCGGCACCGTGACGCTGCACAACTGCCCGAACATGTTCGAGGCGGCGCGCTGCGTCGGCGCGGCGCTGCGTGAGATGCACGGGCGGGATGGCGCGGCGCTGCAGGCACAGGGCGTGGAGTTCAATCCGTCGTTTCTCGTCGGCGGGCAGATCACGGGCGAGCCGCCGCGACTGTTCCAGGTGTACTCGGCGGGCAACTTCATCGAGGCCACGCACGACACGACCTACTTCCAGCTGGGTGAGTCGAAGTACGGCAAACCGATCATCGATCGCGTGACCCGCCGCAGCATGCCGCTGTCCGAGGCGGCCAAGTGCGCGCTGATCTCGATGGACTCGACCATCCGCTCGAACCTGACAGTCGGTCTGCCGCTCGACCTCGTGATCGTGCGGCGCGACGAGTACCGCGTCGCGAGCCACGTGGACATCGGCCCCGACAACCGCTACTTCCAGATGATCCGCGGCGCCTGGGGCGACGCCCTGCGCGAGGCGTTCAGCGCGCTGCCGAATCCGGACTGGGTCGGCGTGCGCTAGCTAGCCGCGACTGCGACGGCCGTCGAGCCCCGACGCGCACGCCTCGGCCCCGAGCCTGGCGGTGGTGACGGACGGATCCCAGCGGATGACGCGATTGCGGCCGGCGGCCTTGGCGAGCAGCAGCGCCTTGTCAGCGCGGTCAATGGTCTCCTCGGCGCTGACGTCGGGCTCGAGAGGCGTGATTCCGAACGACGCCGTCATGCGCAACGGGCGGCCGACCTCGTCGACGGCGAGCGTCGTGGCCGCGAGTCCCGAGCGCAGGCGCTCGATGAGCCGGTAGGCCACCTCGATGTGTGCGGCGGGCAGCAGGATCAGGAACTCATCGCCCCCGTAGCGGAACACGCGGTCATAGCCGCGCAGGTGGGCGGTCAGGTACTGCACCGCCCCCGCCAGCACCTCGTCGCCGAGGCGGTGGCCGTGGCCGTCGTTGACTTCCTTGAAGTGATCGAGGTCCACGAAGGCGATGCAGGCCTGCTGCACGTCGCGGCGCACGAGCTCGCACGACTCGCGCAGCGCCGGCAGGATCTCGACCCGCCCGAAGGCTCCCGTCACCGCGTCGCGGTCGCGCAATGCAGTTTCGATCTCGTGGCACAAGGTCTCGAGTTCCAGCCGCAACTGGGTGCCGCAGGCCACGAGCGCATCGTATTGCGACGCATGCACCTGGGCCCCGGCGGCCGCCACGCAGAGCACATTGGCCGCGAGACCGTGCAGGCGGACGTGCTCCGACCCGATCGCGGCGAAGGATGGCTGTCCGCGCAGGAACTGCTGGCCCGGGCCGTGGTACCAGCGGCCGAAGCGGCAGCGCTGGTGACCGTCGGGATCGAGGTCGTCGGTGGTGGGTTCCACCCGGCAGACGAGACTGCGCATCAGGTTACCGAACCAGGCCTCGTGATCGCGGGTTGCTTCCTGCAACTCGTCGAGCGCCTGCTGGAGGCGGAGCGGATCCAGTCGAAGCATGCAGGTCCCTCGTGGCACGCCTTCTGCGCACTAGGTTGACACAGCGGCAACGCACTTGAAATCGGAACCGACCGCAGAGGTTGTCGCAGTCCCGGGGACCGACCATCATCCGGGTTGCAGCCAGATCAGCAGAGGATCGATGCAGGCCACGACACCCACGCTGGCGTTCAACCTCGAGCTGTGCGGGCGCTTCGGGCCCTTGCCGCTCGAGTTCGACGGCCGGAGCGACCCGCCCTACCGCCCCTTCGACAGAGGGGCCACCGACACATGGAATATGTCACACAGCGCGGGGTCTTCGACGACCTGCCGCTCGCCGAGATGAAGGCCGACCTGGTCCGGCTTCGCCCGGCCCGGGGAGGCCGCCTGGCCGCGATGCGAGGCGGCGATTTACTTGCTGACGTCGCCGGGGAGACGGTCGCGGCGGCATCGTTGCATCGGTAGAAAACCGGAC
>Ga0105090_10001332_pt1 | contig 13237 bp, 13 predicted proteins | sample PPLLak3March2015_FD_79110 | JGI IMG/M metagenome (GOLD analysis project Ga0105090, IMG submission 79110) | Freshwater sediment microbial communities from Prairie Pothole Lake near Jamestown, North Dakota, USA - PPLs Lake P7 Core (1) Depth... | ecosystem: Environmental > Aquatic > Freshwater >... | reverse complement strand
GTCGCCGCTGGTCGCGCGCCGCGCGGCCACGGGAGGGCGTCTCGGTGGGTGAGCATCATCCGGCGATGACGACGGCCGACGCGCGCACGCTGGCCGAGCGCGTCGCGGACTCGATGTACCAGCGGGACACCGCGACGCAGGCGCTCGGCATCCGCGTTGCGCACGTCGGTCCCGGTTACGCCGAGCTGGCGATGACGGTGCGGGCCGACATGCTGAACGGCCACGAGATCTGCCACGGCGGGTTCATCTTCACGCTCGCCGACAGCGCGTTCGCCTACGCCTGCAACAGCTACAACCTGGTGACCGTAGCCTCGGGCTGCGCCATCGACTTCGTCGCGCCGGCGCGCGAGGGCGACGAGCTGCACGCGCACGCGCACGAGCGCAATGCCACCGGGCGCACGGGGGTGTACGACATCGAGGTGACCAATCAACGCGGCGAGAAGATCGCGCTGTTCCGGGGCAAGAGCTACCGGATCAAGGGGCACGTGGTCGAGGAGGCGTAACCCGGCCCGGAGCGCATCCGGACCGGTTTCGAAGGAGGGGAGATGCCTGTCAGGAAACCCGCACCCGGCGATCTCGAGCCGATCGAGCGCGCCAGCCGCGACGAGCTGGAGGCGCTGCAGCTCGCGCGCCTCAAGTGGTCGCTCAAGCACGCTTACGACAACGTGGCGCATTACAAGCGCAAGTTCGACGCGGCCGGCGTCCATCCCGACGACTTGACGTCGCTGGCCGACCTCGCGAAGTTCCCGCTCACGACGAAGGCTGACCTGCGCGACAACTACCCGTTCGCCATGTTCGCCGTGCCGCGGGAGCAGGTCGTGCGCATCCACGCCTCGTCGGGGACGACCGGCAAGCCCACCGTCGTTGGCTACACGCGCAACGACATCGACATGTGGGCGAACGTGATGGCGCGCTCGATCCGCGCCGCCGGCGCGCGGCCCGGCGACCGCGTGCACGTCGCCTACGGCTACGGTCTGTTCACGGGGGGCCTGGGCGCGCACTACGGCGCCGAGCGCCTCGGCTGCACCGTGATCCCGATGTCCGGCGGCATGACCGAGCGGCAGGTGCAACTCATCTACGACTTCGAGCCCGAGATCATCATGGTGACGCCGAGCTACATGCTGGCGATCGCCGAGGAGATCGAGCGGCAGGGCAAGGACCCGCGCGCCTGCCCGCTCGAGATCGGCATCTTCGGCGCCGAGCCGTGGACGCCGGCGATGCGCGAGGCGATCGAGGCCAAGATGGACATGGACGCGATCGACATCTACGGCCTGTCCGAGGTGATCGGGCCGGGCGTGGGGCAGGAGTGCATCGAGACGAAGGACGGTCTCACGATCTGGGAGGACCACTTCTTTCCGGAAATCGTCGATCCGGTGACCGGCGCCGTGCTGCCGCCGGGCGAGAAGGGTGAGCTCGTCTTCACCTCGCTCACCAAGGAAGCGCTGCCGATCGTGCGCTACCGCACGCGCGACCTCACGCGCCTGCTGCCGCCCACCGCACGGTCGATGCGCCGCATCGAGAAGATCACCGGTCGCTCGGACGACATGCTGATCATCCGCGGTGTCAACGTGTTCCCCACGCAGATCGAGGAGCTGATCGTCAAGGAACGCGTCCTGGCGCCGCACTACCAGATCGAGGTGACCCGGCCCAAGCACCTCGACGAGATCGCCGTGCTTGTCGAGCGCACGCCGCAGTCCGGCTTTGCCGATGGCGAAGATGCGGGACGCCGGCTCGAGCAGCTGATCAAGTCGCTGATCGGCGTCTCCGCCGAGGTCAAGGTCGCCGCGCCCGGATCGATCGAGCGGTCGGTCGGCAAGGCCAAGCGCGTCGTCGACAAGCGGCCGAAGTGAGCGGAGCGGCGCGATGACCACGAAGGAAGCCTTTCTCTGTGACGCCGTGCGCACGGCGATCGGCCGCTACGGCGGCGCGCTCTCCGCCGTGCGCACCGACGACCTCGCCGCGATCCCGATCCGCGCGCTGATGGAGCGCAACGCCGGCGTCGACTGGGCGGCGATCGACGACGTCTGGTACGGCTGCGCGAACCAGGCCGGGGAGGACAACCGCAACGTCGCGCGCATGGCGGCGCTGCTGGCGGGCCTGCCCGTCGAGGTGCCGGGTGCCACGATCAACCGCCTGTGCGGCTCGGGGCTCGACGCCGTGGGGAGCGCGGCCCGTGCCGTCCGCGCGGGCGAAATCGAGCTTGCGATCGCCGGCGGCGTGGAGAGCATGAGCCGCGCGCCGTTCGTGCTGGCGAAGGCCACCGAGCCGTTCTCGCGTGCGGCGAAGATCGAGGACACCACCATCGGCTGGCGCTTCGTGAATCCACTCATGAAGGGCAGGCACGGCATCGACTCGATGCCCGAGACAGCCGAGAACGTCGCCACCGACTACAACGTGAGCCGGGCCGACCAGGACGCGTTCGCGCTGCGCTCGCAGCAGCGGGCGATTGCGGCGATCGAGGCGGGGCGGTTGGCACAGGAGATCGTGCCGGTGAGCGTGCCGCAGAGGAAGGGCGACGCGCTCGTCGTCGACCGGGACGAGCACCCGCGCGCAACTTCACTGGAGTCGCTGGCGAAGCTCAAGCCGATCGTGCGCCCCGACGGCACGATCACCGCAGGCAACGCCTCCGGCGTCAACGACGGCGCCTGCGCCTTGATCGTCGCCAGCGAGGCTGCGGCGATACGTCACGGCTTGACCCCGCGGGCGCGCATCCTCGGCATGGCGACAGCCGGCGTGGCGCCGCGCATCATGGGCATCGGCCCGGCGCCGGCGACCGAAAAGCTGGCCGCTCGGCTCGGCATGAAGGTCTCGCAGTTCGACGTGATCGAGCTCAACGAGGCGTTCGCAGCACAAGCGCTCGCCGTGCTGCGCATGCTGGGGCTGCCTGACGACGCCGCGCACGTGAATCCGAACGGCGGCGCGATCGCGCTCGGCCACCCGCTGGGCGCTTCCGGCGCGCGGCTTGCGACGACTGCGCTGTGCGAGTTGGAGCGCCGCGGCGGGCGGTACGCGCTCGCGACGATGTGCATCGGCGTGGGGCAGGGGATCGCGCTCGCGATGGAGCGCGTCTGAACGAGCAGAAGGATGCAAGAACGTACCAACGGGCCCGATGCCGCGCACGGCTCGCGGTGTTGCGTGCTGTTTCCGGCGCGCGCCGCCGGGCCGCCCCAAGGCGCGCGCCCTGACTCGATCCCGATGCAAAAGGCGTGACGCCGACACCACGGCCTGCCGCTAGCGCGCGACCGCCTCTTGCATCGGCCTGCTAGAGGCCGGCGAGCTTGCGCAGGACGTCGGGCTCGGCCACGGGAAAGCCGAAGAATTCGAGGAACGCGGGAAACTGCTCGAGCAGCATGTCGTTGCCAAGCAGGTGCGTGCAGCCACGCGCGGCAACGGCCGCGGCAAACGGCGTCATGCCGCGCAGCACGACCTCGCCGACGAATGCCGTGGACGCGACGCGCGCGGGGTCGATGGGCAACGGGTCATCGTCCTTCATGCCCAGCGGCGTCGCGTTGACGACGATGTCGTGGCCGGCCGGGTCGTTGGCGGCCACGCGCACGTCGACAGCGGGGTAGTGCTGCCGCAAGCGCATCGTCAGCGCCTCGGCGGACGCCGCGTCGATGTCGTGCAAGGTGATCCCCGCGACGCCGCTGCCGGCCAGGGCAGCGGCGATTGCCGAGCCCACGCCGCCCGAGCCGACGACCAGCGCGCGCGCGCCCTCGACGCGGCACCCTTTGCGCCGCGCGCCGCGCACGAATCCCTCGCCGTCGAACATCGCGCCGACGAGCCGGCCCTCGGCGTCCTTGCGCACCGCGTTGCATGCGCCGGAGACGCGCACGGCCGGGGAGGCTTCGTCGAGCAGCGCGACCGTGGTGCGCTTGTGCGGCATCGTGATGACCGCGCCACGGATGTTGGTGAGCGTAAAGATCGCCGGCAGGAACGCGGCGAAGTCCTCCGCCTTGACGCCCATCGGCACGGCGACGGCGTCGATCCCCGCGTGCTCGAACCACGGGTTGTAGATCGACGGCGAGCGGAACGTGTGCGTCGGGTAGCCGACGTGAGCGATGAGTTGTGTGGTGCCGCCGATCCGATGCATGGGCAATCGTTTCCCGGGGTGAATGGTGACGCCTTGCCGGCGAGCCCTACGACACGTGCGGGCGCGACGGGTCGAAGCTTCGTCGGATAATATCAAGCGCAATCACTTCGATGAATTGCACGATGCCAGCCTCCGACGCCACGCTCTTTCCCGTCACCCGCCTGCTCGCGTGGGGTGAGGCCGTGTACGCCGCGGTCGGCTGCGACGCGGCGGAGGCGCGCAGCGTCGCGGCGGGGCTCGTCGACGCGAATCGATACGGGCACGATTCGCACGGGATCGGCATCACGCCGCAGTACGTCGCCTCCGTGCGCGCCGGCCGCATCGGCCCGGGACGCCGCCTGCGCGTCGTGTCCGACGCCGGCGCGCTGGTCGTGCTCGACGGCCAACTCGGCTTCGGCCGCACGATCGGGGCCGCCGCAATGGAGATCGCCATCGAGCGCGCGCGGGCGCACGGCTGTGCGGTCTTCGGACTGGCGAACTCCCACCACTTGGGCCGCATCGGCCAATGGGGCGAGCGTTGTGCTGCGGCGGGGCTCGTTTCCGTTCACTTCGTCAACGTGCGCTCGCGCGCGTGGGTGGCGCCGCACGGCGGGGCCGACGCGCGCGTCTCGACGAATCCGTTCTGCGTGGCGGTTCCGCACGCTCCGCACCCGCTCGTGCTCGACTACGCGACCAGCGCGGTGGCGCTCGGCAAGACGCGCGTCGCGGTGGACGAAGGCCACGACGTCGCCCAGGGGTTGCTCATCGACGCGCAGGGACGGCCGACCACCGACCCCGGCGTGCTGTGGCGCGGCAAGCCCACCGGCGCGATCCTACCGTTCGCCGGCCACAAGGGCTGGGCGCTGTCGGTGATGTGCGAGCTGCTCGGCGGCGCGCTGACCGGCGGCGGCGCGCAGAATGGCCACTTCAATGACACGATCGTGAACAACATGCTGACGCTCGCATTCGACCCGGCGCAGCTGGGAACGGGCGGCGCGCTCGAAAGCGAGATCGCGAGTCTCGCGCGCTGGGTCCGCGCCTCGCCGCCCGCCGGGCCGGGTGGAGGTATCCTGTTGCCCGGCGAGCCCGAACGGCGCATCGCGCAGACGCGGGACCGCGACGGCGTCCCGCTGCCGCGCGCGACGCTGCGACAGCTCGCCGCGTGCGCCGAATCCCTCGGCGTCCGCCCCCTCGAAGGATGAACAACGCATGAACCAGAAGGCTTTCGCATCGCAGGCGGACCTGGTCGAGAAGCGCGTGTCGTTCGACAAGCTCTCCGACCACGCCTACGCCTACACCGCGGAGGGCGATCCCAACACGGGCATCGTGATTGGCGACGACGCGGCGATGGTGATCGACACGCAGGCAACCCCGGTGATGGCGCAGGACGTCATCCGGCGCGTGCGCGAGGTCACCGACAAGCCGATCCGCTACGTCGTGCTGTCGCACTACCACGCCGTGCGCGTGCTGGGGGCCTCGGCGTACGGCGCCGACCACGTCATCGCCAGCCGCGACACCTACGACCTCATCGTCGAGCGCGGCGAGCAGGACAAGGCGAGCGAGATCGGGCGCTTCCCGCGCCTGTTCCGCGCCGTCGAGTCGGTTCCCGGGCTCACCTGGCCCACGCTGGTGTTCGAGAAGCGCATGACGTTGTGGCTGGGCAAGCTGCAGGTGGAGATCATGCAGCTGGGACGCGGCCACACGAAGGGCGACACGGTCGTGTGGTTGCCGCACGACAAGGTGCTGTTCTCCGGCGACTTGGTGGAATACGACGCCACGCCGTACACCGGCGACGCGTACCTCACGGACTGGCCGGCCACGCTCGATGCCATCGCCGCGCTCAAGCCCGAGAAGCTGGTGCCGGGGCGCGGCGCGGCGCTGCGCACGCCCGACGAGGTCAGGGCCGGCCTCGAAGGCACGCGCGCATTCGTCACGACCATGTTCGAGTCGGTCAAGCGCGGCGCGGCCGCGGGCAAGGACCTGCGCGCGGTCTACCGCGAGACCTACGAAGCGCTGAAGCCGCGCTTCGGCCACTGGGTGATCTTCGACCACTGCCTGCCGTTCGACGTCACGCGCGCCTACGACGAGGCGACGAAGTACCGCGACCCGCGCATCTGGACGGCGCAGCGGGACAAGGAGATGTGGGAGACGCTCGAAGGATGAGCGACGTGGAGAGTGGAGAGCGTGGCCTTCGCCGCCATCCAGCGCAGCCGGACTTTCCACCCTCCACGCTCTACGCCTTTCGATGAAGACGTACACCAACCCGATCTACCCCTACGTCCGTTCCCCCGACCAGGACGCGGGGCCGGTGCGCCACCCGGTCGTCGTGGTCGGCGCGGGACCGATCGGACTTGCGGCGGCGATCGACCTGGTGCAGCGCGGCGTGCCGGTGGTTGTGCTCGACGACGACGAGACGGTATCGGTCGGCTCGCGGGCGATCTGCTACGCGAAGCGCGCGCTGGAGATTCTCGACCGTCTCGGCGTCGGGCAGCGCATCGTCGACAAGGGCGTGGGCTGGAACGTCGGGCGCGTGTTCTTCCGCGACACGCTGGCCTACCGCTTCGACCTCCTGCCCGAGACCGGGCATCGCCGGCCGGCGTTCGTCAACCTGCAGCAGTACTGGCTGGAGGAGTACCTCGTCGACCGCGCGAACGAGCTTGCCGATGTCGACCTGCGCTGGCGCAACAAGGTGACGCGCGTCACGCCACGCGGCGAGCGCGTCGAGCTGACCGTCGACACGCCCGACGGGCCGTACACGCTGCACGCCGACTGGCTCCTCGCCTGCGACGGCGCGCGCAGCCCGGTGCGCAACATGCTCGGCCTCGAGAGCGAAGGGCAGGTGTTCCGCGACCGCTTCCTGATCGCGGACATCCACATGAAGTCCGATTTTCCCACCGAGCGCTGGTTCTGGTTCGACCCGCCGTTCCACCCGAACCAGTCGGTGCTGCTGCACCGACAGGCCGACGACGTGTGGCGCATCGACTTCCAGCTGGGCTGGGACGCCGATCCCGAAGAGGAGAAGAAGCCGGAGCGCATCCTCCCGCGCGTTGCCGCGATGCTCGGGCCCGACGCGAGCTTCGAGATCGAGTGGGCGAGCGTCTACACGTTCCAGTGCCGGCGCATGAAGTCGTTCCGCCACGGCCGCGTGATCTTCGCCGGCGACGCCGCGCACCTCGTCTCGCCGTTCGGCGCCCGTGGCGCGAACAGCGGCTTCCAGGACACCGACAACCTCGCCTGGAAGCTCGCGCTGGTGCTCGCGGGCAAGGCGCCGCAGCGCCTCCTCGACAGCTACGATGCCGAGCGCACGTTCGCGGCCGACGAGAACCTCCTCAACTCGACGCGTGCCACCGACTTCATCACGCCGAAGAGCAGGGTGTCGCGCACGTTCCGCGACGCGGTGCTGGAGCTCGCGAAGCAGCACGCCTTCGCGCGCCGGCTGGTGAACAGCGGCCGCCTGTCGGTGCCGGCCGTGTTGTCCGGCTCCGCGCTCAACACGCCCGATGTCGACATGGACTTCCCGGTCGGCCCCGGCGCGATGGTGCCCGGCGCGCCGACCGCCGACGCTCCGGTGCATGGATCTCGCGGCGACTGGCTGCTCGATCACCTCGGCGGCGAGTTCACGCTGCTTGCGTTCGGCAACGCGGTGCCGCCGCGCGATGTCGCCGCGCTCGCCGAAGCCGCGATTCCCTGCCGCGTGGTGCAGGTCGGCGGCGGCGCGACACCCGGCGCGACTCGCGTCGAGGACGCCGAGGGGCTGGTGGCGCGGCGCTACGACGGCCGGGCGGGGACGTTGATCCTGCTGCGTCCCGACCAGCACGTGGCCGCGCGCTGGCGGGCGTTCGACGCGGCGCGCATACGCGCAGCGATCGCGCGCGCGACGTGCAACGACTGAACGGGGGGCGCGATGGGCACGCTGAACACGGAACCGAACCTCCCCTCCCCCGACGATTTCTACGAGCAGCTGATCGGCGCGCACCGCGACCTCTCCGACGAGGAGAGCGCGCTGGTCAACGCGAAGCTCGTGCTGCTGCTCGCCAATCACATCGGCGACCCCGAGGTCGTCGCGCAGGCGCTCGCCGCGGCTCGCGAGGGCGTCGGGTCGACGCGAACTGCCTGATCATCGTCGTCCCCGCGACGGCGGGGACCCAGCGACTTCTTTCTCGGAGCAATCACCCCATGGCCCTGGCTACATCGACTCCGGCGCGCGGCACGCGCACCGCTGCCGCCACGACTGCGCTCGCCTACATGACCGGCTTCGGCAACGAGTTCGCCACGGAAGCGCTGCCCGGCGCGCTGCCGGTGGGGCGCAACTCGCCGCAGAAGTGCCCGTACGGGCTGTACGCCGAGCAGCTCTCCGGCACCGCATTCACGATGCCGCGCTGGTTCAATCGCCGCACGTGGACGTACCGCATCCGGCCGGGCGCGATGCACGAGCCGTTCCGGCGCGTCGACGCCGGACGCGTCGTGAGCGCGTTCGGGACGGAGCCCGTGCCGCCCAACCAGCTGCGCTGGGACCCGCTGCCGATGCCGGCGCAGCCCACCGAGTGGATCGACGGCTGGGTCACGTTCGCCGGCAACGGCAGCGCCGCGGCGATGGCGGGCTGCGCGGTGCACGTCTATGCCGCGAACAAGTCGATGGATGGCCGCTACTTCGCGAACGCCGACGGCGAGTTGCTCGTGCTGCCGCAGCAGGGGCGGGTGCGCTTCCGCACGGAGCTCGGCGTCCTCGAGGTCGGTCCCACCGAGTTCGCAGTGATCCCGCGCGGCGTGCGCTTTGCGGTCGACCTGCCCGACGGCGCGGCGCGCGGCTACATCTGCGAGAACTACGGCGCGCTGTTTCGCATCCCCGACCTCGGCGCCATCGGCAGCAACGGGCTCGCCAACCCGCGCGACTTCGAGACGCCGGTGGCTGCCTACGAGGACCGCGAGGGTGCGTTCGAGCTGTGCACGAAGTTCATGGGGCAGCGCTGGTCGGCGGCCATCGACCACTCGCCGCTCGACGTCGTCGCCTGGCACGGCAACTACGCGCCCTACCGCTACGACCTCAAGCGCTTCAACGTGATCGGCTCGATCAGCTACGACCATCCCGACCCGTCGATCTTTCTCGTGCTGCAGTCGCAGAGCGCTGCGCCGGGAGTCGACTCGATCGACTTCGTCGTATTCGCGCCGCGCGTCCTGGCCATGCAGGACACGTTCCGGCCGCCGTGGTTCCACCGCAACGTCGCCTCGGAGTTCATGGGGCTGATCCAGGGCGCCTACGACGCGAAGGCCGAGGGCTTCGTGCCCGGCGGCGCGAGCCTGCACAACTGCTGGACCGGCCACGGACCGGACGCGGCCACGTTCGAGGAGCAGAGTCGCATCGACACCGGCAAGCCCACCTACCTGCGCGACACGATGGCGTTCATGTTCGAGACCTGCCTGCCGTACTTCCCGACCCGCTTTGCGCTCGAGTCGGCCCAGCTGCAGCCCGAGTACTACCGCTGCTGGCAGGGCCTGCGCAAGCACTTCGACCCGTCGCGACCCTGAGGCCCCATGACCTACGAGAACCTGCTTGTGGAGACCCGCGACCGGGTCGGCATCGTCACGCTCAACCGACCGCAGCGGCTCAACGCGCTCTCCGATGCGCTGGCCGGGGAGCTCTCCGCGGCGCTGCGTGCGCTCGACGATGATCCGGCGATCGCGGTGATCGTCCTGACGGGTGGCGAGAAGGCGTTCGCCGCGGGGGCGGACATCGGCGCGATGGCCGATTGGGACTACGCGAAGGTCTACGGCGACGACTACATCACGAAGAACTACGAGGCGATCCGCTCGGTGCGCAAGCCGGTGATCGCGGCGGTTTCCGGCTACGCGCTTGGCGGCGGCTGCGAGCTTGCGATGATGTGCGACATGATCGTCGCGGCGGACACGGCGAAGTTCGGCCAGCCGGAGATCACCATCGGCACGATGCCCGGCATGGGCGGCACGCAGCGGCTGCCGCGCGCGGTCGGCAAGGCCAAGGCGATGGACATGTGCCTCACCGGGCGCATGATGGACGCCGCCGAGGCCGAGCGCGCGGGGCTGGTCGCGCGCGTCGTTCCGGCCGGCAAGCTGCTGGACGAGACGCTGGCGATCGCGGCGAAGATCGCGTCGTTCCCGCTGCCCGTGGTGCTCAAGATCAAGGAGTCGATCAACCGCGCCTACGAGTCGTCGCTGGCGGAAGGCCTCCTGTTCGAGCGCCGCGAGTTCCACGCCACGTTCGCGCTGGACGACCGGAAGGAAGGCATGCGGGCGTTCGTCGAGAAGCGCAAGCCGGCGTTCCGGCACAGGTGAGCGAGGTGCCACCGCAGGACATCGTGCTCGAACGCCCGGCCGAGGGTGTGCTGCGCATCGTGCTCAACCGCCCCGAGGCGCGCAACGCCTTGCGCACGCAGACGCTGCGCGAGATCGCCGAGGCGCTTGCAGCTGCGGCGGCCGACGACGCGACGCGCGCGGTCGTGCTGACGGGAGGGGCGAAGTACTTCGCGGCCGGCGCCGACGTGCGCGAGATGCAGGCGCTGGGTCCCATCGAGATCGTCGCCCACGAGCGGCAGAAGCACTGGAAGGCCATCGCCGCGTTTCCCAAGCCGCTGATTGCCGCGGTGTGCGGCTACGCGCTCGGCGCGGGAAGCGAGCTCGCGCTGTGCTGCGACTTCGTCGTCGCGGGCTCGAATGCGCAGTTCGGCCAGCCCGAAGTCAATCTCGGCATGATCCCCGGTGCCGGCGGAACGGCGCGGCTCGCACGCGCCTGCGGCAAGGGGCACGCGATGCGCATGGTGCTGACCGGCCAGCCGGTCGGCGCGCAGGAGGCGCTTGCGGCCGGCATCGTCACCGAGGTTGCCGATGCCGAGGTCGTGCTGGCTCGCGCTGTCGAATTGGCCGCGGTCATCGCGGCCAAGCCGCCGCTCGCGGTGCGGCTCGCCAAGGAGGCGGTGCTGCGCGCGTTCGAGTCGCCGCTCGCCGAGGCGCTTGCCGCCGAGCGCCAGACGTTCGCGCTGCTCGCCGCCAGCGAGGACCGCCGCGAAGGCATCGCGGCGTTCCTGGAGAAGCGGCCGCCACGCTTCACCGGCCGCTGATCACCGGAACGAGGGTCAGACTCGACTTTCCTGCCGTAGATACGACGAATCAGGGGGTTGGCGATCAACGCCTGGCCGATGAAAAGTCGAGTCTGACCCTACTTACGATCGTTCGATGTCCCGGCTCGGTCAACCGGCGTCGTCGCGCGATGGCCGCCCGCCGAGCGCGGCCGTCGCGACCCGCGCGGTCTCGGCGACCAGCGTGCCAAGTGCCGCGACACGATCGCGCGCAAGCCGCGAAGTGGGTCCGGCGAGCGACATCGCCGCCCACGGCTGGCCGTTCTCGTCGAGGATCGGCGCAGCAACACAGGTGAGCCCCGGCGCGTGCTCCTCGTCGTCGATGGCGTAGCCGCGAGCGCGCGTCGCGTCGAGCTCTTCTTGCAGCGCAGCGCGGTCGACGATGGTGCGCTCGGTGTAGCGCGCAAGGCCCTTGCGGCCGATCTCGCGCGCAACGGCCTGCGCGTCCATCGCCGCGAGGATTGCCTTGCCGGCGCCCGAGGCGTGCAGCGGTGCGCGGGCGCCGAGCTTGACGCTCATGCGCATCAGCTCGCGGCACTGCACCTGCGCGATGAACACGACCTCGCCGTCGCTGGGCACCGCGAGATTCGCGGTCTCCCCGGACTGCTCCATGAGGCGCGCGAGGTGCGGCAGCGCCTCGGCGGCGAGGTTGCGGTGCTCGAGGAACGCGCTGCCGACGCGGAACGCGCGCACGCCGATGCGCCACACGCCGTGCGCGTCCTGGCGCGCGAAGCCGGCGTGCTCGAGTGCAGCTAGCAGCCGGTGAGCGGTGGGAGCGGGCAGGTCGAGCGTCGCGGCAAGCGCGGTCAGCGTCGCGCCGGCCTCCGTCGCGGCAAGCGTCTCGAGCAGCGCGAGGCCGCGCGAGAGCGCTTGCGCGTGCCCTGGGGCTGGCGTCGTGGCGTCGGAGCGCGGCGGCATGCAAACATTCTAGCTGCGGGGCGCGAATGTGAAAACGACTTTCGCATTCGTCGCTTGTGCCGGCAGGCCTGCGCACCCGGCATAATCCGGCCACCATGGAAACCGACGACGTCCTCGCCGGGCTCGCCGCACTCTCGCAGGCGAGCCGCCTGGCGATCTTCCGCCTGCTCGTGCAGCACGCGCCCGACGGGCTCTCCGCAGGCGTGATCGCCGGCAAGCTCGAGCTGGCGCCTGCGACGCTTTCGTTCCACCTGAAGGAACTGCACCGCGCGCACCTCGTCGAGCAGCGGCAGCGGGGCCGCTTCGTCTTCTACAGCGCCGACGTCGCGACGATGAACGCGCTGATTCGCTACCTCACCGACAACTGCTGCGCGCTCGGCTCCTGCGGGCCGGCGGCGTGCGCGCCGGCCCCGGCGACGGTGAGCGTCCCCGCGCTCAAGACGGCTTCACGGCGCGCACGAACGCGCTGACGAACTTGCCCGCGATCGCGTCGGCGTCGACGCCCGGCACGGCGGCGCGGAACGCGTCGACGTCGTCGCGGCCGTAGACGCGCGTCACCTCGATGCCGATGCCGGTGAAGCCGGCGCGCGCGAGCTTGTCCTCGTACTCGCGGTCGGAGAGGGCGCCGGCCACGCAGCCAGCCCACAGCTCGAGGCTGCGGCGCACCGCCTGCGGCACCTCGCCGCGCACCACGACGTCGGATACTGCGAAGCGTCCGCCGGGCTTCAGCACGCGGAACGCCTCGCGCAGCACGCGATCCTTGTCGGCCGCGAGGTTGATCACGCAGTTGGACACGATCACGTCCACGCTCGCGTCGGGCAGCGGGATCGACTCGATGTCGCCCTTCAGGAACTCGACGTTCGCCAGGCCCGAGCGCGCCTTGTTCGCCTGCGCGAGCGAGAGCATCTCGTCGGTCATGTCGAGCCCGTACGCCTTGCCCGTCGGGCCGACGCGTCGCGCCGACAGCAGCACGTCGATGCCGCCTCCGGAGCCCAGGTCGAGAACCGTTTCGCCCGCCTCGAGCTCCGCGAGCGCGGTCGGGTTGCCGCAGCCGAGAGAGGCCTGCAACGCTGCCGCGGGCACCTTGCCCGCCTCATCGGCGCCATAGAGATTCGCGGTGATCGGGTCGCAGCAGCTT
>Ga0105090_10001331_pt1 | contig 13240 bp, 13 predicted proteins | sample PPLLak3March2015_FD_79110 | JGI IMG/M metagenome (GOLD analysis project Ga0105090, IMG submission 79110) | Freshwater sediment microbial communities from Prairie Pothole Lake near Jamestown, North Dakota, USA - PPLs Lake P7 Core (1) Depth... | ecosystem: Environmental > Aquatic > Freshwater >... | reverse complement strand
GGGATCGTCGATGTTGTTCCAGCGCGCGACCTCCCTGACGTCGCGGCCGAAGGATTGGGCGATGCTGCCGAGGGTGTCGCCGGGCTGCACTGTGTAGGTTCCGTCGGCTGACGCGGTCCGGCCTGTCGTCGATGCGGCTGGCGCCGGCTGCGTGGCGGGCGGCTGGGTCGCCGTCGGCTTCGGCGGCGTCGATCGTTCGGTCACCGGTGCCTCGCGGGTTCCAGTCACCGTGCACGCCCCGAGCACTGCACTCAGGGCCACGGCCATCGCCATTCGCCGAATCGTCTGTGTCGTGTTCTTGCTCGTCATCATCAGCCTGTTCCGGGTTTCAAGGGCACGAAACGAACCGCCTCGATCGTTCGTTGGCTGATCCGCCCTGCCGCATCCTTGTGCGCCACCACCAGCCGCTGTTCCTCGACGCCCAACGGCGCCACCAGGCGTCCGTCATTGCGCAACTGCGCCAGCCAGGCCGACGGCAACTGCGCGCCAGCGGCCGCGGCGACCACGCCGTCAAACGGCGGCTGGCCCGGGACGCCGAGGCTGCCGTCGCCGAACACCAGCCGCAGATTGGGCAGGCGCATCGGCCTAAGGTTTGCTCGCGCCAGTTCGTGAAGCGGCCGCAGCCGTTCGACCGACACCACGGTACCGAACAACCGCGCCAGCACGGCCGCAGCGTAACCGCAGCCGGTCCCGATCTCCAGCACGGTTGCCGCCTGCGGCCGCGGAATCGCCTCGAGGAGCAGTTCGGCGCAGCGGGCGACAATGTATGGGCGCGAAATCGTCTGGCCGTGGCCGATCGGCATCGCGGAATCTTCGTAGGCGTGGCTCGCAAGTGCGGCGTCGACGAAGCGGTGGCGCGGCACGCTCGCCATCGCCTGCAGCACCCGTGCATCGCGCACGCCCTGCTGAGCGATGCGCTCGGCCATCTTCTCGCGCACGCGCTGCGACGCCAGCGCCTCGCTGGCGGCGGCAGACTTCAGGTCCGGCCGCGCCGTAGCCATTGCTCGACAGCGTCGATCTGGCCGCCGTGGGTCAGGTCGATCTGAAGCGGCGTGATCGAGACATCGCCCTGCTCGACGGCGTGGAAGTCCGTACCGGGACCCGAATCCTTGGCCATGCCGGCAGCGCCGATCCAGTAGATCGTTTCGCCGCGCGGATTCTCGGCGCGGACCACCGGCTCCGCATGGTGCCGCTTGCCCAGGCGGGTTACGCGAAAGCCGCCGATCTCGGTGCGCCGGCGGTTGGGGATGTTGACGTTCAGCAGCATCGGCGCCGGCAGCGGCTCGCGGACGAAGCGCTCGACGATCTCCGCCGCCACCTGCGCCGCGGCATCGAGGTGCGCGTGGCCTTTTTCCACCTGCGAGAAGGCGATCGACGGCACACCGAAGAGATAGCCTTCCATTGCTGCGGCGACCGTGCCCGAGTAGATGGTGTCGTCGCCCATGTTCTGGCCGTTGTTGATGCCGGAGACGACCAGATCCGGCGGCTCGGCGAGCAGGCCGGTCAAGGCGATGTGCACGCAGTCGGTCGGCGTGCCGTTGACGTACAGGAAGCCGTTGGATCCCTCGCGCACCGACAGCGGCCGGCTCAGCGTCAGCGAGTTGCTGGCGCCGCTGTGGTTGGCCTCGGGCGCGATGACGAAGATCTCGCCGAGCGCGCGCATGCGCTCGGCCAGCGCCGCCAGCCCGGGCGCCAGGTAGCCGTCATCATTGGCAACGAGTATGCGCATCAAGAAGCAAGAAGGCCGAAGTGCGCGCTGCGCACCTCGGCCTTCGTGAATTTGCCGGTGGTCGGGGCGGCGGGATTCGAACTCGCGACCCCTTGCACCCCATGCAAGTGCGCTACCAGGCTGCGCTACGCCCCGATCGGCCGCGATTGTACACAGAGCATTTCAGGAATCACCGTTCAGCAGCGAGCGGAGCGCCTGCAGCTCGCGGCGGATGTCGTCAATGCCAGGCACCGGCGGTGCGGCGGCGCGCCGGGCGCCATTGCGGCCGCCTTCGAGCCGGTTGCGCGCGCCGCTGATGGTGAAGCCCTGCTCGTAGAGCAGTTCGCGGATCCGCCGCACCAGTAGCACTTCGTGATGCTGGTAGTAGCGGCGGTTGCCCCGCCGCTTGACCGGCTTGAGCTGCGCAAACTCCTGCTCCCAGTAGCGGAGCACGTGCGGCTTGACGCCGCACAGCTCGCTGACTTCGCCGATCGTGAAATACCGCTTGGCCGGAATCGCTGGCAGTTCGCTGCCGCCGGCGGCCGGAGCGTTAGCGCGAAGCATGTGGATCTACCGCGACCTGTGGGTGCCGCTGTCGACGCTCAGGCAGTGCCTTGCGTCCGCGACACGGTCGCCTTCAGCTTCTGGCTGGCGTGGAAGGTCACGACGCGACGCGCGGTGATTGCGATTTCCTCGCCGGTCTTGGGGTTGCGTCCGGGCCGTTGCGGCTTGTCGCGCAGCTGGAAGTTGCCGAAGCCGGAGAGCTTGACCGACTCGCCGCGTTCCAGCGCCAGTCGGATCTCGTCAAAAAAAGCGTCGACCATTTCCTTGGCTTCGCGCTTGTTCAGTCCGAGGCGCTCGAACAAGGCATCGGCGAGCTCGGCTTTGGTGACGGTGTGCACGCCGCGATCGTCGACCTGGCCTGCCGCCGCTTCCTCGATCTGGAAGTTGCTCTCTTTGTTGTCCATCGGGCTATTGCCGCAGTCTTGCGTTCAAACGCGATCCCAGGCCCTCGACGATCGCCGCCACTGCAGCTTCTGCCTCGGCGTCCGACAAGGTGCGCTCAGTATCTTGGAGATAAATCCGGAAGGCAAGACTTTTCTCTTTTATTAACATCGTGTTAGCGCATACTTCCTCGATTCTTCTTGAAGCGACGACGGACGGTCGGTACAGATCGAACAGACGGAAATCCCGGAGCGGCCGCAGCCGACGATCCCGTTGAGATAGCTCAGAAACCACGTCAAGGATCTGCCGCAACTGCACTGATTCATCGAACCAAAGCGCGATGTCGCGCTGGATGTCGGGGAATCGTGGCACCGGTTTGGCCATTGGCAAGAGCAGCGGCAGCAGCGGTTCGACGTCGACTTCGAAAAGGACCGGCGCCCGCGACAATTCGTACTTCTGCAGCAAGCGGGGATGCAGCTCGCCAAGCCAGCCGATCGACCGATCCCCGAGCAGCACCCGCGCCGTCCGCCCCGGATGCAGGGCCGGATGGGCCGCGACCTCGAAACGCAACGAGCCGGCCGGCGCCAGGACCTCGAGATCTCCCTTCAGGTCGAAGTAGTCGACCTCGCGCACGGCCTGGCCCCACTGCTCTTCCGACTCGCTGCCGTAGGCGAGCGCGGCAATCCGCAAAGGCTGGTTGACGCCGCGCACGGCAAGCGGCCCGGCCGCGGAGGCCGGGTCGCGCAGGTAGGCGCGACCCAGTTCGAAGACCCGGACACGACCTGCCTTCCGGTTCAGGTTGTACTTAAGCGCCGCGACCAGTCCGCCGATCAGGCTCGTGCGCATCACGCCGAAATGGGCCGCAAGCGGATTCAGCACCCGGATCGGGTTGTCGACCGCGCTGAAGTCGCGCTCCCACTGCACGTCGACAAAGGAGTAATTGACCAGCTCCTGGTAGCCGGCAGCGACCATAAGCTGGCTTATCTGATGCGGCTTGCGACGCCCTTCCGGCTGCGCCGCCATCACCGCCGCGGCCAGCGGCGGGTGTGATGGGATCCGCTCGAAGCCCCAAAGCCGCGCCACTTCCTCGATCAGGTCTTCCTCGATCGCCAGATCGAAGCGGTACGACGGCGGCTTGACGATGAAGCGGCCGTCGTCACGCACGACCTCAAGGCCCAGCCGTCCCAGCACGGCCGCGATGTCCTTGTCGGCGATCGCCACCCCCAGGACCTTGCGGCAGCGGTCGCCACGCATCGCCACCGGCGACCGCCGCGGCAGCCGCAGGACGTTGTCGTCAATCGGCCCGATCTGCGTCGCCGGCGTGCCGCAGATGTCGAGAAGCAGCCGGGTGATGTACTCGAGGTGCTCGACCGTGGTCTCGAAGTCGACGCCGCGCTCGAAGCGGTGCGCTGCGTCGGTGCTGAAGTTGTAGCGGCGGGCGCGGCCCTGGATCGACTCCGGCCACCAGAACGCCGCCTCGACGTAGACATGGGTCGTCTCCACGGTCACCGCCGTCTCCTCGCCGCCCATAATCCCGGCCAGCGCCTCGACGCCGCGCTCGTCGGCGATCACGCCGACCCAGTCGTCGACCTCGACCGTCTGCCCGTTGAGCAGTTCGACCGTTTCACCGGCGCCGCCCCAGCGCACCGTCAGCCCGCCCCGTACCTTGTCGAGGTCGAACACATGCGACGGCCGGCCCAGCTCCAGCATCACGTAGTTGGAGATGTCGACCAGCGCCGAGATCGGCCGCTGACCGCTGCGCTCGAGCCGCTCGCGCATCCACCGCGGCGTCGGTGCCTTCGCGTTCAGGCCGCGAATCACCCGGCCCGAGAAGCGGCCGCACAGGTCGGGGGCGAGCACCTTGACCGGAAGCCGCTCATCGATCGTCGCCGGCACGGGCGGAAAGGCAGGCAGGCGCAGGCGTGCACCGGTGAGCGCCGCCGCCTCACGAGCCATGCCGACCACGCTCAGGCAGTCGCCGCGGTTCGGTGTCAGTTTGATGGTGAGCTTGCGCTCGTCGAGCGCCAGGGCCTGGCGCAGATCGCGGCCGACCGGCGTCTCGGCCGGCAGGATCAAGAGGCCCGCGTGCTCCTCGGACAGCCCGAGTTCGCGCGCCGAGCACAACATGCCCTGCGAGACCACGCCGCGCATCTTCGCTTCTCTGATCGCCAGGCCGCCCGGCAGTTCGGCGCCGACCAGCGCACAGGGGACGCGGACGCCGGCAGCGACATTCGGCGCACCGCAGACGATTGTCAGCACCTGTCCGCTACCCACATCAACCTTGCAGACGGTCAGCTTGTCGGCATCGGGATGGCGCTCGACGGACTGCACCTGCGCCACCACGACCTTCGAAAACGGCGGCCCCACCGGCACGCTGTCGTCAACCTCCAGCCCGCCCATCGTCAGCACGTGCGCGAGTTGGTCGGAGTCGAGCGCCGGATCGCAGTAGGCGCGCAGCCAGGATTCGGGGAACTGCATCGTCGTCCTCCCGGCTCAGTGGAACTGCGCCAGGAAACGCAGGTCGCCCTCGAAGAACAGGCGCAGGTCGTCGACACCGTAGCGCAGCATCGCCAGCCGCTCCAGTCCGGAGCCAAAGGCGAAGCCGATGTAGCGCTCCGGATCGAGGCCGAAGTTGCGCACCACGTCCGGATGCACCTGGCCGGCGCCGGAGATCTCCAGCCACTTCCCCTGCAGCGCGCCGCTGCCGAACATCATGTCGATCTCGGCCGACGGTTCCGTGAAAGGGAAGTACGAGGGCCGGAAGCGCAGTTGCAGATCGTCGGCCTCGAAGAACCGGCGCATGAAGTCGGTGTAGACGGCCTTCAGATCGGCAAAGCTGATGTTCTCGTCGATCCACAACCCCTCGACCTGATGGAACATCGGCGAGTGCGTGGCGTCGGAGTCGACGCGATAGGTGCGGCCGGGCGCGATCACCTTGATCGGCGGCTTGTGCATGCGCGCATAGCGCACCTGCATCGGGCTGGTGTGCGTCCGCAACAGCAGCGGCCTGCCCTTCTCGTCGTTCAGATCGACGTAAAACGTGTCCTGCATCGAACGCGCCGGATGGTTCTCCGGATTGTTCAGCGCGGTGAAGTTGGTCCAGTCGTCCTCGATCTCCGGCCCGTCGGCGACGTCGAAACCGATCGAGGCAAAGATCTCCTCGACCCTCTGCCAGGTCCGGGTCACCGGGTGGATGCCGCCACCGCCGCGGCGACGGCCTGGCAGCGTGACGTCGATCGCCTCCTGGGCCAGGCGCGCGTTCAGTTCCGTCTCGGCCAGTTCCGCACGGCGCTGTTCGAGCAACTGCTCGATGCGCTCCTTGGCGGCATTGATGCGCGCGCCGCTGCTGCGCTTGTCCTCCGGCGCAAGGTTTGCCAGGCCCTTAAGCAGTTCGGTCACCCGGCCGCTCCTGCCGAGAAAACGTGCTTTCTCGTTCTCCAGCGCCGCCGGCTGCAGCGCAGAAGCGAAGGCCGCCTGCGCGGCGCGGATCAGTTCTTCAGGATCGGTCATGGCGCAACACTCGTGACGCAGACGCACAGCGCAGAAATAGGCGGGGCCTGGCAACCGCCAGGCCCCGACATGATCTTAAGAGTGCGCCGCGGCGGTTATCTGCCGCAGCGAGGGATCAGACGGCCAGGCTGGTCTTGACCTTGTCGACCACCGCCGCAAAGCCCGGCTTGTCGAGCACGGCCATGTCAGCCAGCACCTTTCGGTCGATCTCGATGGCGGCCTTCTTCATGCCGGCCATGAACACCGAATAAGTGAGCCCCAGTTCGCGGACCGCCGCGTTGATGCGGGCGATCCACAGCGCGCGGAAAACGCGCTTGCGCGCGCGGCGGTCGCGATAGGCGTACTGCCCGGCCTTCATCACCGCCTGCTTGGCGACGCGGTAGACGTTCTTGCGCCGCTGCGTGAACCCCTTGGCCTGCGCCAGGACCTTCTTGTGCCGCGCGCGCGCGGTTACGCCACGTTTGACTCGAGGCATCGTCTTTCTCCTTAGCCGTAGGGCAGCATGCGCTTGACGGAGGCGACGTCGGAAGCGTGCAGCGTGACGGCTCCGCGCAGATGGCGCTTGTTCTTGGTCGTGCGCTTGGTCAGGATGTGGCGCTTGAACGCCTGGCCGCGCTTGATCGAACCGCTGGCCCGGACGGCGAATCGCTTCGCCGCGGCCTTCTTGGTCTTCATCTTGGGCATGTTGCCCTCCTTTCTCTCTTGGATGACCGCAGGCGCCCGAAGGGACTTTGTGGCCTGCGATCACTTGTTGACGCTGCTGCCGGAGACCTGTCCGGCAGAGGCGCGAAAACCTACTTCTTCTTCTTCGGTGCCAGCACCATCACCATCTGCCGGCCCTCGAGCCTCGGCCAGGCCTCGACCACTGCTGTCTCGTCGAGTTCGCCTTTGATCCGTTCCAGTAGCCGCATGCCGAACTCCTGGTGCGCCATTTCGCGGCCGCGGAAGCGCATCGTCACCTTTGCCTTGTCGCCCTCGGCCAGGAATTCGCGCATCTTGCGCATCTTGGTCTGGTAGTCGTTCTCGTCGGTCTGCGGCCGGAACTTGACTTCCTTGACCTGGATGACCTTCTGTTTCAGCCGTGCCTCGTGCGCTTTCTTCTGCTCCTGGTATTTGAACTTGCCGTAGTCCATCAGGCGACAGACCGGCGGCGCTGCGGTGGGCGCGATTTCGACCAGATCGACTTCGTTCTCGTCCGCCAGCCTGAAGGCGTCGGCGAGTTTGACGATGCCAAGCTGTTCGCCTTCGATGCCGATCAGCCGGACCTCGGGCACCGAGATCTCTCGGTTGAGGCGATGCGCTTGTTCCTGTGCGATGGCGTGTAACTCCGATTCGTCAGTCTCAGGCTGCCGGGCCGACCTGGCGCCGCTGCGCCACGTCTTCGGCCAGTCGCGCCGCGAACTCGTCCAGCGTCATCACGCCGAGATCGACCCCGCCGCGGGCTCTGACAGCCACCCGTTTGATCCCATCCCCCGCCGGCTTTTCCTTGTCCCCGACGACGAGGATGTAGGGTAGCTTCTGCAGCGCAAGGGCGCGGATTTTATAAGTGATCTTTTCGTTGCGCAAATCGGCCTCGACCCTAAAGCCTTGTTTCTTCAGCGCTTGCGCAACGTCCCGGGCGTAGTCGCGCTGGCCCTCGGAAATGTTGGCGATGCCGGCCTGAACGGGGGCCAGCCAGGGCGGCATCGCGCCGGCGTAGTTCTCGATCAGCATGCCAATGAAGCGCTCGAGCGATCCGACGATCGCCCGGTGCAGCATTACCGGGACCCGGCGGCTGTTGTCCTCGGCAACATACTCGGCGCCGAGGCGCCCCGGCATCGAAAAGTCCACCTGCATCGTGCCGCACTGCCACGGGCGGCCGATCGCATCCTTCAGCGTGTATTCGATCTTCGGCCCGTAGAAGGCTCCCTCCCCCGGCGAAACCGTGAACTCGCAGCCTGACCGGCGCAGAGATTCCATCAGCGCGCTTTCCGCCTGGTCCCAGACGGCATCGGACCCGATGCGCTTGTCCGGCCGCGTTGCCACCCTGTACAGGATGTCCGTGAAGCCGAAGTCGCGATAGACATCCTGCAGCAGCGCCGTGTAAGCGACGCACTCGTCGAGAATCTGCTCTTCCGTACAGAAGATGTGTCCGTCGTCCTGCGTAAACCCGCGCACCCGCATGATCCCGTGCAGCGCCCCGGACGTCTCGTTGCGATGGCACTGGCCGAACTCGCCGTAGCGCAGCGGCAGGTCGCGATACGAGCGCAGGTCGGACCTGTAGATCTGCACGTGCCCGGGGCAGTTCATCGGCTTCAGCGCGTAGTACCGGTTCTCCGACTCGGTCGTGAACATGTGCTCGCGATAGTTGTCCCAATGCCCGGTCTTCTCCCAAAGGGTGCGATCGAGAATCTGCGGCGCCTTGACCTCCTGGTAGCCGTTGTCCTGATAGATGCGGCGCATGTACTGCTCGACTTGCTGCCAGATCGCCCAGCCTTTCGGATGCCAGAACACCAGACCGGGCGCCTCTTCCTGCAGGTGGAACAGGTCCAGTTCGCGCCCCAGCCGGCGATGGTCGCGGCGCTCGGCCTCCTCGAGCATCTTCAGATACGCGTCCTGCTCGTCCTTGCCGGCCCAGGCCGTGCCGTAGATCCGCTGCAGCATCTCGTTGCGCGAATCGCCGCGCCAGTAGGCGCCGGCGACCTTCATCAGCTTGAAGACCTTCAGCTTTCCCGTCGACGGCACGTGCGGGCCGCGGCACAGGTCGATGAAGGCTCCCTCGCGATACAGCGAGATGTCCTCGTTGGCCGGGATCGAGGCGATGATCTCCGCCTTGTACTTCTCGCCGATCGACTCGAAGAATCTGACGGCGTCGTCGCGCTTCCACACTTCGCGCGTAACCGGCTCGTCTTTCTTCGCCAGCTCGGCCATCTTCTCCTCGATCGCTTCGAGATCTTCCGGCGTGAAGGGACGCTTGTACGAGAAGTCGTAGTAAAAGCCGTTGTCGATCACCGGGCCGATCGTCACCTGAGCATCGGGAAACAGTTCCTTGACCGCGTAGGCGAGCAGGTGCGCCGTCGAATGGCGGAGCAACTCCAGCCCTTCGGCGTCCCTGGCGGTGACGATCGCGACCGAGGCGTCGCGGTCGACGACATGGGAGGCATCGACCAGCTTGCCGTCGACCTTGCCGGCGAGCGCCGCCTTGGCAAGCCCCGGTCCGATCGAGGCCGCCACGTCGGCGACGCTGACCCGCTTGTCGAACGAGCGGCTGGAACCGTCGGGCAGGAGAATCGAGATCATTTCGGGAAACTCCAATCGAAAAAAAAGTGCGGCCGAGCCGCACTTCTCTTCGCAAGGGCAAACTCGTCCGGGCCGGTCAGCTTCCGGTGAACGTAGTTCGGAAGAACGACATCTTCGCTTCCCCTTGTCTGCGCTGCCCTGCTTTTCCGCCATGGTAGGCGCGAGTGGATTCGAACCACCGACCCCCACCATGTCAAGGTGGTGCTCTAACCAACTGAGCTACGCGCCTGCGGGACCGAATAATACACGACGCCCCTCGGCGCCCGGAGGGTCTTCGTCGGTTCACAACCGCAACTAACGCCGACGTGCCGAGTAGACGCCGGCGACCTCCGCCAGCTGCGTCAGCGCACGGCGAAGCGCCGCGCCGTCGGCCACTTCGACGGTGAAGTTCATCTGCGCCTCGCCGCGGCGCGACAGCGTGTTGACGCCGATGACGTTGAGCTTCTCGCGCGCAAACACCTCGGAGATGTCGCGCAGCAGCGCCGGGCGGTCCTGCGCCAGGATCACGACCTCGACCGGGTAGACGGTCTCGTGGGCCGTGCCCCACGCGACCTCGATCAGCCTTTCGGGATGGCGGCGCGCCAGCGCCGCAGCATTCGAACAGCCGGTGCGATGCACCGACACACCGCGGCCGCGGGTGACGAAGCCCGTGATCTCGTCTGGTGGCACCGGCCGGCAGCAGCGTGCCATCTGCGTCAGCAGCGAATCGACGCCGACCACCAGCACCCCGCCCTTGCCGCGCGCTGCCGTCCCCGCGTCCAAGTGGGCCACCGATGGCGGCTGCTGCTGCGGCAGCGGCGAAGTCGCCAGCGCCTGCTCGATGCTGCGCAAGCTGAACTCGTCCTTGCTCGCCGCCACCGACAGCTCGTCGACAGAGGCATAGCCCAGACGCCGCGCCAGATCGTCGAGCTTTACCGCGGTGCGGCCGAGCCGCTGCAGTTCGCGCTCCACCACGGCGCGGCCAGTCGCCCGCGACTGTTCGAGTTCGAGCAGGTTGAACCACTGCCGCACCTTCTGCCGCGAGCGCGGGCTGGCGAGATAGCCGAGTTCGGAGTTCAGCCAATCGCGACTCGGGCCGCCGCTCTTGGCAGCAACGACCTCCACCGTCTGGCCGCTGGCCAGCGGCCGGTTCAGCGGCACCATAGCGCCGTCGACCCGCGCGCCGCGGCAGCGATGGCCGAGTTCGGTGTGCACGTGGTAGGCGAAGTCGATCGGCGTTGCGCCAGCCGGCAACTCGACCACGCGGCCGGCCGGCGTCAGCACGTAGATGCGCTCCTCGACCTTTGCCGCCGGCAGGGGCTTGTCGACCTCGGCGCGCCAGGCGAGCAACTGCCGCAGCCAGGCCACGCGCTGCTGATCCGCGCCGGCGCCCTTGCGGCCGCCTTCCTTGTATTGCCAGTGCGCGGCGACGCCGAGCTCGGCCTGCTCGTGCATCTGCCGCGTGCGGATCTGGATCTCGAGGGCCCGGCCGGCGGCATCACGCACGATCGTGTGCAGCGAGCGGTAGCCGTTGGCCTTCGGCCTCGCGATGTAGTCGTCGTACTCGCCCTCCACCGGCGACCAGGATTCGTGCACCAGCGACAGCACCTGGTAGCACTGCGCCACCTCGGCCACGATCACCCGCAGCGCGCGCACGTCGTAGACCTGCTCGAAGGCCAGCTGCTTCGACTGCATCTTGTTCCAGATGCTGACGATGTGCTTCGGCCGGCCGCTGATCTCGGCCTCGATGCCCCCCGCAGCCAGCCGCTGCCGCAACTGCGCCATCGCCTCGGCGATGAAGCGTTCGCGCTCGACCCGCTTCTCGTCGAGCAGCCCGGCCAGCCGCTTGTAGGTCTCGGGCTCGAGCAATCGGAAGGACAGGTCCTCGAGCGCCCACTTCAGCTGCCACACGCCGAGCCGGTTGGCCAGCGGCGCATACAGTTCGACCGCCTCGCGGGCGATGGCGGACCGCAGCTCTTGGTCGACGCCGCTGCCCTTGCGGGCGCAGAACCAGCGCAGCGTCTGCTCGCGCGAGGCCAGCCGCAGCAGTACCACGCGCACGTCGTTGACCATTGCCAGTAGCATCTTGCGCAGCCCCTCGGCCTGGGCACCGGCCGGGCCGCGGGCGCGCGTCGTCTCCGACAGCTTCATCAGCTGCCGCAGGTCGGCGACGAGCTGCGCCGCGGTGCCGCCGAGGTGGCCGCGCACCCAGTCGTCGGCATCGCGCAGCACGTCGTGGATGCCGAAGAGGTAGGCGGCGGCGAGCAGGTCGGGGTCGGCGCGCAGCCGGCTCACGATCTCCACCATGCCGTCGGCGTGGGCGACGAAAGGCTCGCCCGTGCGGAGCGCCCGCTCGCCATACAGGGGCACGACCAGCGCGCGCACGGCGGCCGGGTCGATCTGCGCCCCGCCTTCGCTCAGTGCGGAATCGCGTGCTGCCATCTTCGTGTCCGCTCCATCGCGATCGATTATCGCCCTGCGGCACAATCGCTTCATGCTGAGCTCATTGCTGGAGAAGCTGCGCCCGGCGGCAGCGGTGCCGATCGACGACGCGCTGTGGCAGGCGACGGTCGCGGCGCTGCCATTCCTCGGCCGGCTCGATGCTGCGGAGCTCGCGGCACTGCGCGAACTGGCGCGGCAGTTCCTCGCTGACAAGGAGATGGCCACCGCCGGCGAGCTCGAACTGACGGCAGCGATGCAATTGAGCATTGCCGCGCAGGCCTGCCTCCCGGTGCTGAATCTCGGCCTTGGCGGCTACGGCGGCTGGACCGGCATCATCGTCTATCCCGACGAGTTCCTGGTGCCGCGCGAGGTCACCGACGACGCTGGCGTCGTGCACGAATACGTCGACCAGATCGCAGGCGAGGCCTGGGATGGCGGACCGCTGCTGCTGTCATGGGCCGACGTGCAGGCGGTAGACGGCACCTATAACGTCGTGATCCACGAGTTCACGCACAAGCTCGACATGGCCAACGGCGACGCCGACGGCCTGCCGCCGTTCAACCGCAGACTGCACGCGGGCCTCAGCCCGGCGCGCTGGCGTGCGGTGATGCAGGACGCCTACGAGCGCCTCAATGCCGAACTCGAGCTGATCGAAGCCGAAATTCCGCCCGACGTCGACCCCGAGTCGCGTGAGGCCGACGCCTTCTACGCGCGGCTGCCGCTCGACTCCTACGCGGCGACCGATGCCGGCGAGTTCTTCGCCGTTTCCAGCGAGGCCTTCTTCGTCGCTCCGGAACGGCTGCGCGACGCCTTTCCGCAGTGGTACGAACTGCTGGCGGCCTACTTCCTGCAGGACCCACTCGCCGCCGGACGATGAAGCGGCTGCTCGTCGTCTGGCACAGCCACACCGGCGGTGCGCGGCAGATGGCCGAAGCTGCGGCCGCGGCGGCACGCGCCGAGGCAGGCGTCGAGGTCGAGTTGACGCACGCTGCTGCAGCCGGGCCGGCCGACCTGCTCGCCGCCGACGGTTACCTCTTCGCGACGCCGGAGAACCTGGCCAGCATGGCCGGCCTGATGAAGGACTTCTTCGACCGCGTCTACTACCCCGTGCTGGAGCGGTTAAATGGCCGCCCTTATGCGCTGCTGGTCTGTGCGGGCTCAGACGGCGCCGGCGCGGTGCGGCAGATCGAACGCATCGCCACCGGATTGCGACTGAAGGCAGTGGCGCCGCCGCTGGTCGTGATCACGCACGCGCAGACGCCGGAGGCCATCCTGGCGCCGAAGACGATTGCACCGGAGGAACTCGCCCGCTGCGCCGAGCTTGGAGCCGGTCTCGCCGCCGGCCTCGCCGCGGGCGTGTACTGAACGCCCCCAAGG
>Ga0105090_10001330_pt1 | contig 13241 bp, 7 predicted proteins | sample PPLLak3March2015_FD_79110 | JGI IMG/M metagenome (GOLD analysis project Ga0105090, IMG submission 79110) | Freshwater sediment microbial communities from Prairie Pothole Lake near Jamestown, North Dakota, USA - PPLs Lake P7 Core (1) Depth... | ecosystem: Environmental > Aquatic > Freshwater >... | reverse complement strand
TCTTCAGCACTTAGACTGCCTACTGTAACATCCGGGTCTTCAAGCCAGGCCATTCCCAAAACTCGCTCGCCCTGTGAGGCCAGTTTGTCCGAGGCCTTAAGAAAATAGTCACGATTTAGCGGCTCCGCTGCCTGTCCGTCAATGGCTTGACGGTCACAATGCTCAAGGATGACCTCCGGCGCACCTTTGACAAAGAGGACTTGCTTGCCGTCAGCTGTTTTGTGCAGCGTGGCCATGAACTTATGTTCCGACTCGAAGGGGATCGCGTCGATTCTCGGATAGGCGTCCTGCTCGGCCTTGCGTTCGACGCCGAGTTTATTCCCGTAAGGATAAAGCGCACCTTCGGTAGGATCGCCCTGTACCTTCCAGGCACCTTCTTCTTGAAGTATTTCGGCATCATTGCACAGCATGGAAACGCGGCCCATGAGATTGAGCACAGGGTCTTCGCCTTGATTGACGGACTTGCCGTCCTGCAAGATCTCACCCTTTGGGGCATAACCATCGCCCGTTACCGTGTAACGCGATTGCGCCGTGACCGTCGACACCACCATCATTTCCATGAGGGTCAGGGTGCCGGTTTTGTCAGAACAGATTCTCGATACCGAACCCAGGGTTTCCACTGCCGGGAGCCGCCTGATAATGGCGTTGCGAGAGGCCATGCGTTGCACGCCTATTGAAAGTGTGACAGTAATGAGCGCGGGCAATCCTTCCGGAATGACGGAAACTGCGATACTGACAACAGCTTGAAAAATGTCCACGAAAGGCATGCCCTTCAGCCATTTTCCGTAGGAAAACAAGAGAACGCCGACAACCCCGATCACAGCGGTGATGATGTAACCGAATTTCTTGATCTGCCTCAACAACGGTGTCTCAAGTACGCTGACAGATGCCATCATCTGATTGATGCGGCCCAATTCGGTATTCGCTCCGGTCGCGACCACGACCCCTGTGCCGCGCCCGGAGGCTACCAGTGTTCCCGAGAAAGCCATACCTTCCCGATCCCCGATGGTCGCCTTTGCAGATACAGCATCGGTGCTTTTATCGATGGGCACCGACTCCCCTGTGAGCGGCGCTTCTTCGGTGCGCAGGTTCTTGACGTCGACGAGCCGAAGGTCGGCAGGAACCTTGTCGCCCGATTCCAGCAGCACAATGTCGCCAGGCACTAACTCATCGGCAGGGATCACTCGTATGATGCCCCCGCGCACTGTCCTGGCCTCCGAGGAAAGCATATTGCTGATCGAATCGAGGGCTTTCTCAGCCTTGCCTTCTTGAAGGAACCCGAGCAGCGAGTTGATGACGACAACACCAAGGATAATTCCGGCATCAAGCCACAGGCCCACCATCATCTTGACGAAACCGGCACCGAGCAAAACATAGACGAGTATATTGTTAAACTGGAGCAGAAACCTCATCAACTGGCTTTGCTTTTTCCCCTGCGGCAAACGATTAGGACCGTACTCCAGCAACCGTTGCATAGCAGCCTCGGTACTCAGGCCATCTTTTGCATCAGTCTCCAAGCGCTTCACCACTGCATCCGCAGTTAACGCGCACCAAGCGACTTTATCGCCACCTGTCTTTGTCTCGACTACCTTACCCATCATAATTACCTCTGGCTTGATCAGTTAAGTTTAATTTACTAAATTGCTTCCCGACGATCTCCCTTGATGAAATTTACAACAAAAAAGTCCATGCCTGCTTAGGTAGTATGCCATACATTGAAGATTCATCGAAAAACTACAAAGACTATTTTGACTGGGGTGATAAAGTATAATTAACACGGATAACGAATTTTTACATCAGGGCTTGGCGCCTTATTTTTGTAGATAAGAACCGGCACACTATCTATTCAGTGAGTCTTGACTACAAACTTAAGACTAGACAAAAGTTTGCGTTAAGTTGAAAGCCGTGAATCTTCGCCTCTTGCACTCAAGCCAACACTAAAAAGACCAATACAATGAAAGCGAATTCGTTTCAACATTATCTTGAAGGATTGCATCGAAACCACATCGGTATCGATGCCGGTGCCGTTGCAAACTACATTCCCGAACTACTGAAAGCCGATCCCGCTTGGTTAGGGATCGCCTTAATCATGGTCGATGGACACACTTATCAGGCAGGCGACTCCCAACAGTCTTTTACTATTCAGTCTATCTCCAAGACCATTACGTACGGCCTCGTCCTTGAGGATCAGGGTATTGAAACGGTGCTTTCCAAGGTGGACGTCGAGCCATCCGGGGAAGCGTTCAATTCAATCAGCCTGGAACCAGAAACGGGCAGACCCAAAAACCCGATGATCAACGCAGGCGCGATTGCGACGGTAGCCTTGGTTAAAGGCGACACGCCTGAAGCAAAATTTAGCCGCATGCTCCAGTGCTATGAAAACTACCTGGGGCACCCGGTCGTTATCGATGAGGATGTTTACCGCTCGGAAAAGTCCACGGGGCATCGAAATCGCGCCATCGCCTACCTGTTACGCAATTCCAATATCATTGAGAAAGACCCCGACGACGAACTCGATGTGTATTTCAAGCAATGCGCCCTGCTCGTCACCTGCGAAGACCTGGCGCTTATCGGGGCGACACTCGCGAACAACGGGGTCAATCCGATAACCGGCATCCGCGCTTTGCAAAGCCGTTACGTACCCAACGTATTAAGCGTGATGAGTTCCTGCGGTATGTACGATTATTCCGGTGCCTGGATTTATGAAATCGGCATGCCCGCCAAAAGCGGCGTGGGCGGGGGAATCGTAGCGGTGTTGCCGGGCCAGTTCGGGCTGGCCGTGTTTTCTCCCCGGCTCGACGAGCGCGGCAATAGCGTGCGTGGCATCGCGGTCTGCAAGAAAATATCCTCCGACTTCGGGCTGCATATGTTCCATACCGGCAGGGCTTCGGCTTCATCGGTGATCCATGCCCGTTATGATGCGGCGCAAGTTTCTTCCAAACGAGACCGTGATCCTGAACAGAACCGGATACTCTCCGAATTGGGCCACAAAGTCATGGTTTTGGAACTGCAGGGAGATTTGGTATTCGCTACCGCAGAAATCGTGATTCATGAGTCCATGCGTGCGGTCGAGAATGCCGATTTCCTGATCCTGGACTTCACCCGCGTAGGTGTGATCGATGAGAGTGCTTTAAGCCTGATCGCTGATTTCAGCCAATCGCTTTTCGATCAAGCGAAACAGGTTCTTATAACCGGTCATTCCCGGAAGCACGAATTCGAAGGAAACATAAAAAAGGCCGGGGCGCCCCTGTTGGACTGTGAAGACATCGACCATGCCTTGGAGTGGTGCGAACAGACTCTGCTTGCCAACCGGTTTCCACTCAAGGAAGGTGAGATTCCGCTGGCCGCCCAGACTCTTTGCGCCGGTTTTTCCGCGGAAGAACTCGACCTATTAGAATCGCTGCTTGAGCGTCGAAGTTATCAACAAGGGACTTATCTTTGCCGTGAGGGCGATCTCGCGAATGCTTTGTTTTTCATCCTCTCGGGGCAAATCACCCTAAGCGTGCCACTGGCATCCGGGAGGGCTGGACGAATCTCGACGATTGCAGCAGGCTCGGCTTTTGGAGAAACGGCCATGCTCGACCAAGGCGCGCACTCGGTGGATATCTTTGTGGATTTGCCGGTGAGCTTTGCAGTGCTTGACTTCAGCCGCCTGGAATCTGAAACTTCTAGCGTGGCTGATCAACTTCGCATGAAGTTATTTGCCAATGTGGCTCGGGCGCTTGCCAAAAAGCTCCGTCAGGCGACGCTGGAAATCAAGTCCCTGAGAAGCTGAGAATGCAGTTCCGTGAGGACTTAAGGAATGAAAATAAAATAACTTGAACATTTATTCGTGTAAATCCATGTTCATCTGTGGCTATACTGCGCTTTCTAGGATGAATTAGAATCAAAAATCAAACTCGAAACGGGTTTGAAAGGTATTTAAATCGCCGGGTTGAGGCCCGCCGCTGGCACGGCTGAATACATAGTTGAACCGAATTTTTGAGTGGGAATGTAAATACCAGTTCACACCGACGGTTGCTGACTGCAAAATCCCCCCGTTGACCGGATTGCTGTTCAAATCAAGATAGGAAAACCTCACCGCTGTTTCTAATGCGCCCATGCCCTCCCCGGAGAAACTAAAACGCTGCCTGGGTTGGAACCGTCCGAATACGCCTCTCCGGGTATCGTAAAAACGGCTTTCCCCCGTCCAAAAGTAACTGCCGTACATATAAAAGCCATAAAAACCTTGATCAGTTTCACTGGCTACGAAATTTTTGAGAAACTCGCTCTGGACAGACCAGGGGCCATCTACCCAGCCCGCTTCAAGGCCAAAACTCGTCATGTTTTCCGCATGAACGTCACCGGTGTCAGCCAGAAAGGGCGCTGCGTTGCTTTCGGGACGGCTTCGGTAGCGGATCGAGGCATTTCCCGAGCGCAGATAGTTCACGTCCAACCCTAAATGAAGCAAGTGCGTTGCCCCTGTGTTTTCCGGCTCAGTTGCGTATATCGGCAGCCAGGTCAAACGGCCGATGACCCGGACGAAGTCTGCGGTGGCGTCACCGACATCGGTGCCGAGGCTCTGGGTGAATTGTCCTAATGACCAGGTTGCGCGCTCCTTGAACAGGGGCCGGCTGAGCTGCCAACCGGCGCTGATCCTGGGGGCCAGCCCCTGAATAGGCGTCCCCCATTCCATGAAGGTGGCGTCCCGGCTGCTGCCGGAGGCCTCAAGGCTCATGGCCGGTATGAAGGAACCGACCCTGAGATTGCCGAGATAGGGAATGCGCCTGAACTCTAAAAAAATATCGTCCAGCACAAAGCGGTAGTTATCGACGGCCATCACATTAACGCTATATGAAAAAGGCACCAGGAAAATCGCATCACCTGTAGTAAAAAAACGCCAGCGGCGCAGTTCCACTATGTTGGCGGTCGGCTCCATACCGTTGCCGTTCACAAATAATGCGGTATCAAGATCAACGCGGCCCCCGATTTTTCCCGACAGTTTTATACGGTCGGTGAATAGGGAGGGGAAAGAAGGCGTTTCCTCGTCGTCCGTCAATGCCCGTCCCCGTCCCTTGGGGCGGCTGCCGTAAAGGGTATAGTGCAGCCCATTCCATCCTTGCCATTCCAGGTTCCAGTGAGAGGGTACCTTTTCTGTGTCAGTTTGCTTTGGAGTCACCGGTGCAATGACGGACTTTTGCGACGGTTTCGCCGGTTTCAGGCTCTCGGAATATCCATCGGTCCCCTTGCGCAAATCCGCTTCGTCAACCGGCAGGGCGGCCAGCTTTCCGGAAAACAGCAAACCCGCAACCACAACGCCGCCAAGGATCCATTGACGTAAGATGACAGGGGCTATCGGCATTATACGGTCGTTACTAGAATTAGAGATCCGGAGGGTGTCTTTGTTTTTACTCATTCCAAGCTAAGTAAGCAACCAAAAGTCTTTTAACAAAATAAAGAATCCTTTTATCCTAAAAAGAGCATTTCACCAGGAAGATCACGAAGATCACGAAGAACACGAAGAACACGAAGTAAAATTAGAGCGTTATAACCATGCGTGACAAGATAAGCGTTCACCCAAAGGGCGTAGATGCCTAAAACCTGATTACCTATTTTAATTCTTCGTGTCCTTCGTGTTCTTCGTGGTGAGTAAAAAATGTTAAAAGACTTTTAACGACTACACCCTAGAAATGCCGCAGAAAGAAGGGAATGAGCAAAGCGTTGGCAAGGTCGATAAAAAAGGCGGATACCAGTGGCAGGATGATGAACGCCCGGTGCGATGCCCCGAAGCGCTGAGTGACCGCAGCCATATTGGCCATGGCGACCGGAGTAGCACCCAGGGATACGCCGATGAATCCGGCCACCATCACCGCCGCATCGTAGCTTTTGCCCATCAGCGGGAACAGGACGAACCAAACGACGAACACGGCGAGAACAAGCTGTGCGGTAAGGATGGCAAGAATGGGGCCGGCCAGATCGATCAGGGTCCACAGTTGCATGCTCATCAGGGACATGGCAAGGAAGCTGCCGAGCGCAATGTCCGCGATCAGAGCCATGGCCGGGGTGCGCGTCGGCCAATGGGTACCGGTAATAGTCGGAAACTGCTTGGGAACCAGGTTGGTGATCAGGATACCGGCAAACAGGCAGGTGACGAACAGCGGTAAGCGCAGCCCCAAGTCCTCGATGATCCCGTTTAGCAGGTAGCCGACGATAATGCAGATGTGGATGGCAAGCACCGCATCCAGAAAGTCCAGGTGGCCGATACCGGCCTTCCTTTGCGCCTCGGTGAAGCCGATGTCACGCACCTCCTGAACCGCCTCGGGTGGTGGCGCAAGCTGGTAGCGCGTAATCAGCAGATTGGCGATGGGCCCCCCCATGAGACTGGCGAGAATGAGGCCCAAGGTGGCGCAAGCGATACCGATCTCGCTGGCGTTGGCGATGCCCTGGCTCTTGATGAAGTGGGGGGCCCAGGCGATTGTGGTGCCATGACCACCGATCAGGGAAACACTGCCCCCGAGGATGCCGACCGCTGGCGGGAGGCCAAATAGCGAAGCTACGCCGAGCCCCATCAGATTCTGGGCAAACATGAAAGCGATGGTAACTACCAGGAGGATCAGCAACGGCCGCCCTCCCGCCAGGAGATCACGTGCGCTCGCATTGATGCCGATGGTAGTGAAAAAATAAACCAGCAACACATCCCGCGCCTGAAGTTCGAACTGAACCGCGATGCCGGATGCGGCGTACAGCAGGCCAAACAGGACGGAGAACAACAGTCCGCCGGTTACGGGCTCCGGTATGCTGAATTCGCTCAGAAAGCCGACCTGCTCATTGAGCCGTTTCCCAACAAACAACACGACGATGCCGATGGTGACGGCGAGAAACGATTGAATGTGGAGGATGCCATCTTGCAGTTCCATAAAATGCCTATATAGAAAGTTCTCGTGCAGCGCCCTGCAAACCACAGGGCAACCGGATTAGGAGTCTTGATGTAAGAATGTTGATTGAAATTTCAATGCGCATTCACGCCCACCGCGAGCCATCATAAGTGGGCGATGAATTTCTGTCAAACGGGAAAAAGCGGGTTGACATTCAGCATGGCACGGAATATAAAGTCTGTTCAAAAGTTGAGATTATAAGTCATACTCTTTAATAAGTTTTTGTTAAAAAACTTTTGGTCTTTTACTTACCGGCTTGGCGGGCCACCCATGCCGATCCATTCGGTCGAATTCCGGCATTAGCCATAAGGGATGCCCGCCCATGCCTCATGCCACTTCATCTTTTCACAAAACCACCTGCCGCCATGTCCGTATTCAAAGAAGTCGAGCACCTCACCACTTACCGTTATGCGAAACCGGTCACGTTCTCCGCGCATAAGGTCATGTTCCGGCCGCGTGCCTCCCACGACATCCGTGTGCTGCGAGCGAGCCTTGAGGTCTCGCCCCTCTCGCGGCAACATTGGGTGCATGATGTCTTCTCCAATTCCGTGGCGGTTGTCGAGCTGCTGGAGCCTGCAGACGAACTGCGCTTCGCCGCGTGCTTCACCATCGAGCACTTCGGCGAGCACAGCCTGGAGCTTCCGGTCGACCCCGAGGCGAGGGACTACCCGTTTGAGTACAGCGCCGACGACCGGCTCGATCTCTCCCCTTACCTGCCGCTTCAGTACCCGGACGATGCGGGGGGCGTGAGTGACTGGGTGAAGCAGTTTCTCCCCGCCCGTGGCGTCATCCACACCCGCGATATCCTGCGCAATATCACCGAAGGGATTCGTAGCGATTTCACTTACGCCGCGCGCGATGCGATGGGAACCCAGCGGCCGGCCGAGACCCTGGCCCTCGCCAGCGGTACTTGCCGGGATTTCGCGCTGCTGATGATTGAGGCCGCGCGGGGTCTGGGTCTGGCGGCACGCTTCGTCTCCGGCTATCTCTATGACGCCTCGCTAGACGACGGTACTCCGCCTGCGGAGACCGGTAATGGACTACAGCAGGGGGCACTCCTGCCCGAGAGCTTCGACGACGATACGGCCACGCTGGGCGCCGGTGCAACCCACGCCTGGCTGCATGTCTACCTTCCGGGGGCCGGTTGGATTCCCTTTGATCCCACCAACCGGCTTTTCGGTGGCACCGACCTGATCCGCGTAGCCTACACCCGCACGCCGGAACAGGCCGCGCCGATCTCGGGCGGCTGGTTCGGCGGCGGTAACGACTATCTCGGAATGACGGTTCAGGTGAGCGTGCGCCTGATCGATGCCGAGACGGCAACCGCCGGCGCGGAAGACTCATTTGGGGAGCCCTGAAGGGGTGCGCAACGTGGTTAGGCACAACAATCCATAAATTTTGCAATAAAAAGAGGCGAAAATATGTTTACAATTTGCATGAGGGCAATCGTCCTCCTGGCGTCTGTAGTACCCGGTATTTCTACGTTTGCCGCAGAGCCGCAGTTGATCTGTTTTGGCAATGAGCCGTCATGGAGCCTTCAATTCAGCGAACGAGGCCGGGCACGGCTCATGCTGCCCGATCAAAAGCCTGCCGAATACCGGGGGCGCGAGACGCGCCTTGAGCACCTTAAAGAACAGGCATGGCGCGGCAAACCTGCTTCCGGCAAGGGGGGTGTCGTCGTAGCCTTTCTTCGCGAGTCAACTTGCAGTGACGGCATGTCTGAGACTAAACATCCTGTGACGGCGCGGGTTTCGCTGCCTGACGGTCGCCTGCTTGCGGGATGCTGTCGCGTCCCGGCTTCTTCCAATGCGACTGCGCCCGCTTCAGTCAGTATCGAAGGGCCAACCTGGCGGCTTACCGCTCTCGGTGATAAGAATCCTGGTCTGGGCGGAACTGAAATGCGTCCTGTAACAGCGCGTTTTGAGGGTGGCCGTATCAGCGGTTTTTCAGGCTGCAACCAGTTTATGGGCGGTTACACCCTGAATCGAGATAGCGTGGTTATCGGTTCCTTGGCAGGAACCCTAATGGCATGCCCCGAACCCCAAATGGCGCTTGAAAAAACCTTCATGGGCGCATTGACCGGCACGCTCGGTTATGCAATCACCGGTGACCGGCTGACATTGACCCCGGTCTCAGGCGCGCCGCTGGCCTTTCAGTCCGAACCCGCACCCAAGCTCCAGGGCGTCAATTGGAACGTCACCGCTTTCAACAACGGCCGGCAAGCGGTCGTGAGCCCGTTGATGGGTACCACTCTCACCATGACTTTTGACAAGGGGCAGGTTCATGGCAGCAGCGGGTGCAACACCTATCGCGCGACCTACACCAGCGAAGGAAATCGTCTTTCCATCGGGCCCGCTGTTACCACGCGCAAGGCCTGTCCGTCTGAAGGCGTGATGCAGCAGGAGCGGGAGTTTCTGGCGGCACTGGAGTCCGCCAAGCTCTGGGCCATAAGCGGCGGCATGCTCGATGTCCATCGTGCCGATGGTGAGCGCGTGTTGAACGCCATCGAGACCGCCCGGTAAGCATACGGGCAAATAAAATAACTTATGCATTTGCATCTTTGTGGGAGCGGCTTTAGCCGCGAATTACGGGGCTAAAGCCGCTCCCAAAATAACTCCCTGTGTTCAAGTTATTTAGTTACCGTTCCTTAATGATTTTATTGATTCAATAGTAGGGCTGCAAGAAAACAAAAGCCTTTACAGCAATCATTCTAATCATTACCCTACCTGAACCTTCTTTATCTAATAACAAGTATCCTTTACCTTATGACTATGATTGAATCAAACTCGCGTAAGTTGCTACCGGGCTGGCTGTCTAGTCAGTTATACTGGCTAGTCTCCGGTTTGGAGGTACTTATCCGCGCCGGATTCCTCACTTGGGGCACGCTGGCAATCTATTGGTCAAACCTGCCCTGGGGTTGGTTACGGCTGGTGCTGGCGCTGGCCTTCCTGACTTTTGGGGTATGGGCCTTGTGGCTGACGCGCAAGCCACGCATGGGCCTCATCTTTGCCGCCTTGTTCGTGGCCGTACTGACCTGGTGGCTGTTTATCCCTCCCTCGAATGACCGCCCGTGGCGAACAGAATTGGCGGTTTTGGCGCGTGCTGTCGTTGACGGGGATAGCGTGCGCATTACCGGTGTGCGCAATTTCGATTTCCGCAGCAGGGATGATTTTACGCCCAGGTACGAGGAACGCGAGGTATTGCTCTCGCACCTGACTGCAGTGGATCTCTATGTCTCCTTCTGGATGGAGTCGCCGGTAGCGCATACCTTCGTCAGCTTTATCTTCGATAACGCGCCTCCGGTGAGCATTTCCATCGAGACCCGGCCTGAAATAGGGGAAGGCTTTGCGCCGATTGCGTCAATGTTCAAGCAGTTCGAATTGATCTATGTAGTCGGCGATGAACAGGACCTGGTCGGCCTGCGCGTCAATCACCGTGACGAGGAGGTATTTCTCTATCGCCTCCAGATAGCACCTGAAAGCGCGCGCAAGCTATTTCTGGTCTACCTTGAGCGGATCAACGAACTGGCCGATCAGCCGGAATGGTATCACCTGCTCACCAATAGTTGCACGGTCAACATTGTGCGCTACGCAAACGCGGTTGGCAGGCCGGGCGGTTTCAATATCCGGCACCTGTTGAACGGGCTGATCAGTGGCTATCTCTACGGCGCCGGCTTCCTTGACACCAGCTTGCCCTACAATGAGCTGCGTCAGCGCTCGCGCATCACCGAGGCCGTGCGGGCCGCCGATGGTGCACCGGATTTTTCCCGGCGCATTCGCGAATCGCTGCCAGGATTCCCTGACGAATAGGAAATTCAACCGCCTCCACCGAAGTTAACAACCGTCATTTGCATGTCCTGCTTTGAGGGTTCTGTAAGTTATGTTGCAATTAAAGACCAGCCGGAATCTGCCCCCTTTTTTGGGGGGGAATGTCGCAATCCCTATCCGTCCCATTACCGGACAGTGTTCGCTTTTTCCGGCATCCTCTACCCGCATCCCCAACAATTTTCCTTACGGTCAACTTGCCTGTGCAGGCAGGGATACGGGCTTACCGTGATTCGTACAGGTAACCATGGAAGGTGGGGTGTCAATTATTTTCCGGTGGTTATATCATCTCCGTTTGTGGGAAAGATGCCACGTATTTCGTTGTACTCCATACGGGCATTGCTATTGCGCGAATTTCCGTTTAACGTTGAAATAGCAAAATGAAAGAATTAATTTTATTTTTTTTCGGCTATCGCCTACAAACCTTCATATCACGACCAGGAATAAACCATGTCAATTCCAAACAACACGATAAAAAAATCATCATACGTCAGAGAAGAAGATCCGGGATTTTTAGAAAATCTGGGCGTGAAGTATTACCACTATCTCGGCAAGAAATCCGGTACAGCGGGTTTGCGTAATCTCACCATCGACGAATTGCCGGCTGATGTTACTTTGCAAACACTTGCCGGTAATATCACGGCATTCGCGGCTATCATTGCTTTTGCCATCGGCGCGTTAACCACGTTCGTAACGATATGGGTGGAATGGACTTATCAAGAAAGCATGGACAGTACGGCCTATTATTTGCTGTACGGCAGCGTCCTGGCCGTTATGTTGGTTATAGAGTTAGCCGTTTTATACTGGCTGGGCCTTAAAACGGTTTTCAGTCTGGCGTGCCTGACCGGACATCATCAGGCTTTAGACGATGCCGGCCTGCCGGTCGATGATGCTGTTCCCAATATTCTGGCCAGGGCGGCGCTGGAGGTTCCCGACCCGGTTATTCAATATCTGGGCATAGACCCGAGCAAGCATATATCAAAATCAAAATTATTTCTGGTCGCCGCTCTTTATAAGGCAAAAGTCATACTCAGCAGTTTGGTGGTCAAGTTTTTATTGGTTCGAATAGCCGGTAAAGGCGAAATGCGAAATGCCTTCAGTTGGGTAGGCATCCCCGTCACCGGTTTGTGGAATGCATTTACGCTTTATAAAGTTGCGCGTGAAGCCCGGCTCAGGTTGTTTGGACATAAATTGGCCGAGCATATTGTTAGCAAAGTTCTGACCGATGACATGATTGTCCACTTAAGTCCGCTTGCCCGTGAAGGCGCTGTCAGAGCGGTCGCAACCATGATGGTTTTAGCACAGGATTATCATCCTAATTTATTGATTCTACTCATTAGACTAAGCGATACCTTCGAAATAAAAGAAAACAGTGAATACGATAACTGGGAAGATTTTCTGACGCTTCTGGATCAGGTTTCGAAGCCAGAGCGGGATTTTCTGTTGGATTTACTCAGCGTTTCCGCGGCATTTGATGGACAATTATCCCGCATGGAAAGACATCATCTTCCGGAAGCCTTCAAGGATTTAACGGATATTTATATGTATCGAACCATTCAACTGAAAAATATGCTTATTTCCGGACAACTCCATGCGGCGAAAGAACTTTGTACTTTGGATTTTAGTCCGGCCTGACGGATAGGAAATTCAACCGCCTCAACCGAAATATCCCGCCTTAAATCCATTATCACAAGCACCATTTAATGATAATTCCTCTCATAATATCCATTTCTCTATTACTCGGAAAATACCGGTGAACAAACAATTTTACCCCTTAGCGCCGTTGTTAATATGCGAGGAATATTATTTCAGTAATCAATCTGATTCGCTATCCACACCCTCTTCAGCAGGCGCTGCAAACCACTGCTCCTTTGGTACCCATACTTTTTCCAACGGGTCATTTTCGTAATGAGGCGACATGATCTGTACACCAAACTCATTGAACACGTCCTGGATGTTGGCATGGAGCGCCGTCATCGTGATTCGGCGAATTTCGGGCCGATCAACCTGTGCGCACAGCTGATACTCTATATAGAAGTCAGAAAGTTCCGACTGGGAAACAAAAGGCCTGGGCACGGAACGAAGCCCGGCGGTGCTCTCGGCAGCCCGCATCAGCAGGGCATGAACTTGGCGCCAGGGAGTATCGTAACCGATGGTTACGGTAGTGTGCACGACCAAGGCATTGCCCTCAGTCAACCGGGATGAATTGATCGTTGTCGAACTACCGATTATGGCATTGGGCACATTAACTTCTTCACCACTGGATGTTATCATCTTGGTCGAAAAAATACCCACTGTGGTGACCACCCCCTCGATCTCGCCTATTTTTACATACTCACCTTCGCGCAAAACCCGGGAATAAATCATGATTAAGCCACTTGCCGCCTGACCTACAACACCTGCGCCCCCGATCGAAAGCATAAGACCGACTAAAACACTCAAACCCTTGAATGCCTCGGTATTGCTGCCCGGAAAATAGGGATAGGCCATGGCAATAGCAAAC
>Ga0105090_10001329_pt1 | contig 13246 bp, 17 predicted proteins | sample PPLLak3March2015_FD_79110 | JGI IMG/M metagenome (GOLD analysis project Ga0105090, IMG submission 79110) | Freshwater sediment microbial communities from Prairie Pothole Lake near Jamestown, North Dakota, USA - PPLs Lake P7 Core (1) Depth... | ecosystem: Environmental > Aquatic > Freshwater >... | reverse complement strand
GTCGAGGCCGCCCAGTTCGAGATGGAGCCGTCGTCCACCACCCGCCTGGAGGGCAAGCAGGCGCAGCAGATGATCCGCCTGATGGAGGCCTTCGACGACCACGACGACGTCCAGAACGTGTGGGCCAACTTCGACATCGACGACGAGCTCCTGAGCGAAGGCTGAGCCGGACGGTGGGGAGATGACCGGCCGGGTTCTCGGCGTGGACCCCGGCTCGCGGGCGACCGGCTGGGCCCTGGTTGTCGCCGAGGCCGGACGCTACCGCCTCGAGGCGGCGGGGGTCCTGCGGCCGGCGGGTACGGAGCGCGCGGCCCGCCTCGCCGACCTCCAGCGCCGGCTCGGCGAGCTGGTGGCGCGGCTCGCCCCCGACGTCGCCGCCGTCGAGTCCTCGTTTGCAGGCCGCAACCCGCGCTCCGGGTTGGCCCTCGCCGAGACCCGGGGCACCATTCTGGCGGTCCTCGGGGGGAGCGGCGTCACGGTGTGCTCCTACTCGCCGGCGACGGTCAAGTCGACGATCGTCGGCACGGGCCGCGCCGAGAAGCAGCAGGTCAACTACATGGTGGTGAGGCTGTTGGGCCTCGCTGCTCCGCCGGCGGTCGATGCCGCCGATGCGATGGCCGTGGCACTGACCCACATCCACTCGGCGCGGGGCCTCGCCACGCGTTGACGACCCCCAGGGCCCGTGCTAGCATGCGCTGCCTTCATTTTCGGATGAAGTAGCGACGGGATGTCGGCGTGAAGACAGGGTATCGTTCCGGTGATTTCGGGTCGGACCCTCGGGCCCACCGAACGATACGCAGAAAACCCGGATGAGGCTGGAACTCATCCCCGCCTGAGAACTCGAACCAGGAGGAGGCAGTGCCGTGACTGGACAGGTTGCAGAGTATTTTCGCCAGGGTGGGATTTTCATGTGGCCGCTGCTCTTTTTCTCGGTGGCGGCAGCTACCGTAGCAATCGAGCGCTTTATCGTCTTCAACAAGGCCAAGATCAACGTCAGCGAGTTCCTGACCAAGATCCGCAAGGCGCTGCTCGTCAACCGCAACGTCAAGGAAGCGATCAAGGTCTGCGAGCAGAACAAGAGCCCGGTGGCCTCGGTCATGAAGGCCGGCCTGCTGCGCTACGGCCACAGCCGCGAGGACATCGACAAGACCATCGAGAATGCCGCTCTCTACGAGCTCGACCGCCTCGAGAAGCGTCTCGGCGTGCTCGCCACCACCGCCAACGTCGCCCCCATGCTGGGCTTCCTCGGCACCGTCTCCGGCATGATCAAGTCCTTCTCGACCCTCGCCGAGCAGGGCCTCACCAACCCGGCGGCCGTCGCCGTCGGCATCTCGGAAGCGCTGATCACGACCGCCGCCGGCCTTATCATCGCGATCCCCGCGCAGCTCCTCTTCAACTGGTACACCACCAAGATCACCCGTTTCGTGCGCGACATCGAAACCGCCTCCAACATGCTCGTGGAGACCTTCATCGAGATGGACGGCCAGCGCTACGCCCAGGGGGGCGAGGGCCAGGCCTAGGAAGGGAGTCCGCAGATGGCACTCATCCGCGGTAGGGAACGCAACACCGGAGCTCAGATCTTCACCGCCTCGATGGCCGACATCGTCTTCCTGCTCATCGTCTTCTTCGTGCTCACCTACAAGGTCGAGGTCGATCGCACCAAGATGGACCTGCCTGACACCTGGGTGCGGATGAAGGTCCCGGAGAAGGCGGCCGTGATCTCGATTTCGCCGCCCAGCGCGAGCCCGCCGCTGACGATTCGCGTCTCGACCGGCGAGGAGATGTCGCTGCCAGTCAGCACCGACGAGGAGATCGTGACCTTCGCCTCCACCGAGGTCGCCCAGAACCCGGACAAGGAGTTCATCGTCAAGGCCGACGAGTCTGTTCCCTACGAGCGGGTCGACGCTGTCCTCGATGCTCTCAAACAGTCGAAGGTGAAGTTCATCTACCTCCTGTCCGAACAGAAGGTCGTGGACTGAGTAGGGGGCGAGCATGAAGGTCAAGAAAAAGCCCGTTCCGTCCGAGATCTTCACCGGGTCGATGGCGGACATCTCGTTCCTGCTGATCATCTACTTCATGATCACCTCCGCGTTCTCGGCGACCCGCGGTCTGGACTTCGCGTTGCCGGAGGACACTCAGACGCCCGAGATCAAGCAGGAGGACGCGATCGACGTCCACGTGCTGCGCGGCGGCGCCATCCAGGTCGATGGGATCGACAAGAACCTCGAGGGCCTGCTGCCTTACGTCGCCGAGAAGCTGAAGCAGAACCCCGATAAGCCGGTCATCCTGCGCACCGACCCGGACGCCACGTACGGCGACATGATCCGGGTCTTCGACGAGCTGCGGCAGGCGCCCGAAAAGATCGACACTGAGATCAAGACGATCTCGATCCCGACCCGCCGGGAGATCGAGAACCTGTGGTCGATGCTCGGGATCCAGTGAAGGGAGCAGCCATGAGCGAAACTCCGAAGAACCGGACCCCGCAGCCGGATCCGGCTTCGACCTCGGAGCTGCCGATCACCACCGCCGAGATGTTGGCAGCGGAGGAGACGCAGGACCGGAAGTTCGCCCGCTGGGCACTCGGCATCGCGGTCATTGTTCACATCGTGATCTTCGCCATTCAGTGGCCCACCTTCGCCAGCGGCCTGTCCGACGCCAAGGAGAAGAAGAGCAAGATCTACGTCGTGAAGCAGGTCAAGTTCAAGCAGCCGCCGCGGCGCGAGATGCAGCAGATCCCGAAGCCGAAAACCCAGAAGGTGCCGATCCCCGATCCGACCCCGGACGAGCCCGAGCCCATCCGCGACGAGGAGCCGAAAGACGACATCGACTTCGTCCCCGACGACAACCTGGTCCTCGGCGTTCCCGACGCACCACCCCCGCCGGAGCCGGACGGCCCCGTGCGCTTCGTGGTGGGCGGCAACATCACCGAGCCGGTGAAGATCAGCGGACCGACACCGGTCTACCCCGAGGCGGCGCGGCGCGCCCGCATCCAGGGGGTGGTGGTTCTCGAGTGCACCATCGGCAAGGACGGTGGCGTGCAGAACGTCAAGGTCCTGCGGGGGCTCCCCCTCGGCCTGACCGAAACCGCGGTCGAGGCGGTCCAGAAGTGGCGCTTCCAGCCGTCCACCCTCAACGGCAAGCCAGTGGAGGTTCTCTACATCCTCACCGTGCGCTTCAATCTGCAGTAGACTCTGCGCGATGTCGCTGCACGGGTCGTTGAGTGAGCTGCCTCTGTCGGACGTGATCCAGCTGGTGAGCGTCTCCGGCAAGACCGGTGCTTTCCTCATCGAGCGCGATCAGGAGGTGGGGCGCATCTTCCTCCGCGACGGCCAGATCGTCGATGCCGAGGTCGGCGGGCTGCGGGGTGACAGCGCGGTCTATGAGATGGCCGCCTGGACGCACGGGAGCTTCAGCTTCAAGCCCGGCGACGAAAGCGGCGAGGTCACGATCCACATGTCGAACGCGTCCCTGATGATGGAGGCGGCGCGGCGGCTCGACGAGTGGCGGGTGCTGCGGCGCAAGATCCCGTCGCTCGATCTGGTGCCGTACTTCCCGGCCCGCGACGGGGGTTCCGACCAGGTCACGCTGAGCCCTCAGGAGTGGATCCTGGTGACCCGGATCGACGGCGAGCACTCGATCGACGAGATCGCCGCGGACCTCAAGTGGGCCCCCTTCGACGTCTCGAAGCTCCTGTTCGGCATGATCACGACCGGATTGGTGGCCCTCGGGACCCTCGGAGAGAGCAGCGAGCGCGGCCGGCGTTGGCAGGCCGGGCCGAGCCCGATCACGCTGCTCGGGCTTGCCGACAAGATCCGGACGGTGGCGATGGACGTCGTCGGCAGCGGGGGCCAGCGGACGATCGACAAGCAGTACGCAGCCGCCCGCACCCTGATCGAGCGCGGGGAGGGCGTGCACGCCCTGCGCGAGATGGTCGAGCAGAACACCAAGGCGATCTCCCTGCTCAAGGGAACCGACACCGCGGCGATGTTCGACGAGCAGGTCCGGCCCCTGCTCGGCCGCCTGCAACAAAAGCCGGGAGAATCCCGTTGAATAAATGGAGGCACCGCTCATGAAGTCAGTTCTCAGCCGCGCGACATCGGCCACCGCGGCCGTGCTGCTCCTGCTGGCGTCGGCCGCGACCGCCCACGCGGAGTGGAACAAGGGCCTCGAGGCCTACAAGAAGCGGGACTGGGCGGCCGCGGTCAAAGAGTTCGAGGAGGTCACCAAGACCAACCCGAACTACGCCGGCGGGTACTACATGCTCGGCGTCTCGCAGCGGGCTGCCGGCCAGGTCAGCCCGGCGATCGCGAGCCTCCGCAAGGCGGTCGAGCTCGACGGCAGCCAGTCATCGTACAAGATCGCCCTCGGCCAGGCGCTGCTGCAGGCGGACCAGAACCAGGCCGCCTACGACCTGCTCAAGCCGCTCAGCCTGAGCGCCATGGACGCCTCCCACCGCTCGAGCTACGCCCTGGTTTTCGGCCAGGCGGCGACCAAGACCAACCGGTCCGACGAGGCTGTTGCCGTTCTCAGCACGCAGGTGCGGGCGGACGCCAAGAACGGCGATCTCCACCAGGCTCTCGGGGTGGCCTACAACGCCAACGGGGACGACGGCAAGGCCTACAGCTCCTTCGCGACGGCCTTCGAGCTCGACCCCAAGAACGACGTGAGCGGTAGCAACGCGGTGCGCTCGGGCATCCTCGCAGGCCGCCGGGCAAGTGCCGACGCCGACAAGGCGCGCTACTACACGGGAGCGGCGCAGGTCGCCGAGCGCCTCGCGGCCTCGTCGCCGACCTTCGATCACAACCTGCTGGCTGGCGAGGCGCTGCTCGGCGCGAAGCAGTACGCCAAGGCGCAGGGCTGGCTCGAGAAGGCCAAGGCGCAGCAGCCCAGCAACGCCCTCGTCTACCTCTACCTGGCGCAGTGCAAGACCTCGAACAACCAGCTCCAGGCCGCCATCGCCGACCTCCAACAGGGGCTCAAGGCGGGGCCCTCCGCCAAGGTCCGGACCCAGATCTACAGCCAGGGCGGCTATGTCTACGACAAGATGAAGGACTACGACCAGGCCGCCCAGTGGTACCAGAACGCCGGCAACGACCGGATGGTGGCCTCGATGCGCGAGAAGAAGGGCGCCGCGCAGCAGAACCTGGCTGCCGACCAGGAGTGCGCGGAGTTCAAGCGCAAGATCGACGCCCTCAAGCTGCAGGTGTCGGAGCTCCAGAAGCTCGGCGACCTCGAAAGCGCCAAGCTCCTGCAGGAGCAGCTGCCGACCCTCGAACGGGACTACGCCGAGCGCTGCCGCTGAGCACATTGCCGGACCGGTCCGACGCGGCCCCGCAGGGCCGCGTTTTTCGTGCCGCGTCCGAGGCCTCAGCTTCCGATCTCGTCGGCGGCGTGGCGGGCGAGCGTGAGGAGGGCGGCGGCGACCGGCAGGCCGAGCGCCGCCGCGCCCTCCGCGACCAGCACCGACGGCGGCACCACGAGCGGCGGCAGACCGAGGCTCGCGACGATGCCAGCGAACGCGCTCACCGCGAAGTTCGTGCCGAGCATCGCCAGCCCGCCGGCCGCCGCCGCCGGCAGCGCGACCGCGACCAGAAAGGGCCCGCGCACCGTGCCCTCGGTAGCGCCGACCAGGCGCATGATCGTGAGCTCGTCGGCATGGCGGAAGAGCTCGAGGTGGACCCAGACCGCGGTCAGCAGCACGGCCGCCGCGAGCAGTACGATGCTCACCGCCGCCACCGCCCAGGCGAGGCGCCGTGCGGCGCGGCCGAGCAGCGACTCGACCGAGGACCGCGGTCCGATCGCGAGCACGTCGGGATCGACCTCGAGAACGGCGATCGACTCGGGCGCGGTGGTCGTGATCTCGATGAGGGGCGGCAGCGAGGTGTCGCCGCCGTCGACCAGGTCCTCGAGATAGGGAAACCAGCGCCCCAGGCGCGCCGCGAGCTCCGGCGCAGAGACCTCGGCCAGGGACCAGGCGGGCTGTGCGGCGACCCGGGCGACGATCCAGCCGCGGCGCGCCCCCTCGTCGAGGCGGGGGTGGAGGAGCACTGCGACGGTGGTGGCCCGCGACTCGAGGCCTGCAACCGGGCCGAGCCAGCGGATGACCGTGACTCCGACCCCGGCGAGGGCGATCGGCACCGCGAGGGCGAAGGCGAGGACCGCCGGGATCGCGCCGCGCTGGCGGAGCAGCAGCCATCCTTCGGCAAGGGCGTGGCGGATCACGGCGGCCACGTCCCGTCGTAGCTGATCTCGCCCTGGTGGAGGACGACGGTGCGCGCCGGGATCGACTCGAGCACCGTGTGGTCATGGGTCGCCACGACCACCGTGGCGCCCTGATAGTTGATGTCGCAGAGCAGGCTCAGGAGCTCGGAGGCGAGGTCGGCGTCGAGGTTACCGGTGGGCTCGTCGGCGAGAATCAGGCGGGGCTGGTAGGCGAGCGCCCGCGCAATCGCGACCCGCTGCTGCTCGCCGCCCGACAGAGCGTCCGGAAGCGCCTCCTGTCGGTGCTGGAGCCCGAGCCGCTTCAAGACCTGGCCGGCCCGCCGCTGTGCCTCGCGCGGCGGCACGCCATGGATGCGCAGCACGAAGGTGATGTTCTCGAGGACGGTCTTGCGGCGGAGGAGCTTGAAGTCCTGGAAGATGACGCCGACCTTGCGGCGCAGCACGGGCAGCCGCTTCCGGTGGAGCTGATCCACCCGGCGCCCGGCCACCCACACCTCGCCGTCAGTGGGCTTCTCGGCGGCGTAGAGCAGGCGCAGGAGGGTGGTCTTGCCGGCGCCGGAGGGCCCGGTGAGGAACACGAACTCCCCGGCCTCGACGTGCAGATCGAGGCCGCGCAGGATCGCGCGCTGGTCGTACTCCTTGGAGACGCTGCGGAGCCGGATCACGGCTCGCGACCCGGATGCCTCGCCGCGCCGCCCGCCACGCCGTGCGCTGAGGCCTCGATGGTCACGGCACCTCCGGGCCTCGGATTGTATCATCGGCGGCGCAGGAGGTGGGGTCATCACGAGCCGCTGGTCATCAGTCGCCATCGCATCCGAGCGCGCCCTCGCGAGGACCGTCGGCGGCGCGCGGATGCTCTTCGGGCTGGGGCCCGCCAATCCCGGTCCGCCGCCCGAGGCTCGTGCCGGAGTTCTCCTCTCCGGTCTCGCACCCGCTCTCGGCACGGTGCGCTGGGGTCGCCAAGTCCACGGCCGGAGGATTCTCTCGGTCGGGGGCCCACCGGGGCACGGCGGTGCCGAGTCGGCCTGCGCCGGTCCCTGCGACGGTCTCGTAACGGCCGCGCGCGGCCTCGGTCTGATGGTGTGGACCGCCGACTGTGTGCCGGTCCTGATGGCCGGTGATGGGGCGGTGGCCGCCGTCCACGCCGGCTGGCGCGGCTGCGCCGCCGACATCGTCGGCGCCGCCCTGCGCCGGCTCGCGGCCGAGCACGGCGTCGCGGCGGAGCGCCTCGATGTGGCCCTCGGCCCTGCGATCTCGGGCCCCGCCTATCCGGTCGGTCCGGAGGTCGTCGATGCCCTCGGCCAGCTCGGAACTGACTCGGGTGGCTGGCACGACGAGGGCCGCGTCGACCTGCGGGCCTTTCTCGCGGCGCGCTTGGCGGCGCTGGGCGTCGCGCCGGAGCGCATCGAGCGGGTCGGCCCCTGCACCGCCTCGACCCCCGGGCTCGCGTCCTTCCGGCGCGACGGCGCGGCCGCCGGCCGCCAGTGGTCGCTGGTCTACCGACCGCTCTGAGTTGATGCGGGCACGGAGCCTCCGGCGCGGCCCCGCAGCTGGCCGCAGGCCGCGGCGACGTCGGCGCCGCGCGACCAGCGCACGGTCACCGTCAGACCGGCATCGCGCAGAGCGACGGCGAAGCGGTCCACCGCCCCGGCATCAGGCCGCTTGAGCTCCGGGAAGTGCTCGGCGTCCTCGTTCAAGGGGATGACGTTGACCTTGGCCGGGATGCCGCGGATCAGCCGCGCGACCGCCGCCGCGTCGGCCTCGGCATCGTTGAAGCCGCGGATGAGCACGTACTCGAAGGTGATGCGGCGGCCGCGCTCGAGGGGGAAGGCGCGCACCGCGGCCATCAGCTCAGAAAGCGGGTAGCGGCGGGTGATCGGCATGATCTGCTGGCGGCGCTCCTGGTCGGGAGCGTTGAGGGAGATCGCGAGCTTCGGCCGGCGCTCGAGACCGGCGAGCCACCGGATCCCAGGCAGGATGCCGGCGGTCGAGACCGTGACCCGCTTCGGGCTCACGCGCTCCATCAGGGCCGCCAGCGCCGGGCCGAGGCTGGCAGTGTTGAGCAGCGGCTCGCCCATGCCCATGAAGACCAGGTTGACGCGCTCGACATCCGGCTCGAGGTCGCGCAGCAGGCGTCGGTACTGACCCACGATCTCGGCCGGCTTGAGGTTGCGTCCGGCGCCGAGGGCGCCGGTGACGCAGAAGGTGCAGCCGACCGCACAGCCGGCCTGGCTGGAGAGGCAGAAGGTGGCCTTGGCCCCCTCGCGCATCGATACGCACTCCACGGCAACGCCGTCTGAGAGCCCGAGGAGGTACTTCATCGAGCCGTCGCCGCTCGCCACCACCTCCAGGGTCGCGGGCTCCGTGATCGTGAAGCGCTCGGCGAGGGCAGCGCGCAGCGCGAGGGGCAAATCGGTCATCTCGGCAAAGCAGGCGGCGTTGCGTTCGACGACCCAGCCGGCGACCTGGCGGGCGCGGAACGGCCGGTCGACGTGGGGCGCGACCAGGGTCACGATCTCGGCCGCGGTTCGGCCCACGAGCTCCAGTCGATGGCCCATGTCGCGCCCGGCCTGCCGCTCAGGCGACGCCGTCGACTTCGCGCTCGGCGGCGGCCCGGCGGCTGCCGGCGCCGTTCGCGCGGTGGCGCCCGGGGGTGATGCCGAGGGAGGCGAGCAGGCGCGCGTCGGCGGCGTCGATTCGGTAGGCTGGGCCGTCCTGGTCGTCACTGACATGAACGCGGAGGGTGCCCGCTGCGGCTTCGAGCGCCCCCTTCTCGTCGCAGGCCACCGCGGTCTCCACCAGCATCACCGCCCGCCAGCCCTGCTCCCCGAGCTCCTCGAGGCAGACCCGGACCTCGTCCGAGCGAACCACGGAGCCGTGCACGGCCTGGCCGAGCCGCCGCAGCAGCTCGTGCAGCCGTCGGTTTCTCGCCTCGTCCATCACGCCTCCGCTGACTTCAACCCTCCGCGGCCCGAACGCCTTCCCATCTTAGCCCGCCTTTGCTAGCGTCTGCGGGTGCCCGCCGAGCAGCTGCCGCGGCCGTGGGCCCGCTCCGAGGCCCTCGCCGGCGACGCGTCGACCCGACGCTATGCCCGCGTCTGGGACAAAGCGGGGCGCTGCGCCATTCTCGTCAGCTACCCGGAGGCGATCCGCGCCCAGCTCGCACGCGACCTCGCGGTCCGCTCCTGGTGCGCCGACCACGGCCTGCGCGTGCCGGCCCTCGTCGACTGCGACCCCGCGCGCGGCTGGGCGGTCGTGGAGGACCTCGGGGCAACGGACGCTGCCGCCGTCCTCGCCGTCGCGGGCGCCGCAGAGCGGGCCGGGCTCGCGGCGCGGGCGCTCGCGCCGCTTGAAGTGCTCGCGGCGCTCCCGGCGGCCGCGCTGCCGGCGTGGAACCCCCCGCTCGACGCCGGCCGCCTGCGCTGGGAGCTCGCGGGCTTCGAGCTCTGGTTCCTCCGCCACCACCGCGGCCACCGGCCGGACCCGGCCGTGTCCGGCTGGTTGGATGCGCTCGCCGCGGCGGTCGGCAGCCACCCCCGCCGCGTCTGCCACCGCGACTACCACCTCAACAACCTTTTCTTCCTGCCGTCCGGCGAGGTGGCGTTGATCGACTTCCAGGACATCCTGATCGGCCCCGACACCTACGATGCCGTGTCGCTGCTCCACGAGCGCGCGATGCCGTCCCTGGTCGGCGACGAGGAGCGCGGTCTGCTCGCCCGTTCCTGGGCAGCCCGCACCACTGCCGGTCCCGACTGGGAGCTCCGCTGGCGGCAGGTGCGTGTGCAACGCGGCCTCAAGGTGCTCGGCACCTTCGCCCGGCTGGTGGCGGCCGGCCGTGGGGGTTACGTCTCCTGGCTCGAGAGTCTTGGGTGGGAGCTCGCCGGCGAGCTCGAGGCCCTCGCCGCACCGCCTTCGCTGCCGGGCCTTCTGCTAGACTGGTGAGCGCCCGGGTGTCGGCAGCGGCGACGCTCCCGTCGCGCGGGCCGTGGAGGTGCGCATGTTCGGAAGCCTCGGCCTGCCCGAGCTGCTGATTCTGCTCGCGATCGTGATCCTGATCTTCGGCGTCAACAAGCTGCCCAAGCTCGGCAAGGGCCTCGGCGAGGGGATCCGCAACTTCAAGGACTCCATCCGCTCCGAGAGCCGTCCGAGCGAGGGCAACGGCGCCGACGGCTCGAAGCCGTCGAACGGTCCGAGCTGAGGAGCACCACCTCCGGGTCCGGCCTCGGCTCCGGAGTCCGCGCTGGAGCTCGGCCCGTGCGCGAGCGGGTCTTGGAGGTCGGCATGGAGCATGCGACGACGGCGCTGGCGATCCGGGCGGCCCTCGAGCGCGAGCTCGAGGCGAGCCGGGTCGAGGTCGTCGACCACAGCGCCCGCCATGCCGGGCACACAGGCACGGCGGGCGGCGGGAACTTCGAGGTCGTGGTGGTGTCGGAGCGTTTCGCAGGCCTGTCGCGGCTCGCCGCCCAGCGCCTCGTCTTCGAGGCCCTCGGCGAGCTGATGCGGACCTCGATCCACGCGCTCAGCATGACCACGCTGACCTCGGAGCAGTGGCGGGCGCGGGGCGGCGACTGAAGAAGCTCAGGCGCGACTGGCCGCCACGCTGCGGGCGGTCCGCGCGTAGGCCGCGATGTCCGCCACCGCCGCGATCGCCCGCTCGACCTCGTCGTCGGTCGTGAACACCCCGGGGGAAAAGCGGACCGCGCCGTCGACCGCGAAGGTGCCGATGCCCTCGTGGACCCGCGGTGCGCAGTGCAGGCCGGTGCGGGTGATGACCTCGTGCTCGACGTCGAGCAGGCTGCCGGCCTTGTCCGCGGGCAGGCCGTCGATGTTGAAGACGAAGACCGGCAGGTGGTTGCGCTCCATGTCAGCGCAGTAGAGGCGGACGCCGTCGATGGCGGCGAGCGCGTCCCGCAGACGGCGGGCGTGCCGCATCTCGTGCTCGTAGATCGCGGTCACGCCGCCGCGCTCCGCGATCCAGCGCTGCGCCGCGAGCAGGCCTGCGGCCCCCATCAGGTTGACGGTGCCGAACTCCATCCGCCAGGGATAGGTCTCGGGCTGACCCTTGAGGGCGCTCATGACCCCGGTGCCGCCGGCCCGGCAGGGGCTGATCTCGACGTGGTCGGCGATGAGCATGCCGCCGGTCCCCGGAGGGCCGAACAGGGACTTGTGCCCGGTAAAGCAGAGCACGTCGATCTTCATGCGCTCGACGTCGATCGGCACCAGACCCGCAGTCTGGGCGACGTCGACCACGAACAGGACCCCACGCTCGCGGCAGATGCGTCCGATCTCCGCCACCGGCTGGATGGTGCCGATGACGTTGGAGCCGTGGTTGACCACCACCAGCCGCGTGTTCGGCCGCAGACTTCGGGCGACGTCCTCGGGGTCGATGAAGCCGGCGCGGTCGAAGGGTAGGTGGTCGACCTCGACCCCACGTCCGGCGAGGCGGTGGAGGGGACGCAGCACCGAGTTGTGCTCGAGGCAGGTGGTGATCGCGTGGTCGCCGGGCTCGAGCACGCTGCCGATCACCAGGTTGAGGGCGTCGGTGACGTTGTACGAGAAGACCAGCCGCTCGCGGTTGCGGCCGCCGAAGAAGGTGGCGAGGGCCTGGCGGGCGGCGGCGAGGGTCTCCTCCGCCTCGAGGGCGAGGTCGAAGCCGGTGCGGCCCGGGTTGACGCCCTTGGCGAGGTAGAAGTCGCAGGCGAAGCGGATGACCTCGGGAGGCTTGGGGAAGGTGGTCGCGGCGTTGTCGAGGTAGACGAACTCGGGCATGGCGCACCTCACTCGAGAGGCAGGTCGAAGCGTTGGTCGATCAGCGCCCGCAGGATGCGGTCGCGCGAGGAGCGGATCTGGCCGCGCAGGCATTCGACCGCCGCCGCCGTCCGCCCCTGCTGCAGCAGGGCGACGAGCTCCTCGTGCTCGCTGCGCATCTCGGCGCCGAAGTCGCCGAGGTCGAGGCCGAGGAAGAAGAAACGCTGCATCGTCCCGAGGAGGTCGCGCAGGACGGTCAGCAGGCGGTCGTTGCGAGCGAGGGCCGCAAGCCGGTTGTGGAAGTCGAAGTTGCGCTCGAGAAAGGCCGCGTAGGAGTCCCAGTCGTGGTAGGTGTACTCGACGGCGGCGAGCGCTGTGAGGCCCTTGAGCTCGGTGGGAGAGGCCCGCCGCGAGCTGAGCTCGAGGGCGTGGCACTCGAGCAGCTCGCGGAGGTCGAAGCAGTCGCCGATCTCCTTGAGCGAGATCGGGGTCGCCGAGTAGCCCTTGTAGGGCCGGCCCACCAGGAGGCCCTCCTGCTGCAGGCGGCGGCAGGCCTCACGCACCGGCACCCGGCTGGTGCCGTGGCGCGCGGCCAGGCTCTGCTCGGTCAGAGAGGCGCCTGGAGGGTGGCGGAGGGTGATGATGTCGCGCTTCAGGGCGCGGTAGACGCCCTCGGCCGCCGTCTGCCGCTCCACCGCCTCGAGCCGTCCCCGCCCTGCCATCGGGATGATCGTATACAACTTGTATACAGATTTCAAGACGCAGCCGCCGGCGGCCCACGCAGGGGGCTGGCGCTAGGCCGCCTCCGCGCCGCTCGCGGGCGAGGCGAGGACCCTCCGCAGCATGAGAGCCACCGTCGCGAGCCCCGCCACCAGCAGGACGGCGAAGAGCAGGAAGTTGCCCCACTGCGGGACGACGGTCGGCTCCGCGCCGGCGGTGAAGGGCGCCAGGTAGAGCGCCCGCAGCTGGTGGCGGGTGATACTCATGACCGCGATCGCGAGGAGCATCGCAGCCAGGGTGCCGCCGACGAGTGCCGGCTGGCCGACCGGATCGGTGGTGCGCGCGACCATCATCAGCAGGCCGAGACCGAGGAGGATGGCGAGCGCCAGCGGCACCAGGGTGGCCGCTCCGCCCAGCATCAGGCCGCGCATCACCGCCTGCGGCAGCAGGAAGAGGAGGACGAAGCCGTCCACAACCTGCAGCAGGGTGGTCCACAGCACCCACCGCCAGGCCCAGGCGGCGATCGCGGTGTTGAGCTCGACCTCGACGCCCTCGC